>ERZ1370068.4286-contig-3367_pt1 | contig 30988 bp, 56 predicted proteins | sample MGYA00561227_ERZ1370068 | MGnify/ENA primary metagenome ERZ1370068 (study PRJEB38410, sample SAMEA6850437) | metagenome | study: Metagenomic assessment of the ecological functions of the soil: analysis of the soil microbiota associated with the...
CCATTACGTATTGCTGGACTGGATCGAGCGTCACGGCATCGGCGGCCGGGGATTCGAGCACTTCCGCTTCGTCGGATACCAGGCGTGGCGCTTCTGGCCGGACCGTCGCCGCCTGCCGTTCATGGACATCCATCAGTCCGGCACGCGCGCGAAGTTCGCGCCGCGTTCGCCGCGGCCTTCACCGATCCCGGCTCGTGGGACGTGAGATCGCGCGCCGCTATCGGCTCGACTACGCGCTGCTCGACCGGCGCCAGCGCTCCGGCGTGGAGCTGCTCGACGTCGTCGACGCCGACTCGACCTGGGCGCTGGTGTTCCTCGACGACGTCTCGGCGCTCTACCTCCACCGCTCCACCCTGGGGCCCGCCGCCGACACGCTGGCGTTTCGCGTGCTCGGCGGGGGAGCGAGCCGGCTCGCGATGCTAGCCACGCACGCCGACGATCCCGCTCCTGCAAGCGCCGCTGCGCGCCGACCTCGAGCGGGCGCTGTCCGCGAGTCGCGCCAGAACGCGACCGCGCATTTCCTGCTCGCGTCGCTCGATCTGGCCGGCGGCCGTCTGCCCGCCGCGCGCGCACCTCCAGGCGGCGCTGGCCGTCGACCCGACCATCGCGGTCGCGCGGGCGTGGCTCGATTCGCCTCGATGCGCGCTGAGTGAGTCCGGGCGGCTAGGGGCCGAACCCCATCTGCTCAGCCGACGGGAGCGGTGCGCCATTGCGGAACGACACGCCGGCGACGCGCAGACGATCGAACTTCGGACCACACCTGAGATCCCGGTCGTACTGGGCCGTGACGTTGGTCAGCCAGTAAGGCCGGTTCTCCGCGAGCCACAGCCGCTGATGCTCGTCGCGCAGCATGCCGGTCTGCTCGCGGGCCTGCACGATCGCGGCGAGGATCGCGTTCAGGTCCTTGACCGCGCGGTCGGACTTCGCGTCGTCCTTCTGATGGGCGAGCGCGTCCGCGTAGAGCGCCTTCATCCGCTCGGCCAGGAGCGCGCGGTGCCCGATCACGTGGACGCGTCGCGCCGCCAGCGCCACGTAGTCGAGCAGGTCGGCGTTGCGCCGCGCCCCGGTGCGGGCGCGCTCGAGCTCGATCAGACTCTGCTCTGCGTCGAGCCGCAGGCGTCGCGCAGCGGGGCGATCATCGCCAGGAGCTGGCGATCGAGGTTCCCACGCGCGGGATTGACCCACGAGAGCTCGGTGGTGGCGTCCATTGGCCGCAGCTCTCTCAGGATGTCGTGCGCCTGCGAGACCCGTACGATCGCATCCGCCGCCTGCCGTCCCGGGTTACGGAACAGCGCCCAGTCGAAGGCGCGCTGCGAAGCGCTCGGGGTCGCAGTCCCCCTCTTCCACGCCGCGGCCGCGCCGTAGAGCAGCGGGTACCAGTTGGAGCCGAACAACGCCTCGCCGTTGTCATTCCAGCTGCAGACCAGCGCTCCGGCCGCGTCGCCCTGCGCGGCGCGGCTGAAGCCGCGAATGTTGGGAATCGCGATGCCGAGGTTGGGGAAGATGCGGTTCCAGTTCTCGACACCGGGGCACGCGAACACTTCGAGCCCCGCGGCGCGGAAGGGCGCGAGCTTCTGTCGAAGCCCTTGGCACTCTCGTAATCCCACACCGCGATCACAGCGTCCTTCGGCAGCTTTGGCACGACCTCCGGATGGGACTCCGCGAAATCGCTCCAGAACATGAGCCGCTTCTGTGAGCGCGCCGCGACGGCGCGCAGCCGCGCGATCCGCTCGAGGTAGAGCGTGCCGAGCCCGCGCTCCTGACCGCCGCACGCGACTGCCCCGAGCCGACATCGGTCATCTCGTCGCCGCCGACGTGCACGAACGGCGCGGTCGAGAGCGGCGCCGCTTCGGCGATCAGGATTCAGCGAAGGCTGCAGGCTCGGCGCCGTGACCGGCGCGAGCTCGCCGCTGCCCGAGCGCTCCGCCAGCTCCCGGTAGGTCTCGAGCGCGAGCGCGCGGTCGAGGTGGCCGAAGCACTGCTGCTCGATCAGCAACGCCACGTGGTGTCGGCGCGCGTGCTCGGCGAGCGTCTTGAGCTCGCGCTGGCTGAGCGCGCCCCCGGAGCGGCGAGCAGCGGATGGCTGCGATACGCGATCGCGTTCTCGGAGTAGAGGGCGTAGAGGTTGATCTTGAACTCGGCCAGCAGCTCGACGCGACGTTCGAGCGCCTCCAGCGTCGGCAGCGGGCCGCGGCTGATGTCGTCGTGCACGCCGCGCCACGCGAGCGCGGGACGATCCGCGATCGTGACGACGGGAATGCCGCCGGGCTCTGATCAGCTGGCGCAGCGTCTGACGCCGTAGAAGAGACCGGTCGCGGTCCGCGCCGTGACCCGCACGGCCGACGAGCGCACCTCGAGCCGGTAGCCCTGCTCCCCAGCCTCGGTCAGCTTGGGATCACGATCGAGCACGATCGTGCCCGAGCCGCCGGTGGCGATGGTCGGCTCGCTGCCGCCGGCCGCGCGGAGCTCCGCGGCGAGCAAGCCGGCGGCGAACAGGTCCTCGGCATCACTGGAAGGCACCGCGATGGTGAGACGCTGATCGAGCGCGAAGCGCCCCGTGCCGAGCTCGAGCTCGCGGGGCTCGGGGACGAGGCGTGGCAGCGCTCGCCGCGGGCGCGGCGCGTGCGGCTCGCGGGCGCCGAGGACGCTGGCGGAACTGCGAAGAAGGTGAGGCGAGCGAGAGCGAGAGCGAGGGCCGCGGCGGTGGCGCGTCGTGTGAGGTTCACCATCGAGTCCCGCGTCGGTCTCCGCAGTGGGGGCGGATCGTAGCCGCCGCGATACCCGCGGCCAGGGCGGGAGCTGGCAGGCTCGGCTTCAACCCGCGGGAGACATCGACAACTCCGCCCCCTGACACCGTTGCGCTTCGGAGGCCGGTTCGACCCAGAAACGGTAAAAACAGGTCTCGATGCGACCCGTCTCCCGCGGACCGGGAAATATTACCGCAGCGCCGCGCGTACGGCACGGCGGGAGATGGGGGAGCGACGATCAGATCTCCAGCCACGGGGAGTTCCCGCACAGAACCAGCACAATCCGCGGCGTCGGGCATTCGATGCAGATTTGACGGCCTCTGCCTCGTGCTGTAGAAACGGTGGTCCGCCCAACATTGGTGGGGCTGTAGCTCAGTTGGGAGAGCGCTTGACTGGCAGTCAAGAGGTCGACGGTTCGATCCCGTTCAGCTCCACCACGTTACTCGCCTCACCCTCGCGTGTGGCGTTGGGTGTGGCGGTCGCGCCTGAGACGAACGCATCGACCCGGCCCATCTCCTCAGAGCGATCCTCGCTCGACGTGACATTGTAGCGCGCGAACATTGCCAGCGTCGTGTGCCCGAGGATCGCCATCGCCACGTGCTGACTCATGCCCGAGCGGATCGCGTTGCGGGCGAAGCTGCGGCGCAGGTCGTGGGGCCTGAGCGCTGGTACCCCAGCCGCCTTAACCGCCCGGTGCCAGTGGCGTTTGAACGTCACCGGCGCAACGTCGGGGAATACCTCCGGGATGATCGCCCCATGTTCGCGCTCTAGCGCCGTCACCCGCTCGCGTTGACGCTTGAGCAACGCGGCCAGGGTAGGAGCGTTCGCAAAACGGGATGCTGCGTGGCTTGCGAGTCTTGGTGTCCTCGGCGCGGAGGCGGATCTCCCGGCCTCGAAGTCAACGCGACTCCAACGCAACTCTAGGGCCTCGTGCGAGCGCATCCCGGTCAGGCTCAAGAGTCCCACCACCGGGGCGACGTGCTCAGGAAGTCCTTCAATCACCCGTGCGACCTCGGCCGGGGTGGCGAAGCCTTGGCGCGCGTTGTCGACCTCCACGGCGGGGAAGCGGGGCAGGCGATCAACGCGCTCGGCCCCGAGCCCGAGCACTAGCATCCGGTGGAGCAACCGCAGCTCGTACCGGACCGTGGCCGGCTTGGCGTGCTTGAGACGGTCGGTCTTGTAGCGGTTCAAGCGCTCGTGGGTGATATCCCGAGCCAACACCGAACCAAGGGCGCGGCGCAGGTGGGCGAGTCGGTAGCGGGCGCTCGCAAGGTATCCCTCGCTCCGGTTCGCCTCGAAGTCGGCGAGCAGCATTGCCTCCAGGTCTCGATAGCCAGTTCGCTCAACCTCCGGTCCCGTAACCTTCCACGTCGCGCAATCTCTGTGACGCGCTTGCGGATCAACAAACGGGCTGCCTGCGGCTTGGGCGACTTCGCCGATTCCCGGTAACGACGCCCGTCGTGCCAGCCCATGATCCACAGATAAGGAGAGCGCTCGCGCCGCACGATGCTCCACCCCATGTAGCGGGCGACCGTCGTCTCGCTCGTCGAGGTCTTCTCGTTGGTGCTCATGACTTCCCCCGGTTGCGGCTCTTGGCCTCGTGCTGGTCCAGGTAGGCACGGAGCGCGAGCAGAATCAGTGTGCTGAGGGAGAACCCCTGGCTCTCCGCGTAGCGTTCTGCCCTCTTCCGTATTTCTGGCCCTACGTAGGCCGTCACCCCCGGCCCCTCCGTTCTGCCCATATCGCCCCTTTCAGTCTGGCCACATTCTGTGACCTGTGCACACTATGGGCTCAGCGAGGGCTGGGCGTCAAGAAGCCTCCTCGGTTGAAGTAGCTCTCCGCCGCGCTCGGAAAAGACCAGGCTCCGGCCTTCTTTGCGGGTGAACGGCCAACCACGTGCGCGCCGGTAGACCCACCTCTTGTCCCGTCCAAGGAGTTCTGCCACCTGGGAGACCTTCAGCCACCGGTCGCTCGTCTTCGGCACAAACGTGACTGTGGGTATTGAGTCTTGCGCTCTGGTAGCGAGAACCGAGTAGAGGCCAGCAGCCCGGGGCAGTAGTTCCCGCGCTTCCTCCGGCGTGAGGTTCCAAGCCTCCCCGGGGTCGTCCAGGAGTCGGGCCACTGTTGGGGCAAGGACAAGGCGGAGGGACGGTCAGCCACCGCCCGCCTCTAGGAACCGGATCTCCGACATGGACCCCGGGCCTCGGGCAGCCTGAGCGAGGCCGACTACCGGGTCAGCATCCGCAACATCTGCCACGGAGCAGCATTCATCCGGGTCTGACGCGCTTTCTCGTGTCCGCCACAGAGGGCGCGTGTGGCGGATCAGTAGATTCAGCCTTGCCCGCTGTTGGCGCGGGTTGTGGCGCTTTGTTGCGCATTCGGGAGCGGATAACGGGCGAAGGCGTCCTCAAACAGCTCGGCCGGTAACCCCTCGGAGTCTTCACTCATCGGGGAGCCGAATCCCACGCGGCACGATCCCGAAGGGCTTCAGCAGCTTCGCCAAGCCGCGGTCCGTGAGCGGCCTGCCGTCCCTCCATTCCGACCACGGCCTGGCCGGCATTTCGCGGAGGGCTTCGAGGATGGACTTAGACGACAGCTTGGGGCCGTTTGCAGCGAATAGGACACGCAGGTCGGCAAGGATCATCTCGCTCGCGTCGTCAGGCTCCGGGGCTTCGGCGGATAGCTTTCTCGCCGTGTCACGGACCAGGTCGGGCCACTTATCTCCAAGCCGATCAGCTATTGCGAGCAGCGGACGCCACGCGTCGGCCTGGCGGTCATTCAGCTCTGGCGGCACCGTCGGGTCTGCGTCGACCAGCGCGGCGAGATTGTCCTTCGCCCACCTAACAGCACGGCGTCGGATGTGCTCCAACTCTGGTAACCGGTCGCGGCGGATGGTGCTCGATGTGCTCGCCCAGCTTCCGTCGTCGCAGCGCGATCTCGATGGAGCGGTCCTCCAGCGTCGCGGCCGGCAAGCGGCCGATGCACGCCAGCGCCTTGGGTGTCCACACAGAGAATGCGCGGGGCTCGAAGTCGGGCTCGACGCAGCGCATGACGACAGCGCCAGCTCGGTTGAAGCCAGCGTTGAGTAGTCCGATTAGTTCGCGGCGATGTCCCAGCGAGTGTGTCTGTCTCGTCGATCAGTAGGGTTGGAGCGTGCCTCCTCGATCACTTCTAAACAACGCGGCCCTCGGAAATGCTTGAGGTCATCAGCGCCCCTGTTCACCAGGCCTTCGAGTAACTCCAGCATCCGGGTCTTGCCGCATCGCTTGGTGGGAGATGTAATCGCCAGGATGGGTGACGTGCCGGCTGCTTCGAAGGCGAACGTGTCAGCACCCAGAGCGCGACAGCGCACGCAGAGGCAGCAGGCATTGCCATGAAGCGGAGCAGGATCTCCACCAGCTCGACGGCGAGCGGTGCGCCGATGACAGGCTCCGGCCACGGGTCGGGGTCACGTAGAGAGAGCGCACGCCCCTGCAGTCGGCGGTTAGGCTTTGGCTCTGGCTGGGGACGGTCGCCGCGACGCCCTTACTCGTCTCGCCTCCGTCTCCGTTCGCGCTTGGCCCCATCGATTCTGCCGGTACGGTCCCTGCCGGGCGCACCTTGCCGGACAAGTCCACGATCTCGAACGCCGACCCGCTTGCTAAGGCAACGCCGACCGCAGCCTCCGGATAGACTCTTGCCCACGCCGCTAGTTGACCGTCGAAGGTCGACGCATCTTGATAGGCACAAGCGCCTTGCCATCGGCATCGACCGGAAAGACTGGCTTCCCTTGACGGGCGATCGCCAGGGCTATGCGGGAGAAACGTCGGCTGACTCACAGCGCTGCGCGTCGCGCGGGGGCGGTCATCGATCACCCGTACAAGCGCGTTTGATTTTCGTCGCCTCGACGCCGGGTGAAGGGGTTCCTGCTGAGACTGCGGCCTCCGCCTCTCTGTTCCGTTCCTCTAGCCATCCTTCCCAGGCGCGACGCGGAATGCGTATCGAGCCGCCTACACGGGTCGCCGGTAGCTCACGAGCTGCGACCAACTGGTAGACGCGCGAGGTGCTGACGCCCAAGAGGCGCGCAACCTGGGCCGGGCGGTACAGCTCTACGCTGCTCTTGCATGGGGTGCCTCCTCCTGCGATCCTCACTTGATCAGGTTGGAATAATGGGGGAGGCTGGTATCCGTGCAGCGACAGTCACGAAGGACACCTAAGCAGATCTCCTGAATCCCGCCGACGGGAGGAGGAGACGCGTCAGGGCTTGCGTGGACGCCTTCATCGCCGAACGGGCGGAAAGAGATCCCATAGTACGCAGAGCGTGCGGGTGAGCTTCTGGTTGGCGGGGTTGTGCTTGAGCCGGTTGACGCGCTGAAGTTCCTTGAGTCTCCCGCCCCCCGATTCCTTGGTATCGCGCGTTACAAACGCTTGGGCCGTCCGGAGTCGCTTTCGTCCGTCCTTGTGGAGAACGTCAAACGTGTTCCCCGGAAGCCCAGACGGAGGGTGGTGAAACTTACTGCGACCCTCAAGTTGAAGATCTATCCAGGACGACCTGGAAGGACTCTCCGCGCAGTGGCGATTCTCGCTGGGCCACCCGATTCGGTCGGCTGGTTGCCACTGATTGCGTACTCCGGTTGAGAACGACGTTAGGGAACTGGCGGTCTTCCCGGACTCAGTTCTCGATCGTCTGAGAGTGGCCGGTGAACTGGTTGCGCACCGATACTTCTGGTCGAAGGCTCAGGCAGTGTGGTTCATCTTGACTGGAGCTTGCCCACTCTACGCGCCAGTTGTGGCGAGGGTTCCGCGAGCGGCGCATTCAAGATGGCCTCGATGGCCTGAGTAAAGGGGAGGCTTCGCCGTATCCACGATCAGCGGGTGGGCGGGCGGCTGTTCTTGGAGATCGAGCCGTGGGTTTCCGCGGAGACAGTGTTTACCCTCTACCGCGGCTTCCAGCGGTCGTTGTACCGACAAAAGCGTCGTCGAGTCGTCCGCTACGGTCAGCTGGAGCTGTACAGATTTGCTCGACCGTTGCGCCAGCAGGGCTCGCGTGGCGTGAGATCCATGATCGGTGGAAGAAGACTCCGCGAGGAAAGGCGAATCCGATTAGGAACTGGAGAAACTTCTCCAAGGCATTCGGTCGAGTCCAACTTGAGCCGTTAGCCCCGGTGAATCGCCCCGGTTCAACCGGCCGTTGAAGAGGGTCAGTACCGGCGGCACACGACTCTCCGAGTTCGCGTGCCAACCCTCAGTGGTCAGTTCGACAGCCGGACGATCTCTTCCTGACATGGACGCGCCGCTATGTCTGCCGAACCTCAAGGCAGCACGAGGTGGAAGGTCTGCCTGACACTTTCTCCGGCTGCAGTTCACAAGCCAGGAGGAGGGGGTGCCTAACCTCCGTTCCAGCACCGCAGACACCAGGAGTGGCTCATGGCCTCGCCTATGCTCAGTGAGTCGCCCCCGACCCGAGAAAGGACTCCATGGGTTGCCCCTGGCACTGGTTTCGCCGCCCGCGTCTCACGCGCATTGCAGGGATCGCGCTCACCTGCCTCAGGCCGAAGAGGCCGGCGTCCAATCCCCATAAGCGATTCCTCCTTGTGGTAGCGGCCGGGATCACCTCACCGCTCTACCAGCCGCGGCCGACGGAATCTTCCAGGGGGTCTGGAGCGATCTCACGCCGTTTGGCAGCGCTGGGTCCCGCCGAGATCCAGGAGTCGCGTACGATTCGCAAGGCGATCGGCTGGTGGTGATCGGCGGTGCGGGTGGCGGGAACTGGACGTCACTTCTGAGTTTTTCTGGCAGACCCGCCTGGACTTCTGCTGCCGAGGCATCCCCGCCTAATGTGAGCGAAGAAGACCGCGCCTTCTACGACCCAATCCACAATCGGTTCGTCCTGGTCACCAACCTGATGCAGGTGTGGGAACTCGACCTGGAAAATCCGGTCGCGTGGAGCCAACTCACATTGAATCCATCACCGCCCCCTAGAGGTTTTCTGCGCCGCCACCTACGATGCTCTGAGGAATAGAGCCATTATCTTCGGTGGGGACCCAGTACGGGTCTCTACAATGACATGTGGGCGCTGTCGCTGTCCGGAACGCCCCAATGGACACAGATCACGGTGCGGGCCAGGCACCGCCTCCGAGGTGGGGCTCCGTCGCTGCATATGACTCTGCTTCCGATCGGGTCATCGTCACCTCCGGTTCGCTCTGATACCGGCTACAGTGTGTCGAATGATGTATGGGCACTCTCGCTGAGCGGCACCCCAACATGGACGCAACTGCATCCAGGGGGACCAACTCCGCCAGCAAGGATGCTCGCGGGAGCAGTCTGCAACGGTTTTGGAGAGTTCTTGCTGTACGGGGATATCCAGGTTCGGGCGGGCAAGGGGCACTGGGGATGTCTGGGAGCTGAGCCTGCGCGATCCGGTGACGTGGATCGCGTTGTCACCTGCGGGGACCGCGCCGCCGCCGAGATGGTCATTCGGTGCCGTCTACCGATCCGCTGGTGGCCAGATGGTTATCTATGGTGGCTTTGGGGGCGGGTCGGGCAACGACACATGGACGCTCGATTTCGGGTCCGTCCATCCGCCTACGGTGCGCGGATCCAGTCCAACCGCAGGGCGGATTGGCGACCAGTTGTCATTCTGGGCACTTGGCTAACCGGTGCCAGCGACGTTCAGTTCAATGGCACTCACGCCCCGATCCTGGCAGCCTCGTTCGACAGCATCTCGACTCGCGTTCCTGCTGGTGCGACGACCGGCCCGATCACGGTGACTACCCCTACGGTTCCAGCAGGAACGCAGGGAAACTTCTTCGTCGGCGAGAAGCCCGGAGATCGACAGCTTCAGTCCGAGCGGTGGGAAGGTTGGAACGATCGTTACAATCAAGGGGAAACACTTCACCGGAGCGACAGGCGTTCGCTTCGGATTGGCTGCATATGGGTACGGCTGGACGGACTTCGTCGTTGATTCCGATGAGCAAATCACCGCGGTGGCCTGCTGCACCCGAGGTCCCATTTCCGTCACTAACTCCGGTGGGACTGCCGTCAGCACCTTGGACTTTGATCTAATCAGCGGCGTCACTGTGCGCGCGGACGGCTCCGGTGACGCGCCCACGGTGCAAGCGGGCATTGACAGCATCCGCGCACGGCAGATCTATCTGGACGTGCTATGGATTGAGCCCGGCGACTATGCCGAGGACGTCGTCATCCCGCGGGTGCCCGAACCTATTACATCACTTGCCGTGGCGGACCGGCGAAGACGCGGATTCGTTCTCTAACGATTCGGTCGGTGACGGGTGGACGCAGTATCGAGATCACCGGCCTCTCGGTGGCGGACTCGACCGTCGAGGAAGTTGGGTCTACGCCGGTCAGGTTCACGGATTGTCGGTTCACCGGGGCGGTCAGATGCCGGTCGAGTTCTCGCTTCCCCGCCACTGAGTTCGAAAGATGCCGCTTCGAGGCTCCTGTGGCCCTCCACACTGACGGTACGGTCGACGAGCGCCTCTTTTGGGTGGGCGCGCAGACTTTCGAACCCACGAGGATGGGTATAACGTCTTCCGAAGCGTTTTCGTCGGGCAGGACACCGCAGCTACAATCCAAGCGAGAAGTCATCGTCTGCGGATGCACCTTCGTCAACGCTAACCTTGGCATTGGTGGAATCACGAGCTACAGCAGTCGATAACGCAGTGCTTGTTCGTGAATCTTCGCGGTCCGGCCGTGAACATTCCGACTGACCCACGATATTACGCTCCGCCTGCGCTCGTTCACCACAACGACGTGTGGATGGGCAACGGTGATCCGCAGTCAAGGCAACGTCAATGTCTCGGACAACCTCACCATCGACCCTCATCCTGCGATCGTGAGTCGCCAGCGACTTCCACGTTGCTGCGTCGTCGCCTTGTGCTCCTTCCAGTCCTCTACGGCCAGATCGGTGCCCTTGGTGTTGGTTGTAGCGTGATGACCGTGCCGGTGGACGTGCAGTCCCATCAGATCAATCTGCGCTCCAATGCTCCAGTAGAGGCGGCCATTCTCGCGCACCGACTCTTCGACCCACATCGGGTTGACCCTCGACGGTTCGGCTCGCAGGCGCAGCCCCATCCCCGCGCGGTAGCGGGGAACATTCACAAAGCTCGAGGACGTTAACGGCGACGGGATCGCGGACCTCCTCCTGGCCTTCGACTCACGCGACCTGCGCCCTGACGGGGCAGTGGCGATCTTGGAGGGTCGCACCGTCGATGGTGCTTCCTTCCGGGGCTCCTGATTCAGTTGAGGTCGCCGGGACCTCACTCAGAGCGTCTCTAGAGGCTGCTACTGACTTCCCGACCCATTTGGCTCTGGCAGTGCCACCGACTCACGGTTACATGACTCTTCTTCTGGCCCTTGCGAGCCGCGAAAAGTCCACCGTGGAAGTTTTCGACATCACGGGAAGGCGCGTGGTTTCACGGGACGTGTCCGCGCTCGGGCCAGGACATCACCGCGTGCAGCTCCAGGAGCGCTTGGCCTCGGGTCTGTACTTGCTCCGTGCGAGGCAGGGGACCGAAGCGGTCGTCGTCAGAGCCATCGTTCTTCGCTAGATCGTCCGCACGTCTGTCAGTCCATCAACCGATTTTCCGGAGGCCGTCATGGTCGCCAAGCGATTCTTCTACGTCTGCGCGGGGCTCCTCGCCTCGCCCTCGCCTACCACCTCGGGGCCAGCAGCGCCACGGCGCAGACTGGCTCAAGTATCGTCGGCGTCTTTCAAGGGATCAACTGCGCGACCAACTCCGTAGGCGTCGTGACCTCGACGGGCGACGTTTTCATTCGTGACGCTGGAAGCCAGTGCATCGCAGGCCCTGGTGGCTTCTCCGGAGCCTCGCTGACCTACCTAGGGAACTTCTGGTCTGGGGCGTCCTGACGCCCGTCCAGAGGACCCAGCCTCGGGGCACTCCAAGGTGCGGTACCGCTAGCCCCCGTCTCATTGGGCACGTGCCTGCACTGCGCTGTCGCTGGCGCAGCGCGTCGGCAAGCTAACAGCGCCCCTGCGACGACTCGCTTACCCTCAGCACGACGTGGGCTGGCTCGCGGGCCACACTCGGTGACGGTGGTAGTGTCCCGGCCCAGAGAGCCCCACCAACAGGGAGGGTGCCATGCTCGCGAAGGGATTCGTCTTCATCGCCGTGGGGTTCCTGTGCCTCGCCCCGTTGACCGCAGAGTCACAGGTCTTTCAGGATGACTTCGACGGCACGGCCCTCAATCCCGCGGTCTGGTCGGTAGACGTCGGCACGGGCGGACAGGTTGTGGTTGCCGATGGGGTCGTGACGGTGACATGCACCGGCAACGTATTCCCTTTTGCGACGACCATGCAGGACCCGTTTCCACCCGGCGATTTCTTGGTAAGTGTCAGAATGCGATACAACACAGTTGTTCAGGCAGGGGATGGCTTCGGCGCGTTGGGGATGAAGGCCCCTGCCGTCCGTTTCTCGTTTGGCAGGACGGCAGCGGATTGTTCGTCGAAGCGGGTGGTCAGATGGTCTATCTGGGTGCAAGACCGGATACGCAGTATCACGTCTACGAATGGACCTACGTCGACGGCCGTTATGCCGTTGCCGTCGATGGCACAACTCTCGCGGTCAATGATTGCGCAGTGCGCCCCGACAAGCCTCTTCTTTGGGCACTCCCACCCGATAATTGCCGGTCCTCCGTGGACCTCCTTCGAGATTGACTACGTACGGGTGGAGCCGACCGGCGCTACGCCCACGCAGAAGATGTCGTGGGGCAAGGTGAAGGCGGCGTACCGGTGAACGAGCCGCTGTCATGGTGACCCTGGCGCTCACGGCAGTCCTCGTTCTAGTCACGGCCTACTACGCTTGGCAGTCGCACCGAATGGTGGCTGAGATGCAGCGGGCCAGGAGGGACCAGACACGACCCCGCCTTGTGGCGGTGTTCGTCCATGCCGGGCCGCCTGCGGGGGCGCGGCAACATCTTCGTGATGAACGTGGGAGAGGGCACAGCTCTCGACATCGACGTGACCCTGCACCTCGCCCCCAACGGCTCGCGCACCAAACTCATCTCCCCGATGCTCAAGAGCGGTGAGAGGCGAATGTGGAACCCCAACGCTCGACGGCAGCGCGGGGCCGAGGACCACCCGTTCTTTCCGGACTCTGCGCCCGGCAGGACTCACCTTCACCTGATTGGGCGCTGCCGGCGACGTGGACGGTGTGCGGCACGAAGTGTGACGAGATCACGCCTCTGCGGGACGCGTGGGAGGTCATCCTGAACATCGCAGGCACACAACCGTAGATGGAGGTCGCCATGTTCGCCAAACGCTTCTTCTTCGTCAGCGCGGGGCTACTATGCCTTGCCGCCGCCTACCACCTGGGTTCCACAACGGCGACGGCTGCCAAGCCCACGGGTCCGGTCGTCGGTGATATTGGCAGCACGTGCACACTGGAGATGTACGCGATCGTTCTGGACAGGACGCCCTACATCGCGAACAACACCGGGCCGGGCATCACAGCCCCTTATACCCTGCCCCCATCCCAGGCTCCTCAGCGGTGGTCACGTTCGATCCGTGCACGCAAAACGCCAATCCTTGCTGACGGGAGCGTCTACAACTGGACGGGGACCTCGTGGCTCGTCAAGGGCAACCTGCTTCACGCCGTAGGAGAGCCAACTAGACCCGGAGGCCGTCATGTTCGCCAAACGTTTCTTCTACGTCTGCGCTGCGCTGCTGTGCCTCGCACTCGCCTACCACTTCGGGGCCGGATTTGCCGGGGCGCAGGGTGCCGTCACCTACCAAGAGACGGCGATGCTCTCGGGCGAAGTCGGGGACGGGGGCACGATCCCGTTGCCGCACTACCGCGACGGCACGGAGGCGCTAGAGAGCGAGTGCCAGTGGACCGTGAGCCCGAAGACGCTTGCTACGCCCTTCTACGCGATCTTCGAGCAGTGCAGTACCGCTGGAAGGACCGTCCGGGTCTACTGGTGCATGACAGGGTGTGGTCCGGCGGTGATTGTGTGACACCCCCGGCAGGGTGTCCTGGGCCGTTATCGGGCACTGCCAACCACCTCATCATCGCCGTCCGCAGCGACACGCCCACGCCCGCGCAAAAGATCAGCCTCGGCGCGCTGAAGGTGAAGTACCGGTGAGCGACGCAGCAGCAGTCACCGATTCGTTGCGGCATGTCATCGAACACAAGGACTCTCTGCTGGCCATCGCCCTCGCCGCCCCGGAACCGTTGGACGTGCTGGAAAAATTGAATCGCTTCTACACCGGTGCGTGGGCCCAGTTGGTCATCTACGTGACAGTGGCACTGGCCCTCGTCGGCATTGTGTTTCCCGTGGCGACCCAGATTGTGCAGCGGCAGTTGCTCAAGACCGACGAACGAAGGCTGAAGGATGAACTTAGCCAGCACGTGGATGCCTTGGGCAAGGCAATCGAGGCTCAGACTCGCGACGAGGCTCACGAAGGCTGTCAATGAAGCAATCGCGAGAATCGAAGCGCGGATGTCAGACGTATCCTCGGGCATCTATACGGTGCAAGGTAACGCCCAATACAAGCAAGGACGTCCGGCCGAGGCTGCCCAACAGCTTCGCGACTGCGCTGATTCACGCGCTGGATGCGCAAAGGATTGACCTAGCGCATGGTTGCTTGGGCAATCTGTGCATGGTCCTGAAGCAGCTAACCCTGAACAGGCGGCCCAACCTGAGTTGCAGAAGTTGCTGACGCGGGCGATAGCGCGGACCCGAGAGAAAATGTAGATGGTCGCTTCAAACTGTTTCTGAAGGAACTTGAACCGGAGGCTCGATCGATTGAGCCTCGGTTGAGCATCGGAACGAGAACGAAACGCATTTGGGCCAGTGTTGTTATACGGCTTCGGGCCCTTGCTGGCCTTCTGCGACGCAAGGGTACTGGCGGAGCCCGGGCCGTCGCTACCGTCTGAAGCTCTTTCGTGTAGTCAGTAGCCAGGAGATGCCCGTGAAGTGACGCTGATCGCGATGGCATTGATCGCGGCAGGATGCGCGGCGACCGTGCCGCACGATTGGAAACGGGTCGATGTTCAAGATATCTCGTTCTACGCGCCGCCCGACCTCCGACCCGACTTCTCAGGACACTGCATTGACTCCTTCTGCGCTGACTTCGTGTCTCCCGGATTGCGCATCGGGTTCTTAGCCGAGACCGTCTACAGACAAGCCTGTGGCCCGGACTCGATTCTGTAAGATCACCACCCGCCGCACACCCAAGGATGTTCGGCCTGAATGGCCCTACTTGGCGACTCTCCATGTGTGTCCATTTCGGGGAGTGGACCTCTTCGCGAATGCGTACTGCAGGACGAGGAGCGACCGATCCAGCGCCTCCCGCATCCTCCGTTCCGTCGCGATCCGTGGAGGTACTAAGCCTTGATCGGAGGCCAACGAGCCTACGCGCGCCACCGAGAGGCGTCACGCATCGCGCCGAGCAGGTAGCCATCGCGCGCGGGCGGAATCGGCGTGAGCCGGACGGAACCTACGATCTGGAGAAGGTCCTCCGGCCAGGTCGGATGAGAAACTATGCTCGACACACTTCGTAGGGACGCCGACGCGGTCGTCCTGGGGGTAGCGTCAAAGCCCGCTACCGTTGACGGGGCCGTCGCCCTCGGGGATTGGGTCCTCTGCGTGCATACCGTTCCAGACCCGCAGCACTCTGGCCGCCGCGACCGCCTCGGTCGCGAGGAGCCAGCGCTTGCGCCCGCTGCGTCAGGGACACCGCGCACTGGGCCTCCCTCAAGGGTGACGCCGAGTTGGTTTACCACGGTGACCTGATTCCCCGACGAAACCACGCCACGTATGCGTGCAATCAGTTCCAGGACGTTCGTGGCCTGCTGGATGGCCTTCAACGCTTGGCTATGGTTGTCCGCGTCGCGAGCTGCCTTGAGGATCTCAAGAGCGTGAGCATGGAGGCTCAACACGTCGTCGAGGAGCAGAGCCTGGCTGAGGCGTGACGCTCCTGGGCTACAGCAGCGAGTCGGGTCGTGAGGTGGTGCGTCTCGTAGATTCCTGGACCGCCGAGTTGTGGAGGCTGTTCTCGGTCGCCACGCGACGTGCCGGACGCCCGAAGGCGAGCATGCGGTCGATTTCCTCGCGGTTCGGATGGCTACAGACCGTGCAGACTCGTGGCATCGTATCGGTCCAACGTGTGTGCTCTCCTACGGAACGTGACTGCGACACCCCGTGTGGTGGTCAGCGTGGCGGCCGCCCCGGTAGAGCGGGTGCGGAGCGGTGGGCAGGCACCGCCCCCCAAACTTTCAGCTGCCTGTGGCTTTGCCGTTGTATGCCGCTGCGTGCTGCGCGGTACCCTCTTCAGTTAAGACTGCGCAGTCAAGAGGTCGACGGTTCGATCCCGTTCAGCTCCACCAGGTTATCTCTCCGCCGTTTCGTCTTTGTCCCGCGTTGCTCCTGTTCGTCCGGTTTCAGATACCCCGCGACCCGGGCCACACCCTGCTCAAGGTCCCTCGCGTCAGTGGTGTTGTAGCGCCTGAGCATCGAGCGCGTCGACCAACCGCAAGGCCTCATGGTTCACGTCCTCGGGAACCCCCGCGCGGATCAGATTTCTCGCTGCGCTGCGCTCTCGCCGCACCGCGGTTCTCCGGCCGGTGCGGAGCGACCGAGAGTGTTCCCCGGCGGTGCCAGAGCACCTCGCTGGTCCTCCAGCCGGTGAGGTCGAGCGTCGGGGGAGTGAGGCCGCAAGAGAGCACCCGAAGGCAGGCTCAGCGGCTGCACCATGCGGTCCGCACCCACTGCGATTCGCGGCGCGCTCGTCTCAAGCGTGCACGCAATTGACCGCGGGAGTTTCCTACCCGCGTGGGACGCAGCCGCGGTCATTGCTCCTTTCCTGCCGTGATTTGCAAGATGCAAGCGCGTGAGTCTGTGAACTCACGGGACTTCCGGCGCTGGAGATTCTCCACACGCGCACTGCACGAGCGTGCGCGGCACACCCCGTGCCTTGCGACCGCGCCCCCGGGGTCTCAACACGAGCAGCGACTGACCCCGCGCCGGCGCGAACATCCGTGTGACATCGCCACGACCTTGGGCAGTCCTCCAAGCGCGAATCCAGCCCGACATCGTGCGGACTCAGGAGGCCTCATGAAGGCGCCGCTCAGGAATCTGACAGTCGCTGTGCTGCTGCTGGTGCCCTTCTCAACGGCTCACGCGCAGGGGCCTTCGCTGTCTCCGATCGCGAACGTGACCATGAACGCCGGCAGTACGCTGAACGTGAATGTGATCGCGGTTGACACGGAGAATCGCCCCGTCACCGTGACGGCCGCCCTCCCGCCGTTTGCGACGCTGAACGCGCCAACCCTCGGAACCGGGACCGTCGTGACCAGCGTGACACTGGCTCCTTCCGGCGCCCAGAGTGGCGACTACTCGGCCGCGGTGACGGCCACGGCGGGAGGCGTCTCCGCGGTGAGGGTCTTTCCAGATCACGGTCAACTCCGCAGGCTCGGACCAGGCCCCGCTCGTCACGGCTCCGCCACTGAAGCAAGTCACGGCCGGCTCGTCCCTCAGCTTCAGGGTGACGGCCAGCGATCCCGACGGGAACGTCATCTCGTCCCTGAGCGCCTCGAGTCTTCCACTGGAGCATCGTTCACGGCGAACAGTTCGAGCACATCCGGGACGTTCCAGTGGACGCCGGGCGCCGGTGACGCCGGCGAGTACGATGTGCAGTTCACGGCAACCAACGCGCTTTCCGGCACTTCGGTGACGCACATACGCGTCGCCAGCCCGCCCACGCTCCAGATCGCCCCGATCGCCGATGTGACAGTGGCCGGTGGCGGCGTCGCAACGGTGCCGGTCCACGCGACCGGCGTCCCGGGCGCGCTGATCACGCTGACCGCGGCTCTCCCGACGTTCGCGACTTTGATCCTCCCGGCTCGGGCACCGGAGCGGTGAACACCACCGTGACGGTTTCTCCGCCGGCGGGAAGCGCGGGCACTTACCACGCGTCCATCACCGCGACCTCCCAGAGCGCGAGCGTCACCGAGGCCTTCGACATCATCGTCACGGGCTCCACAGGAGGCAGCAACCGTCCGCCGGTGCTGTCGGCGCCGGCGAGCGATACCGTGGCGATCGGATCAACGCTCAGCTTCGACGTCACGGCGACCGATCCCGACGGCGACCACGTCGATCTCTCTGGCACGGCTCTACCGCCCGGATCCGGCTTCATCGATCACGCGAACGACACGGGAACCTCTCGTGGACGCCGGTGGCGGGCCAGGAGGGGACCCACACGGCCTCGTTCACCGGCACCGACGGAAAGGGAGGCTCGGGCTCGGCCAGTACGTCCATCACGGTGACGGGCCCTGCTCCGCAGAATCACCCGCCGACGCTGAGCGCCCCCGCGACAGAGCAGGTGGACGTGGGCGCGAGCCTTTCGTTCACGGTGACCGCCACGGACCCGGATGGCGACCACGTCACGCTCTCGGCCAGCTCGCTGCCGTCCGGAGCGACGTTCTCCGACCACGGCGACAACACCGGCAGCTTCTCGTGGGCACCGGCTCCAACCAGTCGGGGACTACCACGTGTCGTTCCTTGGCTATGACGGAAGAGGCGGCACGGCCACTGCGAACACGACCATCGCAGTCATGGCCGGGAGCGGTGGTGGTGGCGGCGGTGGTGGCGGCGGTGGTGGCGGCGGTGGTGGTGGCGAGGTGCCGGGACGCGCGTGCCTCATCGGGAAGTTCAAGGCTCACCGCGACAGCACGTGCTTCCGGATCCGACCGGTCGACAACTCGTTCGACCTTGGCAACGTCGTGCTGTCCAGCATCCGGCTCGAGTTTCGTGGGCAGACACTCCCCGCGGATCGCGCCCGAACTGAGGTCCTGTGTGACCGCGACCGTGGCCACGGGCACGACGGCGACGACGATCAGGGGGACGACGATCAGGGTGACGATCATGGCCACGACGGCCATGGCGGCACAGCAGGGCAACGCCGCGACCCAGGTCTTGGCGATCACGGGCAAGCCGCGGGTGACCACGATGGTGACGACGACGGCGACGACCACGAGCGTGACCTGAGTGTAAGCCACGATCATCTCGACCACGATCGTGACGATCGCGGAAGCATGGCGGCGAGCAGTGACACGCTCGGAATCCGCGCGTGCTTCACGACCGGAGCGCTGATTCAACTGTTCTCGGGTCAGACCTCCACGGCCGCGCACTCTCCATCCAAGCACGGACCTCTGCCGTGCGCTCTGGTCGATGCCCGGATCCTCGCGACCCTCACGAGCGGCGACACCGTCGTGGCCGTGTTCGAGGGAGGCGATCGCCATGACCATGACGACAAAGGCGACGACCATGGTCGGGATGACAAGCATGGCAATGGTCGTGACGAAGCCTCAGTCCCCGGCTGACGCCCAACCCGCTCAATCCCAGCACGATGCTTTCGTTCTCCATGAGGCAGGACGGCCGTGTGCGCGTGGCGGTCTATGACATGCAGGGTCGCCTCGTGAAGAAGCTCGTGGATGGGTTCCGACCGGTGGGTTCGCAGACGGTGGCCTGGGACGGAACCAACGAATCGAGGGTGCGGGTGCCGCGCGGCGTCTACTTCTTCCGGATTCAGGCGCCGGAGGGATCCGTCACTCGCAGAGTCGCCGTGGTGAAGTAGCCGATCGAGCCAGATCCTGTCCGCTGCGTCGACGCGAACGCGTCGACGCAGCGAGGCGAGCACTCAAGGAGGATCGTCGTGCGACACGCACTGCGCGTGGCGCGCCCGGGACTGTGTCTGGCCCTGGTTCTGGCCGCGCAACTCTTTGCCGGACTCGCGATCGCGGGGCCGTTCTCACAGCTGCAGGTGCTGGTGCCGGGGAGACGGCGGCTCCAGGCACTGGGTCCGGCAAGACTGGGACTCCGAGGCCCCAGACCGCAGGGATTCCCTTCTTCGTCACGATCAATGCGTGCGACGCGTCGTGGAACCAGGTGTCCTCGGTGACCCACACCATCCGAATCCTGAGCTCGGACGCGAGCGCCTCGCTGCCAGCCGCGGCACAGCTGGCGGGCGGCACGGGGACCTTCCTCGTGATCCTGAACGCGGATGGCAACTTCTCGATCTATGCGCACGACCAGTCGGACGTCACCATCCCCGACGGCGTCAGCGCGCCGGTGCGATCGTTCGCGATCCAGAGCCTCGATGTCTCGAACGTCACGTCCGCGCAGACCGCCGGCGTCGGGTTCGCGGTGACGATCACGGCCCGGAATGCGAACGGCGAGCTCGCCAGTGGGTTCGCGGGCGCTGTGGACCTCGGCGAGCTCACCAGCCTCGGCGCGGGCCGGATCTCCCCGACGACCGTGATCATGACGTCGGGACAGTGGAGCGGAAGCATCACCGTCTATCGCGCGGATGAGACCGCTCCCGGCGGCGGGAACGCTGTCGTGACCGCCGCCGTCGACGGCCATCCCTCTCAGAGCGGCACGAGCAACGGCTTCGTCGTCCATCCCGGCCCCTTCCGGCGCCTGCAGATCGTGATGCCGGGCGAGTCGCCGCTTCCCGGCAGCGTGAACGGCATCACCGGCACTCCGGCCAGTCAGACCGCGGGACGAAGCTTCACCGTCAACGTCTACGCGACGGACGACTACTGGAACCAGGTGCCGAGCGGGGACGCCGTCCGGCTCGCGTCATCGACCGACCCCGCCGACTCGCCCGTCAACGGTACGCTCTCCGCGGGCTTCCGCCAGCTCTCGTTCACGCTCATGACCATCGGAACGCAGACGCTGATCGGAACGGATCAGACCAACTCCTCCATTCTCCCGATGACGAGCGCCGGGATTCAGGTGGTGCCGAGCGCGGCGAACAACTTCGCCTTCTCGGCGATCGCATCGCCCCAGGTCGCCGGCGTCCCGTTCACCGTCACCATCCGCGCGGTCGACGCGAGCGGCAACACGGTCTACGACTACTCGGGCGACGCGGCGCTGGGCCCCAACACGGGCACGGGAACGAGCCAGCCAACACTGATCAGCTTCGGGGCCGGCGTGTGGAGCGGACCGGTCACGATGTTCGGAGCCGGAGCCTCGGTGCGGCTCACGTGCACCGACTTTTCGACCCGCCGAGGACCGGGACCAGCGGCAACATCGCGGTGAATCCCGCCTCGTTCAAGAAGCTTCAGGTCATCTTGCCGGCGAGACGCCCGAAGAGCGGCACCGCCGACGGCAAGGACGGGACTCCGAACCCTCAGATGGCAGGCGTGCCGTTCCCCATCACGATTCGCGCCGTCGACCAATACTGGAACGTGGTGAGCGGCATCGGCGATCGCCTCGCGCTGACCTCGACGGACGCCTTCGCCGGCATTCCCGCCGAGACGACGCTCGTGAGCGGACAGCTCGTCTTCCAGGGCACGCTCTACCACAGTGGCGCCGCAGACGATCACGGCGCGTGACACGACCAACTCCGCGATTGCGGCCAACACTTCCGCGAGCGTCAACGTGGTCGCGGGCCCGTTCGACCGCGTGCTGGTGCTCGCGCCCAGGCGAGTCGCCGGCGCCGGGCAGCGCCGACCGGCTACGCAGGCACGGCCCTCGACCAGTCGATCAACTACGCCTTCAATCTCACCGTGCTAGCCACGGATCACTGGTGGAACCCGGTCACCGGGCCCACCGACGTCGTGCACATCACTTGTGCGGACTCGCTGGCGCAGGTGCCCGCGGACCAGGCGCTGATGAACGGCCGCGCCGACCTGTCGCTGCGATTGTCGACCGGCGGCTTCCAGGAGATCGACGTGTCCGACGTCACGGATCCTTCGAAATCGGGGAGCTCGACGCAGGTGAGGGCGATCTCGACCGGCCTCCATCTGGTGGCGTCGGTCACCCCGCGACCGCCAGTGGCGGGTCAGCCATTCACGGTGACGGTCAAGGTGACGAACGACGCGGGAGCCGTGATCTCGGAGATCAACTCGTCCGTGACGATCGACGTTCGCAACGCGAACAGTCACGCACCGGGGCGCGGGACGCTCTCGACGCCGCAGTTCCAGCTCCTCGGCGGCCAGCGCTCGGTCTCCGAGACGTACACGTGCAGCGAACCGATCCTCCTGGTGGCACACGACGATGCGGGCAACACGCCCGCGACCAGCAACCCGATCACGATCACGCCGGGTGCGCCGAGCGCGGTCCGTCTCGCCTCCAGCCCGAGCTGGGTGGGCGGGAACAAGCACGCCACACTCACCGCGCGGTCGTGGACGCCTACGAGAACGGCGTCCCGGATCAATCCGTGAGCTTCAGCGTGCTCTCGGGCACCGGCAGCCTGACGCCCACGGACAGCACGTCCGATGCGAGCGGCAACGTGCGGGCTGACTTCCTCAGTCCTCGCCAGCAGGAGGTCGACGCCATTCGCGTCACCTCGGGCGCGTTCTCGCAGGATCTCGACGTGCAGGTCGCGTTCGTGGATCCGGCCGCCGACGCCGGGTACGTCTCGAACTATCCCAATCCGTTCCATCCGCCGGGGCAGGGCACCACCATCGCGTACAAGCTCGCGGACAACGCCTCGGTGACGCTCCGGATCTTCACCCTGAGCGGCGATCTGGTGCTGCGACGCACCTTTGATCGCGGCGGGGCCGGCGGCACGCAGGGCCTCAACGAGGGTGACCTGGGACGGCAAGAACGGCAAGGGCGACGTGGTCGCGAGCGGCGGATACATCGCGTTGATCGAAGCTGAAGCCAAGGGGGCAACCCTGCATGTGCTCCGCCACAAGCTGGCGGTGGTCCGCTAGGGAGGACGTCATGAACCGCACGGCAAGGATCGGAGCCGCCGCGCTGCTCGCGGCGCTGACGTGGACCGCCGCACCTGCGGCCGCGCAGGAGCAGAACGCCGGGAACCCGGGGAATGGCTATCGCGCTACACGAGCGCGCGCACGCTCGGCATGGGTGGCGCATACGTGGCGACGGCCGACGATCCGCTCGGGGTGCTGTGGAATCCGCCGGGCTCTCGAGCATGGATCAGAACGAGCTGCGGTTCGAGAACGCGCAGTTGTTCGAGCAGACCTCGATCAACGGGTTTGGTTTCGCCGTGCCAGGCAGCTGGCTGCCGAGCTTCGGGGTGAGCGTGGTCTCGTTGGGGTCGGGCGACTTCCAGCGCACCAACGACATGAATGATCCGCTCGGCACCTTCAAGAACGGAGAGACCGCGTATCTGCTGTCGGCGTCGCGAGCGTTCTCTCCGCGGCTGTCGATCGGGACCAACTTCAAGTTCGTGCAGCAGGCCGTGGAGGACTTCAGCGCGCAGGGCTTCGGCATGGACCTCGGCGTGCTGTTCGACGTCACGCCGACGGTGCGGGTGGGCGGTTCGGTCGCCAACCTCGCCGGGCCGAGCCTCAAGCTGCGTGACGTCGCGGAGACCTATCCGGTCGCGTTCCGCGGCGGCGTCGCCGCCCAGGTTTTCGGGGGCCGCGGCCTGATGTCGCTCGAGCTCGACCAGTCCACCGGGCTCGGCGCGCGCTTCCACGCCGGCGCCGAGTACTGGCTGCAGCCGATGATCGCGCTGCGTGCTGGGTTCGACGACTCGTACGGCACCGGTGGCCTGAGCTACCGCTTCTCGCCCCAATACCAGCTCGACTATGGCATCGCCGACCAACCGCAGGGCCTTACGCACCAGGGTCGGCATCAGCTACCGGTTCGGCGGATTCTTCGCCAGTTCAAGGCGGATCCGGCGATCTTCTCGCCGACCGGCGAGAAGGCGGTCACCAAGATCTCGCTGAACGCCCGCACCAAGGCCGACCCCGACCAATGGACGCTCGAGATCGTCAACAAGTCGGACGAGGTGGTGCGCCGCTTCGCCGGCCAGGGCCAGCCGCCCTCGCACGTCCAGTGGGACGGCAAGGACGAGACCGGCCTGCCGCTGGCCGACGGCACCTACCACTACCGGCTGACGGTCAAAGACCGCGCGGGCCGCAGCCTCGCTGGCGGCCAACCACGCCATCGAGATCTCCACCACCGGGCCGGAGGGCAGCGTGCCCATCATCCCGGTCCAGGGTGCCAATCAGGAGAACCCCGATCCGGGAACCCCAATGCGACGAGGGTCTCGAGCGAGACTCCACCGCCTTCATCCGAAGTTCTCCTGGGCATCCCCGTCAGCGCGATGGGAGAGGCGCTGATTGGACTGCTGCATGATCGGTATGAATTCGCCGCGCGCTCACTCTCGCGTTGATTGGGCAGCCCAGCGAACGGGACCAAAATGGTCCCGTTTGATGTGCCTGAGGCTACTTTCCGATGCCTGGCGATGCCTGATAATGACGCTGAGGGATGGCTCGGAGTTTCGACCTGACACGCTAGTGCGAGTTGCGACAATCGCTTCGTGTTGGCGGCGGTTAAGGTCTGGCAGTCAAGAGGTCGACGGTTCGATCCCGTTCAGCTCCACCACCTTGCGACGTAACAACCGCCGCTGTGCCGCTGGCGGTCAATCCCACGTGCCCGCCGTGACGCGGTGAGCAGCTCGACCGAAATCCGCGGCGCTACCGCTCTGGGAGCGGGGCGGCGTACGCCTCGAGTCGTGCCTTGAGGAAGGCCGTCGCCTGGTCCAGCAAGGTGCGGATCCTCGAGGTCGATGCCGAACGCCTTGCCGCACGGCCACCGTGGGCGCGGCGCGGTAGCCGGAGGAGAGGAGCGCCACGTAGCGGGCTCCGAACGCCGCGGGATCGCGCTGGTAGCTTTCGAACAACTTGAGCGACAGCAATCCCGAGTACATGTAGCTGAAGAGATAGAGCGGATCTTCGTACAGCAGCCGTGCCGTGATCCAGCGGGCGCGGTTCTCCGGCGCGGTTTCGCCGTAGATGCTGTAGGTCGGTATCGACGCGACTGGTCAGGCTGTCGAGGGCGTCCGCACCGATGGTGCCGCCGCCGCGCAGCGACCGCGTCGTAGACGGATTGCTCCAGGTCCGCGTCCTGGGCGCCGTGGAACACCTCCATCGCCTTGTTCAGGAACTGCGCCAGGTAGAATCGCTTGACGCGTGGATTCGCGGCCTTCTCGTAGAGCGTGTTCGCGACAACCAGCTCGGTGAACTGGGCGTACGCCTCGCTCAGGTAGGACGCGCCCCGCGCATACACGCCGGGCACGCCGTGGAGGTGGACCAGCTGGTCTTCCACCGCGTGCGCCGATTCATGCGCGAGCCGGGACACGTCGGCGTAGGACTCGCCGAACGTCTCGAGGTAGATGGTGCTCGGGACGCCCGGGTACCCGTTCGCGCCGCCGCCGCCGGCCCGGTTGGGTCCGCCGGCGAGATCCACCCGACCGCTGGCGGGGTCGAGGAGCGCTGCGAGCTCGCCTCGCGTACTCCTCGTTCCCGAGCGGTGCGAGCGCCGATCGAATGACCTCGACCGCCTGGCTCACGGTGAACTCGAGCGGCGTGCGCCGCCCGCCGGCGGCGCGGGCCTCGGCTGACGCGCGATCTGCTCGCTGACGCGCTGGAACGACTTGTACACCTGGGCTGCGGGACGAACGCGTTCCAGGAGCGCGCGCACCTCGTCGGTCGAAAGGTAGGCTCGCCGGTAGGCCTCGTCGGGGGCGTCGCTGGTATCCGCGAACGCGGGCCAGGCCGTTCCTCGAGCGCACCGCACCCGACAACGCCACGGCGTAGAGATCCCGATGCTGCCGCGTAGCCCGCCCACAACCTGCGCAGTCCCTCGGCACGGAGCGCCGTGTCGGCAGGGCATTGATCGCGCCGCGGTCGCGCAACACGCGCAGCTCCCCGGTTGGCGTTTGAAGGGTGCCGAAGTCGGTGCGGGCGATGAGTCGGTGGTAGAGCGCCACCGGCCAGTCGTCGGGCGATGGGGCGCGAGTCGCGAGACGATCGCTTCCTGTTCGGCCGGCAGCGTGTACTTCCGCACCCGCCGCACCGACTCGATGGCAAAGCGATAGGTCTCGAGCGCGGGCAGCGTTCGGGTCCAGGCGGCGAGCCTGGCGTCGTCCAGCTTCAGGAGGCCGTTGTCGACGACGCTGGTCGCGGCGTCCAACTCGGCCTCGAGGGTGCTCTGGGCCTGGGCGCTCGCCTCGTCGAGCGTGTTGAGCTGGGCGAGCAGGTCGAGGTAGATCGTGTGCCGCTTCGATTCCGATCGCGACACTGTCGGCGAGCCGGAGCGCGCGCGAGCAGCGCCGCCGGCGAGGTCGTCAGATGCGCGCCCGCGCTGCGGAGCGTCCCCGACCCGCTCGCGCAGATGCCCGCGCGCGGCCACCTCGGCCGCGGGCGAGGCGAAGAAGTACCGGGCGAGGTCAAAGTGATACGCGGCCGCCGAGTCGCCCGGCGCGGCGGCCGGCGTGAGCTGGAGTCGCCGCCGTCGCAAGCGAGACGGTGGTGATGAACAGGAGCAGAGTCGCCGCGGCGATCGAGCGGGTCACGTGCGCAGAACAGCCGGAGCCATTCCGACAACCGAGTCCAGGTCGCTCGGTATCCTCTAACACTTTCGGAACCGCATCCGGTACGCGCGGCTCCACGGTCGGGTTCGGTCCACCCCGGAGCTTGTGCCGAAGTTTGTGCCGGAACCGAGCGTCTCGTGCGTGTCTATCCGTCGGAGCGCTCGTCCTCGCGTGATGGCAAGATGCTGGATGGTTGCGAGGTTGCGCGGATCGACTCGCGTGGTTGCGAGGCCGTTTCCCCACTGGCAGTCAAGAGGTCGACGGTTCGATCCCGTTCAGCTCCACAGACTTACCGGTTCTCTCTCTCTTCGCGTGGGGCGCTCAGTGGGGCGGTCACGAAAGCGTCGACCTTCCCCATGCCCTCGGCGCGGTCATCGTCGCTGGTGACGTTGTAGCGCGTGAACATGCTCAGCGTCGTGTGACCGAGGATCGACATGGCCACGTGGACGCTGCCACCAGCACGGATGAAGTTGCGGGCGAAGCTGCGGCGCAGATCGTGAGGGCGCAGAGTTCCCAGTTCTCCTCGGAGTAGCTCGATGAGCTCCGATAGCGCCCCCAGCGACGCCCTACCCGTACTGCGCGCCGCCAACAAGGACGGGCGATTCGTGGGTAGGGCACTTCGCGAATCCACCCGGCTTCGCTCAGCGTTTCGTGCCCTAGCCAAACGCGACTATCGTCCCCAGTATGAAGAAGAAGCGTCGTGCGCCGACAAGTAGGCCCGTTCCAGGCCAGGCTCCAGCGCGTGCCACTGCAGTCACGCCTTCTCCGCCGCACGGGACCGACCTGTACGCCTACGCCGGGCTGTTGGGTGAGTCATTCCGTGCCCGCGTCGAGCTTCTTGGGGTCCGTCCTCGGTAATGCTCATCACCCATCGGTTGGGACGTTCAAGGGAGAGCCTGATCGCCGAGTTGCTCCGGAACACCATCCCGAAGCGCTTTGAGGTGGCCTCGGGGTTCGTGCTCTTCGCGATGCCGGGACAGACGCCAGTAGCGGGCCCAGTGAGCGACCCAATGCGCTATCATCCTTCTGTTCCGTCGCACCAGTGCGATGTCATCGTGTACGACGCTGCCAATGTGCCGGTGGTGTTCCGCGACCTAAATCTCCGCCATCGTTCGGCCGGAAGCTGTCCGGGCGGTCATTGAGGATCAAAGGTCGTCTGACGCCCCAGGAACTGCGGCGCATCATCGACAACGCGATTGACTTTGGGGACAAGTGGTCACGGTGGGCTGATGCGCACGTCGCAAGCTCCCTCGGGAGGATTCCCCAGCCGCCCGCGCCGATGCTCGGTGCGTTGGCCTGGAAGGCCAGCGGGCGGCCCGAAACCCGAATCCAGACGGTCTGCGCGCGCGGAAATCGATCGCCGGTCGCTTTAGTCCGCTATTCACGGGTGGTCGATTCACTCGTCCGGTCCTCGACCAGTTGCTCGTCCATGACGAATACGTTGTCTCGTCGAGCGTCGATGTTTTCGACATTGGTCAGGAGCTAAAGGCGATGTTTGGCTGGCAGACCGCACACGGCAGATGGCTCAAGCCGAAAGACGATGGCGGTCTGGTTCGCCGCGAGGACAAGACCATCGCCTCCCTCTTGGCGGCTGTTCTGGCGCATGTCGAGAGTCAGACCTGAGCGGATTGCCGACGGGTCGCTATGTTGGCACTCCTTGGCGGGCGCGCGATGAGGAAGTGCTGCCGCACCCCAGTCGTGGTGCGACGTACTGCGGTGAATGGAGGCCACCAGGTCAGCCGGCGCGGGCGTCGGCCCCAAGGGCCACGCCATCGAGTCGCGCGCGGGCGGGCAGACCTCGGCGGGGCAGGAGGGCGGAAGAACAAGGGTGACGGCCAAGGCCGAGCATGAAAACGGGACGGATGGTCCCGTTTGATGTTCCAAAGGGTGCTTTTTCGGTGCCCAGCGATGCCCGAGAGTTTAGGTCTGCCAGTCGGAGGTCGAGTGTTCGATCTCGTTCAGCTCCGCCTCATGTCTTGCGATGTGGCCCAACTGCAGCCGATCGCTCGGATGCGGCACTGCCCTCTGCTGGGGTCGGAGCGTCGGGTTCGATCATCGCAATGCTCTCGTCTCAGAGCCGGAGCCCGATCGCCCGTGATAGTCCGGGCGAGACGGGCGCGTAAGGTCCACGGGTGGGTCCGAGGCCACGATACTCGCCCGCGCGCGAGAAAGGGCATGTGCGCCGCCAGGGGCTTGGACCCAGGCCGCACGCCGGAGCGCTCCGGCACCCCGGCAGCCGCGCAACCGCTGGCCGGGCGCTCGCCCTGGCCCTCGTAGCGTTCCTTCTATACGCCAACACGCTCGGCCGCGATACGCTTTGGACGATGAGATCGCCGTCGCGAAGAACTCTCTGGTCCAGAAGGGCGTAGCCGGACTCGGCGGAATCTTCACCCACGGCTACCTCTACGGGTTCAACGGCCTGGAGTACTTCCTACCGGCCGCTCGGGCTGGCGAGTCTGGCTCTCGAAGTCCAGGTCTTCGGCAACAATCCGCGGGCCCATCACGCCGTCAACGTCGTGCTGTTCGCGCTGTCCGTCGCTTTGCTGTACTTGTTCCTCGAACGCTTGCCTGGGGTGGCGCGCGTCCGGCGCGGGCCGTTGGCGCGGCGGCGCCGTGGCTCATACCCGCCTTCGCGGTGCTGCTTCGCCGCCCATCCCATCCACACCGAGGTCGTCGCCAACATCAAGAGCCGGACGAGCTGCTGGCGTTCTTCTTCGGCCTCTCGACGCTGCACCTGGTGCTGAGCCATGCGGACTCGCGGAACCCCGTGCCTTGATCGCGAGCTTGGTCTGCTACTTCCTCGCCGCCCTGTCCAAGGAGACCGGGCTGGCCGTGGTCGGCTTGATTCCGCTGACGCTCTGGTACTTCCGGACATCCAACCTGCGACACACACTCTGGTCACCCTTCCTTTCCTCGGGGTCGCAGCTCTTTCACTTCTCCTCCGCCACACCTTCGCCGGCGGGGCATTGTCCGGAGACCGACGCCAGCGACCATCATCAACAATGCGCTGCTCTCGGCCCCCACGGCCGCAGTCTGGATCGCCTCGCGGATCGCCGTGCTAGGCCGGGTACCTCTGGTTGCTCGTCGTACCCTATCCGCTGAGCTACGACTACTCTTACAACCAGGTTCCGCTCGTGGGGCCTTCCGATTGGCGGTTCCTTCTATCGCTCGGGGCCCACATCGTCCTACTCGCCACAGCGGTGTGGGGTTTCTCCGGAAGCACGTCATCGGCTACGCGATCGCCTTCTATGCGGTCCTGCTCTTAGCCCGTCTCGAATCTGGCCCTGCCGCTCGGAACCGTGATGGGCGAGCGTCTGATCTTCGGCTCCTCGGTCGGGTTCTGCCTGGCGCTTGGCTGGTTCGTCGTCTGGGTCGGGGGCTATTTCCACATGGACCGGGCCCGATACGGACTCATGGCTTTGCTGGTCGTGATCTACGGCGGCTTGACGATCGCTCGAAACCGGGACTGGAAGAACTCGGGCACCCTGTTCGCCTCCGGGCTGCGCACGTCGCCGCACAGCGCGCGGTGCAGAACCACTACGGCTCCTTCCTGCGCGAGCGCGCCGAGGGGCTTTCCGCGGAAAGCTGCGCGGGCGCGTCCGGGGCCTGAAGCGAGTGCGCTCCGCTACTACAACCGGGCGCTCGAGATTCTCCCCGCGTATGACGAAGCGCGATACAACATGGGAATTACGTGGCTCGACCTCGGGAGCCTGACTCCGCTGAAGTATGTTTCCAGAAGACGCTCGCCATCGACAGCGTGTCGACCGGCGCGCTCAACTACCTGGGCGTGATCCACTACCGTCGAGGAGAATACGAAGAGGCGCGGGTCCCCTGGCTCAAGCTGACGCGCGCGTGGATCCGCGGAGCGCGATGGCGTTCTTCAGCCTCGGGGGTTCGTACTTCGAACAGGGCCACGAGTTCGCTCGCCGGGGTGAAGGTGGAGCAGCGTTGGACGCTTACCGGCAAGCGGCCGCATGTTTCGAGAAGGCCTATGTGCTGAACCCTGCCTGGCCGCAGGCGAGCGCTATGCTGTGGCAGACGTACCTTAGCTTGGGGACAGTGCGCGGGCAGTTGTTTGGCAGGCCCGAATGAACCGGGGCCGTGACGGGCGCTCCACCTGGTAGCGCCCGGTAGGTCTCTTCGGCCGGGGAAGCCGGGCGTAGGTGACGGCTTCGTCGCTCCGCGTCGCGAACGGGGAGATCGAACTGCCGCTGAAGCGCCCAAAACGGCTCGGACAGTTACCGTTCGTTCCGGTTCGACCCGATTCGTGACGTCTCCCGCACGGTCTGGCAGTCAAGAGGTCGACGGTTCGATCCCGTTCAGCTCCACCATCCTAGGTTGCTCCATTCCGGCCCGCGTCTGTCGATGTGCCATCAGGCAACGAGTCAGTTCCGGCGTTCGGCCGCTCACCTGACCCGAACGAGCCGCACTGCCACTGACCGACCGGCCGCGCGAAGACGTGCCATGTAGATTCCTGGCGCGAGATCGCGCGAGTCCAGCCCACCTCGTGCGTTCCCGACGGCAGCGTTTCGTCGGTGCCACCCGGTACGCGCCGGCCCGAGACATCGAACAAGTCGATGCGCACGCGCGCCGGTTCTGGCAGCTCGAGGCGGAAACGCGCCTCGTCCCGAATCGGATGAGGCGCCCGCGATCGCGAACCTCAGTCTCTCCGGTGCGCCGCCAGTGGGGACGGAGACGGTTGCGATGGATCGGTGCCACAGTCCATCCACTCTCTCCCGCATACAATGTGTCGCCGATCGTAGCAATCTTGTACGTGAAGATGAGCGGCTGGGCGTCCAGCACCTGCCACGTCACGCCGTCGTCGCTGCTGTATTCGATACCCGTGCCCTCTGGGTTGGCGAAGTGCGTGAAGACGACGCGGTCGCGAAGAGCAATACGTAACTGGAACGAAGCATAA
>ERZ1370068.3025-contig-2151_pt1 | contig 30987 bp, 47 predicted proteins | sample MGYA00561227_ERZ1370068 | MGnify/ENA primary metagenome ERZ1370068 (study PRJEB38410, sample SAMEA6850437) | metagenome | study: Metagenomic assessment of the ecological functions of the soil: analysis of the soil microbiota associated with the...
ATTGTACTTCGTTCAGTTACGTATTGCTCGTGTGCCCGATGGTCCAGCGGCCGCGATCCAGATGGAGGCAGTTGTCCGGCGATGGAGGCCTGATCCTGCCGGCATGAGCTGAACGGAACCGTTCGCCGTCAGACCCTGCCTCCAGTCGGTCCGAATGGTGGCGCGCCAGCGTCACGTTGAGCTCGCCGGTCGCCCTTGAGCTGAGGCGCACCGGAAGCGCGATACCCGCGTCGAGCAACGGATCGAGATGGACGTTCGTGATTCGCGCCAGAATTCGGTTCGTGCTTGGCATGCCCGGCGCTTTATGAGAGGTTAGATCGCCGGTTACATGCGCCGCGCCGAAGCTCGACGTGACGTCGAGTCTTTCGATCGCGAGGCGCCCGCTGGTTACCGTCGCATTGGCCGACAGATCGGCGACAGCGACCGATCCGTAGCTGAGACATCGTCCGACAACGTCCACAAGCACGACCGGGTCGGCCAGTGAACCGCTCACCGAACTGCGCACCGGCTGATCCGGCGAGCACCGCGCCCGACGCTCCGATGAAACGACCGGCACGCGCCAGATCCAGATCCAGCCGCCCTTGCGTCTCGACGCTCAACGCTCTCGACGAAGTCGATCCAGCCGCCGAGCGTCAGCCGTCCTTCCAGGCATCTCGACATTCAGCTCCGGGACGGTGAGCCTCGCGCCGTCAAACCCCAGGCGACCAGCGAGCGTCCCCGTGAAGCGGATCGTGTGGCCTGCGCGTGCCGGCCGTCGCGGCGAGTCTGACGGCAAAGGGGCTCGGTCCGAATGCGCCCGGACGAGGATCAGGTTGAACCGCGAATCCGAACATCAAGTCGAGTGGACCTGCGCGGACGGCACGATCTGCTCGCTCATCCTCGACCTCAATGCTGATCTGGCGTCGGCTCTACGATGCCGAGGTGGAGCGGCGTCGGGCCCGACGACGGATCGGCGCGGCTCACGGGCAGATTCGTGGTGCCGTTGGCGTGGCGAACCGATCGTCACGCGCGGTCGCGCAAGCTCCAGACGCTGGATTTCAATCGTTCCCCACAACACGCTGCGGCTGAACACGCAGCCGCACCGAATCAGCGGTAAGAGCGGACGCTCGCCCTGCGTCGCAAGGGTCGGGTTGCGCGAGCTCCACCGACGCCGTCAGCAGGTTGTAACCAGTGATTCCTGCCTGGACGATGACGCCGAGCTTCTGCGCGGCCTGCCGCAGGCCCAATCGAAGACGCGGGCGCGTACGAGGGCGTGTGCGCGCACCCACCGGGGATGAGCGCGATCGTCCGACCAATGCTATCGCGACAGCCCACGCCGGACCAGCTTCGATGACAATGGATCCCGTCAGCAGTCTATCGCGGCCCTTTGCGGGCCAAGACATCCCCGCGTGTGCTGGGCCCAACCCCTCCGGAAGCGTGAGTTCCGCAAACATTGCATCGCAGGCTGTCGGTCACTGTCCGGGTGGGCGCACTACCGGGAGGAGCGATTAGGTCGCCATGGGCGCCGATACAGGCCATGTCGACCTTCCTTGGCACGGTATAATCCGGCGCGATGCGCCACTCCGCGTCATCGCTCCCCGCATTGGCGCTGGCCTGCGCCCTTTGGTCGACGAGCCTCAGTGGTCCGGCCACGGGCTCTGGCGCGCCCACCCTGGTCACGCTGTCCGTAGTAGGCGCGCCAGATCTGCACGGGTTCGTCTTCCCCGGGAACGGGCGCGGTGGACTGGCGCTATTGGCCGGGTTTCTCAAGAACCTGCGCGCGGCCAGGGGAGGCCGATGGCGGTGCGGTGCTGCGCTACTCGATGCCGGCGACACGTTCCAGGGGGCATCGAAGATCAATCTCAGTGAAGGCGCGCTGGTCGTCACGACGCCTTCAACGCCATGGGGTGCGCCGCGGCCGCGATCGGCAATCACGGCTTCGACTTCGGGCCCGTGGACGCCTCCGGGGCGCGGCAGATGCTCATGGGCGACGCGAGAGCGCCCTCAAGGCGCGCGCGGCCCAGGCAAGTACCCGTTCACTTGCGGCGAACCTGATTGACACGACCATCGCGGACCGGCCCGTCGGCTGGCCCAATGTCCGGCCGTCGGCCATCGTTGACGCCGCCGGCGTCAAAGGTCGGCATCGTCGGCGTCGATGACGATTGACGCGATTGCGCGCGACGCTTCCCGTGAACGTGCACGGCCTTCATGTCGCGCCCCTTGTCGCCGACGATCGTCGCTGAAGCGTCGAAGCTGCGTTGCCGCGGGCGCCGGAGTTGGTCGTCGTCACCGCGCACGCCGGCCGGCTTTCACTGCGCGCAGTTCGAACGGCCCGCCGGCCCGACCGAAGTTGCGACCCGTCGTCGGAGATCTTCTCGGTGGCGAGAAGCCTGCCCAAGGATTGGTCGACGTCATCACGGCCCGGGGCGCACGCGACGCCGTGGGGCACCAGGGTGAACGGCTTTGCATCGCCATTGTTCAGGCCTTTCATCGCCTTGGGCCGTGCATTCGGGCGGGCAGACGTCGTATTCGGTCGCGACGCCCGCCGCGCGGTCAGGTCGAGGCGCGTTCGCCCCCTGAGATCGTGTGCGCACGCCGGGATCCCGCGACGCTCGGTTGCCGGAACCCGACGGGCCGCGGCGTCCGCTTCCGCGCCCTGCCGCTTTCGCACTACGGCGAAGGCCGGCCTGTGACTCCCGATTCCGTCGTGGTCGACGCGATGGCTCCGGCGCTCCAGCGGGTGCGCGACCTCCAGAGCGACGACCGATCGGCGTGTTCCGTCCGGCGCGCGCCATCCGGCGAGGCGGCGACGTGGAGTCGCCGCTCGGCAATCTCTTCGCCGACGCGCTGCGCGAAGCGATCGCGGGGGCTGATGTGGCCATCAATAACAACGCGAGAGGGGGCCTTCGGGCCCGACATCCCCGACGGCGCGTTGACCTTTGGACGGCTCTACGACGTCTTCCCTTCGATAACCGGCTGGTGCGGCTGACGCTCACGGGCGCCGAGCTCCGCCGTGTGTTCGCGGGACGAGATCCGTCGAAAACGACGAGGCGCTCTCGGAATTTCCGGTGTCCTCGTCAAGGCTGGCTGCCGCGGAGGGGCTCGAGGTGGAGCTGTTCCACGCGACCGGACGTTCGATCGGAGCCGACGAACGACTGGTTGTCGTGGCAATGGACTCGCTCGTGTCAGGACTGATCTTCGCGACGGTGTCCCCGCCCGCCGGCTTCCAGCGTGCCCGAGGATGCGCCCATCGTCAGAGAGTCGTTGAAGACTGGCTGCGACAGCGCGGCGGTCAGCTCGCCCCGAGCAGTTCGTCGACCCAGGACCACCCTCGCTGGGAATTGCCGGAGAACAGTCCAGTTCAGAGTGCGCCGGACTCTGAGTGGTTCGCGACGTCGCACCGATTCGCACACTGCCCGAAACTCCGCGGTCGGCGTCAGGCGCGCCGCCAAGAACCCTCATCGCCATGGCACGTGGCTTCGATAGCCCCGCGACAGTCACGAGAGCAGCTTGGCTTCCTGTGCGGAGAATTCCCGTGGCGTGAGATGCCTCGTTCCACCAACGCGGCCCAACCGCTCCAATTGTGACGCGACATCCATTGATTGTGTCTGTGTATGTCGGCTGCGTCGACGGCGATTGCGCTCTGCTGACAAGCGACGAGACAATGGAAGACAGCTTCAGCGACTTCTACCTTGCGGAGTTTTCTGACAGTGTTCTTGCCGCCGCTGTTTGTGGCTATGTGAAGCTCGCCGTCATCAGGCCAGTCTTGTGGTAAAATCGAGCTGATCTGGCGCAGGGGCAGTTCCACCTGCGTGACCCCGTAGAACCTGCCCCTTATCCAGAAAAAGAATTCGCTGGTCCGTGACGGTAACCAGCCAGGTATTGCCTTGATAGACGCCTGAGGTCACAGCGCGAATCGTCTCGCCCCTGTTCAAGACCGAGGGCAGGTGGCGGATCTCCTTCTTTGCAAACCACTGGTGGAAATCGTCGAGTGCATCGAGCTGAGTGTCGACAATCCGCCGGTCCAGCGGCCAGCGGGCGTTCTCTTTGCGCACGAGCCTTGAGTCTACAGGGCGCACTCACAGTTACTTCCCTCACGTGGCAAGGCCGGCCTCGACCTCGACGCGGGACCGAATTCCCGCGCGCACTACACCTCTTTTTTCTTCCACGACCGCGGCGCCTTTCGCGCTCGGGTTTTCGAGGCGGCCTTCTTGCGCGGATTCGACCTTCGCCCTGCGCTTCGGCGCGCGCTTCTTGACTTTCCGTCCTGGCCGCGGACGCGCATGGACGCGAATCGCTTCCCAGCCGCGCTCGAAAGGTCGGTTCGTCGGTTGGCATCGGCGCGCGCGGCTCGCGTGCCGCCGCTGAGCGCGGCGTGTCCGCGACGCCGAGTACCTTGCGCGCGACCGCGTAGAACGCCTGCCGCTCGGCCAGGCCGTTGGTGCCGCCGTTGATCCGCCTCGTGATTTCCTTGAACGCGGCGGGCGGTCGCGACGTCGGCTGAGCTTCGTTGAGACCCTTCTTCGACCAGAAGAGGCCGGCGGCCCTGAACGCGACGCTCGGATTCGCCGCTCTCGGGCGGATCCGCCAGGAGGATCGACGCTGAGGAGATCGCCGAAGCGCTGATAGTTGGCGCGTCCGGTCAGTTGAATCGGACCGCGTCCCTTGAATCGCTTGCCGTCGCCGGCGTTGGTGTTGCCGAGGGCCTGCGACAGCTTCGTGACCGGCTCGTATCGGCGCTGAGCGTCGGTCGGTCCCCAGATCTCTTCCATGAAGCGGAACTGGCCGGACTCGTGCGCCAGCTGCGCAAGGAAGGCGGCTGCGCGCGCGCGGGCGCCTCGATTGCGAACTCCGCCATCGCGGCGGCGAGAAACGGGAGGAATTCGCCGTTCCTCGGTCCGACAGGCGAGGCACTGATCGACTGCAGCTGCTCGGCCGTTAGCATGAACGCACTCCCTCGGGCGCCGTCTCCCTGCCGGATCGGGATCGCTCCGCTAACGCACCACGTCCAGTGTGATTGTCGAGTCGCGGAGGTTCACGGCCAATGCAGGCACCTTGATCTTTATGGACATCGGAAGGTCCAGTGATGACACTGACGCCCGGTGCTCGGCGCTGCAGATCGAGGCCTGATCTGCTGGCCGGTCAGTTGAACGCCATCTGGAACGACTGTCGCGTGCACTTCGCCAACCAGTTCGGGCCGGTAACGCTGAAACAGGTCCTGCAGCAGCGTCGTGACGAATTCCCGGAACGTCGCCGACTGCTCGTTGAGGATATCCGTTACGAGTTGGTTGGCGAACGCGGACACTCGGGGACCATACTCGCGTCAGGGTTTTGTCGCGAAATCCGTCGGCAAAGCGTCTCGATTCTTGGTACGACTGTGTTCGTGACATCCCTGCCGAGTGCGTCGATGAATCCATTCACGTCAGACATCGCTGGTCACCTCGTCACACGATCTGCACGATCGAACCATCAACCACGCATCTTCCCGAGTCACGGAATATCAGGCAGCGGAATCACGATGCTGCCAACTTTGAAGTTCCGCGACAATCGGGGCGTTGATCTTCGAGGATGGCTTTGTTCTTTCTTTGGTCCCGAAGCGTGGAGAAGACCGTTCCTTTGACCGTGATTCCACCGTCGACCAGCGCGATGGTGAAAGCGCCGTTCAGCGTGATCGCATTTCAGCTCGACAAGATTTGCAACCAGGTCATCGACGATGGACGCGCTCCACCCTCAAGGGATTGCGAGACCGTGCTACGTTCGTCAATGGATGTGCCAGAAATAGTTGACCTGAAGCGCGCACACATCGGAGGTTTCGTCACACGCGCGTTCGACCGGCCCGGATAACGCGACCCTGAGACTCGCGTGCCCCTTACGCCGCGACCGGGCAGGCGCGGTGCAGAAGGCGAGAGGCCCCGCTGACCGCACGTGCTCGTTGCAAGGCGGCTGCTCGCGCCCTCGAGGTGCCGAGGCCCTGCCCGTCAACGACGTGCCAGATCGACAGCCCGTGAGGAAAGAGCGCACCGCGATCGCGTTTTGGCACGGAGTGTGAGCCCATGCATGTGACTGGCGTCGTCCTCGGGTTCGCGATCGGCTTTTCGCTCGGCCTGCTCGGTGGCGGCGGATCGATTCCTGACCGTGCCGGTGTTCGCTGTCTACATCCTGGGCTTTGGAGCGAAAGACTCCATCGCGATGAGCCTCGTGGTGGTCGGGACGACGAGCGTTGTCGGCGCAGTCGGTCACTGGCGGAAAGGGCGCGAGCGTCCGCGTCGCATCGATTTTTGGGGGCGTCGCGATCGTCGGCGACCTGCACTCGGAACGCGTCTCGGCGACGCGGCTGAGCGGCGCCGAGCAGCTCGCTATCTTCGCCGCGATCATGCTGGTTGCGGCCGGTTTCATGCTGCGTGGACGCCAGGCAGACGCGGATCGCGCGCCGCGCAGACCTCGCCTTCCCTTCGTATTCACCGCGATTCAGGGGCTGGTCGTCGGCTCGTTGACGGGGCTGGCCGAGTGGGCGGAGGCTTTTGATCGTGCCCGCCCTGGTGTGGGGCGGGCTCTCCATGCGCGATGCCGTCGGCACGGCGTTGCTCGTCATCGCGATGAATTGTGTGGTGGGATTCTACGGGTACTCGGACAGGCGAAGGTCGCGTGGCTCTCCGTCGCTCTGGTGACCGCCGGAGCGATGCCGGGCATCGCGACCGGCACGTACGCGATGCGATTCGTATCCGAGCAGGCGTTGCGCCGCGGGTTTGCCGTGCTGCTCATCGGTGTAGCGGTCTACATGCTGCGCTCGATCTAGCCTGGCACAGGAGGGCCCCCAGTCTATTTCCAAGAGCCCGCTGATTCTTTCGCATCTGGAAGCATCTCTTGCTCCGCGCCGCGCCCGGCGGCCAGCCACAAGAGAGATTGGTACCGCAGAGGTATACTTCGGCCGCCGTGGAACTCCCGCCCTACCGCGACGTCACTGTGGGGATCTCCTGACCCGCCTGGCGTGTGCGATTCCGGATGCCGATGCGCTCGTGTACGGCGGCGGGCCTCGTTACTCCTTTGCCGCGCTCGAGCGCGAGGCGCGCACGATCGCCCGCGGCCTCATGGCGATTGGCATCGAGCCGGGAGAGCGCGTCGTGCTGTGGGCAACGAACGTTACCGAATGGGTCGTCCTGCAGTTCGCCCTGGCAAAGATTGGCGCGATCCTGGTGACGGCAAACACCGCTGCGCGCTCACGACATGGGTACGTGTTGGAGCAGAGCGAGGCAGCGACGATCATCACGATTCAAGGGTTCCGCGGTCTCGACTACGTTGCGGCTCTCCAGCGAGGATCGGCGCGGCCTCTGGCGGCGCTGCGACCTTGAAGCCTGGCTGGATTTACATCCAGGTGACGAGGCGCCGGCCGGGTTCATGCCGCACGCAGAGTCTCCACGAGCTCGCGAGTCAGACCCCGATGAGCCGGCATTCGAGCTGCCGTTCCCGGGCCGTGTCGCCTGACGACGTCGTCAACACGCAACACACGTCCGGCACGACGGGATTTCCCAAAGGTGTGATGCTGTCGAGCCGCGGCATCGTCAACAATGCGTGGGCGGTGGGGCAACGACTCGGCTTCACCCCGGCTGACCGCCTGTGTCTTTGTGCGGTGCCTCTCTTCCACGCGTTCGGCTGGCGCTGGTCGGCGTGCTTGGATGCTACACGCACGGCGCCTGTCTCTGTCCGATTGAGTGGTTCGAGCGGGAGACGCGCGTGCTCCGAGACGATCCAGCGCGAGCGCTGCACCGCCCTGGTGCGGCGTGCCGACGATGTTTCTCGCCGAGCTCGAGTGCGCGGAGTTTCAGCAGGCACGACCTCACGTCGCTCAGAACCGGCGTCATGGCCGGAGCGCCCCTGCCCCTGAGACGCTCATGCGCCGCGTGATGGCCGATCATGCACCCGCCGAGGAGATCACGATTGCGTGCATGGCCTGACCGGAAGCCCGCCGACGATGTGCAGGCACACCCGCGCGACGCACCGATCGAGCAGCGGACACGGGTCAGTCCGGACCGGCGCTGCCAGACCTCGAAGTCAAGATCATCGATCGGGAAGACAAGCGGCGGGAGGTGGCCCGAGGCGGGCGTGGCGAGCTGTGCGTGCGTGGGTATTGCGTGATGCGCGGTTACTGGGCTAACGATCCCGAGGCGACGCGCATGGCGATCGATTCCAGAGGATGGCTCTACACGGGGGACGAGGCGAGCGTGGGCGAGGACGGTTGGTTCGGATCCACGGGACGCATCAGAGACCTGATCATTCGCGGCGGCGAGAAAATATCTCGTCGACAGAGGTTGAAAACTGCCAGTGCGCGAGCATCCGGCCGTCGCCGAGGCCTATGCGTATCCGGTCCCGGATCGTGTGCTCGGCGAGAGATCGTCGGCGTGGCCGTTGCCTGCGTGAGACCCGGCCATGGCGAGGGCGGCGTTGGCGCGACCCGAGGCGGCGATCTGATTGACTGGGTGCCGCGGGCTGCGTGGCGCGGTTCTAGCGTACCTGGTTCGATTCGGTTCGTCTCGGAATTTCCCATGACTGCGTCAGGGGAAGGTTCAGAAAGTGAAGCTCCGCGCGCAGCACTTCCAGACGGGGGAGACCATCGTATGACCACGATCACGACGAAGGACGGCACGCAGATCTATTTCAAGGACTGGGGCGCGGGACAGCCGGTCGTCTTCAGCCACGGATGGCCGCTGAGCGCGGACGCCTGGGAAGACCAGATGGTGTTCCTCGCGCTCACGCGGTTACCGCTGCATCGCCCACGATCGCCGCGGCCACGGGCGATCGAGCCAGCCCTGGAACGGCAACGAGATGGACACCTACGCCGACGATCTCGCCGCGCTCGTCGAGGCGCTCGACCTGCGCGAACGCGATTCACGTCGGCCACTCGACTGGCGGCGGCGAAGTCGCGCGCTACATCGGCCGCCACGGCACGAAACGCGTGGCCAAGGCCGTGCTGATCGGCGCCGTGCCGCCGCTCATGCTGAAGACGGCCGGCCAATCCCGGCGGCCTGCCGATGGAGGCGTTCGACGGGATCCGCGCCGGCGTGCTCGCGCGACCGCTCGCAGTTCTTCAAGGATCTCAGCGCGCCGTTCTACGGCGCGAACCGGCCGGGCGCCAAGGTGTCGCAGGGCCTGCGCGATTCGTTCTGGCTGCAGGGCATGCTGGCCGGCTACAAGGCGGTGCATCGACTGCATCAAGGCGTTTTCGGAGACGGATTTCACCGACGGATCTGAAGAAGTTCGACGTGCCGACGCTCGATCATGCACGGCGACGACGATCAGATCGTGCCGATCGGCGCCTCGGCGATGCTGTCGTCGCAAGCTGGTCACGGGCTCGACGCTGAAGGTCTATCCAGGCCTGCCGCACGGCATGTGCTCGACCGCACAAAGACCAGATCAACGCGGACCTGCTGGCGTTCATCAAGTCGTAGCGCGCGCCAACCAGACGGGCGCGGACCAGTCGGAATGTTCGGTTCGCGCCCTGGACGGACGGCGAACGCTGTGGGTCAGGCGGCGACGAGGTCAGGCCTTCCTCATCCCCGACCGATCGACCTGCAGATAGGCTGCCAACAGTATCAATCCCCACAATGCCGTCGTAGATGCCCATCGGGGTAAATCCGTCGCCCTGGCTGAGGAAGAAGCGCCGAGAACATCAGGCGGATGACGATGCCGCACCAGTTGGGCCAGCGGTGGATCTGTGGATCCCAATAACCCGGCAGATAGAGAAAGTCGATCGCCCACAGCTGCATCCCCAGTGGCGGGGCCATGCTTTGGGAAAGGCATCGGGCTGGCCGGCGAACCGCGTGAACGAGTCGGGAGACACGAAGATGATGGCACCCACCATGAGGTTCAACAGGATGCTGATCAGAAGAAGGAACTTGTAGCGTTTCACCGCGCTCATTCACATCACTTCGCGACAGACGAGGCGGGGCAACATGCCGCCGCTCGACCACCAGCCGCCAATCATCCCACTCCCCGGGCCTCAGTCAACACCTCAAATCGGCCGTCGATCCACGTCTCGTGTCGGATCGGCAGTCAAGAACCGGCGGCCCGGAGAGCGTGACGAGGCGGCGATGCGCATGAGAGCGAGCCGACTCTGCGCTGCGCGGAGGCGACGAAGCATACACTACTTCGCCTTGGCGACAGATTGGCGTCGTGGGCTGTCCCCGGAGACGCGTTGAGGTGTGCCATGCTCGTGGCGCACGTTGGGACCGCCAGGGTTCGGTCCTCGCAGAGCACGCCAGCATCTCGTTGCTGCCATCTCCAACGCGAAAATTGGAGTTGTTCGCACGCATCGAGATGTTCTATAAAGACGCACTCCGCCACACGGCGCTCGGCTTCGCCGGGCTCGATTGTGGCGCGCTGCGCGGGCGTTGACAGGAACGACCAAACCCAGAAGGGAGACCGGAATGTCAGGAGGTCGCCACCACCGTTGTGTCGTCGATCGCGGCCCAGAGGAAGCCGTTCTACGCGTGGCTCGTGCCGGGCGTGTTTTACAACCAGCTCGAAACCGTCTTGCGCGATGCGGCCTTCCTGCCAGGGGTCGCCAAGACAAACCGGATACCACGGGTCCGTGGGACAAGGCCGGCTCGACACGCATCGTCCACTCTGACCGATGGGACAACCGTGCGTGAAACCGTGACCAGCGCGACGGCGCCGGACTATTTTCGCCTACCGTCTCACCGAGTTTTCGAGCCCGATGATCCGCATGCTCGTCAAGGAGGCCCGGGGACAATGGTGGTTCACTGACAGCGGCTCAGGCCTGCAGGCCAAGTGGACCTACACGGCCGAGAGCAGGAATGTCCTGGGCGCGCTGGTCCTCCTTCCGGTGATCAAGATCCTCTGGAATCGCTACATGAAGGCGGCCATGAAAGTCACGAAAGGAACGCGCGGAGACGGAAGTGACGAGGGCTCACGATGAGCAAGCGACTGGAACTTCGACCTGGAGGCGCTCCACGGCCAGCAGGAGATGACCGACGAGGACCGCGCGTACAGAGGCTCTCGCTACTCGGAGGTGCGAGAAGGCTCTCTACGCGAATCCCTATCGTGGCGGAGCCAGCGGACAACAACCGGGACCGCTCCCGATGTTCAGATCCACCATCAGAAACGCGTGGCGCGGCACGTTCGCACGGACCGAGCTCCTGAAGCAGGCGTCCGCCCGAACGATCGATACCAAGTCCGACCTGCGCTGGGGGCCGACGGCAAGGGATTACCGGCGGATTCTCGCCCCAACGGCATCTGCGTGCTCGGGACGTGGAGATCACAGGCGAGAACCCGTATACCGGGCTACTTCCAGAAAGGCGCGAAGGGGCTGACGATCGGCCGGTTCTCGTCGGACGGCAATGAAACCAAGCGCAGGCCAGCGGCGCTCGCATCAGCCTGGGGATGAAGATCTATCCGACGACGGACCCGAATCATCCCACTCCGCTCATCCCCGCCAGCGTGATCGCGCAGGAAGACCTCGGCGGCATGCACACGGCGTTCATGAACGACGCGGAGCTCCGTGAACAAGCCCAGCGTGCACTAGCTACCGGCGCGGAATTTACGTGCTGATCATGCTGCGCGCCGGCACGCACTTCTTCCGCCTCGACAAGGTGGCCGATGTCCGTCAGCTTCACGAGGTGGCCGAGCTCTCGGCAAGCCCGCGAACGATGCCGACGAGATGTCCCGACCACATGATGTTGAAAATGGCGGCCGGCCAGCGCCGGATCGAGGGCGACGAGCTGGATTTCCGAGACGAGATTTACGCGCACCTCTTCAAGGCTGGAGACGAGCGATCCGACCGGCTCCATGGACTTCGACATTTTCGTGTCCGACAAGGGCCGCAGGAACGGGCTTTCCGGGATTCCGGCGCGTCACGGTCACCGACTGGCAGCGCATCGGCACGCTGCGATTCACCGAGGCCGTGGCCTCCTACAACGGCGATCACGTCATCCACTTTCACCACCCCGGCTGGCGCGACAACAGGAACGACCCGTCCACGGCGATTCGGGCGCACGAGCAGCGCGTCCGCTGACACGGAGCTGGGCCATGAGCAGCAGTTCGACGTCATCGTCATCGGCAGCGGCTTCGGCGGCGCGATCACCGCCCGGCGCCTCGCGGAAAAAGGGATGAACGTGCTCATCCTCGAGCGCGGCCGCCGATGGGATCCGGCCACCTACTCCGCGGAAGCCGGGCGACGCCTGGATCTTCAGCCACGACGCGCCGGAACGTCACAACGGCTGGCTCGACATGCGTTTCTTCAAACACATGACCGTGGCGCAGGCGGCCGGAGTCGGCGGCGGCTCGTTGACATACAGCAGCGTCGCCCTCGGAGGCGAACCCCGTCGTCGTTCACACGCGGATGGCCGGCTGAGATCACTTACGCCGAGCTGAAGCCCTACTACGACACGGTTGCCAGGGAGATGGACCTTCAGGTTGTTCCCGATCGGCAGCTGACGCCGCGCTTCAAGATAGCCCGCGAGGCCGCGCACAACCTCGGGTACGACGGCCGGTTCTCGAAGGCCGGTCTGACCGTCAGCTTCTCTGAAGACTGGCACCCCGATCTCGACGATGCGTCGAACCCGAAACACTCGAAGCCCTTCGTCAACGCTCACGGCCAGCAACAGGGCACCTGCGTCCATCTCGGCAACTGCGACATCGGCTGCGACGTGCGGGCCAAGAACTCGCTGGACGTCAACTACATTCCCAGGGCCGAACAGCACGGCGCCGAAGTACGACCGCTCGCACGTGGTGTCGATTCATCGAGCCGAGCGGACGGAAGCTATCGAGTGGTCTTCGATCGCATCGAGGACGGGCGATTGATTCGCGGCGAGGAAACCGCGCAGCGCGTCATCGTGGCGGCGGGAAGCCTGGGCACCACCGAGTTCTCCTCCGGTGCCGCGACGATACCGGACGCCTGCCGGCCCTCAGCCCGCCTCCTGGGGATGCACTGGAGCGGCAACGCCAACTTCATCTCGATGGGCAGCTATCGGTCGGACACAGGCCGGGTGAAACAGTCGACTGGCGTGACCATCTCGAGCGTGCTCGATTTCACGGACGGCAGCTTCAAGAATCAGCGCTTCGCGATCGAAGACGATGGGTTTCCCAACGTCATCCTGAACGCGCTGAAGGCGTGCCTCGACAACCAACTCGTGACCTCGACGGGTAAGGCCCTGCTCGAGGCGCCTCGAGCACCACCTCCGCGAGGACCATCTCCTCAGCGACCTCATGGTGTGGCTGGGCGCCGGCATGGACGCGGCCGATGGCCAGTTCCGCCTGAAGCGCCACGGGTTGATAGACCGGCACTTCGAACTGGATCTGGACTGGGACGTCGAGGGCTCGCGTGGCGTGCTCGACGCCATCGAAGAGATGCAGAAAAACCTGACGCAGGCCACCGGCGGTCGCTGGTTCGTCCCGCCCACCTGGAGCCTCTTCAAGAACCTGCTGACCCTGCACCCGCTTGGAGGCTGCAAGATGGGCGTGTCAGCCGATACCGGTGTCGTCGACCACCTCGGTCAGGTGTGGGGCTATCCCAATCTGATCGTGGCCGACGGGGCGATCCTCCCCACGTCAACCGGCCACAATCCATCCCACACGATCGCGGCTCTCGCCGAACGCATCGCCGCGCACATCTCGTAGACCCGAGGACAGGAGCACACACATGGCGGAGAAGCCCGAGACGGCGGCCGTGCCCGGCGGGGGGCACAGGGGACTGCGCGAGCTGTTCAGCTATCCATTGATGTCCGCGATCACCGAGAGGCGAACGCGACGGGTGGCGCGAGGGACCTCGATTACCTCCGGGCCCATCAGCCACACCAGCATGAACGCACCCGCGCCACTCACGCCGCTCGAGGAGGCCATCCTTGTCGTCTCGACGGGATTGACCGGCCGGGTGACCATGCACGATGTGCCGGCGTTGAACGACGACGGCAGCAGCCGGTTCGGCGCGCCGCTCATCAACATCATCGCGCGGTCCGCCAGCAGCATCGACAACGCCCATGCCGTGTCGTTTTTCATGATCAACGACGAGGGCACGTGGCTGATCAAGCAGTTCCGCAACCGGGAAGCCCTGGCGATGCTCAGCAGGTTCCCTCCGAAGTGGGAAGACTGGACGGAAGACAACTGGCTGACGGCGGCCGCGGCCGTCAAGCACCGGCTATACAAGGAGCGGCTGGATTTTCCCCGCCGCTGGCCCTACTACTTCATCTGGAATCGGCAGATCTCCAACCGTCCGGGCACCACGATCCTGCTGCCCATCGTGGACCTGACCCGGCAGATGATCAACGTCTTCCTGAGCCTCCTGTCCGAGGAGGACGGCCAGAGGCCGCTCTTCGTCGATGACTGGAGCAGATTCCGCCCGAGGACCCTCCCTCGATTGGGGTGCGTGGTTCGGCAGCATGGTCGGCCTGGTCCCGGCGATCTCCTATCAGATCATCGGCGGCGCGAACAGGGCGAGGGGCAACTGGCTCAATCGCGACTACCCCGCCCCGCTGGGCTACGCCAACACCCTGCGCACCGACTACGAAACCTTCTTTCAACTCCAGAACCTGATGCTCATGGCACAGGCGATGGGGCTGGGCGGCTGGATTCACGCAGCGGTGGGGGCGCCGTACGTGTTCGAGCGGGATCCCGCCAAGGGCAAATTCGGCATCGAGTTCAGAATGCAGCAGCCGAAGAAGTGGCGCCGGTGGCCGCCGCTTCCGACCACACAGCCGAATCCGATTGGCATCGACGGTCTTCTCGAGTCCTGACGCCGCCCTACGTGAAGTCGATGGACGAGGCCGTCGATCGTGTGCTCGAGGAGAAGCTACGGGCCGGCTGGGACCTACGGCGACAACAGCGTCTTCGACCGTTCCTATCAGAAGAGCGACTACGGCGATGCGTTCCTGAAGATGGCGGCCAAGCGCCCCTCGAAGGAAGCCGTGGACTACGCGAAGGAAATCTGCAACTACATCTACGACACGTACGGCAGGTTTCCGGCGCACACGAACGCGTTCCACCTGCCGGGCGTGTGGCTGCAGTTCTCGCACCTGGAGATGGAGTTCTACGACAGCGTACTTCGATCGGGATCTCTATCACCGGCAGGCGGCACACCACGAGCTGTGGGGGACCACTAGCCGGTTGCCGAAAACGCGGCAACCGGAAGTTAGAAGTGAAAACTGAGAAGTCAAAAGTGAAGAACATGGCCAAGAATAGCGGCCTTCTAACTTCTCAGTTCTAAAGGCACGTTGCGAAATTAACTTCTGGTGGGTCCTGTCCGCGAACAGCCTCACCGAGCCACCCCACCGCGCAAAGTCGCGCGGCGGGGACCCCAGTGCTCGGCGAAAGCCCTTGTCACGGCTGACGCCTCCGCGCCCGGCGCCGGGGTCCCCAGCGCGGCACCCGCGCTGGGGTGGCCGGCCCCGCTGCGGCCACCCGCGTGATAGTTAATTTCGCAACGTGCTCTAAGGTTCTCACTTCAGGCTGCGTTTTTTCAGCAGCCTGTTACGCGCCCACCGCTGCCTCCGTACACGCGGTAGGCTTCGTCGAACATCTGCTCGCGGCTGTCGAAGCGGGCCTCCTCCCAGCAGGCCAGCGGGGCACTGGAGGGCGTTGACCGCGCACTTGTTGCAGTAGGTGCAGGGTTTCTCTGGTTCGTCCCGGCCCTCGGCGAACCGCTCCACGAGGTCCGGGTTTGCGAGCAGGCCACGAGCGATGGACACCACGTCGCAGCGGCCCGCGCTCAGCGCCTCACGGATCCGCCCCGCAGTCTGCCAACCGCCCACGCAGATCAGGGGCAGTCCCGAGGCCTGCTTGATCTTGGCGGCGTCGTGCTCGCTCATGCCCTCGATCTTGTCTGGAAGCAAGGCCCCGTGTCGTTTGAACGGCATGCGGCGTCCCCAGTTCCACTCGAAGAGCCGGCGGAAAGGCGCGAACTGCAGCAACAGGAACGTGAGCCGCGTACGCGTCCCCTCGTAGAACATCGCCGTGAACACGCGTCGCCCATCGTCCATGGGCAGCCGGCCGGCCGGGATCAGCGGGTGTGGAAACGAATCGCCCTGGGAGAGATGGATGGCGTCGAGGCCGGCGTCGGCCAGCCATCGTGACAGTTCCATCGTGTCGGCCAGCGTATTGCCCACCGCCCGAACGAGCGGCGCGGTGAACGCGTTGTGTTCGTCTCTGCCGCTGAGCTTCATGGACACGAAGAAGTCGCGCCCCACGGCGGCACGCACGGCTTTCAGCACGTCCAGCGTCAGCCTGGCGCGCGCACGGAGATCGCTGTTGTACTCATCGTCGCGGTCGTTGATCGCGCTCGACAGGAACTGGTGCAGGATGTAGCCGTTGCACGCCACGATCTCGATGCCGTCCGCGCCTGCGTCGCGCGCACGCCGCGCGGCGCGTGCGTAGGCCTGCACCAGGTCGTGAATCTCGGGAATGGTCATGCGGCGCGAGCGCAGCCCAGTAGAGGAGGTCCGGCCGGTCGGTGGCGCCCGGAGCCGGAATGTCGACGAACTCCTTGCGGGGAATGTCGCGTTGCCGGCCGGAGAAGTGAAGCTGGATGATGTAGCGGCAATCGTACTGGTGCACCTCGTCCACCAGCCGGCGCCATGACGGAATGGTGCGGTCGTCGTCGATGGTCGCGTATCCGGGCACGGCCACGCCGTCGGCGCGGATGCCCGAGTTGGAGGAGATGATGGCTGAGACGCCGCCTCGCGCGAAGCGGCGGTCCCAGGCAATCCGCGCCTCGGACATCGATCCGTCGTAGTAGTCGATACGGCCTCCCAGGCTGGAGCGCATCACCCTGTTCTTGAACGTCACCCCATTGATGGTCAGCGGACGGAAGATAGGATCGCCGGTGGGCGGAGCAGCCATGCATCCTCGATTCAGGTGTGGGCGAAGGACTCATTGCGGCCGTCCACCGTGGGTAGGGGAACGTCGAATGGTGACCGGGGCTCCGGCCATTCCGCTCATGCCGAGATCGTGAGCGCGCGTCGCCGGAGTGTAACTCACGTTTCATGCCCTTAGGTGTCTCCCAGGCCGGGATCGCCGGAAAGCGGTTATCACGCCCGATCGATGCGGCATGCGTAGCAGCCAGGCCGGGCAAAGTGCACGTGAAGCGTACTGAACGAGCGGATCGCTCAATAGTCGCCCCACGACCGACTCCAGCTGCAGACCGTCCACGACGTCTGCGTCACGCATCACTCCTTGAGAGTCGTAGGCGCGGACCGACAGGAGTCTCCCCGAAGCTGTTCCGGCACCTCGTTCACGCCGAGCGACGCCTGACGAGCCATTTCGCGAACGAAGATCGGCCCCGATGCGCGGCACGGCGAGTCCGCCGATTGGTGCGTGAACGGGATCAGCACGAGCGACTCACCCGGCGCCGCATCTTCGAGGCTCACGCGACAAGCGGAAGCCGGGCTTGCGGTCGGCGATGCATCGCTTGCCGCCCTCGCCTGCAGCTGCGCATCGGCAAGTGCAAAGAGTGGTGCGAACTCGTCCCTGGGCAACGCAAGAATCTGAAAGTTCATCAAGACCTCCATGCGGATATCGTCAGGAGGGGAGTCTGACACCGGCGAACGCCGCCAGCACTCCGGTTCTTGCCGTCAAATCAGCGGGGCCTCCGCAGGATCCGGTTCATGTGACCGCGATCCCCGGAGGCGATCATGGTCCGGGGCCTCAGAGGACCGCGATCGTCGGCTCGTGCGTGCACGGCGGACGCGCGCACAAAGAGGCCGCGCGGAGATCGGGGAGCGTCAGGCTTCGGACCGGGTGGGACGTATGGTCGAGGTAGCCGTCCATCGTCGGGCCGCCGCGTCCTGGAACGTGCGATAATTAATTTACTCTCCCTGAGCCTGCCGCCGCCCTTGCGCGAGTTCGGCCAAGCCCCAGACTCAAAAGAACGTGGTCTGGAGGCCTATGCCGAAGCGCTTGATACCGATCCGACCGCCGCCTGCCGAACGCAGGCCGAAGAACAGGCTGCTGTCGTCCCTTCCCAGGGCGGATTTCGCGCGGCTCCGCCCACACCTGCGAACAGTCCCCATCGCTGTAAGGCAAATCCTGCATCCACGCAACGAACCGATTCGGGAAATCTACTTTCCCAACGGCGGAGTCGCGTCCGTGACGGCCAGTGATGCGCAACGGTGCGATGGTCGAGATCGCAACCATCGGTGATGAAGGCCTGGTCGGGATGAACGCCTTCTTCGGCTCCGCGCTGACGACCGGCGAGTCCATGATGCAGGTGCCGGATACGGACGCAGAAGTCATGTCCGTTCAGGCGTTTCAGAATGAGCTCGATCGCCGCGGTGCGTTCTACGACGCGGTCCAGGTCTATTCGCAAGCGCTCGTGATCCTGATGATGCAGTCAACGGCGTGCATGGCGCTTCACTCGGTGCAGGAGCGCTGCTGCCGATGGCTGTTGATGACCCACGACCGCATCCGCCGGGACGACTTTCAGCTCAGCCATGAATTTCTGGCCATGATGCTTGGCTCGACGCGCCCGACCGTGACCATCGTGGCGGGTGCGCTTCAGAAGGCGGGACTCATCAAATACACGCACGGGCGTATGCGCATCGTGAACCGGCCGCGCCTGGAAAAAGGCGTCTCTGCGAGTGCTACGCCACCGTGAAGGACCAGTTCGATCGCCTCGGTCTTTAGAGGTTCTAGGGGTTCTAGGTTCCCAGAGGTTCGAGGGGTTCAAGAGGTTCGAGCGGTTCGAGGCGTCCGAGAGGTTTCCGAACCTTGGAACCCTCGAACCTCTCGAACCCCTAGAACCTCTAATCGTTTGTTGGCGTTTATTTCGGGCCCGAGGCTTCACACGCGAGCGCCAGGTTGGGCAATACCGGCCGCGGGGCCCGGCTTGGGCGACCACTCCACGAGCCGACCGTTTTTCGGAATGCGCAGCGTCATCGGCTGCGCCATCGACGGCAACGGCACGACCTTCCGGCTCTGAGCGTACACCGGGTGCTTGCCGTGCTCGCGTACCAGTCCGCCACGGTGGCGTTCTGAGTACATCTTCTCGACGATGTGCCGCCATCCCACTCCCGTAGTCGTACGCGCAGAAGGAGATCTCGCCCAGCTGCGTCGCGTAGGGGATGATGCACATCTCGGTGCGCCGGAAGTCGTAGGTCCAGAGATCCTGGAACCACATGCCGGCGACGAACATCAACAGCCACTCGTCGCCCTTGCGGTCCCGGTCCTCGCACGCGCCGAACCGGCCGCCCAGCTGTCCGCCGCTCTGCTTGTCGAACTTGCGCACGAGATCGATCAGGTGGAAGCCCTTCGGCGCGCGCAACGGCGAGTAGTTGCGCAGCACGCTCAAGCGCCGTCTGCATCGTCGTCAGCCACCGGCCGCGCGCCGAATCGGCGATCGCCTTCGCATCCTGCAGCACGCGATCGACGTTGATGAACGCCGAGATCGGCGCCCACTCCTTGGTTTTCTTGCTGACCATGAAACCCATACCCACGCCGCAGTCCGGATGGCAGCCGCACTTCAGCGTGCCCCAGTCGGCGCCCGGTCCCTGCAGCAGGTCGGTGACATCGGAGAGCGCGCTCGAGGCGGAGAGCGGGAACCAGTCGCGCAGCGGCTCGGTCACTCCAGTCTGCCGCTTCATGTCTTCCGCGAGGTGCGAGAGCGTGTAGCGCTTGGCGTGACGCTCTTCGTCCGAGATCTCCTCGTCGCGGCCGGTGAACGAGACAGGCTGAAACGACACGAAGCTGATCTTGTCGCAGTTCTGCAGCGCGAACTTGACGATCGGCCCGACCTGGTCGATCGTTCACGGTGTTGACGATCGTGACCACGAGGCACACGTCGATGCCGGCCGCGTACAGGTTCTCGATCGCGCGCAGCTTCACGTCGAACAGGTTGGCCACCTTGCGGTGCGCGTTCGCCTGCTCGGATACGCCGTCGAACTGCAGGTAGGCAATGCGCAGGCCCGCCTCGCGCGCCTGCTGCGCGAACGCCGGTTCCTGGGCAAAGCGGATGCCGTTGGTCGCCGCCTGGACGCTGAAGTAGCCGACCGTGCGGGCGTAGCGGACCGCGTCGAGGAAGATCGGCGAGATCGTCGGCTCGCCGCCCGAGAACTGCACCGTCATCTGGCGGCGCGGCTTGATGCTGACCGCGTCGTCGAGGAGCTGCTTCGACTTCGTCGCAGCGTCAGCTCGTGGACGTACCCGACCTGATTGGCGTCCATGAAGCACGGATCGCACATCATGTTGCAGCGGTTGGTCAGATCGATGGTGAGCACGGCGCCACGGCCATGTTTGATCGAAGAGGTGCCGTGATTGTGGAGACGATCCGTCACCGCGTCGAAGTCGCGCCCGGGGAAGAGCGTTTCGATCCGCTTGAGGAACCCGGACTGATCGCGAGCGTGTCGGTGAAGGTGCCGTGAATCGGGCACGTCTTCTCGATCACGATCTTGCCGTCCCGTTCGAGAATGGACGCCGGGATCTCGCCGACACGCTGATTGACCAGCGATTCGATCGACTGTTCACCGGAGAGAATGCGCGCGCGCGTCTCGCGCACGCAGGAGGGACAGAGCGAATCGGTCGTTCGCGGCCATCCGAGCGACGGACTGGATCGCTCGCGGCTCTTCATGAGCGGCGCCGCAGACCACCGCGGCTGAAACGATTTTCCCTCGAACCGCCTGTTGATGGCCTGAAATACCGGCCACGCGAGCCGAGCGCTTCCTGTCAACGCCAGCTCGACAGGCTTCCAAAGGCTCATACGACGTCTCCTCCCACACCAACGATCGCGCACCGTCCCTCGACGGACCTGACTGAAACGGCGGCAAATCATAGCACGGTGGATCAGCGCGCCAGGTCCACCTGCGCCCGCACCAGCTCATGCAGCGCGCGGTCGTCGATCTTCCTCTGGCCGTCACCGGCAGCCGGTCGACCAGGACGACGATTCGCGGGATCTTATGCGCCGCCAGCCGCCACGCGCAGTGCTGCCGGACCGCCGCCAACGTCAGACCCGGCGGGCCCGCGAGGACCGCCGCAATCTGCTCTCCGCGCGCCAGGTCCTGGCTGCGACCACGCGCGCATCGGCGACGCCGTCCATCTCCCGCAGAACGCGCTCGACTTCACCCGGCTGCACCTTGCGTCCGGCGACGTTGATGAACGATGACACCCGGCCGGCGAGCACGAGCCGGCCGTCCGGGAGCAGCCGCCCGTAGTCGCCTGTCAGAAAGCCGTCCTCGCCGATCTCGTCGCGTTCCGCGCTCTCGCCGACATACCCCGGGCTCACGGCCAGACTGCGCACGTGAATCCGGCCGTGTCCCGGCGGCACTCCGGTATCCGGCCGCAGTTCGATCGTGACTCCTGCGATGGGCCGGCCGACTGTCGGAGACCTCGTCCAGTTCCTCGTCGCTGTCAAACGCGATGCCGCCCGTTTCACTCGTGCCGTAGAACGAATGGATCTTCAATCCAAAGCGCTCGTGGAATGCCCGGACGGTCTCGACTTCGAGGCGCGCGCCTGCCGAGACGAGCAGCGTGAGCGTCGGGGGCCAGTCGTCGGCCGGCGGATGCGCGAGGTAGTGCTGATACATGAACGGCACGCCGTGAAACACTCGCGCTCCGTACCGGCGGGCGTCCGCAGAGAGCTGGAGCGGCACGAACGATTCGCGGAGCACGATCGGCGTCCCTGAAGCAGCAGCGGCATCACCAGGTTCCCGAACCCGTACGCATGCGAAAGCGGAATGGCCGCGAGCTGAACGTCGGAAGCCGTGATGCCCATCGCTGACACGATTTGTAAGGTGTCGGCCAGGAGCTGCACCTCCGTGGTGAGCACCGCCTTGGGCAGGCCGGTCGATCCGGACGTCAGCTTCAAAAGCGCCGCGCCGCGATACGACGACCGGGGAGACGCGTCCAGCGGAAGCACCGAGAGCTCACGGTCGAGCGCCGGCGCTCGAGCCGTCGCTCATCCTCGCCGGCACCACCACGGCCGACGCGTGGAACCGCTCGGCGAGCTCGAGAACCTCGGCAATCGGCGTCCCGACGTCGATCGGAAGGACCGGCGGCACCAAGTGGTCCAACACGCGAGCAGGAGGGGAATCGTCCCGGCACGATTGCCGCTCGCAGACAGCACGAGAGCGCCGGACTCCGATGCCGAGGGGCGCGAGCAGATCTCGGTACTGCCGGCAGCGGAGGTCGAGGTCGGCTGCCGTAATCGTCCGATTCGTGGCCGGCAGGTGGATGAGGGGCCGCTGCGGATCGCCGCGGCGGAGGCTGGCGAACCGATCGACGATGGCCTTCACGAGCCGAAAAGTATACTGTAACGCCGCAATGACATGGCTGGATCGACTTCCGCATCACCCACCGATGCGGCTGCTGGATGCCGTGACGGAGGTCACGCCCGGAGTCAGCGCGGTCGGACGGCGGACCGCGGCGGCCGATGACTTCTATTTCCAGGGCCACTTTCCCGGCCAGCCCGTGGTGCCCGCCGTGATCCTGGTGGAAATGCTGGCGCAGACAGGCGGCATCGCCGTCGCCAGCGCGTTCGATGCAGCAACACCGGTGGCGCTGCGGGTCGCGGGAATCGGTCCCTGCAAGTTCCCGGCTGCGGCGGTCCCCGGCGAAGTCCTCGAGGCGCGGGCGCGCGTCGTGCGGCAGGCTGGGGCGCTTGATCAAGATCGAAGGCGAGGTCACCGCCGACGGACGGCTCGTGGGTCCGGGAGCCTGACGCTGGCGGGTTAGACCTGGCTTCAAAACACAGCCAGCTCTCAGCTTCGCTCAGCCGTCAGCCTTGTTCAGCTCAAGGCTGCTGAGGGTGATCGCTGAATAGCTGAAGGCTGATTGGTCATGGCACCTGTCTCTCTGACGCGCGTGGCACAATGACCCGATGCGCGCAACCGTTCGACGGTTGTTCTCACGGCCTCCGCAGCGAGGGTGCGGGCGCGGGCCGCGAAGCGACGGCCGTCGGTGTCGGCGTCTTCATCGGGTGTCTGCCGCTTTACGGCTTCCACCTGGTGCTGTGCTGGATCACTGGCTGGCTATTCGGACTGAACCGGCTGAAGATCTTACCTCGCCGCGAACATTTCGAATCCGCTGATCGCGCCCCTGCTGGTCTTCGCCGAGCTGCAGACCGGCGCCTGGGTCCGTCGCGGCGCCTTCCATCAGCTGACCCTGCAGACGGCCAGGACCACGGACCTGTCCGTTTTCGACTCGACATCCTCACCGGCAGTCTGACGATCGGCGCGTCGCTCGGCGGCGGTGCTCGCGCTGGTCACGTATCTCTCGGTGCGGGGAACCGCCGACGATGCCCTGTTCCTCGATCTTGTGCGCGACACGTCGGATCGCTACATCGACGGCCAGCATCCCGCCTGGGAGTTCGCGCGGGGCAAGCTGCGCGGTGATCCGCTGTATCGATCGACCGTCTGCGGCGGGCTGCTGCCCTCAGGCGGAACGCTGGTGGACATCGGCTGCGGCCGTGGACTGACGCTGGCGATTCTCGCCGAGGCCCGAACGAGTACTAGCGAGGGGCGCTGGCCCGCGGCGTGGAATCCGCCGCCGCAGTTCGACCGCCTGATCGGCATCGAAGTGCGGGCGACGTCCGGCAGCGGTGGCGCGGGACGTGCTCGGATGCGACGCCACCATCATGCACGGCGATGTCCGCACCACGAATGTCGGGCCGTGCCGGGTGGTGCTGCTCTTCGACGTGCTGCACATGCTGCGGCCGCCTGAGCAGGAAGCGCTCCTCGCGGCCGTGTCCGCCGCGCTCGAACCCGGCGGTGTCGCGCTCATCCGCGAAGCAGACGCGTCCGGCGGATGGCGGTTCGCGGCCGTGCGTTTTGGGAACAGGGTGAAGGCGCTGGCGTTTGGTCACTGGCGGCAGCCGTTTGACTTCCGCACGACCGACGAATGGCTCGCCTGTTTCGCCTCGCACGGATTGGCGGGACAGGTGCGGCCGATGAGCGCGGGCACGCCGTTCGCGAACGTGCTGTTCCAGGTTACCGTTCCGGCGCACGCGTCTGCCGCCACCCGCCGACCTTCACGAGCTGTCCTGACGGCACGGCCGCTTCGATCGAAGGCGCCGCCGACCCACAGTCCGCATGCGATGCGCGCCGGCCCAGCCGGCGTGCTCACCGTGAGCACCGGATCCGGGCTTGCCTCACCATCGAGAGGAGGCCGCCAGCAGAATCGCAGATCGGACCAGAGCACCTGGCGCACGCCATTGGCCGCTGTCACTTCGCCCGCGAACGCGAGCTCGTGCACGTGGAGAAAATTCCGCACCGCGCCGAGCGAACGCGAGTCGCGGACCGAGGGCGAATCCGGCACGATGGGCCACGACGAGCAGAAGGATCGGAGGCCGTCCGGCCTCGACCTGCCTCTGCGTCAACGTGTCCGCGCGGCGGTCGAACACCAGCCACTTCGGTCAGGCTGCGCCCATCGCGCCTCGACTATCCGCGTCAGCACCGGGTCGTGATCGACTGATCCTGCTCGTGGGGCAGGGCCTGGGCCAGCAGCACCGCCTTCAGGCCAAGGAATGCCGCGACGCCGCCCACGAGGGCGACAGCGGTCGCGCGAGGGCGATGCCGCGACATCGCGAGCGCGACCGCGCCCGCCACGAAAATCGCCAGCAGCCACGGCTCTGCCATGGCGACGAGCGGGAGGCTGACGCGTCCGGGGACGAGCGGCCATCCGATCTGGATGCGCGCACCAGACAGGACGTCGAGCGCGACGTGACTGAGACAGCCGAGCCACGCGGCGGCGAACAGGTCAAATACCGGGCTGTCGCGGACGAATGCGCGACGGCGATCAGCGCGGCGGAGCCCGCGATCGGCAGGCTGCCGGCGAGTGAATGCGTGCCGACTTCGTGGGCCCGCAGATAGACATCCCAGCCGAACGGCATCAGCACGGCGTCAACGTCCGGAGCGAGCGCGCCGAGGACGCCGGCGACGACGCGGGTCCGAACGGGCGAGGACCTGCCGGCCGAGCGCCGTCGCGAGCGTCTGCCCTAAGACCGCGTGTGAGATAGGGTCCAAACAGTATCCAGTCAGCAGTGAAGCCGGGCTTACCCGGATCGCACGAAGTCCGCCGAAGGCGGACACTCACACGTCAACCACGAAGCCACGAAGACCACGAAGCGCCCTTTCCACAAACGTCCTTTCGTGCCTTCGTGTCCTTCGTGGTTCTAAATCATCCCGCACGACTAAGACCAAAACCGGCTGGAGCCTCACTAGCCGAGGCCCTCGTAAGAATCCTGCTGCGCGTCCCAGTATCGATAGAACTGATACCAGTATTCGGGATGCCGCCGGATCGCGTGCGCTCAGCTGATCGGCGAACTGCTGCGCGGCCTGGCTGAATGGCTTCGTCTCGCGGCCGGTCGGTCGCCACCATGATCGGGTCGCCGAGGAAGACGGAAAATGCCGGATGGCTCTCGGTGCGTTGGATGAAGCAGGGCATCAGCGGTGCGCCGGACACGTACCCCCATCAGCGCCGGCGTCCGCAGGAACCAGGCCGGCCGGCCGAGCAGCGTGCACCTGCACGCGATCCCGACCGAGGTGCCGATCCATCAACATCGCCACGATGCCGTTGCTCGGAGAGGCGCCGCCGGATCTGCAGGGCCGTGTCGAGCGACTGGCGGACCTCGATGGTGTCGACGCCCATGCGATCGCGAATCTCCCGTCGCAGGCGGTTCACCTCCGCGCTCGCCTCTGCCATCGCGATGATCGTCAGCGGCAGGTGCAGCACCCGGCTCATGAGCACGCTGCCGATCTCCCAGTTGCCGTAGTGGCCGGTGACGAGAATCGCGCCGCGACCCTCGGCGAGCACCTGATTGAACCGCGCGCAGATACTCAGGCGGCGGATCGAACAGCGCCGTCGCGCCGCTCGGCGTCGAGCGACAGCGCGCGAACGAAGTCGATCGTGTCGCGCGCGTAGGCCCGCAGCGTGCGCGCGGGCCCGGCGCTCCAGCGCGCCGGGCGATTCCTCCGGAAACACCGCCCGCAGGTTGTCGCCGATCGCCGCGCGCGTCGCCGGCATGAGACGAGACGCCAGCCAGGTGAGGCGTCGCCGATCGCATACGACGCCCGCTTTCGGGCAGCCAGCGCACGACTGGTACACGTCGCCCTGAAAACCGCGCCGTTGTTGAGGCCGTGCAGCGTCCACCGGCGCGGCTCGAGCCTCCGCGCGCGTCGTGCTCCGGCACGGACACGCGTCCCACGGGCTGGTCAGATGCGTTCGAGGAACTGATGAGTATACCGCCAGAAAACAGGTGCGCGTGGTATCGCGCACCGGCCGAAGCTTGCTGCGCTCGGCGGCATAGACCGCCGTGATCGGGACGCTCGCCAGTCGCGCGCCGCTCCGCCGGAGCTTGACGAGCATCTCGGTTTCGATGTCGTAGCCACGCGCCTCGAGCGGCAGATTCCGCAGCGCGTCGAGCGCGGCACACGCGGAACCCGCACTGCGTAGTCGTGCACGGGCGCGCCGACGAACCACGACAGGGCACGGCTGCCGATCCGGTTCGCGTGATAGCGCGCCGCCGGCATGCACTCGCGGCTGAACTGCCGCTCGCCGAGGACCAGATCGGCGCCGGTCCGCTCGGCGGCGGCGAGCAGCAGCGAGCGCCTCGCGCGGACGATGCTGCAGGTCGCCGTCCAGCAGCAGCACGTGGGTGAACGGTCCCGTCATCACGTGCGCGAGCCCGTGCGCGGATGGCGCTCCCCTTGCCGGTGTTCGTCCCGCGCGACAACACCTCGGCCCCTGCCGCGCGCGCCCGCGCCGCCGTCTGGTCGGTCGACCCATCGTCCACGATCAGCACGTGCGAGACGATGCCGCGCAGGCCCGTGACGACGTCCGCGATCGAGCGCGCTTCGTTGAAGCGCCGGCACGATGGCGACGGCGTTCACTCGCGCTCGCCCATCAGCAGCGCCGGCAGCACCAGCACGGACGCGGCGGCGAGCGTGAAGACACTGACGGCCGAGACGATCCCGATGGAGCGAAGGGGCGGATACGAAGAGTCGAGCAGCGTGCCGTACCCGAAGAGCGTGATCGCGGCGGCCACGAGAATGACCGGCGCGAGCTCGGACACCGCGCGACCCGCATCGCCGCGCTCTTGAAAGCGGTGGACGAGATGAATGCCGTAGTCGACCCCGACGCCGATGAACGTCACGACGGCAAAGAGCGCAAACAGATCGAGCTCGACGCGCGCGAGCGCGAGAAGTCCCGCGGCCCACACGAGACCGAGGACGGTGGGCGCCAGCGCGTAGATCGACAGCCGCCATTCACGGAAGGCGAGCGCCGACCAGCGCCACGACGATGAGGGTGCCGATGACGAGCCCTTTCAGGAACTGCGGCAGGAATCGCCGGCCCAGCTCGCGGTTGACGAGCGGCAGTCCGGTCGAGCGTCTGAGACGGGTCCACGCGGTCGACCAGCCGCTCGAGCGATGCGACCTGCTCCGGATCGGTCGGAAAGACATAGCGTGGCCGTGAGCCATCGCGCGCCGTCGCGAACGACGAATCGGCGGGCCAGATCGCCCAGACCGTTGGCCTCGTATCCCTCGTAGGTCAGCCGGTCCGTCGCATCGAGCAGTCGCGGCAATCGATCCGAGAACGGCTGGAACGAGCCTGGCCGGAAGCCGGACGCTTCGGCGGCCCGGTCGAGCGACGCACGGACCGCGTCCGGCGACAGACGGCGTCGCGGATGCGCATCGCCGTTCGTTCCTGCGTGGCCTGCGACGGCAGCAGCCGCGTCGGCGACTGCAGGCCACGCCCGGCAGCTCGCTCGCGATCCTCGCGGTGAGCTTCTCGTTGGTCTGCAGCAGCGATTCGAGGTCGTCGCTCCGCCGCGAGCACCACGGCACACGTCGCGCGGCAGACCGAACATCGCCGCAAGCCGCTCCTCGAGCGCGCGCGGCGCCGGTGACCGATCGCAGTCGATCGAGCGTGGGGTTCACGTGCAGGCCGGTGGCGGCGATGCCGAGCACGCCGGTCGTCAGCGCTGCCGCGCCAAGCACCATCCCGCGCCGGCGCGCGACCCACTCCGCCAGCCCCGGCATCGTGAGCCGGCGGCGCGGAGCCCGCGGCGATCGATCGCGGAAGCAGCGCCGGCACGAGCACCAGCGTCAGAATCCCGCAGATCATCATGGAGTGCCCGATCAGCAGGCCGAGTTGCTGAAGGCTCGGGAAGTCGACAAACGTGAGGCCGTAAAACGTCGCCGCCGTCGTCCACATCCCGAGGAGCATGCTCGACGACGGCCCGGCGATGGCCGGAACAATGCCGTCTGCCGGCGTCCCCGTCGTCCACCGCGAGGCGATGAGCGACATAGAGCAGCACGACGCCATCGACGCCGAGGCCGAAGAGCATGGCCGCCGATCCCGCCGCGGCCGCCGAGAGCGTGGCGCCGCTGAACCCCACGATGCCGAGCACCACCAGCAGCGACAGCGCTGACGGCAGAGACGCCGACCAGCACGAGCCACAGACTGCGAAACGCGATGAACAGCAGAGGGAGGATGAGCGCGAGCGACCCGACCGTGTTGAGAATGCTCTCACGGCGGACCACGCGCTTCGGTTTCGACGGCAATGCGATGACCTCCCGCGAACTCGACCTGGAGCGGCGAGAGCGGCTCGTCGGGATCGGCCGCGCGCGTGGCTCGCTCCCGCCTGCACGGCAGCGCGGATCTCCTCGAGGCGGGCGTCGAGGCGCGAGAGAACGTGGTGTCGTAAGGCGGCCGGGTCGGTTGTGCGATGACGAGACGGCTGCGACCGTCCTCGCTGACATAGCCGCGCGTGGCGACGCTTGCGCTCAGTCCTCGGCGCGGCCGATCCGAGCGTGTCGCTGATGATCTCGGTCAGGCCGACCGGATCCTGCCGGACCACGTCAGCCATCTGCGACGACGGCAGCGCCAGCGAGCTCGCGGCGAGACGCCACGGCGGCGCCGATCCCGCCGGGGCTCAGGCGTTCCAGGGCGGCATCGAGCGGCTTGCCGCCGAGCAGCAGCAGCTCGCGATCCGCGAGCCACGAGAAGTTGCGCGTGTCGTCGGCGACGCCCGCATCGACCTGCGCGATCTCCGGGGCGTGGCGCAGGCGGTCGATCCACTCGTCGATCTCGCGCGCCATATTCCGTCACCGCATGATCGGCAGGGGCCGTGAACACGACGTACAGCTGATCGACGCTGCCGAAGCTGCTGAGGTATTGCCTGAAGGCCGGGATCACGCGCCCATCGCGAGGAAGCAGCGACAGCACGTCGGCATCGAACGACGACGCGTCGCGCGCCGGCGGCCGACAGGCCGAGCACGACCGCCAGCGGCAGCGACGACGAGCGTGCGGCGGCGGTACGCGATAGCGACGACCGCCGTGACGAGGGAGGCCACGATGACAGCTGGATCACCTGAAGTTAGATGAGTAAACTAGCTCGGTTTCGATGCCGGCAGGCGGCGGCGGGCCGATCGTAAACACGCCGGGATCGACCGGCACGTTGAGGACCACGTCCTCGAGCACCATCAACTTGGTGTCGCCGTTCGGAAACGTCATCCGCATGGCGGCCAGCAGCAGCGACGTCTGATCGAGCCAGAGCTCGAGCCGGCTGAGACCCTCGCGAATCTGCTTCCGCCGCGGCACCATGGTCAACCGGTAGGTGCGGGGGCGATCGTCCGGCCTTTCGCTGACGATGTCGAAGCTCTCCACGCAGCAGCGCCGGGCGTGCTGTCGACGAAATACTTCTGAATGCGCCGGTTCGCGGCCGGCGATGTTGGTGACGTCGCGGATGTGGCGGCCCGGCCAGGAGACGGTGAGACGGTCGCCGTCGATCAACACATCGCGCAGTTCCGGCTGCTGGTAGTGGAGCACGACCCTCGACGGACGTTCGACGGCCACGACGCCGCTGGCGACCAGCGGACGCGTGAGCATCGACGAAGTCGTCGTCTCGGTGAAACGCGCGGTGAGCGTCTTGAAGGTCGCGTTGATCTCCGGATCCGCGACGAGTACAGCTGCGTCGAAGGAGTCGTCGCCGGCGGGCTTCTGCTGCGCCGTCAGGATCACCGCGGCAGGCGGCGACCATGAGAGCCGATACGAGAGGCCCATCGCCGCCGGGCCGACCAGCGTGCGGCCGTGTGATGCCTCATCGGCTCATGGTAACGTCACGGCGGTCCGTGCAGCCTCCCATCGGCGTGTCCGGTCTCGGCGTCGTCTCGCATTCGGCACCACACATGCCGCCTTCGTGAGCTGCCCTTCTCGAGGGACGCAGCGCCGTCGCGCCGATCGTCGGGTTCGATACGGAAGGCTGCCGGACGCGGATCGCCGCGCAGGCGCGTCCTGGCTTCGAGCCGACCGCGTGGATCTCGCCGATGAAGCTGCGACGGCTCGACCGCACCGGCGTGTACGCGGTCGCGCTGACGCGTCTCGCGTTCGAAGACGGGGACGCGCGCCGACACCGGATGGCGACGATCAGTCCGGCGTGGTTCTCGGCACGTGGACAGCGGGGGGACAGTCGACGCAGCAGTACTTGGCGGCGCTCTTCAGCGGCGGTCCGGCCAGCGCGCCGGCGCTGCTTTTTGAAAGCACCGTCGGGAACGCGCGCGGCCAGCCTGTCGGGCATGGAGTTCAAGCTGCGGGGCCCGAACGCCACCGTCAGCCACAAGGAAGCGTCGGGTCTCGCCGCGATCGTCGCCGGGGTCGAGCTCTCTGCGGGCCGGGCGTGTCGCGCATCTGATCGCGGGTGGCGTCGACGCCGTCTACGAGACGTTTTTCAAGGCCGCACGATCGCTTCAAGGTCATGTCGGACGAAACCAGCATTCTCTCCACGCGTCGCGCCGTTCGACGTGGAGCGGTCCGGCTTCGTCCTCGGCGAGGGCGGCTTCGGTCTGTGGCTCCAGCGGGAATGGCGGAACGGTCTCCCGGCACGGACAGATACTCGGTGCGGCAGCCGGCGGCGCGGCCGTGCCGTTGAACGCCTGGCCCGACAAGCCTGGACGCGCTCGCGCGCACGATGACGCTTGCGCTGGAGGATGCCGGATTGACGGCGGCGGATGTCGACGTGGTCTACGCATCCGCCAACGCCACGCGAACGCAGCAATACGTAACTGAACGAAGTAATAC
>ERZ1370068.8005-contig-6889_pt1 | contig 30985 bp, 38 predicted proteins | sample MGYA00561227_ERZ1370068 | MGnify/ENA primary metagenome ERZ1370068 (study PRJEB38410, sample SAMEA6850437) | metagenome | study: Metagenomic assessment of the ecological functions of the soil: analysis of the soil microbiota associated with the...
CCCGCGAACGCAACAGTCTGCCGGAGGATCTGCGCGGGCCGCTGACGGCGGATTGTGATGACATGATCCGCGTTCCCGGTTTTCCATTTGGCGCACAGTGTTTCGCGAGGTCGAGATTGACCCGGACACTGGGCAAGACCGACATTGTCCGCTACGCGGCCGTTGACGACGTCGGCCGCGCTGATCAATCCGCTAATTTTGCATGGCCAGACCCACGGCGGCATTGTGCAGGGGCGTTGGCCAGGCGCTGTGGGAACACGCGTATTATGATCCAATAACCGGGCAACTCTTGGCAGGCTCTTTGCAAGACTACGCTGTGCCTCGGGCAGGACATCTGCCGTCCTTCACTACGGAATTGAGCGAAACGTTGGCGCCTGGCAATCCGCTCGGTGTGCGCGCCGGCGGAGAAGGCGGCACAACCCCGGCGCTTGCCGTCGTCGTGAATGCCGTGGTCGATGCGCTGGCGGACTACGGCGTAACGCATATTGAAATGCCAGTCACTCCCGAGCGCGTTTGGCGAGCTATACGCGTGGCGGGGCACCCTCACAGTGACACGCGCGGGTTCGCCGCCTATGGGCTTAACAGCGATGTCAGATAAAATATCTGTAGTCTAACCGGTGCCGAGGGAATGCGATGATGACGAGTACCAAAGCCACGTCCAATATCGACATGGAAAAGTATCGGCTCCGTCGGTTTGTCGAGCGGCTGGTCGACATGGATGAGGTCGAAATCCACGACGAGCCGGTGCCGCTGACGGGGCTTGGCGCGATCATCGAGAAGACCGAGAAGGCGGTGCTGTTCAAAAGCGTGGGCCCGGAAAGCGGAAATGGTGGCGAAGACCGCGGCCAGCCGAAAGCGCCTGATCGCCGCGTTCGAAACCACTGAAGAAAAATCTACGACGAGTATTTCAAGCGCCTGGCCAATCCGAAGCCGGTGGTGGAAATCCCTTCCGGCGACGCTCCCGTTCACACCATTCAGATCACCGGCAAGGACGTCGATCTCACCAGGTTGCCGTTCTATCCCGCACCACGCCTACGACGGCAGTTGCTATCTAAGCTCGGCCACCGACTACACGATCGATCCGGCAACCGGACGACGGAATGTCGGCTGCCGCCGGCTGAGCCTGCGCAACCGCTACGAGACCGGCACTAACGTGACAGCTCCGTCCGATCTCAAACGCATCTACACCGCCAGCGTGGCGCGCGGCGAAAAGTTGCCGATCACATTTACTGTCGGCACCCATCCGCTCGATTTCGTCGCCGCGACCATGCGCCATCCCGGCGACGAGCTGTCGCTGGTCGCCACCATGCGCGGGGAACCTGCGGCCGTCGTCAAGAGCCTCACCAACGACATCCTGGTGCCGGCCGACGCCGAGATGACCCTCGAGGGCTATCTCGACGAGCGCGGCTATGTGGAGCCGGAAGGGCCATTCGGCGAATACATGGGCTACTACGGAGCGATCCACATGGACCCGGTGTTTCATTGCACCGCAATCACCATGCGCCGCGACGTGCTCCATCACACGCTGCAGCACGGCTCCGCGTTCGTGCTCGACCAGACCGACAGCCAGAACATCAGCGCCATCCGGGCCGAGGCCGAGGCAATGAAAATCCTCAAGCGCCGCGGGACGCGACGCGGTCGCGGCCTATATGCGGCACACATCGGGCGGCTCGAACACGCTGCGCGTCTCGATCCGGCAGCGCAGTTTCGGCGAAGCGCGGCTGGCCATCGCGGCGCTGTTCGGCGGCATCGCGCGGCTCAAGCACATCTTCGTATTCGACGAGGACATCGACATCCGCAACGACAAGCAGGTCGAATGGGCGCTCGGAACGCGTTTCCAGGCCGATCAGGACCTCACTGATCCTTCAGGGGATCCGGGAATGTCCATGGACCCCTCGCTCCAGGGACGACGGACCGGAGCCAAGTCGGGCTTCGACTGCACCAAGCCGTTCGGCCGCGACGGCGAGATCTCCGCTGACCCGGAGCGCGGCCAAGGTCTTCAAAGGGCCCGCGCGCTTTCAGAACATCGAGCAGGCGCTCGCCACAGCGCCGATGTTCTACGCCGACCTTGTCGAGTCGATCGGCAGCGACGACGGCCGCGAAATCGCCTGCGGGCTGGACGAGCTGCGGCAGAGCGGACGCCTGGGTCGCGATCGCGACGGCCGCTATCATCTTGCTCCGTCCAAGCCGGGCGTGACCGCCATCGTCGGCGAGCTCTACCACGATCCCAATTCAGGGCTGTGAGCCTCGGCCGTTGAGACGATAAGGGAGTTGTCGCGCATGAACGCCGTTCGGGCCATGGTGGGCTGCAGCTTGATGATGTTCTCGATGACGTCTGGGCCGGCAGCCCAGATGGCCCAAGCCGCGGACAAGGTCATTGCCGGCTCGCTTGGCGGGCAGGCCCCGCTCTGGGCCATCTACGTTGCCGTGCACAAGAGCTTCTTCGCCGCGCGAGGGCATCGATCTTGAGCTCAACTTTTGCGCAAAGCGGCGCCGCCGTCACGCAGCAGCTCACCGCCGCCTCGCTCGACGTCGCGCTGAGCGTCGGCATCACCGATCCGATCCGTGCGATCGACAAGGGCGCTCCGCTTGCGCTGATCCGCGTTGTTGGCAACGCCGCGCCCTACGTACTGATTGGTAAGCCCGGCCTCAAGTCGATTGCCGACCTCAAGGGCAAGATCATCTCCGTCGGCGCGGACAACGACATCACCACTGTCTATTTCGAACGGATGATGTCGGCGAACGGGCTAAAGAAAAGCGACTACGACGTTCTTCCGGCGGGCGTCGCGGCCGCGCGTTTTGCCGCGCTGAAGGCCGGCGTCGTCGATGCCGCGATCGTCCTTCCGCCGCTCAACTTCCAGGCCACGGCCTCGGGCTTCGTCACGCTCGGCCTCGCCGCCGACTACGTGAAGGACATTCCCTTCACCGGCATGGCGGTCCATCGGCGCTGGGCGGCCGCGAATCTGCCGGTCGCCAAACGGATCCTCGCGGCCACGGACAAGAGCATCGCCTGGCTCGCGGACCCGTCACATCGCGACGAAGCGATCGAGCTTCTGGTCAAGGTCGCCCGTTCGAGCAAAGAAGACGCCGAGGCCAGTTACGACTATCTTCGCCGGATCGAATATTTCGAGCCCAGCAGCAAGGTCTCGCGCACGAAATTGCGCAACCTGGTCGCGATGGAGCAGCGCGCCGGGACCGTCGATCCTGCGTTCGCCATAGATCGTCTCGTCATGCCAGGCCTGACTGAACTCACGGATTGATAGGAAACCAAATGATTCCGGATTGTTTCTCGGCAGGTCGGCGGGTATTTGGGTCAGCTGGCGATAGATCGCATCGCCGCGCAGCTTGTGCCTCTGAAAAAGCGTTTCTCCTGACCCGTGCCAGTAGCGGGTGCCGGTAGGAAGTGCTTATCTATACGAGCATGAGCATGCCGTTATCCAGAATGGTGACCCTCGCCTTCGCCGTTCTTGTCCTTGGGATGGCTGCAACCGCGTCGGCCCGCCCCAAGAAACATAGCGTCGAGCGTACAACGACGTCGACCACGACGTGCGATGGAACGCCGATCATCATGCAGGGCATGGACTGCCCGAGACGCTCCGCTCGCGGCGGAGGAGCAGCAGCAGACGCAGCCGACCCAGCGCGCGGAACGCCCCGCGTCACCGCGCGAGGCAGCGGCGGTCCTACATAGCGGCACCTCTACGCACACCATCGCTGACGCTGACCCAGCCGTCGGCTGGTCCTTACATTCCGCCGCCCATCAATAACCCCAGCGAGCGGATCAACCAATTAAATCAGTCGTTTCCACTTAACGGGGGCTTGGGAATAATCCCACAAATCGCGACGACTACATCCGCTACAATCTCACCAGATAGCGGCAGCCTGCCGTTCCTACATGGCCGCGTACCAGGCCCAAATCACCTCGCCCGAAAAAGGTCTTACCTCGCTCCTATGCTCCCGGCTCATCGGACGCTATCATTTCCTGATAGCGACATCGGGAGCGCCCGGCGATGGCATCCATCGACAAGTTCAACGAGCACTGCTGGAAGGACGTCATCCCCGAGGCCGATTTGGAGCTCTATGCCGGCTGGCGGCGCGAGACTTTCGTCGGCGCGCGGCCTGCGCTGCTCGCCATCGATCTCTACGACCTGGTGTATCGAGGCGGACCGCATTCGCCCAACGAGCTCAACGCGCGCTATCCCAATTCCTGCGGCGTCTTCGCCCATCGCGCGATCGCTCCAACCAAGCGGCTGCTCGCCGCCGCGCGCCGGGCCGGCATCCCCATCTTCTACTGCACGCAGGAGACCCGCCCGCAGAACCGGCCGAAGGGAGCGGTCTCGACCCGGCAGCGGATCGCCGTTCCCCGACGGTTACGCCATCTATCACGAATTCACGCCGCAGCCGGAAGACGTCATCATCACCGAAACAGCGCGCCAGCATCTTCCAGGGTACACCGCTGTCCTCGCATCTCTCGCTGCTCGGCATTCAAAGTCTCATCGTCTGCGGCGAAAGCACCTCCGGCTGTGTACGCGCGAGTGCGGTGGACGGCTACTCCTCTGGATTCCATGTCTCGCTGGTCGAGGAATGCACCTTCGACCGCGCCGAGCTCACCCATAAGGTCAATCTTTTCGATCTCCATCACAAATACGTCGACGTCATGCATCTCGACGAGGTCGTTGCGCATCTCGACGCCATGCACATGGCCCGCGCGGCCGAGTGATGATGCACGTCAAAACTTGCTAGGATGGCCGGAAGCGGCGCGACTCCACGATTGTGCGTGGAAAAAGATTTCCTGGTTGCGCTCTTGCTTGCGGAAGGGGCGTGATTTGATGGTGCGTGCGCCTGTGCTGTTGATTCCGTTGTTCTTGATATTCACGACCGCCGCACACTGCCAAACCACCATGGACCCGGCCTCGTTCGCCGGAAAACAGATCAAGCTGCTCATCGGCTATTCCCCGACCGGCTACGGCTACGACACCTATGGCCGCTTGCTCGCCCGCCATCTCGGCAAATATCTTCCTGGCAATCCCCTCATCATCCCGCAGAATCGGCCGGGCGCGGGCTCGCTCAATCTCGCGAACTATCTCTACAACGCAGCCCCAAGGACGGCAGCGAGATCGCCATCGTCGGGCGTGGCGTCGCCATGGAACCGCTGATTGGCGGCAGCGCCTCGCAGGGCAAGTTTGACTCGACGCAAATTCGTCTGGCTCGGCAGCATGAACAACGAGGTGTCGGGGCTGTTTATCCGGCGAGGAGCCCCGGCCTCAAACCTGCAGGAGATTCTTGCGGGCGCGCGCCTGCAGATGGGATCAACCGGCGCTGGCGGCGACCAGCACGCCTTCACCATCGCGCTCAATTCGCTCCTCGGCACCCGGCTCAAGCCGATCGCCGGCTATCCAGGCACGCAGGAAATCATGCTCGCGATCGAGCGCGGCGAGCTCGACGGCATCGTCGGCTATTCCTGGGGCGTAGCACGCGCCGGCAACAGGGATGATCTTGCGTCGCGGTCGACTCAAGATCGTCATGCAGCTCGGCCTGCAGAAGCACAAAGAGCTGCCCGACGTGCCGATGCTCGACGAGTTCGTGACTAAGCCGCAGGATCGCTTGGTGCTGGACATGATTTTTCGCGGCAAGCGATGGGGCGTCCCCTGGTAGCGCCGCCTGGCCTCGATCCACGCTTGGGAACAGCGTTACGAGAGGCCTTTGCCGAGGCGATGCGCGATCCGCAGCTTATCGCCGAGGGCGCCAAGATGGACCTTGAGCTCGGATTCGTGTCTGGCGTCGACGTACAGGCGCTGGTCGAACGGCTCTACAAGTCTCCACCCGAAGTCATCGCGCGCGCCCAGGCGATTGTGGCGACCAATTAACGGGGCCATGCCCCTCTTGTCCTGAGGTTGTCCTCGCCGAACGACGTCATGGTGCGGCGCTGCGGCCGCCGCGCGGCTGAATGTGTGACGTTCTGAACGATGATAGGCGAGGGCATAGAGGTTCTTGCAGGCGAAGTCCTCGGCATACACCAACGCCGGCATCAAGAACAAGTGCGTGGAGGCTATCCTCGCTCCGTCTCTGAGGCTGCGCAGCTTGGCCCGGACCACATCTGGCGCAACGCGGCCCCAGCCCGCCGACGTGTCGAAGCCGCAATCGGTCGCGGCCAGCACGGCGGAGGGATCTCCGATCGTCAGCCGCCACCCGCTCGATCCGGTCCGATACGACCTCGGGATGCTCGATGATGTTGGTCAACGGGTCGATCACGCCTGCCACCAGGATCTGGCCGCTCTTCAGCGGTAAATTCTCGAAGCAGCGAAATTCGTGCGCGTGGCGCGGGCCGGCGAAGGGAAGATACAAGGCCCCGACGTTCGCTTGCTGCACGGTCGGCAGAATATTCTTCGAGCGGCACGTCGCTGTCGTGAGGCGATTCCGAATTGCCCCAGCAGACGTGGAGGCGCACCCGGTCGGGTGGGATGTTCTTGAGCGCGGCGTTGATCACTGCGACGACATTTTCGACGAATTCGATAAACACCGACAGCGGCTTGTCCTTGAAATGAAATGTGCCGCTCCAGCGCGAGGTCGGGCGCGTCGATCTGCAGCACGAAGCCGGCGCGAACGATGGTCTCATATTCGATCCGCAACGCTTCTCCGAGCGCCTGCAGATATTTCAACTCAGTATCGTAATGCTGGTTCTTGATCGCCGCGGCGACGATCCCGGGTGAGGGGGCGTTCATGAAGGATTCGACGAAGATATCCGGATTGTCCTTGAGGACGTCTGCGAAGTCGCCGCACTCGGCCTCGATCGCCGCCGGATCGATATAGCGCACGTCGCCGATCGCCATCGGCAATCCCTCGTTCGGCGACACGCGGGCCTTGCTCGACGTCTGCTCGATCCATCGCTTCTTGAATTCGGGATAGCGGTCGACGTCGGCGCGCGACGGCCGCTGCCAGGTCCCACCCAGCCCGGTCAAACGGTCTTTGAGATAAAGGAAAAACGAATCGCGCTGCTGCTCGCCATTGTTGCCGACGTCGATGCCGGTCTCGGCCTGCATTGGCACGATCGCGCGCAGCGCGGCCCTGCCGGCTGCGGCAATTTCATCCGAGGCGATGCCTTCTCCGCGCGAGCGCCGAACGAAAGGCTGGTCAGGATTCTCCGGTCGAGGCAGGCTTCCGGCATGCGTGGTCAGAATTCGTTCCGAACTGCGCCGCATGGAATGACCTTGCTCCTTATCCGGTTCTCAAGCCTGAATCTCGGCGGCGCGGGTACGCCGCGCCGCTCCCTTTGTTTGGGAGGAGCAGGTTCCAGAGGCCGGCTACTTCAGGCGGCCGGTCTTCTGATAAAATTCGCGCTCGGCGCTCGGCATAGGCCTTGAGATTGGCCTCCATGCGCGACGGATCGGTGAGCTTCGGATCGAAATAGACGCCCGCCTTGAGATACTCGGCGACCAGTTCCGGGTCCTTCATCGCGGCCTGGATGGCAGCCCCGAGATAGGCCTTGCGATCCGCCGGCGTACCCTTCGGAACGACCGCAAACCGGATGATGATCCACTGGTATTCCTTGCCGCCCAGCGCCTCGTTCATGGTCGGCGTGTCTTTCAGAAGCTCAATGCGCTCCGGGGCCGCGACGCCGAGGGGCGCCACCTTGCCGGCGTCCGCCAATCCGCGGAATTCAGAGAAGAACCCCTGCGCGATGTCGACGTTACCGCCCGCCAGCGCGTTGATGCCGGCACCGCCGCCCTGGAACGGCACGCGCAGGAACTTTGCACCGGAGTTGGCCTCGACCTGATCGAGGATGTAGTCCCACATGCTGCCGGGAACGGTCGCGGCGCGGACCGTGTTGGGCTTGTCCTTGGCGATCTGAACGATCTGCTTGACCGACATGCCCTTGTACGGCCCGTCGGTCGGCCCGACCCAGATCAACGGATCGGAATTCAGGTAGCCGATCGGCTCAAGATCGGTGTAGGCCCAGCGGCCCTGCGCGCGCAGCATCGCGTCGCCCCACATCAGGTTGGCGATGACACCGACCGTGTATCCGTCGGGCTTCGCCTGCGTGGCGAGATAGGCGTGACCGACCATTCCGGCGCCGCCGGTGCGATTGTTGACGACGATCTTGTCGCCACTCCACTTCTCGACGTGCTTGGCGAGCAATCGCGCCAGTGACGTCCATGCCGCCGCCGGCCGGATAGACCACTGTGTACTCGATCGGGCCGGTCGGAAAATCCTTCGGCTTGAGCTTGGCGAGATCCGCCTTGGCGTCGCCGCCTTGGGCCGCGGCTGGCGTTGCAAGCAGGGCGGCAAGAAGTGCGAAAGCAATTGCGCTTTTCATAGGCTCCCTCGCTTAAGATTGTTTTGCGCGACGAAACATCAAGCGACGAGAACCGCGCTAGCCATTAGCATCAGCGCGGTCCCCGGACGTTGGAGGAAGATCATAGCGCCGTCCGGCGACATCGCCAACGATTGACGCAGGGATTGCTCGAGCAGCGGCGCAAGCACCAGAGCGATGACGAATGGCGCAAGGTCGTACTCCAGCTTGTGCAGCACATAGCCCACGAGCCCGAAGCCGAGCATGACCCACAGGTCGAAGACGTTCTTGTTCGCCGAATAGGTGCCCACCACGGAGAGCAGGAGCACGATCGGAAACAGCACGCGATAGGGAATACGCAAGAGCTGGGCCCACAGCCCGACCAACGGAAGATTCAGCAGCAGCAGGAACACGTTGCCTACGTACATGCTGGCGACGATCCCCCAAAACAGGTCGGGACGTTGGGTGATAAACAGTGGGCCGGGCTGGATGCCCTGGATCACCAGGGCGCCGAGCAGCAGCGCGGTCACCGGATTGCCCGGGATGCCGAGCGAAAGGACCGGGATGATGCTGCCGGCGACGGCGGCGTTGTTGGCCGATTCCGGGCCGGCGACGCCTTCGATGGCGCCTTTTCCAAATCGCTCGGGATGAGCGGATATGCGCTTCTCCAAGGCGTAGGACATGAACGACGCGGTCACCGGCCCGCCGCCGGGGACCAGGCCCAGGACGAATCCAGCCCGCTGCCGCGAAGCATTGGCCGCCACGATGCGCGCCAGTCCGCGAGTGTCGGCCATAGGCCGCGGATGCGGTCTGTCACGACGGTGCTTTTGACGATCGTCTCGACGTTGCTCAGAACTTCGGTCACGCCGAACAGCCCGATGACGACAGCCAACAACTCGATGCCCGCGGAGAGGTCGACCGAGCCGAAGGTGAAGCGCTCCCGCCCGTTGACCACGTCGATGCCGATCGCCGCGGTGAGAAATCCGAGCGCCACCATCAGCACGCCCTTCACCGACGAGCCGGCGATCATATAGAGCGTGCAGACAACGCCGAGCACCATCAGGGCAAAGTTCTCTGGGGGTCCGAAGCGAATGGCCACCGCCGCGATCGCTGGCGCGAAGAACGTCATCACGATAACGCCGAGCGTGCCCGCGACGAAGGAGCCGATCGCCGCGATGCCTAGCGCCGCGCCGGCGCGTCCCTGCTTCGCCATCTGGTGCCCGTCGAGGCAGGTCACGACGGACGCGGCCTCGCCCGGAATGTTGAGCAGGATCGAGGTCGTCGAGCCGCCATACATCGCGCCGTAGAAGATCGAGGCGAGCATCACCATCCCCCGACCGGGGTCAGCGTGAACGTGATCGGCAACAGCAAGGCCAGCGCCGCGAGCGGACCGACGCCCGGAAGCACGCCGACCAGTGTCCCGATCAGGCTGCCCAGAAAGCAGAGATAAAGATTTTCGAGCGTCAGAATGACGCCGAATCCGGTGAGAGTCCGCCGAAGCGCGTCCATATCTCACCAGCCCCACGGACCTCGGGGCAAGCGTCATGCCCAGGACCCGGCCGAACAGCCAGACGACAACGACGACGGAGATGAAGGCCAGAGAGATCGAGAACACCCAGCCGGATTTCTCGACGGCGCGCAGCAGAATGATCATGGTGATGAAGCCGGCAACCGCAAATCCCAGATAGGGAATGCTCATCGCCATGAATGCGAGGCCGGCGGCGACGCCGAGCACCCGCCCCAGCGCCGCGCCGCGCGGAAAGTCAGGTGCGACAGGCCTCGTCCGGAGACCGCAACAGCAGCACAACGCCCGCGCCCATGACGATCAGCGCCGAGATAAAGGGGAACAATCCGCTGTCGGGCCCGGACGAGCCAACAAGGCCGAGCGTCCACGCATAGGCAGCCGCGGCGCCCCCCAGCAAAATCCAGAATATGTTGAGCGCACGTTCAAACATGACGATCGGCTTCAATCTCTGGTGGAATCTGTCAGAGCGCTAAGGCGGCAGCCTCCTTCGTGAATGGCGCAAAGAAGATTGCGCGGCGCCATGCAGTCTCCGATTAGCCGGGTGTCGATGCCCATGTCATGAAGCTGCTTCGCGATGGCATCGTCAGCAACGCGCGGCGTCGACCAGACGAACACCCCGACGTCGTCGAGGTCCTGGGTGCGCCCGGTGAAGACGTTGCGCCAGGTTAGCCGGCCACCGCGAAATGAAACCGGCTCCGCCGACAGAACGATTTCAGCATTCGCTTCATAGAGCCTGCGATGGATGCCGATCGCGCTGCAATAGTTGACGTTGCGCGCGATCTGCTGACGCGGCGTGAGCAAGACGAGCCGGCGATAGTCTCGCGCGAGCGCGTCCGCCACTGCATAGGTTGCGGCACTGTGATCCATGTCGAATAGCACCGCCGTCGCATCCACGCGGCCGCTATTCGAGCTTGCGTTCCAGTCGCGCGCGCTGACGCCGTCGCCGATAAAATCGTTCGGGCGGCGCTGATGGGCGCCCGTCGCCACAACCACGCTGTCCGGCTTGATGGCGAGGATGTCACCTACGGTGGCGGCGCGCCCAAGCTCGGTCTTCACGCCCGCGCCTCTGGCCTGCCGCTCCATCCAGGCAATCACCGGAAATGCTCCGCCCTGCCGGGAAGCCCGGCCTCCCATCGCAGCTTCCCGCCAACTTGGGATGACACGCCGAACAGCGTCACGTCATGGCCTCGCTCCCCCACGATGCGGGCCGCCTGCAGCCCTGCAGGCCCGCGCCCACGACAGCAATGCGGCGGCGTGTGGATGCACCACTCGGCCGCCATGCGGATCTGCCCTTGCGGCCGAGCTGGGGTTGTGCGGTTCCGCCAGCGGCTTGCCGACATGAATCTCGCCCCAGGCAAAATTGTCGAAGCTCGAAGGCCTGAATGTCCTCGACGTCGCCGTCGCGCGCCTTCGCCGGCCAGTCGGCGTCTGCGATCAGCGCCCGTGTCATGCCGACCAGATCGCCGACGCCATCCGCGATGGCGGCTTCGGCCTCCGCGGGCGTCGCGATGCGGCCGATCGCCATCACTGGCACGCCGGCCGACGCGAGTCGCATCTTCTTATGGATGTCGAGGAATGCCCGCGCCGGAAATGCATATCCGGCGCATGATTTTCCAGGCTCAACGTGAAATTGCCCTGGCTGTAGGCAAAGTAGTCGAGCAGGCCCGGCCGCGCGAGCGCCGCGGTGATCCGCGCCGCCTCATCGGGATCGATGCCGCCCGTGACCCCCTCGTCACCTGGCATCTTGAGGCCGATCACGAAATCGTCGCCGCAAGTCTGGCGAATGGCCTCGGCGACTTCACGCACGAACCGGATGCGGTTTTCGAGCGAGCCGCCGTAGTCGTCTGTGCGCCGGTTCGACCAGGGTGAAAGAATTTGTGTGATGAGGTAACCGTGCGCGCCGTGCAGCTCTACTCCGCCAAAGCCGCATCGCTTGAACCGTTTGGCGACCGCCACGTATTCGTTGGCAACTTGCCGCAGTTCTGCGGTCGACATGACATGAGGAACCGTCCAGCTGTAGGCATCCGGCTGATCGGAAATCCCCTTGGGGAGGCCACCGGACTCCAGAGTTGCTGACGGCCGGGATGCCAGAGTTGCGCGATGAGGCACGCGCCTCGCCTTCGACTGCCTCCGCGGTTCGCTTGAAGCCGTCCTCGTTTTCGGCCTCGTAGCCAGTCACGGTCGAGGCTTGGCAGAGCGCCGCCGGATCGACTGCTATGATTTCAGTGATGACCGCTCCGGCGCCGCCTCTGGCACGCTCCGCCAGGAAATTGATCCAGCGATCGGTGACGCGGTTCCGCTCGCCGTAGTTCGTGGTCGTGGCCGACAGCGCAATCCGATTGCGCAGCGTACGCCGCCCGACCCGCAGCGGGCTGAACAGGCGCGGAAAATAAGCATTCTCGCTCAAGTCGAGACGTCCCATCCCAAGACTGGATCAGGAGCGTAGGATACACGTGGATGCAGCGGAAATTCCCTGATCGGCCCCCTGAAAGTTCCTGCTCTTTCCCGGAAAGTCCCTGCTCCTATGCATAGGGCACTTGCTTGATCCAGAAACCGTCAGCTCAGTGCACCTGCACGCCGGCGGCTCTGACGATCTGACCGTATCTTTCGAAGTCCCGATGAATGCGAGCTTTGAATTCATCGAGCGACGTGATGTAGGGCTCGCCTGAACCGGTCTTAGCCAGCTTGTCCGCGAAGTCCTTGCTCTCGAGGATCGCACTCACTTCTTTACGCACCTTGTCGATGATATCCCGCGGCGTGCCGGCGGGAGCGAACAGCCCCTGCCAAATGGTGGCTTCGTAGTTCGGATAGAACTCTGAGATGCTGGGCAGCTCGCGCAGTTCGGTCGACCTTTGCGGCTGGACACGGCGAGACCGCGCAGTTGGCCGGACGTGACCATCGGGAACACCGATCCACCGCCGAACATTCCGGCCACGTCGCCCGCCAGCACCGCGATGCCAGCCGGTCCGCCACCGCGGTACGGAACATGCGTGAGTTTGATGCCCGCCTCCTGCTTCAGCATCTCCATGGCGATGTGATGCATGCTGCCGTTGCCGATCGAAGCGTAGAATAACGGCGGATCGCTGCGGTTGGCGAGCGCGATGAATTCCTTGAAGTCGTTCGCGGGGACCTTCGTGATTGATCGCCAGCACCAGCGCGTTCGACTGGACGGTCGCGATCGGGACGATGTCCTTCAGGGGATCGAACGACATCTTGCTGAAGAGATGCGGATTGATGGTGAACAGGTTGTCGGGGCCGATCAGCAGGCTGTAGCCGTCCGGCGCCGCACGCGCGATCAGTTCGCCGGCGATATTGCCGCCGGAGCCGGGCTTGTTTTCGACCACGACCGGCTGGCCGAGCCGGGCGGACAGCGGCTGCGCCACGAGGCGTGCGACGATGTCGGCGGCGCCGCCGGGCGGGAATGCCACATAGAGCCGGATCGGCCGCGTGGGATAGTTCTCGGCAGCTGCCGGCGCCACCGAGAGCGCGGCTGCGACAACGACGAACATCCGCGTGAGATGACGCATTCCAGAATACTCCTTGCTTGCCGGCAGCGTTTCGCCCGGACGGCCGACGATCGCAACTGCCATGCTAAGACCCCAGTACTGCAACTTTTGCTCCGGTCGTTCCCCGACCGAAACATCGGGACATACGCTGAGCGCCGCCAACAAGTCCATCTCGGCGCGCAAGGTCACGTGCGCGCCCGGCGGCTTCGGTCGGATCGGCGAGTGTTCGAGCACGCCGGTCTTCTCGCGGATGATCATGTCCTGAAAAATGTTGAATGGACTGGGAACATCCTCCAACGCGATGCCGTAGGGCGCCAGAACGCCGCTGAGATTTTCAGTGCAGCCATGTGTCGGCATTTCCGACAAGGGACGGCCGTAGGTTGCCTCCCATACGCCCCGCTTCGCCGCCAACTCGTGCCGCTTGCGGCTGCACATGCCTTCCTGCAGGTCGTGGTGCCCTTCCTTGAAGGTGTCTTCGACGATGGTCATCATCGTGTTGTTGAGCTTCGACACGAGGCTGTCGCCGGTGGTCAGGAAGACCTTTCTCTGATTCGCCTTGGTCCTGGCCTGATCGAACCGCTCGCGCAAGTTTTCCCGGTTGAAGCAGACGAAATCGATGATGGTCAGAGACGTAATGCGAACGGATTGCCCCTTCATTAGATCGAACGCGAAGCCGGTGTTTCGCGGGAGTTGACGCTCCCATAACACGACATCGGTCATGCGAGACTCCGCGACGGCTCATTTGGGATGCAGCGGCGTGTCGAACACCGGCCGTCCGCCGGTGCGTTCGAGATAGCGGCCGAAGCGGAACTTGACCTCCGGTCCGTCGAGCGGAGGCGAGGGCAGGTGGCGGCCGAGCGGATCGACGTGCAGTACCGCGAAGGCGTGCCCGGGAACCTTGATCATGTCGTCGAGGCCCTGGCCGAGGCCTTCCAGCGTGGCGAAATCGTAAACGCGTTCGATGCCGGACGGCCTTCGCCATCCCGGCGTAGTCCATGAACTCGCCGAACGGATGGCCGAGGTCGTTGGTGGAGCCGTAGACCCGGTTCGAGATCACGAAATGCTTGAGATTGGGCAGCGCCAGTTGGCGCTCCACCAGCAGCATCCCGGGATTCATGCAAAACGCGCCGTCGCCGTTGAATGCGACCACCGTGCGCTCGGTGCCGAGCGCGATGCCGGCGGCAAACACCGAGGCGAGGCTCATCGACGCTTCGAGGTAAAACACCCGCTCGGTCTCATGCGTGATCTCCCACCACAATTCCGAGCTGTTGCCCGCCGAGGTGACGATGATCTCTTCCTTCAGCCGTGCGGCAAGGAGCCGGAAGCAGGCTTCGAAATTCATCTCAAGCCTCTCCTCTCAAGACTTCGCGCGTGAGGCCGACGACCACGGGACGCGACATGGTGCGGCTGTGGTCGTAAGCCGTGCCGATGCGCGGAATATCGTCGGCGTTTTCGATCGGCACGAAAGGAATGTCGATCGCCCGGATCACCGATTCCAGATAGAGCCCGTTGGACTGATGGAATTTGGCGCGATCGCCCGGCCGGCCGCGCAGCGTGATGCCGATCAGGAGCGGGATCTGATAGGTGTAGTTGATCTTGGTGATGGCGTAGATGCAGGTCAGGAAGCCCGACGCGCCCATCAGTGCGAATGTCCCGAGCCCGCTGAAGAACGCGCCGGAACACAGACCGATTGCCGATCTCTCCCTGTTGACGGCGATATGCCGGAAGCGTGCATCCCGGTTGTAATGCGTGATGAGACTGGTGATCCAGCCGTCCGGCAGGCTGGCGACCAGCGATATGCCGCAGTCCGCGGTGACATCGACGATGCGTCGTGAGACCGTATCGGCTGCATTGGCGCTCATTCGGCAACCCGCCCGATCTGCTTCAGCGCTTCTTCTTGGAACCGGAAGTCGGACCACGAATCAATCGGGATCGATTTGGCGCCGTTCTCGGCGGCGAACCTGGTGACGATCTCGAGGCCCTTGCGCGTCATTCCGCCATTGACGCCGAAGCCGTGAATCGCCAGCAGCGCGTCATAGCCGGCATTGACCAGATTTCGGTCGGTCTCGCCGGAGGCCTTCATGTAGATGTCGATCGTGCGCTCGCGGTTCGCCACCATGAAGCGGCATGCTTCGATGATCGATCGGGTCACGGCGGTGACCACGTCGGGTCGCTTTTCAATCAGCTCCTTGCGCACCACCAGCATCTGATGCGGATAGTCGGGGTTGTCGCGCGCCACGCGATCGAGCTCGACGACGTTGCTGTCGCGCTTGGCCGCCAGCGCGTAGTCGAGATGCAGCAGCGCGCCCTTGACCCGGTTGTTGACCAGGGCGAGTCGCCGTTGGCTCGGGCCGCCGATCGGGATCCAGGTCACGGCGTTGCGCGCCAGCCCGGCCCGATCCAGCAGCGGAAACAGCAGATATTGGGACTGCGCGCCCGGCCGGGAGATCGCGAACGGCTGACCAGCGAGATCCTTCACGGTTTTGATGTCCGGCTGGACCATCACGACATAGGACAAATGCTGCGACGGCGCCGCCACCGCCGCGAGGCCAAATCCCGAGGCGACGGCGTTGAGTACGCCCTCGGCGTCGGTGTCGCCGACATCGACATGGCCCGACGCCAGGGCTTGCGTCATCAGCGGACCGGAGGTGAGGGAAATGATGTCGTCGACATCGAGCCCGTTGCGCTTGTAGATGCCCTCTTCCTGCGCGACGCGCATGTACAGCGTGTGCATGGAGGGTGGCGAATTGACCGATGCGATCCGAAGCTTGAACCGCGCCTGGGAGGCGGCGGGCGTCATCAGGCTGATGAGAAGGCACAGCGCGGCGGGGACAATGGCGTGTTTCGACATCAATTTTGCTCCGATCCCTTCAATTCGGCGAAGCCATCCCGGTGAAGCGGATCATCCCTTGAGAGTCTTTCTGATGCTATGGCGTCGTGTCCGCCCGATCTATCCCTGTGCCACCCGCCAGGGCGCGATCCAACGTTCCATTCGGTAGATGAGGTTTGTGATCGCGATGCTGAGGATCGCGAGCACCACCATGGGCACGAACAATTCAGCTGTTCGGAAGGTGTTTCCATAAAACACGATCATGGAGCCGAGCCCGGTCAGAGCGGTGAACATTTCGGCCACGACCACGCCGACGAGCGCGCGGCCCAGCCCCAATCGGATCCCGGCGATGAAGAACGGCACCGCGGCCTGCAGGATGACGCGCCGGAACAGTTGCCATCGATCGCAGCCGAACGCTCGGGCGGTTTCAATAAAGGCCGGTGGCACGTTCATGACGCCGATCTGCGCATTGATGATGACGGGGAAGACCGAAACCAGCCAGGTGAGAAACACCTTGGCTTCGAACCCGAGCCCCAGCCAGATGATGACCAGCGGAACCATCGCCACCGTCGGCATGGCGTAAAACGCGTTGACGTACGGGTCGAGGATGCGGCGGAGCGTCTGGAACATGCCCATGGCGATGCCGATGGCCATGCCGGTGACGATCGCCAGGCCGAACCCGAGCAACAGCACGCTCGTCGTTTGCCAGAGCTGACGCGGTAGCTCGCCCGAGCGGATGGTGGTCACAAAGGCAGCGCAATCATGCTCGGCGGCGGCAGGAACTGAGGCGGGATGACAAAGCGCGACAGCAGCTCCCACGCGATCAGCACGCCGGCGTTGGTCGCGGCTTGGATGAGAAGAGCCTTGCGTCGGCTCCCGGCCGGAGTCATGCGGCTTTATCTCCTTGCGAAAGCAGTGACCACAGATGTTCGCGCATGGTTGCAAACTCGCGGCTCGCGCGCACTGCGTCGGCCTCGCGCGGGCGGGGAAGATCGACGCGGACTTCCTCCAGAATGCGTCCCGGCCGCGTGCCCATCACCAGAATGCGGTCGGAGAAGAAGATCGCCTCGTCCATGTTGTGTGTGATGAACACGACGGTCTTGGGCGATTGCGCCAGGATAACGGCAATCTCGCGTTGAAGCTGCTCGCGCGTGATGGCATCGAGCGCCCCGAACGGCTCATCCAACAGCAGCACATCGGGATCGAGCGCGAGTGCGCGCGCGAGCCCAACGCGCTGCTGCATGCCGCCGGACAGCTCATGAGGATAGTGCTCCGAGAATCCCTGGAGCCCAACAAGACGCACGAAGCGATCCGTCCGCTCCTTCCGCTGCGTGGCCGCGAGTTTTGCCACTTCGAGGCCGAAGGCGACGTTGCGCGCGACAGTCAGCCAGGGAAACAGGTTGAACTGCTGAAACACCATCGCGCTGGACGGCGAGGGTGCTTCCACGCGCTTTCCCGATACCGAAACGGCACCGCTCGTTGTTGGTTCGAGCCCGTGCAGGATACGCAACAGCGTGGTCTTGCCGCAACCGCTCGGCCCGATGATTGAAATGAATTCGCCCGCGGCGACGTTGAAGCGGATATCGCGCAGAACTTCGAGCGCGCCGCGCCCGCCGTCAAAGGTCTTACAGACGTCTTGAACCTGCAGCATCTGGTGTCCGGACCGCACAATACCGCCTTTGATCGATGACGATTCAGTGTGACGCGATTGCGCCATCAGAGCAAAGGTCTCGGCATGTGCTCGGCAACGATGATAATGTCGTTAGCTTTGAAATCCGCCGCTCCACTCAAGCGGCGTTGCGGCTGCGCTCTAGGCCTGCGAGATGCTCGATCACCTCGTCGAGATGCATCACGTCGGCATATTTGTGATGAAGATCGAAGAGATTGACCTTGTGGCTCAGCATCGACCGGTCATAGGTGCATTCTTCGACCACGACGGTGTGGAAGCCGTAGGAATAGGCATCGACCGTGCTGGCGCGCACGCAGCCCGACGTGCTCTCGCCGAGGATGATCAGGCTGTCCGCGCCGATCTTGCGCAGATGCGCGATCAGCGGCGTTCCGAAGAAGCCCGATGCGCGCTCCTTGTAGATCACGAGCTCACCCGGCAAGGGCGTGAGCTCCTCCTTGATGTGATATAGCTCCTCCGCCTCCGTGCCCATACGACGATTGGGTCGAGCGCACGCCGTCGGTGTCGGCGTGGCGGGTGGTGTAGATCACCGGCAGGCCGGCCTTGCGCGCGGCGGCCAACAGCGCCTGCGTCGGCTCGATCGCCTTCCAGGCGTTCTCGCCGCAGGAACCGGGTAGCGTCGATTGACCTCGCGTAACGGGCGACTTCCGCCCTGATAGGCCTTGTTGTAGAGGTCGATCGCCAGCACCGCGGGATTGCGCCCGACGTGGACCTCGCGGCGATAGGGCTCGTAAATCTCGAGGATTTCGTCGTCAACGATGTCCTTCCAGCAATGGTCCTCGAAATCGCGTGCCATCAGAATCTCCTATTCGTGCCGTACGTTGCGGGCAAAATCGTAATCGGCGGCTATGTCGGCCGTATAGTGTTGCATGCGCGTTGACCGGTCGTAGCCGGGCGCAAGCACCTGTTGCAGGAAGACGCGCTGGGTGGCCCACGCCGCCTCCGCCTGGGCGCGGACGGTAGCGCCCGGGCATGGTGTCGTTGAGCCAGCCATGCGGGGCGTCGCGGTAGACATGCACGTCGTAGGATTTTCCGTGGCGCTCCAGGCAATCGCGAAAGCGCCGGATATCCTCAATCGAAATCAGATGATCGGTCTCGCCGAACATGCCGAGCACCGGACAGTTGACGGCGGCAATGATCTCATCGAGCGGGCGAGGGTACTTGCTGTTGACCGCCCATTCGCGCGGCTGGGCTGCGCCGTACCAGACGAGCGCCGCGGAGATCGGGTGCGATGCCGCGACCACGAGCGGAAGCCGGCCGGTCTGGCAAATGCCCATGATTGCGAGTCGCGACCGATCCGACCTGCGGGACCGCGTTCAATGCGCCGATCGCGGATCTGAGCGCAATCAAAGCATCGGGATCGCTGACATCGCAGCCGGCGTCGCCGCGATGGAGCGCGTGCTGGTCCGGGTGCTTGAAATAGAGATCGGGCGCGATGGCGACGAAGCCATCGCGCGCGAAACGCTCCGCCAGGTCGCATGTGTGGCGCACGAGGCCGTAGCGCTCGTGCACGACGATCACGGCGGGAGCCTTCGCCGCATCATCCGGCGCGGCGAGGAAGGCCGGCATGCCGCCGCCGCAGTCAAATGGTCCGCGTCCGCACGCCCGTCATTGCTTCGATGCTTCTGCGAGGAAGCTCGCGTCGATGAATCCATCGAGCGGGGAGGTGCGGCGAGGTCGCCCAAGGCGACGAGCGCGTCGAAATTAGCCTTGATGCCGTCCTCAAACAGCGCGGCATTGCGGGCAATCACCTGCTGCTTGATATAGAGTTCGTAGGTGGCCGCAGCGATATTTGGTGCAGTCTTCGTGTGCTTGGCGAGGATGGCGATGACGTCATCGCGGTTGGCGGGTCAGTAGATAAACTTTGTCGCCTTGATGTGGGCGCGGAGGAAAGCCAGAACCGTGCGCGCGGTGCTGCTGCGCCCAGCGGGTGTCGACGAGGATGTTGTTCTGCGCCCAGTTCGGCAGGTATTGCGGCACGCTGCCGAGATCGACGAAGCCCTGCTCGATAGCGGAGAAGTCGACCGGGTTGGTCAGGATGGCGGCGGCCACCGCTCCCGATGCGAGTTGCGCAAAGCGGTTCAGCGTGCCGCCGCCGTAGAGCAGATCGTAGTCCTGGTCGGCGAGACCGTTCTTACGCGCCATTACCCGCAGAAAATACAGCGTCACGTCGGTGAGCCCGCCGACGCTGATGGTCTTGCCTTTGAGATCGCTCCAGCTCTTGACGGTCTTGGCGGCGACGAGGCGGAACGGCGCGTTGGAGGCTGCACCGGCAACAATCCGGATCGGGGCGCCTCGCAGGATGGCGCGCAGCGCCTGGTCGGTGGCGGCCTGCGCGAGGTTGAGCGAGCCGCCCATGAGTTGCTGCAGCACCTGACCGCGGCACCGGCCACGAAGGTGTCGACCTTCAGATTCTCGGCCTCGTAGAGCTTCTTTTCGATGGCGACGTAGTGCGCCAGGCTGAACGCGGTCTGGCTGGTGATGCCGAAGGCGATTTCGGTCGCAGCCTGTGCCGGTGCCACCACGCGCCGGCCAGGATCAACAGGGCGGAGGCGATGATTGCACGCCGTCTCATGATTTCCCCAGAATCTGGATCCCCACCGGAACAGTCTCGATCTCAGCCCGTTGCAGCACGACTCGGCAGCAATTTGAACCGGGGTGGAGAGCATTGACGGCCAGGGTGTAACCGCCGAACGACTGGCGGTATCATGACAAAAGGCGTCGGCGTCTCGTTCGTGGAGGAATTGTCCATGCAAGATGTTGTCGACATCCAGGTCACGCCGTTGTCGTCCGCGTGCGGCGCGGAAATCAAAGGAGTCGATCTTACAAAGCCTTTATCCGAAAGTACGGTCGAGGCAATCAAGGACGCTTGGGGAAAGCATCTCGTGCTGGTGTTCAGGGGCCAGAACGTTTCTCAGGACGATCAGCTTCGGTTCGCGACCTATTTCGGCGACCTGGGCAGCCGCAAGAAAGCGCCGGAAAAGCTGCGCAGTCGCGCCGAGGGCGTCCAGCAGGACCACGAAAAGGTCCTCCTGGTGACCAACATCAAGGTCGACGGACAACCGATCGGCGCGTTCGGCGATGGCGAATTCTGGTTCCACATCGATTCCGGCTATTCGCCGCGACCTTACAAGTACACGTTCCTCTATGCGCTCGAATTGCCGTCGACCGGCGGCAACACGATGTTCTCCAACATGTACAAGGCGTACGAGGCGGTGCCGCCCGCGCTCAAGGAGAAGCTCAGGGGCAAGAAGGCGCTCCACATCCACGAATACAACCGCGCCAAGCAGGCGAACCATTCCGGCGACATCAGCGGCATCCCGCACCACTACCACCCGATCTTCATCACGCATCCCGACACCGGCCGCAAGACGCTGTTCGTCGACCGGCTGATGACGACGCGCATCGAGGGCATGAGCGACGAGGAGAGCGATGCGATCCTGCAACAACTCTACGACATCGGCGAGCGTCGCGAATTCATCTTCGAGCATGTCTGGAAGCTCGGCGATTTCCTGATGTGGGACAACCGCTGCACGATCCACGCCCGCACCGACTTTCCGAAGGAAGAGCGCCGGCTGCTGCGCCGCTGCACCGTCGAAGGCGAGCCGCTTTACGAATAGAGCATCCTGGGGAATCATCATGACCAATCCGCGACTGCCGGTACTCGACAAGTTCATCGTGCGACCTGCGCACCATCTGGGCGGCGGAGTCCGAAAACGAGCGCCGCATGGGAAGCGCCAAGCCGCTGCTCGAGCAGCTTCGTGAAGGATGCGACGCTGAAGGCGCATTCCGCCGGCTGGCCGTCCACCGAGGGCCGCAAGAATCTCGCTGCTCTACGTCGATCCGACCACCATTTCGTGATCAACGCCGTTGTGCGCATGCCGGGACGGACCGGCAGCGTGCATGACCATGCCGACGCCTGGGTGCTCTACGGCGTGCTCGACGGATCCGAGAGCCTCGAACGCTTCGAGCGCGTCGATGACGGCAGCAGGTCCGGCTATGCCGAGGTGAGACTGTCCTCGGTCACCACTGGAACGCAGGGCAAGGTCGATCTGGTTCCGCCGCACTCCATCCACGCGGAGCAGGGCGGTCCCACCCGCTCGGTGGCGATCATCGTGCGCAGCCAGCGGCTCGGCGAGGGCACGGTTCTGCAACGTCGCTACGACGCCGATGGCGAAGACCGTGGTCGAGCAATACGGGCCGACACAAATTCCCTTCGACGTCGTCGCCTGACGGCTTGCACCGATGATGCGCGGCGCGCGCGTGCGTACACTTGCCGCCGTCACGACGCTCACTTTGATGCCCGCGGCCGCGACGGCGCAGACCGGCTCCGAGTTCAGGACTATCAGCATCGTGGTCGGCTCCTCCGCGGGCGGCGGCTACGACACCTACGCCCGCATTCTCGCCCGGCACATCGGCCGGTACATTCCGGGCCAGCCGAACATCATCGTGCAGAACATGCCGGGGCGCCTCGAGCCTTAAGGCAGTGCAATACCTCGACAGCAGCGCGCCGAAGGACGGCAGCGTAATGGCCGCGTTCAACCCCGGGCTGCTCAACGAATCGCTGCTCAACGCCGACAAGATCCGGTTCAAGTTCACCGACGCCGCTTGGGTCGGCAGTATTACCCGCGACCTTCGCACCTGCTACGCCTGGGCCGCGACCGGCATCAAGACTTTTGACGACCTGCGGAGATACAAACAATTCAACATCGGTGCGCCGGCGCAGGGCACATCCTCGTACGTCAATGCGGCGGTGCTCAAGAACATGTTCGGCATCGCGGTCCGTCATGTGACGGGATACGCGGGCAGCGCGGAGCAGAGACTCGCGATCGAACGCGGTGAGCTCGATGGCGATTGCGGCGCGTGGAGCAGCGTTCCGCCGGACTGGATCAGCAATCGCAAGGTCAATCCGGTTATCAGCTTCGCGCCGGTCCAGATCCCGGGCTGCCGCCGGGCGTTCCGTTTGCTGGCGATCTCGCGCCCAGCCAAGAGGCCAAGGAGGTCCTTGATCTCCTGATGAACGCGGACGCGCTCGGCCGGCCTTTCGTGGTCTCGAAGCAGGTGCCGGCCGATCGCCTCGGCCATTCTGCGTACGGCCTTCGACGCCACGACAAGGGATGCTCAATTCCTGGCGGAGGCCGATAAACTGGACCTTCCGGTTGTCGGTCCGATTTCAGGTCCGGAGGCCGAACAGCTTGTGGCGTCGATCTACGCCGCGTCGCCGCGGTTGATTGCTCGCGCTCAAGCCATCGTCGGCAAATAGGCGCTCGCGATGGCCGATGAGGATCCTATGCCGGAGAGTCCCGCTCCGAAGTCTCCGACCGGGGACTTGTCGCGTGCGGGCTTCTGCGGCTTGCTGCCGGCATGGGCGCCGCGCTGGTCAGCCAAAGATCGGCGGCGGCGCAAGCCGGTACTGCAGGAGAAACGATGCAAACGCGTCCCATCCCATCGAGCGGCGAAGCATTGCCGGTCATCGGCTGCGGTACCTATGTGGGGTTCGATGTCGGTGCGAATGGCAACAAGCTAAAAGCGCTGGCTGATGTCATCCGTACGCTCCGCGACGCCGGCGGCAAGGTGTTCGACAGCTCGCCGATGTATGGTCGCGCCGAAGCTGTGCTGGGCGACCTGCTGGCGGACGCGCCGGACCCCGGCGCACCTTCATCGCCACCAAGGTTTGGACGCGCGGACGTCAGGCCGGCATCACCCAGATGGAGCGCTCCTTTGCGCTGCTCAAGGCCAAGCGTATCGACCTCATGCAGGTGCACAATCTCCTCGATTGGGAAACGCATCTCGGAACGCTGCGGCGCTGGAAGCAGGATGGGCGCATCCGCTACCTGGGTGTGACGCATTACACCGCGAGCGCCTATGACGAGTTGGAAGCCGTGATGCGCAAGGAGACGCTCGATTTCGTCCAGCTCAACTATTCGCTCGATGATCGTGCCGCAGAGCGCAAGCTGCTGCCTTTGGCGGCAGACCGCGGCATTGCGATCCTGGTCAACGTGCCATTCGGTGGCGGCGGCCTTTTGCGGCGCCTCGGCAACCGGCCGCTGCCGGACTGGGCGGGCGAGATCGGCTGCACCAGTTGGGCGCAAATCCTGTTGAAATTCGTCCTCGCCCAGCCGGCCGTTACATGCGTGATTCCGGCACGGGCAATCCAGCGCATATGGCGGACAACTGCCGAGGCGGAACCGGAATGCTGCCGGATCCCGCCTTGCGCAAACGCATCATTGCCGATTGGGAAGCCGGCAGCATTTAACTCCGCGTCAGAATGAGGACCACCACGTCCAAATTAACTCTGCCGGCGGCGAGAGGCCACGACACACGCAATCAGGATCAGGAATATCGAGACTGCCAAGTTGGCCTGCTTCTTGAATTCCTTAACGCCTTCGTTGACCCGCGTCGTTCGCCGGAAAAAGACCGAGCGTACGAAGAGGAAAATCGGAATCGCGGCAGCAAGGAAGGCGATGATTTTGAGGATCATTGTCCACTATCAGTCTGCTGGTAGAGATTCTAACACACAGCAGGCTCCATAAGAGGCACGCACCCCGCCGCGATTCTCTCGGGCCTGATCCGACGGGGATCATGCGCCGACCTCGCTGCGGTTCGAAATCTTCTTTCAGTCGCCTCCTCGCCCAGCAGGAACAGACAATTGCGTGTGAGCAAGGCAGCTTCTGACCGGGCTCCTTCTGATCGTCCGCGCGTCGTGCGTGCGCTCGGCCTTCACGCCGACGCGAGCGAGGCGAGGGCGGATGCGGGCGCGCAATGCGATGCGCGCTCGCGGGCATCGGGCACGACGTCGAGGATGCTATCGAACGAGAGGTAGTTGCGTCCGAGACGGCGCGCGACCTCCTGCACGACCGCATCTCCGATGCCGGCTCCGAGAACCGGCGCGCCGGCGGGTATGTTCCCGCACGAGAGAACCAGCATCGCACCGTCCACGATCGTGCGAATTTGCCGCTCGGCAAACCATTGCGCCAATGTCGACCACGCGTCTTCATTGGCATGATTCACATCGCATCCGACCATGCGCGCCAGCCGGCGCACGGGATGCTTCCACCGTCTTGGCGCGTCCATCGGCTGTTGCCATCTGGTCCGCATCATCGGGGAGGCGTCCGAGAATGCGATGCACGTCGGCCATGTTGGCGAAATATTCGTTGATCAGAACCGACCAATTGCCCGCGAACGGGGCGCGGTCGGCGACCGCCATCACGAAGCTTCGCACCAGGCCGGTATAGACCAGCTCTCCCGCGGCCAGCCGCTCGGCATCGGTGTATCCGCGGGCGGCGATCGCGCCGTCCACGAGCGGCACCAGGTCGGTTGTCGTCGAACCCATGTCAATGAACAGGGCCGTGTGTGCAACGCGGGCGGCGAGCGAGGCGCTGGCAAACCAGTTGGCCGATGCGATGTCGTCGGCATGTTGCCGCGCGGCCTGCGGTGCAATGAATCCGGCCCGGCCGGCATAGAGCGACACCCGCGCCGGTGCGAGCTCGCGCACCGCCAGCGCCGACAGCTTGTTCGACGCCCTCGATGCGCGGACGAGAACGTATCAGCGAGCTCCCCGGTCATGGTGACGGCGTGAAGGTCGGCCGTCCCGATCCTCGCTTTCGCTTCGACGAAGGACCTGGGCCAGCCGTTCGAGGCCGAGCCGGAGCGGCGACGCCACTTGGACGGCGTCGACGATGCGGCCGTTCGTCCGCAGCGGGCCGCTTTGAGGTGGGCGCCCCACATCCCATCCGACGACAATGCTCATATTCCATTCCGTTCCATTCCGCACGCTGCCGATCATGGCCTCCTATATGCTAGAGACTATTTGTTTCCTGCCGTTTCGCCTCATCACAAATAGTTACCATGTAGCCCAAAAGGCACGATCTCTGTCGCCACTTTTGATGCACGCTTGTTGCGGGCCGTTTCGAGCGTATACCGCTCTGGTGCTTACAAAGCGCTTACTGGGAGTCGGCCATGCCCAGTGTAAAAGCTGACGCCGGACTTACGTGAAGAAGGCCAAACCCGACGCCTCGGTCGGCCGCAATCCTACGTTTCATTGGGACGCCAAGCTTGCCGGCTTCGCTCTGGCGTAGCCCCAACAGGTCGGAAGACCTTCGTCGTTCAATATCGCGCTCACCATGCCAGCCGGCGCATGACTATTGGCCGCGCCGACGTGCTGCGACGGTTAACGCGGCACGCGAGCGCGCAAGAGAGTTGCTGGCGCGCGTTGCGCCTCGGTGGTGATCCGCTGGCGGACCGTCGCCAAAAAGAGGAGGCGGGCAAGAACACCTTTCGCGCCGTCGCCGAGGAATACCTTCAACGCGAAGGCAAGCGCCTGCGCACCACCGGGGAGCGTCGAGCCAATCTGGTGCGCATGGTGTACCCCCAATTTGGCTCGTGGCAGATAACCGACATCAGGCGCACAGACATCGTCCGACTGCTGAACAAGGTTGAGGACGAGCGGGGACCTGCAGCTGCCGATCACGCACTGGCAATTGTGCGTCGAGTGTTGAATTGGTTTGCGACAATTAGCGATGACTACAGAGCTCCCGTTGTTCCTGGCATGGCGCGCACCAAGCCGGAAGACAAAGAACGGAGCCGAGTGCTCTCGGACGACGAATTGCGGGCGGTCTGGCGTGCGGCTGGGCAGCCTCTCAGCTCCGTGGGGCGCCTATGTAAGATTCCTGCTGCTTCACTGCCGCTAGGACGCAACCGAGGCCGCCCGCGCAAGCTGGGATGAGACTGCGCGGTAACGATTGGGTGCTTCCCGCCGTGCGCTACAAAACAAAAACCGAAGCTGGTGTTACCGGTTATCCGCCGCCACGAGGCGTGCTTGGCGGCCTTGCCGCGCCTCCATGAACAGCCCATGGGTGTTCACCACCCGTGGTAGGGAGCCCATCGCGGGGTTTACGCGTTCAAGCGGAAGCTCGATGCGACATGTGGCGTAGCCGACTGGCGGTTGCACGACTTTAGGCGGAGAACTCGCTCGCCTCATGTCCCGCGCCGGCGTCAGCGCCGACATCGCCGAGAGATGTCTCGGCCACGTCATCGGCGGCGTTCGCGGCATTTACGATCGACATCGGTATACCGAGGGAAGATGCGCCACGCCTTTTGAGGCGCTCGCCGCGCAGATCGATAGGTTGTGGACCGGACGGAGAGCGCCTGAATGCCGCTGCGGGGCAGGGAGAGGGGCGGGGCGTCCGGGCTTATCCCCACGAAAAAAAGGTTCTTGATAGGCATTTGGTGTGTATGGCGCGGCTGAGCGAGGCAAAAGCAAGAGGCTTTGATAGATTTAAAGCTCGCGGTGAGGCATGTGGTTGCCTTGCAAGATGAAACGTGAAGACGAGGTGAACAGGCTGCGCAAGTCCCATTTGGAACCGCCGCAAAAAGAGATTGCCGGGTGGTGGGCGCCACGCTCAAAGCGGATCGACAATATCCTTTTCGACGTACCTGGGCCGCCCAGGTGCGAACTCCATTCGCTGCCGTTCAGCCTTGGGCGCCCAGAGAGACGCGGCGATCTTTGAAAGAGGCCGCGAAGGAGTTCGGGTGCGTCTCCGTTCATCGTCGATAAGTGCTGGAAAAGCTACGTACGTTTCCGAAAAAACCCGTAATCCCGGGAGCAGCCTGAAATCGTGCCAGATAGAGTGCTGGAAACACGTTGAAATGGCCGGGAGTCCTGACCAGCACGAATGGCCACTCATGTAGTACCCTCACTCTGCTGCAAACTATTTCACTACACGAATGGCACATTCATGTAGCTCGCCCTTTGGACTGAGCTGAAACATCGCACTACTTAGACAAGTCGCCCCGCGACCAGGAGCGACGGAAATGGGCTATTTCGATCTTGAGGCCGCCGGCCTCGACCCGCAACAAGCTTGTTACTGAGCCCAGCTCGCCGCCTTAGTGCGCGAGAAAACTGGGATCCTGATAGTGGAATCCCGGATCGACAAGGACGCGATGATCGGCCGCGGGCCAAGGGTCGCCGCAGTGTACGGCCGGACCCACTTTGATCCGCATCAGGGATGGATTCGATTACGCGCTCGCCAAAATCGCGAGTAATTCCATGACGGTCCCCGAACCCGCAATGGTTTGCGTCTTCTGATGACCGACAATGTCTCGGCTCATGCGCTGCGACGCGGCCGACGGGGACACGAAGCCTTCGACGCGCATGACGTGGGGGCCGAATGATAGCGGGCATCATCAAATTCCCTGAACGCGGACCGTTTGCAGTTCGGATCGAGCGCGAGGGTGCGGCTTGGCTCGTGATCTGTCGTGACCATGGCTGGCTGCACGGGGCGCATCACGAGGCGCTGGCCGATGCTCACACCATCGCCGAGGGATTTGGCGTCGCCGTCGAACTCATGGGGCGCCCACAATGATCGATCTTCGCCACATAGCGGCAGCGCTCGGGGGCGAGGTCAGCGGCCAGCAGGTTCTCGCACCGGGTCCCGGTCATTCACCGCGCGATCGATCGCTTGCCGTTCGCCTATCAGCCAATGCGTCGGCCGGATTCATTTGCCACAGCCACGCGGGTGACGACTGGCAAATATGTGTTGAACACGTCCGTGCCCGGCTCGGCCTGCCACCATGGAGGCCCGGTGATGAGCCATGTCGCAAAGCCAATGGCCATGACCGCACCAACTCGTTTGTCGCGGTCTACGACTACGTCGCTGAGAACGGCGAGCTGCTGCTGTTTCAGGTCTGCCGAAACCCCGACAAGACGTTTCCTCAACGCAAGCCCGATGGCAAGGGCGGTTGGATCTGGAAGACCGGCGACGTTCGCAAGGTGCTCTACCGGCTGCCCGAACTGTTCGAGGCCATCGCCAGCGAGCACGTGATCGTCATCGTCGAGGGCGAGAAAGACGTTGAGAACCTTCGCAAGATCGGGGTGCCGGCCACTTGCAGCCCGGGTGGTGCAGTCAAACCAGAGCAGAAACAGAAATGGCGGTACGAATACAGCGAGAGCTTGCGTGGCGCAAATATTGTCATCATTCCCGACAACGACGCACCGGGCTATGCCCATGCACACGCTACGCGCGTAGATGGTCGGCAGCGCTGCGCAAAGCGGTGCGCATTCTCAAGCTTGCGGAAGCATTGGCCGGACTGCCCCAAGGGCGGTGACGTTTCAGACTGGCTTGCGGTGGGACATACGCGCGAGGAACTGGACGCGCTGATCGAGAGCGCGCCGGATTGGAGCCCGCGCGAGGTGGTCGAGGCGTCACCCACGTTGGGAGCAAGAAGACGGCTTCGGCGCTGCAGTTCGCACGTTTGGACGAAGTCGAGGCCAAACACGTCGAATGGCTATGGCACAACCGCTTGGCGCGCGGGAAGCTGACGCTGCTGGCCGGTGAGCCGGGGATCGGCAAGTCGCAGACTGCTTGCGATATCGGTGCGCGCATTTCAAAAGGCGCCGAATGGCCGGACGGCAATCGCGCTCCCGCGAGGTAGCGTCATCGTATTGAGCGCAGAAGACTCAGCAAACGATACGCTGCGACCGCGCTTCGAAGCGGCCGATGCAGACCTCACCCGGGTTCATGTTCTGCAAGCCACGCTGGTCGATGACAAGCCAGTGACGTTCAGCTCTGCAAGCGCACCTCGAAATGCTCGGTGCCAAGCTGACACAGGTCGGCCACGCCGCGCTCATCATCATCGATCCGATCACCAGCTACATGGGCAAGATCGACGGACATCAGACCGTTGACGTTCGCACCGTGCTGGAACCGCTCGCAGCCTTCGCCGAGAAATACAATGTCGCAGTGTTGGCGATCTCACATCCGCCCAAGGCCACGCAGGCCAAGGCACTGCACGCCGTCACCGGCAGCCTCGCCTTTGTCGCCGCCGCGCGGCTGGTCTTCATCGCCGCGAAAGAGCCGCAGACCGAGCGGCGACTATTGCTGGCGGTCAAGAACAACCTCGGGCCGCCCGCCGCCGGCATCGGTTTTCACCTCGCCCAGTCTTTTGTCGGCAATGACATCCTCACCTCGTATGTGTGCTGGGACAGCCAGCCCGTCACCACAACCGCCGACGAGGCTATTGCAGCCTCGAACAACGAGGGACAAACAGCCATGAAGGAAGCCATGGAATTCTTGCGTGATGAACTCGCAGCCGGCCCGCAGTCCGCTCAGGCCATCAAGAAGGCGGCAGCGTCAGCCGGCGTCTCCTGGGCCACAATCAGGCGCGCCAAGGACGACCTCAAGATCAGGTCGGTGAAAGGAGGCCTGCAAGATGGCTGGCTCTGGGAACTGCCGAAGGTGCTCAACGGAGGGGGCAAGATGCTCACTCTTAAGAACTTGAGCTTCTTCGAAGATGCTCATTCATTCATCGAATATGCCCATATATCTTCGAAGGTGCTCAAAAACATGTATAAGGGCACTCTTCATGAGCACCTTCGGTGCGTGCCAGGCAATTGCCCGGAACGAAGTTATGTTGAGTTTCGAATTTGGAACTGAACTGTTCGCAGCAATGCCCGCCCTTCTACAGAAGACATTCAAGATCGTTCCGGCCCTGCTTGTCATTGAAGCGGTGCCCAAGGCGCCGCAGTGTGGAAGCGCTTAATCCTACGGTCGAATGCAAATGCGGAAATTGTGGTGCCGTCCTGATGCGTGACGAAGGTAAAGCCTACCCTCTCGCGATCCTTTGCATCTCCTGCGGCTCGCGCACCCGACGGACGCCTGACCTCTTATTCCGCTTCTGTTTGTCCCCCATGTCCGGGCAAGTGAACCGAAGCACTGGCTCGTGTGACCAACGGTAGTGGGCGACCTGCGAGTTGGCTTCCGCCAAGAAAGATTTCGCGTTCAAAGTGCCCAACACGCATACGTCCCAGGAAATATTCGGAGAGCTAGGACAGATGCCAGAACGCAACCGGATTGATAGGCTCGGCGGCAAGCGTAACCGCAAGCACGTTGGTAGCATTCAGCGCGGCATTACGAGGGCATTCATCGCAGCTGGCGGCCGTGATCTAACAACCCCGGAATTGCTATCCTGGACCCATGCCCGAGCACTCCATCGAGGCGCTTCGACGTGGGAGCAGAATTATCTCAGCGGGGATGTGCGTAGGGCTGCCAAGCGGATGTGCGAGCAGGTTGGGCGCAGTGCTGGTCGCGGCCGACCGGTGCTGTGGCGGCTGCGCAAGCCAGCAATACGTAACTGGAACGAAGTACACCGA
>ERZ1370068.1945-contig-11903_pt1 | contig 30979 bp, 45 predicted proteins | sample MGYA00561227_ERZ1370068 | MGnify/ENA primary metagenome ERZ1370068 (study PRJEB38410, sample SAMEA6850437) | metagenome | study: Metagenomic assessment of the ecological functions of the soil: analysis of the soil microbiota associated with the...
CCACCCATCCACTCCTGAAACCTCTCAAAATAAACATAAACCACCGGCGTCAAATACAGCGTCAGCACCTGCGAAACGATCAGGCCGCCAACTACTGCGAGGCCCAGGCCTCTGCGCGCAGAAGCGCCGGCGCCCCAGCCGAGCGCGATTGGCAGAGTGCCCATCAGAGCCGACAGCGTCGTCATCATGATCGGGCGGAAGCGGACCACGCAGGCTTCGTAGATAGCTTCCTGGGCGGGTGTCGCCTTCGCGTCTCTGCTTATCCAAAGCAAAGTCGATCATCATAATCGCGTTCTTCTTCACGATCGCCGATGAGCATTATCAAACCGACAAAAGCATAGATGTCCAGCTCGCGATGAAAGATCATCAGCGTCAACAACGCGCCCAGTCCCGCCGAGGGCAATCCAGAAAGAATTGTCAGTGGATGAATGAAGCTCTCGTACAGAATTCCCAGGACGAGATAGATGACCAGCACCGCGACCAGCAAGAGCAGCGTCAGATTCTGCAGAGACGATTGGAACACCTGGGCCGAACCCTGGAAGGTGGTAGTGATGGTTGCCGGCAACGATTGCTTCGCGACGTTTTGAATTTCGGTGGTGGCCTGAGATAGCGAAACTCCGGGACGCAGGTTGAACGAAATTGTAGTTGCGGGCATCTCGCCAAAATGATTCACCTGGGCCGGGCCCACGCTCTTGGAAAAACTGGCCACCGCGCTCAAGGGAACCAGGTTGCCGTTGGACGAGTGAATATACAGCCGGCCCAACGCGCTCGGATCGGCCTGGAATTCCGGCTTGGCTTCGAGGATCACCTGGTACTCGTTGGTGGGCGTGTAGATGGTCGAGACCTGTCGCGATCCGAAAGCGTCGCCGAGGGCGGTCTGAATCTGCGCGATCGTGACGCTGTGCGCGGCCGCCTGTTTGCGATCAATTTGCACGTTCATCTGCGGCGTGTTCACTTGCAGGTTGCTGTTCACGTCCTGGAGCAGCGGCAGATCGCGCATCTTCCTTTCCAGGATGGGAGCATTGGTGATCAGCTCGGCGTTGCTGGAAGCCTGGATGGTCACTTGATAAGTGCTGCGGCCAAAGCCGCCCCCGATGTTCAGGCTGGGCGGATTCTGCAGGATCGCGCGCAAGCCGGGTTCGCGCGAAAGTTTCGGGCGCAGCCCTTCAATCACCTCATCAGCGCTGAGTTTGCGCTGGCCCAAAGGCTTCAAGCCGATAAAGATCGTCCCACTGTTGCCGCTGGAGTTTCTCCCGCCCGCGCCAACCGTCGACGCGTACGATTGCACGTTCGGATCTTTCTTAATGATTTCAGTGATGGCGTTTTGATGCTTGATCATGTCATCAAGTGAAATCCCCTGCGCACCTTCAGTGCTGCCCAAAACCAATCCCGTATCGCCACTGGGGATAAAACCCTTGGGCACCGCGCCAAACAAATAAAAAGTAAAGACGGCGAGAATCAGACTGATGGTGATCGTGAACAGCGGATGCCGCAGCACACCGCGCAGGGTCCACTCGTAAAACTGCAGCACGCGGTTGTAGATGCCTTCGGTAAATCCCCACCAACCGCGGCGAACCGGCCGGCCGGTGTCTTCGTGCAAGGCGCTGGCGCGAATGTCTTTGGCTTTCAAAAGCTTGCTGGCCAGCATCGGCGTCAGCGTCAGCGAAACGATGCCGGAGACCAGGATCGCGACACTGATGGTGATCGCGAATTCGCGAAACAGCCGGCCGAGAATTCCGCCCATGAAAAGCACCGGAATAAAGACGGCGACCAGCGACACGGTCATCGATACGATGGTGAAGCCGATTTCTCGCGAACCGTTGAGCGCGGCTTCCATCACAGTGTCGCCGCCCTCGATGCGGCGCACGATGTTCTCGAGCATCACCACGGCATCATCAACCACAAAGCCCACCGAAAGCGTCAGGGCCATCAAAGACAAATTGTCGAGACTGAAGTCCAGCAGATACATGACCGCGAAGGTGCCGACAATCGAAGTGGGCAGCGCCAGCGTGGGAATGATGGTCGCGCGAATGTTCCTGAGAAACAGAAAGATCACCATCACTACCAGGCCCATCGCCAACAGCAAAGAGAACTGCACGTCATCGACTGATTGCCGGATCGAGATCGAGCGATCATTCAGGATGTCCAGATTGACTGAAGCCGGCAGTTGCTGTTTGAACTGCGGAATGAGCGCTTTGATCGCGTCAACCACCGCCACGGTGTTCGTTCCCGGCTGTCGCTGTACGGCCATGGTCACGCTGCGGCGGCCATTGAACCAGCTCGCGACCCGGTTGTTTTCGACACTGTCGATGACGTTGGCAACTTCCTCCAGCCGGACGGGAGCCCCATTTCGATAAGCCACAATCAGACTACGAAAGTGCGCGGCATTTTCCAGTTTGACGTTGGTCTGGATCGTGGTGTTCGAGAATTTTCCGTAGAGTGTTCCGGTGGGTGTATTCGGATTGGCGTTGCGAATCGCCGCGTCAACGTCATCGACGCCAATGCCGCGATCGGCGAGCGCGTTCGGATCCATCTGCGCGCGCACGGCGTATTTCATCGCGCCGTAAACCTGCACCTGGGACACGCCGTCCACCATGCGAAATGCGCTGGGCGATCAGCGTCTCGGCATACTCATCGATCTCCGGCAGCGAGAGCACGTCTGAATTCAGCGCAAAGAACAGAATCGGACTGTCCGAAGGATTCGACTTGCGCATGCTGGGCGGGTTCGGCATGCCCGGGCGGCAGTTGGGGCAGCGCCGCTGAGATCGCCGTCTGCACATCCTGGGCCGCTGCGTCGATGTTGCGGCTGAGATTGAATTGCAGGGTGATCGAGGTCGAGCCCTGCGAATTACTCGGAATTGATCGAATCGATACCGGCGATGCCTGAGAATTGGCGTTCGAGCGGGGTCGCTACCGAAGCGGCCATCGTTTCCGGATTGGCTCCCGGCAAACCGGCGTTGACGTTGATGGTTGGGTAATCGACGGTGGGAAGATCGCTGACCGGCAGAGCCGCGTAACCGATCAGACCGAACAGAAAGATTCCGATCATCACCAGAGTGGTGGTGATGGGGCGCTGGATGAAGAGCTCCGAGATGCTGCGGCGATGTTGTGGGTTATCGGTCTTCACGTATCGTAATCATGAAGTCAGTACCATCCGCGTGAGCGGATGGGTCATGCACGAAACTCAGTGGCCTCCTGATCCCATCTGCTTACGCAGATGGTACTGACCTCGCGCCAACGCAGCCCTTGCTTACGCGCGGGCTTCTGATACTTGCCGGCGTGCGCCGCCGCCGTTTGATCCACTCCTGCGCGTGCTCGAAGTACAGATAAACCACCGGCGTCAGGTACAACGTAACCACCTGCGAGACGCACAGTCCGCCGACCACCGCCAGCCCCAATCCGCGACGTGACGAAGCACCCGCGCCCCAGCCCAGCGCAATCGGCAGCGTCCCCATCAGCGCGGCCATCGTGGTCATCATGATCGGCCGGAAGCGAATCAGGCAGGCCTCGAAGATCGCTTCTTCAGCAGGCTTTCCGCCCTCGCGCTGGCGTCGTCAAAGCAAAGTCGATCATCATGATGGCGTTCTTTTCGACGATGCCAATCAACATGATCAAGACCGACAAAGGCGTAGACATCCAGCTCGCGACCGAAGATCAAAAGCGTCAATAGCGCGCCCAGACCCGCTGACGGCAAGCCGGAAAGAATTGTCAGCGGATGAATGAAACTCTCATACAGAATTCCCAGCACCAGATAAATCACCAGCACCGCCGACCAGCATCAGCAAAGTCAGATTCTGCAGCGACGATTGAAAGATCTGCGCCGTGCCCTGGAAGCTGGTCGTGATGGTTGGCGGCAAGGTCTTCTTCGCCAGTTCCTCCACCTGGTTGGTGGCGGCGCTCAAAGAAACTCCCGGCTGGAGGTTGAACGATATCGTCGCCGAAGGCAGCTGGCTCAGGTGATTAACCAGCAGCGGCCCGATGCCGCGCGAAAATGTGGCGACCGTGCTGAGCGGAATCAGACGGCCCTGGGTTGTCTGGCCCGGCTGAGATAAAGCCCGCCGGTTGCTGGGCCGAAGTGAGAATAATTGGCGTCGGTTGGGCCAAGGCGTTCTGCACCTGCGCCACCTGGCTCGCGGTTGAAGCCGTCGCGGTCGAATGAATATAGAGGTGACCGAGCGCCGAAGGATCCTGCTGAAACTCGGGCTTAACTTCCATGATCACCTGGTACTCGTTCGAGGTCGCATAGATGGTTGAGACCTGGCGCGTCCCGTAGGCATTGTTGAGCGCGTCTTCGATTTGCTGCGCCGTCACGCCCACGGCTGATGCTTTATCGCGATCGATGTCGACATTCAGTTGCGGGTTCTTCGATTTGGATGTCGCTGGTCACATCCAGAAGTTGCGTCAGCGTGGCCATCTCTTTGAGCAACTCGTCCGCTTTGGCGTAAAGCTCGTTTCGATCCGGACCCTGTAAAGTCAACTGATAAGGGCTCTTGGTCACCTGGCCGCCGACCTGGACCAGCGGCGGGTTCTGCAAAAAGATGCGCATGCCGGGAACGCTGGCCACCTTTGGCCGCAGGTCTTCAATAATCGCTTCGACATCCTTATGTCGATCGTGCACGGGCTTGAGCAGAATCAAAATATTTCCGCTGTTGCTGGCAGCGCTGATGTCGCTTAGCCCGACCGTGGACAGGACGCCGAGCACGTTTTCGTCTTTGCGAATGATGTCGACGATCTGTTCCTGGTGGCGCGGACATTTCGGCAAAGGAAATTCGCTTCGGCAGCTTCGGTGTAGCCGACAATGCGGCTGGTGTCGTCGGTTGGAATGAAGCCTTTCGGAATGACGTAGAAAAGCCCAATCGTGATCAGAAACAGCACGCCGCAGATCAACATCGTCAGGGGCGATGCTCGAGGGCGAGCTGCAAGGTCCAGCGATAGCCGCCGACGAGCCATTCGTAACCGCGCTCAGTCACTCTGCCAGAAACGACCATGTTGGAGCCCGCCGTGTGGGGGCGCGGCCGTCCGCCCGCATCCGCGTCCGCAGAAACGTCGCCTCCACCGTCTGGTCGATGGCTCAGAGCTTTCAACAGACGGCTGCAAAGCATCGGCGTCAGGCTGAGCGAGACGAAACCTGACACGAGGATGGCGACACTGATGGTGATCGCGAATTCGCGAAACAAGCGGCCCGAGAATTCCGCTCAGAAAAAGCACCGGAATAAATACGGCGACCAGCGATACGGTCATCGAGACAATCGTAAATCCGATTTCGCGCGAGCCTTTCAGCGCAGCTTCCATCGCGCCTTCGCCCTCTTCCATTCGGCGCACGATGTTTTCCAACATGACGACCGCATCATCGACGACGAAACCAACCGACAACGTCAGGGCCATCAGCGAAAGGTTGTCGAGGCTGAAGCCGAGCAGGTACATGATCGCAAAGGTGAAGACGATCGAAGTCGGCAAGGCCAATGTAGGAATAAAGGTCGCGCGCAAATTACGCAGGAAGAGAAAGATGACGAGAACGACCAAACCAATCGCCAGCAACAGCGAGAATTGAACGTCGTTTACTGATTCACGAATCGACTCAGAACGATCGTATAAGACGTCCAGCTTGATCGACGCCGGCAGTTGCTGGCGAAACGCCGGCAGCAAATTTCGAATCGCATCAACGACCGCAACGGTGTTGGTTCCCGGCTGTCTTTGAATCGTCAACGTCACCACCTGCTGGCCGTTGTAACGGCTGGCGAGACGATTATTCTCGACGCTGTCGACTACGTCGCCGAGGTCGCGCAAAGCGACAGGCGCACCATTGCGGTAAGCGACAATCAGTTGGCGATACTCTTCAGCGTTGGTCAGTTGGCCGTTGGCCTGCACGGTCAGGTTCTGATGGATGCCGTAGAGCGTGCCCACCGGGAGGTTGGTATTGCCGCGCTGCAAAGCCGTGGCCACGTCGTCGATGCCAATGCCGCGCGCCGCGAGCGCCGAGCGGATCGACCTGCACGCGCACGGCATATTTCTGTTCACCGGTGACCAGCACCTGGGCCACGCCACTGATGGTAGATAGCCTTTGCGCCAGTGTGGTATCGGCGTACTCGTTAACTTTCGACAAAGGCAACGTCGGCGAGCTGACCATCAAATAGACAATCGGCTGGTCGGCGGGATTAACCTTTTTCAAAGTGGGCTGGTTCGGCATGCCGCGGCGGCAATTGTCTGGATGATTGGGCGATCGCGGTCTGGACATCCTGGGCCGCCGCATCGATGTTTCGACTGAGATCGAATTGCAGGGTGACTTGCGTATTACCGAGCGTGCTGGTTGAGCTGACATTCGCAAGGCCGGCAATGGTAGAAAATTGCCGCTCGAGCGGAGTCGCAACCGACGAAGCCATCGTTTCCGGACTGGCGCCCGGCAACTCGGCAGTGACTTGAATTGTCGGGTAATCAACGTTGGGCAGGTCGCTGACCGGGAGCGCGCGATACCCAATCAACCCGAACAGCACGATGCCCGCCATGATGAGCGTGGTGGTGATCGGGCGTTGGATGAAAAGTTCGGACATTGAGAGCTGGAAATTGCAAATTGAAAATTAGAAAATGAAAATAAAATTCGACTCGCAGTGACAAGCGAACGTCGAGATCACCTCGCCCGATTGTTTAGTCACTCTGCATTTCAATTTGCAATTTGCATTTTTCAATTCTCAATTTTCAATTCCAACTCACGGGCTCGGGTTCCCCGCCCCTCGCTGACGACCGCCACCTTCGCCACCCTGATTCTGATCTCCGCCCTGACCGCTGCCGCCTTGCCCGCGTCCGGGTTGTCCCGCGCCCTTCTGAATCTTCGATCCGGGCACGAGTCGCAGTTGACCGTCGGTAACAACCTGCTCGCCGGGTTTCAATCCTTCTTCAATCACCGTCATCGAACCCATGGTTGTGCCGGGCTTTGACCGTGCGAATCTCGGCGGTGCCATCCGGCTTGGCGACATAAACAAATGATTTATCCTGCCCGACCTGGACCGCTTGCGAGGGAACCACAATCGCCTGAATTGCCGTGCCCAGCGTCAGCACAACGTTAACGAACTGTCCGGGATAGAGACGGCGATCATCGTTAATGAAAGTTGCCTTCAAGCGAACAGTGCCGGTTGCCGGATCGACGGTGTTATCAACCAGCGACAGTTTGCCCATCACCGGATTCGCTTCATCGCCCGGAATCACTCCCTGCACAGCCAGGACGTCCTTGCCTGATGTTTGCCGAATCCGAACCAGGTCGCGCTCGGGGACTGAGAAGGTCACGTAAATCGGCGATGACGTTGTAATCGTGACCATCGGCGTAGGTGTCGTTGGCGCGCACCAGGTTGCCCGGCAGTTACGACGAGGTTCCCGGTTTTCCGGCTAGCGGCGCTCGAATCGTCGTGTAGCTAAGTTGCACTCGAGCATTTTGCACGTTTGCGTCTTCGGCCTTCTGCGCCGCCTGCAGGTTCGCTACCGAAGACTGGTCGGCGCGCACGGTGGCTTCGATTGCGCGCAGCGTGGCCAGGTCGTTGTCGTACTGTTCGCGCGGAATCACGCCGGCTTCAACTAATCTCAGATCGCGATTCACTGCTACCCGATTATTTGCGGCAATGGCCTGGTCACGCGCAACTATGTCGTTGCCCTGCCGCACGGCGGCCATCGCCTTCAACAGATTGGCTTCAGCCTGGCTGAGCTGGGCCTGCAAGGGACGCGGATCGATGGTGAACAGCACCTGTCCCTTCTTAACTTCCTGCCCGGGCGCAAAGCCGACGGTGAGCAGGGTTCCCTCGATCCTGCGATCGAACGGCGATCGTGGTCACGGCCTCGACGTTGCCAATGCCCTTGATTTGAATGCGGGACGTCTTGTTGAGTGACCGGAGCAACTTCGACCGGGACCGTTTCGCCGCTACCGCCGCGGCCTCCGCGTCCGGCGCCCGGCGTTGCGGCTTTATCGCCGAGGAATCTCCAAAGCACACACCAGAAGCGCCACCGAGCACCACCAGACTGACAATCTGGATAATGCGCGCGCGCGTCTTATTGCGGGCGGCGAACATTTTCCACGCGAACTGGATTGGCTGAGGCTGAGCCGGCGGAGTCTTCACGCCCGGTGGCCGGCAGAGGCATTCCTCTTGAAATGTGTTCTTCCATCGAGATCAGGTGACGCACGCTTCGGCAGCGTGCTACGTTCCCGGAGTGCGCGCCAGAGGCTTGCGTACCGCATCTATTTTCAAAGCTCAAAAGCGGTTTCATTTATGGTCGCATAGGTATCAACGCCACCGCAAAGACCTCGGTTACAGAAAGCGGCGACCCGTAACAGAATTATGAGGTTCGCGAGACCGTACGCACGCCGGTTGGGTTCGACCCGCGGCTTGCCGCTCTGATGTGGCCGGAAAGGCTCTGCCTTTCCGGACCGTTACCCTTTTTACATTTGGGAGGCTATGCCTCCGGGATTCAGAGGCGTAGCCTCCGGAAAAATAAAGTTGGCTGATCGGAAGGCCGAAAGCGCTTTCCGCATCAGACCGGCTAAAGCCGGATTCAACTGTCAGCGCGCGGGCAAGCCGGTCACCAGCCATCGTTCAATCAGGGATACACAGCACGCCGAGAGGGCGTGCGTACCGTAAATTGTCTTGACTTCCGGGGCGCATCCGTGATAAGACTGTGGGCCGAAAATCAACCTCGCCCGGCTGTAGAAACTAAAAATGGAGTGAGCCATGAAATCCTTCAACACAAATTCGCGAAGACTCGTGTCATTGGTATGCGCACGTTGCTTTGATCGCTACATCTCTGGCCCAGGCGCTGGCCCAGCAACCCGGCGGCAACCAAGCGTCCGCTAACGCATCAGGATTACGATGCCTGGCGCTCGATCCAGGCGCCGCAGATTTCGCGCGACGGAAAATTCGTCGCCTATGCTTACATGGCCCAGGACGCCGACAGCGAGATCGTGGTCCGCAACGTGGCCAGCGGAACTGAATGGCGCGCCGCCCGCGGTTACCGGCCGCCGGCGCCGCCACCGGACGAATCGACTCCGAATGCTGGCGAATTGATTGCGGCCCAGGCGCGACTTTGCGGCCGCTGTTTACGGCCGACAGCCGCTTTGTCGTTTTCAGCATTGAGCCGACAAAAGCCGATCTGAATAAGGCGAAGAAGGATAAGAAGAGACCGGATGACATGCCCAAAAACGCTCTGGGCATCATGGAATTGTCGGGCGGACAAGTCGCGCGCGTCGAGCGCGTAAAGAGTTTTCAGGTGCCCGAAGATGGCGGCGGGTTCATCGCCTATTTGCTGGAAGCAAAGCCAGACTCCGCCAGAGAGGGCGCGGCGCCCGGGCGGAAACCCGACCGTCAGGGAGGGTGCAGGTTCAAACGAGACTTCGGCTCAACCACCCGCATCCAGCCGCGGAGCTGGATCGCAATCCGCGCGCGGTGGCAAGAAAAGGAATACGGCACCGATCTCGTGCTGCGAAACACGACGACCGGAGCTGAGCGCACTTTCACTGACGTGCTCGATTACACTCTCAGCAAAGATGCCAAGTCTCTGGTTTACACCGTCAGCTGCAAAGAATGAAGAGACCAACGGAGTCTATGCTCGCCGCGACTGACACCGACACGGCTCCGGTTTCGTTAATCGCCGGTAAAGGCAAATATCAAAAGCTGACCTGGGACGAAGATCAAACCGAGCTGGCATTCATCAGCGATCGGGACGATCAGGAATCAAAACAGCCTAAGTTCAAAGTCTATCTTTGGGAGCGCGGCAGCGGCAGGCCGCCGTGAAGGAGGGCACTGATCGCAATCATGCGGTCGCCGATTGCCGCGACCGAAGTGGTCTCGAGTTCGACTGCCGGCTTCCGCAAAGACTTTGTGGTCAGCGACAAAGCGACCCTGAGTTTTCGCTCGACGGCGCGCGACTGTTTCTCGGCGCCGCGCCGCCGCCTGATCCGGAAAGAGCGCCGACGAAGAAATTCCGGCGGACGAGAAGGTGCTGGTCGATCTCGTGGCATTGGAAGGACGATTACATCCAGCCGATGCAGAAGGTCCGCGCCGAGCAGGAACGCAGCCGCTCTTATCGCGCCGTTTACGTGGTCAAGGACAAGAAGTTCGTGCAGCTTGCCGACGAGAAAATGGAGTCGGTGGCTGCTGTCGAACGACGGCCGCATGGGTATCGGCAGGGACGACCGCGCTTACCGGATCACGAACGACTACGATCCGGGCATGAGCGATGTCTACCTGGTGAACACTGCCGACGGCACGCGCAGGCAGATCGGACAGAAGCAGCGCTTCGGCGCGTCGCTTTCGCCGAGCGCCAGATACGCGCTCTCGTTTGACGGCAAGGACTGGAGCGCTACTCGGTCGCTGACGGCGCGCACGGTCAACCTGACGAAAAGCCTGGGCGTTAATTTCTTCAACGAGGATGACGATACGCCGGATCTGCCCAACGCCCTACGGCATTGCCGGATGGACCAAAGACGATCGCGAAGTCCTGATTTACGATCGCTTTGATGTCTGGCAGGTGTCGCCGTGACGGCAGTGGCGCGAAGAACCTGACCGACGGCGTCGGCCGCCGTGAACATGATCCAGTTCCGTTATGTCCGGCTCGATCCGAAAGAACGTTCGATCGATCCGGCGAAGCCGCTGCTGCTGCACGCCGAAAATCAGGACGACGCGCGACTCAGGTTTCTATCGCGATCGCATCAATGGCGGCCTGCCTGAAAAGCTGCTGATGGGCGCGAAGGACTACAACAATCCGACCAAGGCCAAAGGACGCGGACGTTCTGATGTTTACCGCGTCACGCTTCGACGAGTTTCCGGATGTTTGGGTCGACGGGTTCGGACTTCAAGAACCCAAGAAGATCAGCAACGGCGATGCGCAGCGCGCGGCGCTTCAGCTGGGGCACCGGCGAGTTGGTGAGTTTCAAGAATACCGACGGCGTCGCCTTTGCAGGGCTTGCTGCTGAAGCCGGACAACTTCGATCCGAAAAAGAAGTACCCGATGATCGTTTACATCTACGAGCGCTCAGCCAGGGCCTGCACCAGTGGCGCCGCCGGGACCGGGCACTTCGATCAACGCCAGCCTACTATGTCAGCAACGGCTATCTGATTTTCATGCCGGACATCGTCTACACGACCGGCTATCCGGGTCCCAGCGCTTTGAAGTGCGTGCTGCCGGCCGTTCAGGCCGTGGTCGACAAGGGCTTCGTCGATGAAAAGAACATCGGCATTCAGGGACACAGTTGGGGCGGTTATCAAATCGCCTACATGGTGACGCAAACGAACCGCTTCAAAGCCGCGGAAGCCGGCGCCGCCGTCGCCAATATGACCAGCGCCTACAGCGGCATTCGTTGGGGCTACTGGCCTGCCGCGCCAGTTCCAATACGAGCATACCGCAATCGCGCATCGGCGGATCGCTTTGGGAATACCCGATGCGCTATCTGGAAAACTCGCCGCTATTCCATCTCGATAAAGTGCAGACGCCGCTGCTGCTGATCAATAACGACGAAGACGATGCGGTGCCATGGTACCAGGGCATCGAATTCTTCCTCGCGCTGCGCCGCCTGAACAAAGAGGCCTACATGTTCAGCTACAACGGCGAGAAGCACGGCCTGCGCCGGCGCATTAATCAGAAGGACTACACGCGTCGCTTGCAGGAATTCTTCGACCACTACTTGAAGGGCGCGCCCGAGCCTGAATGGATGCAGAAAGGCATTCCTTATTTGCAGCGCGAGAAGAGAGAGGAGAAGTATCGCGCCACGGATGAGGACGGGCCCGGTGTCAGAAGCCCGACCGTAAGGAAGGGCTTAAGTTAGGTACGCGCCTCCGGCGTGCTGTGCCGACAATTGACGAAGCACGCCAGAGGCGGTGCGTACCGTAAATCAAAAAGGCGGCCTCGCGGCCGCTGCCTTTTCCCTGGAGGAGCCCCCACCAGGCAGTAAGCCTTCGCTAGCAAAGAGCTGCTGTTTCACAAAGTTGCAAACCAGCGATCCTTACCTGAACTGGCTTGCCCTCGAGGCCGCGTGGGAGTGAACTTTGCTTCCCGGGCGGCGCTAACCGCAGCGGCCCGCCTGTAACAGCAGGTGCCCTGGAAACTACCTGCGCCTCGATGATGTTTCCCTCCTTCATCAATCATGACCCGGACCACGACATCACCTTCGGCATGCGCTGCGCGGGCTTTATCGCCGGATAGTTGGGGGCGGGAAGCGAAACTGCTTTCCCATTCAGCACCTCCACCTTCAATATTCTTTTTTCGTCATCGGAAAGACGATATTCAAGTAGCTCGCGTTTTCGTTCTTCTTTTTCCGATCGCGCACGCTGCCATCCAGGGCATTCACCAGTACGTGATACGTGACCGGAGTGGTATCAACTTCGGAAAGAATCAACACGTGGTAAAGCACCTGACTCAGGTTTAGCGAGTTCTCCCGGACCCGACCAGCGTTCTCCGACCAGACTGCACTCCAAAACCTTTCCGGGAACCTTGCTGGTCGCGATTCGAATCGCCTGATCCATGGAAGATCTTTGCTTCCCGGGCGAGGACCGCCCGCTTCTTCACTTCAGTTCTTCTTCCGCGCGGCGCTCAGCGTCGATCCCTGCGCATACGAAATTCCTGGCCCTGGTATTCCGTGCGACCGTCGCGCGTGATGGCCTCGCCACGTTGGAACGACTGCTCGTTGGAATTCAGATTGAAATTGACTTCAGCCTCCATCCACATCGAAACCGGCTTCGACCATTCTTCATCGCCGGCTCGAAGCGCCATTTGCTCACCGCTTCGACGGCGCGCTTGATCGAGAAGGATAGAGCGACTTCTTCACTTGAATACCCTGTGTGATTCCTTCGTGGTTGACCGTAAAGCCAAGCACGACTGATCCTTCAATCTTCTTTTTCGCGCGCGTCGGGCGGATATGCCGGTTCGGTGTGATGAGATGACGCGGGCCTTTCGATCCTGCCCTCGAGCCGCTGCGCCAACTTCGCGCTTCTCTTTCTCTTCGCGAGCGCGGGCTTCGTCCTCCGATCGACGTTCGATCGCCAGCGCGAGGCGCTCCTTCTCTCCACCGATGACAGTTCCAACATTCGCTTATGCTCTTCCAGGTTTCGTTGCACCTCGAGCAGCCTCGCTTCAATTGCGGCGCGCTCCGATTGCGGCGCTCGTTGAATCTTCTCTTTCAATGCAGTCAGCCTGTTGCGCAGCAACTCGACGATGCTTCGCTCCTGCTTGTCGCGCTGCTCGGCATCTCAGCTTTCGCTTGAAACGCCACTTTGGCGGCCGGCTCTTGCCTGGCGGTGTCAAAGCTCAAGGCGAAGACGCGCGCGCAGCGACGCAGGGCACCGCCAGCAGCAAAGAAGCGGCAATCAACAAACAGCGTTCGCCGGCGCGGTGAGAAGTTCTGTGGTCTTGAGCAGTGACATGATTCGTACCTCCAGGATGTCTGATTCGTTGATTCCAATGGTTGTGTCCGGGGCCAGCGGACGCCAGATTGGCGCCGAGCCAATCAAACTGATCAGCGAGCGAGCACTAGACTTCCGGTTGGATCAGTTTGGCAGCGACGGTTTCGTCGCAACAGAGTTCACGAGTGTGTTTGATTCGCCGCCGCGCAAAGGCTGCCGCCGGATGAAACGAGAGGGGAACGTAGATAAATTCAAAGATCAGGTTGGTTAGATAGTCACGGCGCGCAACGTGTACCAGCTCGTGACCAATCGCAGACCTCAGCACGTCCTGGTTAACTTCGCGGACGAATCGTTGCGGCAGAATGATGATGCGCCGGAACACACCGACCGTTACCGGCACTGGAACTTCGGCCGAGCACAGAATGCGGAAGGTCTGGTCCGGATAACCGTCTGACAGTCGTCAAGCGTGGCTTGAAATAATTCCGAGAAGTCGCAGGCAAACGCGCTCTTCAGAATGACTCTGGTCCGATGCCAGGCGCGAAACAGGCTGGCAATGCGCCACAGCACCAGCAGTGCGTAAAGCACGGTCAGTAACAGCGCCAATTTCGGATTAATACTGATCGAAGAGGCAGGCGGCAGATGGTTTACGCTCGTATGCTTGCGGACGCCGTAACGGATCTTTCCGGCGACTGCGTGCCGATTTCCACACCCGGCGTCAGGATTCGCGGAAGTTACGATTGGGCGCACACTGTCTTGCGCCGTCGCACTCTCGCCGGGCCATGGTCTCTCGGGCGAATCTGACGGAACTCAGAACCGGCATCGCGAGACAGGCCAACAGCGTCATCACCCATAAAAGGTGGCGATAACGTGCCGCCACGCCACGCAACAGCCAATCACACACCACGGCAAAGGTCACGATTAGCGACACTTGCCAGGAAGCATTGAGCAGAAACGTCAGCAGCATTTGCTCCAGGATTTTCATTTCTTTTCCCCGGTTCTCTTCGATCAGCTTTTGCAGCCGGGCCAGCTTTTTCGGGGTCAGATGTTTGGTTTCGACCAGGCTCATGACCAGACTTTCGGCAGATCCGCCAAACAGGCGCTCGACCAGATCGCTCAGGTGATTTCCGACCACGTGGCTGCGACTGACGACGGGCGAATAGAAGTACGCCCGATCTTTCAGGGTGCGCTTACACCTTCCCTTTGCGATGAAGAATGTTCAGCATGGTCTGCACCGTGGTGTAGGCCAGCTCGCGTTCGAGATGCTGCTGCACTGCCTGCACGTTGGACGCGCCCTCGTTCCAAAGCACGTGCATGATTTCCAACTCCAAAGGCGTCAAGTGTGGTGTCTTTTGTCTGGCCATCGGCCAACCGTCTCCTAAGTGTTTAGGACTTATACTCGCACCGCGGAAACTTTGTCAACTAATTTTTTAGGAGCTGTATCGCGTGGACTGAGGTCAGTACCGGGAGCGGTAGCGACCGGGTTACTGTACGAGCTATCTCGACTCTTGATGAGGTGCGACCCGGTCGCTACCGCTACAGACTAAAGTCTCGTGCCATCACGTTGCTAGAAGTCGATCACCACGCCCGCCGGAGGGCACGATCGGCAGCAGGCGATCGAACTGGCCCCTGGACCCGCCCGTTTGAAAAATAGAAATCGAAACCCGCGTAGCGCAACATTCTCGCGGTTCAGCAGATTCAGTACTTCCCGGTGAGAGTGAGTTTTGCTTTCTTGAAGAGAAAGGCCTTGCTCAGTCGAATGTCAAACGGTTGTAGAACGGCAGGCGCAGCTGATTGCGCTGCGTGATGAGGAAGAAACCCGCGGCGTCGCGACCGAAGAAACCGGGCACCGGTTGGCCGCTGCCATAGCGCCACTCGCCGCTGAGATTCCACGGTTCCGGTAAAGCGATAGTTTCCATACACGTTCAGCGTGTGCCGCTGGTCGTTATCCCCGGCAAACGTCAGGCCGTCGCGCCTATTAACCAATTTGGTGCGCGAATATCCGTAAGAGATCCATCCGGCAAGTTTGTTGGCGCTGCGACGTTGGGACAGTCAATTCAACTCCGCGGCCGTAACCGTCGAGCAAGTTTGCAAAGGAGGTCCGCCGAACGTGAGGAACGCGCCGGTCCGGCGAGGCTCATTCAAACTGAAAAACAAATTGCGATCTTCGCGATCGTAGACTTCGGCTAAAACGCGCGTGCGGCTGCCAATCGACCTTTCCACGCTCAGGTTGTAGTGGGTCGAGTATTCGGCGTTCAGCGCGGGATTGCCGAAGAGTCCAAACATCAAATTGAAGATCCGGAAATTGATAGTGACGCCCGATGGCCGCGCGCAGCTTCCACTTTTCGTCGATGGACCAGGCCAGCGAAGCTCGCGGTGAGAACTTCGTTTCCCGAGTGGCACTGCTGTGGTCGACGCGCAGGCCTCCATTCAACGAGAGTCCTCGCCGCTCGTCATGCCGGGAGTCCTGGACGTAATAAGCCTGTTCCGTTCCGCTCCGGTTGAAACTGCCGGCATCGAACGCGTTGGTGCCCAGGAAATCGAATTCCTGAACAAAGCTGTCGACGTTCAGCCGCCGAACATACAAGCCCGTTTCAATTCGTGTGTTTCCGAACTTGATAGCTTAAGTCACTGCGCACGCCAATTTGCGAGCGCTGCTCGTCCAAAAGTCGGCCGGTCATCGAGGTTTGTATTTCTGAAAGTTGTGTGCGAGACCGAATACTCGCGTCTGCCAAAACAGGTTTGGTTGCGGCGTGAAACTCCAGTAGCCGTTGAGCAGATAGTTCCTGGGTTTTCCCCGAAAGACTTGGTTCGATGCCCAGCAAATCGCGGTCCCGGTTTCGGTCATAGAGAAAATTTCCAAAGATCAGATTGATACCGACCTGATTTCGTTTCGACAGATCATGGACGACCTTGCTCTGAAAATCCGCGACGTCTATTACCGGCGGATTGTTGGTGTATTGGAACTGGTCGTTGAAACGTCGCACGACGTAACCGAGAAAGCTTTTGCGCGCCGAAACAAGGTACGAGCCGCGCTGTTTCGCAAATGGGCCATCGACGACCCCTGCCAGTCCGGTTAGCGCGGCCTGAACCCGGCCGCTCGGTTTCACCCGATTACCGTCATCGGGTCTCGATATCGAGGATTGCGGCGGTGCGGTCACCATGACTCGAAGGGTAGGCTCCCGGCAGCAGAGATACGGAATCCACCGTATCGGCGTTGATGATCGAGACCGATCCAGTATCGGGGTAACCGCCGGCAACCGATGTGCAGAAAGTTTTCCGTCAGCACTCCGTCAGATACAAACCGACCCGATCAAAGCCAGATCCGCGCACTGGAGAACTCGCTGCGGTAATCATCGGCAGCGTTGACGCCCGGCAGCGCTTGCGCCGCTCGAATAGGATCGTTGAGCAGGACGCTGGACAACTGTTGCAGCTCACGCTTGGTGAGGACATGTTCAGAAATCGCTTCGTTTGCCGGCTGATTCAAACGGCGAGGTGCTGACGGTCACGCTCTCTGTAGTGCCGCCGCGTCTTCGTTGAGCGCCACCTGAAAGTTCTCATTGTTCGCTTCTTTGAGCGTCACGGTTTTCTTTACCAGACCAAACGTGACCGTAGTGATGTAAAGATCAACCTGACCGGCGGAGAGGTTCTCCAGCGCAAATGCTCCTTTGATCGTCGGTCGTCGTACTTTGATCGGTGCCGCTGACGATAACTCTTACTTTCGCAGTGTGGTTCGCCGGTACGCGCGTCAACTACCCGGCCGCTGAGCCGGGCCGTCTTCGAGGTCCGATCCTGTGCGAGGTCGCCGTCCGGTTGGGCAGCATTGGGGTAACGAGCGTCAGACCCAAAACGAGTATCGCTGCGGTCAGAGGGTGAGGTTTCATAGTGTTCGCTGCAGCTCACGCTGCTAAAGCTTAAGCACAACCAGCGTCAGGCCGCCCTGCGGCAGGTCCTTGAATGTTTGGGTCAGGTGAAAATACAGGCCTCGCCCGGTTGCACCCCTTTCAGATTCACGCCAAAAGTAATCTGCTTCAGAGTAGCTGGTAGTTGGACCATCGCTTCAAAACTCGGAGTGCTGGTGCGGCTGAAGATGTAACCGGCGGGTGCGAATTATCAACTACCTGAGTGGCCGGTAAGCCAGTGAGGTCGAAGCCGAATCCCAGCGGCAGCGGCGTCGTCCTCAACTGTTGAAAGCCGGGGAGCGGATGAGTCCTCGTCAATACCGTCTTCTTCACAAAGGTATTCGGCGCGAGGTCCATTACAGCACGCAGTTTGACCGCGGGCAGCACCAGGTTTGATACGACGGATTGAAGGTGTTGATCTTGAAAATTACTTTCGTATCGGTTGTCGACAGTACGGACAGATTGTGTTGCGCGACATGCTGGTCACCGGGAACAAAGAACTTAGTGGTGCTGGGTGTCAGGCTATTGGGATAACAGAGCGCGACGAGACACTTGGGTCCAGGCTTCTGAGGATTCTCAAATCCAAATGGAGACGGGTGGGAAGCCGGCGGCGGAGTCCAATCGATCTGCTGCGTTCTGGCTTCCGCCTTCCGCCGGCAACGGCGATCCGATGAAGCCTACCCGCGCCGCACTGCCGTGGACCTGCGGCGCCATCACCAGCGAAGGATTCGCCACCCAGGCCTCGACGGTGATGCTTTCATCGCCGGGAAAATTGCAGGTGCCGGCCGGTTTGCGGTGAAACCTCACCAGAATCTTGTTGGGTCCGGCATCGGCGGTTTCCAAGCCTGAGGTGTGTCCAGTCAAAGTTATGTCAGGACTTAGCCACCAGACATCCGCCGGGTTTTGGAGTCCTCCGTCTCCGGGGATTGCTTCCATGAAGATGCAGGTATCGCCTGCGAGGCCGGGATCGTTAGGCATGATCAAACTCCTCTCAGAGGTGTAGGGATTATTTGTGCCGAGAGATTATCGAGCGGATATTGAAATGTCCAGGTTTTTGGGCGTAAGAGGCAGTGAGTCTAACTCCCTCTCCGCTGGGAGGGTTGGGGTGAGGGTCTTAGCGCAACTGCAACCAAAAACATTGCTGCGGGCTTCAGCCCGCAACGGGTTCTAGGAATTATTCGCAGCATCAACGGCGTTGAGGAATTGATTGGCGGCTCGTCTCCGATATCGGGCTAAAGCCCGGCGAATCATTCCGAGCCAGCCGTGCTAAGCCCCTCTCCCGACCCTCTCCCAAATGGAGAGGGAGGGTAACCCTAACTCCTTTCGCTGGATGAGAACCCTGGAAGGATGCAGCCAGACCATCGGGCCGAATCATTTCGCGCGCGCCTGTCTGCAGGTTGATCACGTCAGCAGGGTGAGCTAATCTGTCTACTGAGGTCCGACAGCGCTTCAAGCAATCCTTCACTCAGCAGAAACAGGTCCAATCGTTCAAGGCGAAGAGTTTCGAGACCGTGGCTCGCGCCACTCCGCTGCATCTGAGTCCAGTCAACGGTAGTCGTGAGATCCTGCGTGCCCGGATTGGCCAGGACGTTGTTGACAAACTGATGTCTGCGGAAAGCTCTCAATGTTCCGGCGAAGCGATCCGGCGCGTTAAGCAACTCGTCTCGGGTTGCGCCGTAGTCAACTGTGATTACCAGCCCCTCGTTGAGCAAGGCTGCGGCCCGCGAAAGAAAATCCTCAGCGTCAAGATTCACCTCGAAGACTTGTCCTTCTGACAGGTGCAGCTCAATATCTGCACAATAGGCGGCTACCTTGTCCGTCAAATCGCTCTCTACCCACACGAACTCGCCGGCCTCATTCACGCTTACGCAAAGCTGTCTGAGCACTTCGCCGCGTCCGATTACGCGTTGAACTGGAAAGGCATCGATCAGTTCATTTGAAAAAATGATTGCGTGTTCGAATGGCTCGCTGATCTCAGCAGAGACGGCGAAACTCAACTCGCTCTCCGAACTGCGCCAAACGTGCGCCGGCTTTTGCGCGCGCTTCCGGACCAACTTCGTCAATCAAGTAGCGCGTCGCCTCAAAGATTTTCGGAAAATTCAATTGCAGGCTCGCCAGAACTCCGTGAGCGAATTCTCCGGTGCCGCCGCCGGCTTCGACGATAGTCCATTGCCGGGGCGCGCCCAGATCAAAATACGACTTCATGAAATATTGCGCGAAGGTCGCGGCGAATAAGGGCTGGTCTCCGGCGCCGTGCGGTAGTCACCCGCCCTGCCCTGGCGGATCAAGTCAGGACGGATGTAGTAGCCATCTCGCTCGTCATATAGCGCCGCCTGCATCCAATCGTGAAAACTAATTGGACCATCGCGTCGAATGCGCGCGCGCAATCGAGCCGCCAGGTTGTTTTGCGAAGCGTGGTTGACGCTCGACATGTCGCTGATTGTGCCGCGAGGTGGGCAGGCGCGCAACGCGGCGCGGCATTAGTCCCGTTCAGAAACAAGGCTACAGGTGAACTGGCTCGGCCACGCCGATGCGCGGCAAGTCTTCGACTTGCCGAGAGCGTCTTAAAGTTGAACGGTCTATGACCCGGGTCGAGACCCAAAACAATTAGAGCGCTGTCCGGCAAGTCAGAGACTTGCCGCGCATCGGCGTGGCTGAGCCATTGCCGAGCAACGCGTCCTGCAAAGGCAACTCGTTCCATCCGGAAAGCACGCCGGAGGCGTGCGTACCGTTATTCGCTCTTTGGTTCTTTGTCGAGCAGGCGGGTCGTGCTGTCGGTGACGCTCGGCGGCTGAAGAATTTCCGCGGTCTGTGGTCTCTGTCGCCATTGCGACGCGGGATTGACTGACGCTGGAGGCAAAACGGGCGCGCGGTTTGACCGGCGGAATAGACGGCATATTGTAAGTCGGCGCCATGGGGAACGGGTACTTCGGGGCGCCTTCTTCAAAGATGGCGGCAAACAGCATTCGCAACGGCCCGCCGACAAAACAAATGATTGCCGTGAGCGCCGCCCAGAACGCAAAGAAGTTCTCCAGTCTGCCCGGCGCAAAACCCGACATCATCGCCAAAGATCGGAACGAGGAGCACTCCGATCAGCATTATGAGCACACCTTGCTTGACACCTTTGCGCCGCGGCGAGATCTTTTTCACCGTCCGGCGGTGCTTGATATTGCGGCAACATGCCGTTGTGCGCCAGCACATGAATAGTTCCTTCCATGGAGAACCCGCAACGCGAGCAGAAGCGCATTGAGTCAGTGGCTTGTTGTTGACCGCATCTGGGACAAAACATAGATTCTGAACTGTGTTCGATCCAACTACCAGCGAGACCGGGTTGGCTTTATCGAACCTTGATCTGTTTCTTGAATTTCCTCGGCTCTAAGTTGATGATGACGCGCACGCACCAGCGTGTCGAGCAGCAACGACGCCAGATGCATCTTGCCCGACGGCGTCATCACTTCTTTCAACAGGTCCTCATCGTTCTTGAATAATCCGAAGCCGCGTTGGCGAGCGTGGCTTCAACTTCGTCAAAGTACTCGAGCAACTTCTCTCGGCGTCGCTAAATTCTCCGGCAGCGTCCACTCAAATGGGTCGTCCCAGAGATTAGCGGTAATCCCGTCAAATGTCTGTTCGACCGCCCCCGCGCTGCGCACGATGTGCTCACCGAGATGATAATTCATGCGCGGAGGTTCTTTGATAGATCTTGTTCGGGTCAATCGCCTGAATCAGCTCGCGCCACTCTGACTGGAGCCGCAGAAATTCATGATCGAACCATGCCGTCAGGTGGCCCATTGAATCATTGTTCGCTGACTCGATCAATCAAAATTGAGTTGGCAGAGCTGCCAGTTAACCATACGCTCGGGCGCTTGCTGTTAGTTCCCAGTGGATTCTACCGGCTCTTTTTACTCCCTCTCCATTGGGAGAGGGTCTGGGCAGTGGCCTTGAGGCGCAAACTGCAACCAAAATTTGCTGGCGGGCTTCAGCCCGCAATCCGTTCAGGAATTCTCGCAGCACCAGCAGCATTGCTGAAGCTCGTTCGATAGACGGGCTGAAGCCCGGAGCATTGTTTCCGATTTATCGTACTAAGCCCCTCTCCCGACCCTCTCCCCAAAGGAGAGGGAGCCTGATTACCTATCCAGCCAGTTTCTTCTTTACCGTGTCGCTGACCGATCCGCCCATCGGCGTTTTTGCCGGCAAGTTTGGGCATCACGGCCTTCATCACGGCGCCCATCGTCCTTCATTGAACTCGCACCGGTTTCGGCGATCGCCTCGCTGACTGCCTGCTCGATTTCCGCTTCCGAGGCTGCCTGCGGCAGGTAAGTTTCGATCACCGCGATCTCGGCGATCTCTTTATCAGCCAATTCCGGCCGTCCGGCCTTTCTGATACTGCTCGACCGAATCGCGCCGCTGTTTCACCTGTGAACGCAGCAACTTCAAAACATCTTCATCCGTAATCGCCTCAGCCGCCATCTTTCTCGCGATTCATGATTGCAGCTTTGACCATGCGCAAAGTCGAAGTGCGCGCGGCATCCTGCGCCTTCATCGCGGCGGTCATGTCATCTGATAATCTGGTCCTTCAAACTCATGCGCCTAACTGTAGCGCATTCAAGAGAACTTGGCTAAGATTGCGCGGTCAATCAGAGCGCATTTTCGAAGCACCGTTTTCACTCGATGCTGGCTCCAAATTCCACGCTGCAAAACCGCTATCTGATCGTGCGCGAACTTGGGCATGGCGGGATGGGCACGGTTTATGAAGCGATCGATCAGCGCGTCAGTTGCGTCGTCGCTCTCAAGCAAACCCTGGTGGGCGCAAACACGCCGGCGCGTGAGGCATTTCAACGCGAGGCCGCCCTACTAGCCAATCTGCGCCATGCATCGCTGCCAAAAGTCATGGACTATTTCAGCGAAGGCGACGGCGAATTTTTGGTGATGGAGTACATCGCCGGGCACGACTCTCGCCGAACTTGCTCGAACAGCAGCAGTCTCCTTTTCCGCAGGATCAGGTTTTGGCCTGGGCCGACGAATTGCTGAAGCTGCTGGATTATCTGCACACGCGGGAACCTCCGATTGTTCATCGCGATATCAAACCTGGCAAACCTGAAAATCACCCGCGAGGGCGAAATCTTCCTGCTCGACTTTGGCCTGGCCAAAGGCGCGGCCGGGCAGATGGCCACGGTGCGAACCGGCGGGAGCGTGCACGGATACACGCCGCTCTACGCGCCTCTGGAACAGATCCACGGCCAGGGCACAGACCCGCGCTCGGATATCTATTCGCTGGGCGCCACGCTTGTACGATTTGCTGACAGGACAACCGCCCGTGGCTGCACCGGTGCGCTTCTGACGCCATCGAAAATGAGCGGCCTGATCCTTTGCCGCCGGCGAACCGTCTGAACTCGCGAGTGTCTTCAGTGGTGGCTGAGGTGATTGAGCGAGCGATGGCCTGTGAGTCGCCGCCACCGTTTCAGCAGTGCCGCCGAAATGCGCGACGCTCTGCAACGCGCGAAGCAGACCATCGCGGATCTCGAAGCCGCGCGTAACGCCGCGGCAAAGGCTCTGGACAGGAAACCGCTCTGATTCTCAAATCGACCCGGACAAACCAATCGTCACCGACAGCAACGTCGAATTCACGGTTTACTCGCCCCGGCAAATCAAGCCGGAGAAGAATTACACCGATGCTCGCGTTTGCGCACCTGGCAAAGAAGCGTGATGACGCCTCTGCCGACGAACCTGATCCAATCGCAGAAATGAAAGATCAGGCGGCGCGCATTCTGAGCAAACAGCAAGCCGATTATGACAACGCAAACGAGCCCAGCGGCCAGCCCGTTCCGCGCCAGGGCGAAATCACTTTCGTGCCGATGGTGCCGGGCGTTACCTTCAGTCCGGCGAGTCGCACCTTCACCTGGCGCAAGAGTGTTCATCGCGAAGAGTTCGATCTCTGGGCTGCGCCTGACCAGGACGGGCAGAGCCTTTCGGGACAGATGACGGTCTTTCTCGGGAGCCTGGTGATCGCCGAAGTTCCTTTGCGAATCTCAGTAAACAGCCGCGCTGAGTCGTCCGCGGAAAAAATTTCTCTGGATGGGCCGCAAAGCAGCCGGCGGCTGCGGCAGATTTTTGCTTCGTATTCACATCAGGACGAACAAGTCGTGGCCGAGCTGGCCCAGGTGGCTCCGCTTTGCGGCTCGCGTTTCCTAATGGATCGAACCATCTCGAGCCCGGCGAAGATCGGCGCGAAGGACTGCAAGCGGCTGATTCGCGGCGCCGACATGTTTCAACTCTTCTGGTCAACGAATGCGATGCGATCAGCCGATACCGTCGATGAAATCAATTACGCGGTATCGCTGGAGCGCCCCGGATTTATTCTCGCCGACATATTGGGAAGAGCCTCTGCCGCGGAGCCCGGCTGAGCAGTTACCGCCACCGGCGATCGATCGCCTGCAATTTCATCGCATCTATCCGGGCGCAATTTCGCACGCCGTGCAGACGCAGTTTCTGATCGGCAGAGACGTTCGCCGCCGCGCCTTCGCAGAGGCTTTGAAACATCCGGACGATGTTAGGCCCACGGCAGAACTCGCGCCGATTGGTTCGACTGAGGAGGCGGTGGCCGACACTGCACCGCTCGAACCTCCGCCGTTGATTCAGGCGCAGCTCCGATCGATCGATGCGCCCCTCCTTTGCGGCAGCGTCGCCGGGTCTTTCGACGGTCGCGGCTCCACCGCCTGGGGAAAAATGTTCGAGATGCGGAGTGCGCTGGAACCTCGGGCCAAAGATTCTGCGGCCGTTGCGGGCATTCAGCGCATGAGCCGTGGCTCAACGCCGGCCCATCACGCAGCCATTGTCAGATCCGCACGCCGTCGGCGACCGCTCCAGCAATATTGTCTCAGCCATTGGAAACCACCGGCCCTGCCACCTCAACCAATGGCGGCTCCAGCTTTTCCCCGCCGATGCAAATGCCGGCGGCCGTGGTCAAACGAAAGTTTCCGATGACGCCTATCTATGCGGGCGCGGCGCTGATGCTTTTGGTAGTTCTGGTCGCTCCGGCCTGGATCATGTTGAGTATGAACTCGGCTTCGAAAAACAATTGCGACCGGCGCCAATTGCGACTCGTTGACTAACCAGAATCAAAACAGCTCGAACTCAAACAGCTCGAGTGGAATCACTCCCGACCTGCAGTTTGCGAAACTCGATGGCGGCACCTCTGCGACTCAGGGATTTTCGCGGCCGCGTCGTGTTGCTGAATTTCTGGGCCACCTGGGCGATTCCATCCAAGAATGAAATTCCGAGTTTGAATAGTTTGCAGCAGAAGCTACGAATCACGCGGCCTGGTGGTGATGGGGATCTCTTACGATGACATACATGCGGAACAAATCAAAAAATTTCAGAACGAGATGCCGCAGAAACATTCCAAATCGGTCTGGGTGGCAGAGCGGTCTGGAAGGACAACTCGCGACGCCCTGACAGCTTAGCCAACTACCTACATCATCGATCGCCGCGGAAAGATGCGAGCAAAGTTTGTTGGCGCCAGAAGTCGCGAGCAATCGAGGCTGCAATTCAACCACTGCTCAATGAAGCACCCTAGCAGGCCGGTGAACAACGATTTGAGTGAGCGCTAGTCGCCGCTTTGCGTTAGCACAGGAGCAAGTGTTGAAATTAGTAGCAATCTTAACCTCGCGACAAAGCGGCGATCGAGTCGCGGCACCCAAATTATGGGCGCCAGTTGTTTAGCATGAAGAGAATCCGTCCAATCCAGTTGATCGTCGTCGTCGTCACAGTTCTTTCTGTTCCTGTCCGCATCGCATCAGCGTGTTACCACCGCGCCGATCAGCACGCTTCTGCGCTCCAGCAGTAGTCGGTCCGCAACAGTCAGAAATGCTGCCGCTGGCAAAGTTCACCAATAAAATACCGCATGGAATTTGTGCTTAATCCCCGAAGGAAAATTCTCGATGGGATCGGCAGGCGGCGCGGACAACGAAAAGCCGACCCACGGCGTGACCATATAAGCCAGCCCCTTCTATATTGGGCGTTACGAAGTCACCCACTCGGCAGTGGCGAGCCGTATGGCGACTACGATCGATGAACAGAGACGCAAGATCAAAACGACGCCAAGAGTTTAGTCGCCAGTCCGATGGCCGGCGAGAGCGATGACCGCGCTGACCTACTATGCGAAGCTGGCAAGAGGCCCACACGTTCGTAGACCGTTTGAATGCTTTGAAAGACGGTCACACGTACCGCCTGCCTTCCAGGCGGAATGGGAATATGTCTGCCAGCGCCGGCTCTACGGAAGATCGGCCTGGTCGACCTGAACCTAATCGCCCAGTACAAGAACAATTCCAATAACTATGTCCAACCGGTCGGCATGAGACGGCCCAACGCGTTTCAGATTTACGACATGATCGGGAATGTCTGGGAATGGTGTGAAGACGTCTTTCATTTGAACTATGACGGAGCGCCGGCAGACGGCAGCGCCTGGCTGACGAATCGACGAACTTGGCCAGAAAGTTAAGCGAGGCGGTTCCCTTCACCGACGCGAAATTTCGATTTCCGCGCGTTGCGCCGCGCGTAGCTCTGAGAGTGCCGATGCTCGCGATGTTGAGACCGGCGTTTCGAGTCGTGGCGACAGCGCGGTCAATAGGCCTGCGGCGAAGCAACCAGCTTCGCCCTCAACCGAACTAACCATGAAATTGAGAAAGCCCCTGATCCTGGTTTGGCAATCGTGACTGCTTCAAGCTCCATCAGTGTTTGCCTCGACGCTCGGCTACCAGGTTCAGCGTCACAAGTCAGTTAATAGCGTCGAGGTGAATTCCACCGTTATCGGCTCCGTGACAGCGCGTCCCAATCGCTACGTCAAGGTCGTAAGCTGGTGTTACTCGCGCATCTCAAAGATTTATGTTGAGCCCGGAGACGACGTAAAGAAGGGTGGTGGCGCTGTTCCTGGTTGAGTCACATCGACTCAGCGCAACAGTGGTCGCGAAGTATTCGCCGATAGTAGTGCATTGTCGCTGACATTCCCGCACGGATCGGAGACGCCGTGGGTCAACAAAACCACCGGTAATGATCATCGCTGACATGTCCAGAATCTTCGTCTGGATCAATTTCTGAGGCGAAGGACATCTCAAAGTTGCGTGCCGGCCAGCGCCCAAAATCATAGTTGATGCATTTCACGAAGAGATATATCGGCGGTGTCGTCATTCGGAAGGATCTGCAGCCAGTTGCACCTCAGCAGACCCGGAGTCTAGAGTCAGCAATCGAGATCAGAGAGATCGCAGAAGCTGCAGCGAAAACGCGTGCGTCCCGAGTGATGCCACCGCCGAGATTGTGATCAAACCAGAAAAATAGTTTGAAAGGCACGATACCCGTCGGGCGATCCTCGATTCTGGCGGTGTCCCTCGGTTGCGCTGAAAAAGCGCCAACCCTGGGTTGGAGGACTGAATCCTTCGGGATTCACATGCTGGATTTACCGCCGATTAGATTCTGGTCAGTCAACCATATGGATGCCCTCGCAAACCCTCGCCTTGGGCTTAACCCCGCCGCTGTCTTCAGGTAGTGTTCTGGCGCGATTTCTTAAAGTTGAGTAAGATTCGCTCTGATTTGCCATACGGGAACTCGGGCATGACGCCGACGATCTCTTCGTTAGTCGCTTTCAATGCTATCCCCCCAACATCATCCTGCAAAATCGCTATCGCATTGTGCGCGAGCTCGGGCACGGCGGCATGGGCACCCGTCTATGAAGCCGTGGACCAACGCGTGAACTGCATCGTTGCGCTGAAAGAGACGTCGGCGGGTAACGACCCTGAAGCGAAATCGCGCGTTCGAACGGGAAGCTTCGCTGCTGGCTAACCTTCGTCATCTCGATCTTGCCGAAAGTCGATGGACCACTTCCACCGAAGGCGACGGCGATTTTCTGGTGATGGAGTTTATCCCCGGCTGACGATCTGGCTGAGCTGCTCGAATCGCGTGAGAGTCCTTTCCGCAATCCCAGGTCCTCGCGCTGGGCTTTCGAGTTGTTGCACGTCCTTGAATACCTGCATCAAGCAGGAACCGCCGATTCTCCATCGCGACATCAAGCCGTCGAACTTGAAGCTGACAAAGAGTGGCGAGGTGTTTCATGCTGGACTTCGGACTTGCGAAGGCGCACTGGGCCAAATGCCGACGCTAGCCGCGAGTCGCAGCGTGCGCGGTTATACGCCGATTTACGCTTCGCTTGAACAGATTCACGGCCACGGAACCGATCCGCGCAGCGATCTCTATGTCGCTGGGAGCAACCCTTTATCATCTCTTGAGCGGCCTTCCGCCGGTTGACGCAACCGACGCGATTTCATGTCATCGAAGATGGTGAGCGCGATCCGCCAAAGCCGATTACGGAAGTTAATTCACAGGCCTCCCCGAACGTCTGCGTGCGTCATTCATCGGGCGATGGCTCTCCAGTCGCAAAGATCGGCCGATCAGCGCCACCGAAATGAGCAAGGCGCTTCGCAACGCCGCGGAGAAGAAGATGGAGCGCAACGCTGCGTGAAGAGGAGTATCGGCGGGCAGAAGAGCGACATCGAGCCGAGGAGAGGAACTGGGTCAACCAGAAGAAGCGGAAAAAAGGCGCCTGGTATGAAGAGCGTAAACATGCAGAAGCTGAGCGAGCGCCGCCGGCTCGAAAACCCAACCGGCAAACCGGAGAACGAGCGCGCCGTGTTGCACCCGGTGCTACAAAACCCGGTCCGACAATCCCGGCAAGAGACATGGAACGGTGCGAAAGAAATTGATGGCGCTCACATCAAAACCATGCCCGCACCGCCCCCGGAGAAAGTGCCGGCCGCACAGTTACTCCAGGAGCCACTCATCGTGATGAGGAGTCAACCTTTCCAGTCCGGCCAAAACGCAAAATAAAAATAATTCCCATCGCGATCGGAGTATTGGTCCCAGTCGCCGGTATTATTCTGTTGATTGCTCAACCCTGGTCTCGACCTTTAACTAATAGCGCTTCGACGCCAACGAACCACCGAATTCAGGTTGCCATGATGCCCAGGGCGAAGAGGCGATCCATATTTTGTCAGCTGTCATCAGGGCGCGGAACAAGCAGCGAAAAGAGTTAAATATAGATCTCTTATGGGATGGACCAATGGATTTCGATCCTGCCAGGCAGAATGAAATTGTCGAAGCCTGGATCAACAGGGGGTCGATGTCATCGCGGTCAGCGTCGCAAACCAGGCCGGCATTTCCACCGTGCTGCGCAAGCGCGCGAGAAGCGAATCAAAGTCATCACCTGGGATGCGGACGCGAGAAGGACGCGCGAGATTTCTTAATCAACCAGGCAACGCCTCAGGGCATCGGTAACACCTTACCGATGAAACGGCGCGCATAATGAATGCCAAAGGCGATTTTGCCATCATCACCGCGTCTCTCAGCGCTGCTAATCAAAATGAGTGGATTAAGCACATCAAGGCGCGTCTGGCTGAGAAATATCCCGAGCTGAAAATCGTGGCAATCCAGCCGAGCGAAGGAGACCGCGGCCGCGCCTTTTTCTGAAACAGAGATGGTGCTGAAAGTGTATCCGAATCGCGAAAGTGATCATGACGATTGCCACGCTCGCCATGCCGGGAGCCGCCGAAGCGGTTAAGGAATCCGGACGCACCGACGTGAAGGTGATCGGAGTGTCTTTCGCCCAACATGAACAAGCCCCACGTAAGTGCTGGGGTAATCGAAAGTGTCGTGCTGTGGAACCCGGTCGACCTTGGTTATCTGACAGTTTGATGCGGCCAGCGCGCTGAGCAAACGGAAAATTGAGAGCGTGGCGATCGCGAGTTGTCTGCCGGACGTTTGGGAAAGATCGAAGTCGCTGACGACGAGGTGCGTCTAGGCGCTCCTTATCTTCAACCAGGAGCAACATCGATCGCTTTAATTTCTGAAGCAAGCAGTCGCGCCCGGAGGGGCGGTTGCGTAGGTGGTCGGCAAGCCAGAACAGACGCAAGATCAACGGAGCCTTTGAATTGAGCAACGGTTTCACGAGGCTTTGGAGAGTCGCGAGTAGGCACTACATTTTATGGATCTGAGCGGACTTAACGAGCATAGTCAGAAAGGGCACGCAGCGATCGTAGCTGAGCGTGTAGAAGCTTAGCCCCAGTTTGATGCTCTGGTAATACGCCGCAACGTTCTCTTTGTAGTACTCTCTCCGAGGGTACATGCCAGGCCTCGCGCCCCAGTTTACTCGCTAAGAACCATTTTTCCAGGAGTCGCGCGGCGCGCCCGTTGCCGTCCATGAAGGGATGAATGTGAGCAAAGACCAGTGAATCAGCGCTGCGTGGAGAAGGTTTCGGGCTTCGTTGAACGAGGCGCGCTGCAGCTCCGATCTCGGCGAACATGGTCCGCATAGCATTCGGTACATGGTCAGTCTGAGCGCGGCATATCTCCATCCCGGCGCTACTATAAACATAGACCATCTGATCGCGATATTTTCCCAAAGCTGATTTGGCCAGCAATGTCGTAGCCAGGCATCGTGCGCCGCGAGAAGGTTTTTCTCGTTCAGCGCATGGCTTTGGCGAAGCGGTAAGCCGACTCAAGATTCCTCGATCTCTTCGATCTTCGCCTTGAAACGAATTCTGACCTCGGAACTTAGAGGCGAGATAGCCTGTTCAGGTCAATGGGATTTCTTCGATGTTTGAGGGAATAGACGGCTGAGACCGTGTTTGAAAAATCGGTTGCCGGCAGATCGAGTTGTTCGCAACGAACTCGTGCCAAAGTTTGGTCGGGGCTCGAGTCTTCCAAGCTTCCTGAGCCACGCGGCTTAAAGGATAGCGCCGATCCGGCAACGTTCATGGATCGAACCGGACTTATTACCTTTGGCTAGTTTTCGGGGTTGAAAAGCCTTGTGCAGATTAAAGTCTACGTTACTCAACCGCTCATCATTCGATTGAGCGAGATGCGCCAGATACCTTCCCGTGTACGACTCTTTCACCCTTCATGATGTCTTCCGGCGTCCTGGTCGCGACCACGTGGCCACCCCTCGTCGCCACCCTCCGGCCCTAAATGAACGATGAAGTCCAAGCCGCCCTGATCAGCATCGAGATTGTGCTTCAGATCACGAGCAGCGAACTCCTCCCCGCACCGACTGAAGCGCGAAGAGGCGGCAGAGCAATCTGTTGATGCTCGCGCGGGCAGGCCCGTCGTCGGCTTCCGGTCGAAGATGTGGGTGAGGCCCAGCGAGCCACCAGCCGCTGCCTTTGAAAGGCGATGCGCCGCCAGCTTTCACGCGCGTTGTGCTTCGCTGCGCCTGAGAGCGTCGTGGAGCTGATCGGGTGCAGGTATTGTGCGGCGCAACCAAGGCCGACTTCATCCAGCATCGCGCAGGCGATTGGCGATCTTGTTGACTCCTCGCGAAAGAAGAAGAGTGACGACTTCGCCCGCACGGTCGTTCAGCATCGTGAATGTTTCTGCCGCGATAACGCACGCGTCGAGTGATCTGGTTGTTTAAAGCGTGGCTTCTGCACTCTTCGCAACCATTCCGGATGTCATGAAATTCAGGACCCGACGAAAGACGGTGCTGCCGTCATAAAACTTCGCAGCGGCTGCCGAACGTTGAAACGGGGTGCGGCGTGAAGGTGATTTCAAAGCCACGAGACTGGGGCTTCTGCGAGTCTCGTTAAAGGTTCGGCGAATCGCATCGTAAACCTGATGTAAGTGACGGGTTCGATCGGCAGCAGCAATGTCGTAAACTGAACCAAAGCACAC
>ERZ1370068.9960-contig-87_pt1 | contig 30972 bp, 36 predicted proteins | sample MGYA00561227_ERZ1370068 | MGnify/ENA primary metagenome ERZ1370068 (study PRJEB38410, sample SAMEA6850437) | metagenome | study: Metagenomic assessment of the ecological functions of the soil: analysis of the soil microbiota associated with the...
TCAAAGTTACGTATTGCTATGCATCCATTTCACCGGTGGGCCTGCCGGTCCCGGTAGGCGCGCATCTTGGCGCGCGCGCCGCAGATCTGCATGGAGCACCACCGCGACCGGCCGGACGCGGACCGGTCGTAGAACGCCCAGCCGCAGCGCTACCGGGGCAGCACTTCAGCCGGGCCCAGGTGCCTGGCCGTGGCCGCCGCGGCGATCGCCGCGGCGACGCCGCCGATGACCCGGCTGAACGGGTCGTGGTCCGCGCTCACCAGGCGCACGCCGCCGACCGGGTCCACCGCCAGGGTCAGGCGCGTGGGGGCCAGCGCCATGGTCAGCCTGCTGGCCGCCTCGGGATCTTCCTGCCGCTCGACGTGGCCGGCTGAGCACCTGCCTGGTCGCCTCGCGCAGTTCCACCAGCGCGGCCCGCTGGACGCCGGTCAGCGCGGAGCTCGGTCTAAGCAGCAGGCCGGCCGCGGTGAGCCACCGGGCCGCCTCGGGCGCGGTGCCGAGCAGGTCCCGCCCGGTCTCCGCGTTCAGCGTGTTCACCAGGGCCTGATCAGCCGCAGCGAGCCCGGCGCGGGCGCGCGGTCACCGGGATCCTCGCCCGCGGTGAGCAGCAGGGCGTCGTTACCCTCAATCACGCTTCTATGGTAACTGCTGAGAGCTTGCTGAGGATGTATTGCCTGGATGGGTTACCTCTGAAAGACTCTCTAAGGTAAGCAGGAGGCCCGCCGCGCACGGGGGCGGCGGCGGGCCCGGCGCCGGGCGGCAGAAGTGGCGGACTGGCGTTCACTGAAGAGCGGTAGAAGGCAGTGCTGATTGATCGGGACGCAGACGTTGGCCGCGCCCGGCGGCGTCACCAGCGGGCCAGCTCAGGTGCTGATGCGGCGGGGGATGTCCTGGCTGAGGGCCTGGGCGCTGGCCCGGATCACGTCCGGTCGAAGCCCGCCGCCAGGGCGGCCAGCGCGGCGTCCAGGTAGAAGGTCAGGTCGGCGTCGGCGCGGGCGGACCAGCGGTCGTAGGCCGCGCGGCAGGCGGCCAGGTGGCGCGGCCGACGGCGAGCGGGTAGAGCGAGTCGGCGGGCTGGCCCGTGCGGGTGGCGGCGAAGTCGCTGATGGCCCGCTCCCACGCGTCGTAGTGCAGGGCGGCGCTGGACTGCAGCGCGGGCACGTTACCGATCAGGTTCATCCGCATCCGCAGCTCGGGGACGTCCTGCGGCCCGTAGTGGTTGGCCGCGACCACGGCCCGGCGGATGGCGTCCATCATCGGCACCCCGGCTGACGGCACCGGCCAGCGCCGCCCGGATCACGTCCACCTCGTGGTCGAACTCGCTCCACAGCACGCTGGTCTTCGAGCCGAAGTAGCGGAAGAACGTCCGCTTGCTCGACGCCGGTACTCGGCCGCGATCTGCTCGATGGTGGTGTTGTCGAAGCCCTGCTCGGTGAACAGGCGCAGGGCGATCAGCTCCAGCTCGCGCCGGCTGGTACCGGGCGGCTTACCACGCCGGCCGCCCGCTCGCCTGCCGGCCGCCCCGCTGGTTGACTGCCGTCGCCGGTCAACACGGTCTGCCTCCTCGGGACAAGTCTTGTCTTATGGCACAAGGTGACGTTAACATGCGGATTATATTCGTCACCGCGTGACGGAAATGGTGCCGCCGCATTCATTGTCCACGTCTGCGCAGCTAGGGAGAGCGCCATGAGCGAGCGTGTCGCGACCGTTGACGTCACCGAGGTCGCCGCGGAACCCGGCGGCCCAGAGCCGCTGGAAACCGAGCTGAGCGGAGGCCGAGCTGCTGGTGGAAGAGGTCTCCATCGACGGCATGTGCGGTGTCTACTGACGCCGCCGCCGCGGGCCGGAATCCTTCGATCTCGACCGCCCCTGGCAGCTGCACCCGCAGGTGTCGGTCCGGCCGGAACGGTTCGGGGCGCTGCTCTACCACTTCGGCACCCGCCGCCTGTCGTTCCTGAAGAGCCCCGCGCTGCTCACCGTGGTCAGCGACGCTCGGCGACGCGCCCAGCGCGCGGGAAGCCTGCGCGACAGGGCCTACGACCGAAGCCGAACCTGCCCGCCTACGCCACCGCCCTGCAGACGCTGGCCAGCTCCCAGATGATCCGCCCGCGGGAGCGCGTGACGCAGGTGCACCACTGCCTCTGGTCGAGCAGTTCCAGTACGGCCTGGACGCGCCGATCTGCCTGACCTGGGAACTGACCTACGCCTGCAACCTGGCCTGCGTGCACTGCCTGTCCAGCTCGGGCCGGCGCGACCCGCGCGAGCTGACCACCGCCGAGTGCCGGGCGGTGATCGACGAGCTGGAGCGGATGCAGGTGTTCTACGTGAACATCGGCGGCGGCGAGCCCACGGTCCGGCCCGACTTCTGGGACCTGGTCGACTACGCCACCGCGCACCACGTCGGGGTGAAGTTCTCCACCAACGGGATCAAGATCACCCCGGAACGAGCCGCCAGCCTGGCCGCCAGCGACTACGTCGACGTGCAGATCTCGCTGGACGGCGCGACCGCCGAGGTCAACGACGCGGTCCGCGGCCCAGGCTCGTACGCCACCGCGCTGCGGGCGATGGCAGAACCTGGCCGCAGGCCGGGTTCCAGCGGCTTCAAGATCTCGGTGGTGGTGACCAGGCAGAACGTCGACCAGCTGGATGACTTCAAGGCGATCGCCGACCGGTTCGGCGCGCAGCTGCGGCTGACCCGGCTGCGGCCGTCCGGCCGCGGCGCGGACGTCTGGGACGAGCTGCACCCCACCGCGGCCAGCAGCGGCAGCTCTACGACTGGCTGATGGCCCGCGGCGAGCAGGTGCTGACCGGCGACTCGTTCTTCCACCTGGCCGCCTACGGCGACCCGCTGCCCGGCCTCGAACCTGTGCGGCGCGGGCCGGGTGGTCTGCCTGATCGACCCGGTCGGCGACGTCTACGCCTGCCCGTTCGCCATCCACGAGAGCTTCCTGGCCGGGAACGTCCGCGGCCCGGGCGGCTTCGCCGCGGTGTGGCGGGACTCGGAGCTGTTCGCCGAGCTGCGCCAAGCCGCAGACCGGGGGCGCGTGCCAGTCGTGTTCGGCCTACGACTCGTGCCGCGGCGGGTGCATGGCGGCCAAGTTCTTCACCGGGCTGCCGCTGGACGGCCCCGACCCGGAGTGCGTCAAGGGCACGGCGAGCGGGCGCTCGCGGCCGTCGCCGGGGCCCCCGTGCCCAGGCCGTTCGGCAATCATTCGCACCGAGTCCCGCGGCCCGGTGCCGGTCACCATCGGCCCCAGACCAGCCAGCCCGGACCAGTCAGGCACAGACCGGATCGGGCCTGCGACGAGAATCCGCTGGTAGCGGCTTTTCCGTCCCTGACCGGCCCCGGGGTCGGCGACGGTGAGAGCTGCGCGAGCAGCATGTGAAAGGAGTGACGCAAGTGGCTGGGAAGCTCGAAGGCAAGGTCGCCTTCATCACCGGCGCGGCCCGCGGCCAGGGCGGTCGCACGCCGTCCGGCTGGCCCAGGAGGGCGCGGACATCATCGCGGTCGACATCTGCGCCCAGATCGGCAGCGTGGCCTACCCGATAGCCCGCCGAGGCACCCTGAGCCGGAGACGGCCAAGGAGGTCGAGGCGCTGGACCGGCGGATCGTCGCCCGGCAGGCCGACGTGCGGGACGAGGCCGGCGCTGCGCGCGGCCTTCGAGGCCGGGGTGGCCGAGCTCGGGCCGGTCGACATCGTGCTGGCCAACGCGGGCATCGCGCCGATGTCGCTGGGCGAGGAGCCGCACGAGGCCTGGCAGGACGTGATCGACGTCAACCTGACCGGCGTGTTCAGCACGGTCGAGATCGCTGATCCCGTCGATGATCGAGGCGAGGGCGCGGGCGGCGCGATCGTGCTGACCAGCTCACACCACGCCGGGATCAACGGGATCGGCGGCTCGGGCCGCGGCGGCCTCGGCTACACCGCCTCCAAGCACGGCGTGGTCGGGCTGATGCGCTCCCTACGCGAACTACCTGGCCCCGCACCGCATCCGGGTGAACTCGGTGCGCCCGACCGGGGTCAACACGCCCATGGTGGTGAACGACATCATGCAGGCGTTCTGGCCAGCGACCCCAGCCTGTCCCAGGCGATGGCCAACGGCTCCCGGTCAGACATGGTCGAGCCGGTGGACATCTCCAACGCGATCCTGTGGCTGGTATCCGACGACGCCCGCTACGTCACCGGCGTAACGCTGCCGCGTCGACGCGGGCTTCACCAACTAAGAAGTGATGGAGGCGAGGCATGGCTGGACGAGTAGCGGGCAAGGTCGCCTTCATCACCGGGGCCGCGCGGGGGCAGGGGCCGCGCGCACGCGATCCGGCTGGCCGAGGAGGGCGCTGACATCATCGCGATCGACATCTGCCGCAGACTACGGCGACGGTGCCGTACCCGCTGGCGACGCGAGGCGGACCTGGCCGAGACGGTCAAGGCGGTCGAGAGCGCTGGACCGGCGGATCGTAGCCACGGTGGCCGACGTGCGGACGCCGCATGCGCTGAAGGCCGCCGGTCGACGACGGCGTGGCCCAGCTCGGCCGACTGGACATCGTCAGCGCCAACGCGGGCATCTGCACCATCCAGAGCTGGGGACGAGGTGACCCCGCAGGTCTCGGCAGGACACCCTGGACACCAACCTGACCGGGGTCTGGAACACCATGGTGGTCAGCGTGCCGCACCTGATCGCGGCGGGCGGCGGCTCGATCATCTGCAACCAGCTCGCACGGCTAAGCATCAAGGGGCCTGCCCTACCTGGCCCCGTACGTGGCGGCCAAGCACGGCGTGGTCGGCATCGCCAGGACCATGGCCAACGAGCTGGCCCGGCACAGCATCCGGGTCAACACCGTGCACCCGACCGGGGTGGACACGCCGATGGGCAACGGCCTGGGCGGCCTCGAGCCGCTGATCAACCGCGACCCCAACCTCGGCCCGATCTACATGAACACCCTGCCGGTGGAGACCGTGGACGCCGCGCGACATCAGCAACGCGGTGCTGTTCCTGGCCTCCGACGAGGCCCGCTACGTCACCGGCCTGGAGTTCACCGTCGACGCAGGCAACACGATCAGGTAGTCAAGGAGGCTAGGAACATGGCAGGACGGGTAGCGGGCAAGGTCGCCTTCATCACCGGCGCGGCCCGCGGCCAGGGCCGGGCGCACGCGATCCGGCTGGCGCAGGAGGGCGCCGACATCATCGCGGTCGACACTGTGCGGTCAGCGGTGGACACGGTGCCGTACGAGATGTCGACGCCGGAGGACCTGGCCGAGACGGTCAGGAGGTCGAGGCGCTGGACCGGCGCATCGTGGCCGCACAGGCCGACGTACGGGACTACGGCGCGCTGAAGGCCGCGCGTCGACGAGGGCGTGGCCCAGCTCGGTCGGCATCGATCATCGTCCTCGCCAACGCCGGCATGCCTTCAGCTTCGGCACGCTGGCCGACATGGACGAGACCGCACCTGGCAGGACATCGATCGACGTCAACCTCACCGGCGTGTGGCACACGGTCGAGGCCGCCGTCGCCGTCACCTGCGGGCGGGCGGCGGTGGCTCGATCATCCTGACCAGCTCGCACGGCCGGGCTCAAGGCGCATCCCGAACACCGGGCACTACAATCGCCGGCCAAGCACGGCGTGGTCGGGCTGATGCGCACGCTACGCGCACGAGCTGGCCCGGCACATGCATCCGGGTGAACAGCGTGCACCCCACCGCGGTCGACACCGCCGATGATCCAGAACTCGGCCACCTACGAGCTGTTCGCGCCCGACTTCCCGGAGGCGGACGGATCAGGCGGCGCTGGCACCGGTTCGGGGAGTGAACCTCCTGCCGGTCCCGTGGGTCGAGACGATCGACATCTCCAACGCGGTGCTGTGGCTGGCCTCCGACGAGGCCGCGCTACGTCACCGGGGTGGCGCTGCCCGTCGACGCTGGCTTCGCTGATCAGATGACCGATGGCCCGCGCCTGGCGTGCCGCGTGTACGACCGGGTCGCCGCGCACCTGGTCGGCCGCGAGCGCGAGCTACTCTCTCGTGCTCGCGGCGGTGGCCGCGGCCGCGACATCATCCTGGAGGGACCGCCGGGGACCGGCGAGAGCACCACTGCTGCGGGCCATCACGGCCGAGTGGGGCATCCCGCTGTCGTCTTCGTCGAGGGCAACGCCGACCTCACCCCGTCCAAGCTGATCGGCCACCACAACCCGGCCCGGGTGCTGCGCGAGGACTACAGCGCCGGACAACTTCGTCGACCGGGCCGCTGGTGCAGGCGATGCGCGACGGGGCGGCTTCCTCTACATCGAGGAGTTCAACCGGGCGCCGGAGGACACGCTCAACACGCTGCTGACCGCGATGGCGGAACGGCAGGTCGCGGTGCCCACGCCGGGATCGTGACGGCGGCGCCGACGTTCCGGGTGGTCGCCTCGATGAACCCGTACGACAACGTGGGCACGGCCCGGCTGTCCAGCGTCGGTGCACGACCGCATCTGCCAGCTTGGCCATCGGCTACCAGGACGCGGCGGCCGAGCGCGGCATCGTGGCCCTGCGGGCGCCGCTGCCTTCGGTCGCCCCGAGCTGTACCAGCGGCTGGTCGCCGACGCCGTGGCCGTCACCCGGGCCACCCGCGAGCACCCGGACATCCGGCAGGGCAGCAGGCGTGCGCGGAGCCATCGACCTCACCCTGGTCGCGGGGCAGCTGCTGGAGCCTGCGCGGGCCGGCGGACTACCCGGAGCTGGTGTACGACGCGATGGTGGTCGCGCTGTCCGGGCGGATCTTCCTGGACGAGACCGTCGAGGCGACGCCGGAGGCGGTGCTGCGGCAGATCTGGAGGACCGGTTCATCCTGGCTCCGGCCGCCGGCGGCGCCTGGTTGAAGAGCAGTGCTTACCGACTCGCCGGTGCGGCGGCCAGGCCCCTTCAGCTCGGCCCGGGCCGCCCGGATGGCGCCGCTGCGGCGGCGGCCACAGCAGCTCGACGCGGCGCCGCAGCTGTTCGAGACGGGCGGGCCGGGGCGGGGCCGGGGCCTGGTCCTGGCCGGTGACCGGCGCGAGCGCGCGGGCGGAGCCGCGGACCGGCAGCGGCGGGCCCGCCGTGACCGCCGAACGGGCCGAGCTCTCCGCCATCCCGGACGGCGAGGGCCCGACCCGGAGACGCTGCGCCGGGCCCGGCAGATCGCCGCCCGGCTCGCGGTGCCCCGGCCGCGCCGGGACGTCACCGCGCGGCGCGGCGTTCGGGCGAGCTGGCCAGCCTGCGGTACCGGGCGGCTCGGACGACATCGACCTGACCGGACCGGTGGCGCAGCTGGTCAGAGCACCCGCTGCCGGACGAGGACGACATCATCGTCCGGGAGCGGGTCAGGACCACGGCGCAGCGTGCTGCTGCTGGTCGACGTGTCCGGCCCGATGCGGGAGCGAGCGGGTCCGCACCGCGCGCCGCCACCGTCGGCGCGCTGGCCGCCGAGCTGAGCCGGGACGACCTCTGCGGTCGATCGGCGTTCTGGTCCGACGCGGCCGTGCTGAGTTTACTGGGACAGCGGGCGCGCTCGCAGGCGCTGCTCGATACGATGCTGCGCATTCCGGCTAAGGGGCTGACCAACATCGCGTGGCCGCTGCGGGTGGCAGCGCGTGAGCTGGCGCCGGCGTGCCAGACCCGCGACGCGCCGGGCGGTGCTGCTGTCCGACTGCGTGCACAACGCCGGCCCGACCCGCGGCCGTTCGCGGCCCGGCTGCCGCGGCTGGACGTGCTGCTCGACACCTCGGGCGAGCAGGACGCCGAACTCGCCCGCGAGCTGGCCCGCTCTCGGCCACGGACGGCTGCGCCGGATCGGCGGCTACACCGACGTCGCACCCGCCCTGGGCGCGATCTTCACTCAGCGCCGAGAGCCCATCGTGTCCGTTGTCGTCGTCGCCACCATCGTCCGCCGGCCCGAGCTACCGCGAGGAGGTCATCGCGACCATCACGCGGGACCGTGGCGAAGGTGCACGAAGAGGACGGCTGCGAGCTACGCTCGCTGCACCAGGCGGACGACCGGCTGGTGATGGTGGAGAGAGGGGCCAGCGCCGACGCGCTGCGCGCGCACACAGCCGGGAGCGCAGGCGCTGGCCGCGCAGGCCCCCATCCCCCTGGAGGGCAAGCTCGCCGGGCTGACCGAGGTCGTCGTGCTGCGGGCGGTGCTATGCCGGGGACCCGGCCAGGGCCAGGCCGTGACCGGCCGCGTCGCGCTCGTCACGGGCGCGGCGCGGGGCATCGGCGCGGCCACGGTCGCGGCGCTGGCCGCGCGACGGCTGGCGCGGTGGTCGCGGTGGACCGGTGCGCCGACGACCCGGCGCTGCCGTACGCGCTGGGATCGCGGGCCGAACTTGACCAGGTGGTCGCGGCGGTTCCCGAGGCGGTGGCCGTCGAGGCCGACGTGGGACCCGGACGCGCTGGCCGCGGCGGCTGCGCTTGGCGCAGGAGCGCTGGGGCGGGCTGGACGCGGCGGTCGCGGCCGCGGGGTCATCGCGGGCGGGGTCCCGCGCCTGGCAGGTGCCGCCCGGGCAGGAGCGAGGCGGTGCTCGACGTCGACCTCGGCGGCGGTGCTGAACCTGGCCCGGGTGGCCGTCTGCATAGCCTGCTCCGCCGCCGGAGCCGCGCCGCCGGCCGGTTCATCGGCCGTCGCCTCGGCCGCCGCCACCCGCGGCCTGCCGATGCTCGCCGCGTACTGCGCCGCCAAGGCCGGGGTGACCGGGTTCGTCCGTGCGCTGGCCGCCGAACTGGGCGGCACCGGCGTCACCGCGAACGCGGTCAGCCCGGGCCCGACGCAGACCTCGATCCTGGACGAGAGCGCCCGGCTCTACGGCCTGCCCGCGGCCAGAGCGCCTTCGCCGCCCAGCAGCCGCTGGGTCGGCTGGTGTCCCCGGCCGAGGTGGCCGCGGTCATCGCGTTCCTGGCCGGGGACGGCGCCAGCGCCATGACCGGGGCGATCGTCCCGGTCGACGGCGGCCTGGCCCTGTTATTCCTCGAGGGCTACGTCCAGCGTGATGTCCACGCCGGTGAGCGCCTTGCTGACCGGGCAGCCCGCCTTGGCCGCCTGCGCGGCCTCCTGGAACTGCTCCGCGGTCAGGCCGTCCACCTCGCCGCGGACGGTGAGCTTGATGCCGGTCGAGCTTGAAGCCGATCCGGCCGGGTCCGGCCCGAGCGACACGTCGGCCTGCACGTCGAGCGCCTGCGGGGTGCCGCCTACCTGGGCGACCAGCGCGGACAGCTGCATGGCGTAGCAGGAGTGAGTGCGCGGCCGCGATGAGCTCCTCCGGGCTGGTGAATCCCCGGCGTCCTCGGCGGCCCGCCTGGGAAAGGACACCTCGAAGGTGGCGAGCTTGGAACTCGTCAGCTCGACCTTGCCCACGCCCTGCTCCAGGGTCCCGGTCCAGCCAGTGCGTGCGGTGCGAGTTGGCATGGGTTCTCCTCATCTGTCTTCGATCTTCAGGTCGTCTTCGATCTGGCGTCGATCCCACCCTAGACCGGCTCCCCGCCATGGCGGTCACGTAGGTTGTCATGCATGCCAGCGACAATGAAGAGCAATCCGGAGCTGGGGCCGACGATCTTCGTCCTGTTCGGGGCGACCGGCGACCTGGCCAAGCGGCTAGTCCTGCCTGCTTTCTACCGGCTCGCCCAGGAGGGCCTGCTGCCGAAGCAGTGGCTGCTGGTCGGCAACGGCCGCGGCGACGTCGCGCACGAGGACTTCCGCAAGCACGTGCGGGACGCGCTCGACCGAGTTCGGCCCGAAGCCTGAGCGAGAAGGAGTGGAAGGCGTTCGCCGAGCGGGTGTTCTTCGTCGGCGGCGGCTTCACCAGCCGACAGCCCCGGCAGCCTGCTGGACGACCTGGCCAAGGCGCGCGAGGCGCTGGGCGGCGACCCGCAGCTCGTGCACTACCTGGCGGTGCCGCCGGTGGCGTTCGCAGGAGCTAACCAGGGCGCTCGGCCAGCACGGGCTGGCCAGGCAACGCCAGGGTGGTGTACGAGAAGCCGTTCGGCACGTCGCCGGAGTCGTTCCGGTCACTTGGACCGGGTCGTCCACTCGGTCCTGGACGAGCAGCAGGTCTACCGGATCGACCATTTCCTGGGCAAGGAGGCCACCCAGGACCTGCACGTGCTGCGCTTCGCCAACGGCCTGTTCGACGCGATGTGGAACCGCGCAGCACGTCGAGTCGGTGCAGATCGACGTGCCGGAGAAGCTCGGCATCACCGACCGCGTCGGTGTTCTACGACGCGACCGGCGCGGTGCTCGACATGCTCGTCACGCACCTGTTCCAGGTGGCCGCCGAGGTGGCGATGGAGCCGCCAGCCAGCCTGGACGCGCTGGACCTGCAGGCCGCCCGGGAGAAGGTGATCAGCGTCGTTCCGGCCGCTCGACCCGGCCGAGGTGGTGCTCGGCCAGTTCGACCGGCTACCGGCAAGGTGCCCGGGGTGGCGGCCAAGTCCGGCCAGGACACGTTCGTGGCGGCGCGGCTGTGGATCGACAACCCGCGCTGGCGCGGCGTGCCGTTCTACCTGCGCACCGGCAAGCGGCTGGCGGAAACCAGGCAGCGGGTCAGCCTGGTCCTGCGCGAGCCGTCCGGGCCGCTGGCCGGGCAGCTGTCCGGCGCGGGCAACGTGCTGTCGTTCTCGCTGGCTGGCGACGGCGAGATCGACCTGTCCCTGGTGGCCAAGAAGCCGGGCCCGGTCTCGACCTGCGACCACGGCGTCGGTCGTCGCTCCCGCTGTCCAGCCTGACGCAGCGCGGACCCGCTGCCGCCGTACGTCCGGCTGATCCACGACGCCCTGATCGGCGACCGCTCGCTGTTCACCCGCCCGGACGGGCTGGCCGCGGCGTGGAAGGCGGTCACGCCGCTGCTGACCGACCCGCCGCAGGTCGCGTCCTACGCGCCGGGTTCGTGGGGGCTGACCGCGGCCGCGCAAAGCTCATCGCGCCGGGCCGGTGGCTGCTGGGGCAGTAGCTGGTTGAGCCGAGGCTGCGCGGCCAGGGTGGCGTGATCCCAGAGCACGCGCTGGGACCGGATCCGGGTGCGCTCGAAGCCGACGACGGCGATGGCCAGCACCTCGGCCCGCCGGAAGGTCGGCTCGGCCCCGGGCAGCAGCCAGGGCAGCTCCGGTCGTGGGTGAACGACACCGTCGTCTCGTCCACCAGCCGCCACCGGTCCACCGTGCGGGAGATCCTGCGCAGCGTCCAGATCCGTCGGGCAGGTGCGGGAGGACCTGGTCGGCGTAGAAAGCGCTCGACGGCCTGGCGTCCGGTCGCGCCGGTCATGGCCGGGATGTGCGTTACGGCGGGTTCGGCGGCCAGCGAGGCGAGGGCCGCGCGCGAGGTCGCGCCGCTGGAGCAGGGCCTGCTGGTGGGCGTCCCAGGCCTGTTCCAGGTCCCGCATGAACTTGGCGATGCTCGTGGTCACGGATACAGGCCTACCTCAGATCCCGAACGGTCCTGGTTTCCGCCCTGCCTCACTTTGACGCACCCGCGATGAGGTCGTGCATCGCGGTCGGCCGCGCGCCAGTAAAAGGATCGCAGGCCTGGCGCCGGGCGCTGGCAACCATGACTCACCATGCCCTGCTGTCCGCCCCTTCCAGGCCGGGGACGCTCCCGCCGCCACGGCCATCGTCCGGGGCCTTCCGGACTACTTCACCGAGGATGTCGCCCGACCAAGGTCAGAGCGACGACGCCGCCAGGCCACCAGGCCTGGGTCATCACCGACTCCGGAACGGTCGCGGGCTTCGCGATAGCCGCCAGGAAATCACCCGCCGGGGCGGAGATCCTGTGGATCGCCGTCGACGCGGCCCGGCAAAGGCCGCGGGTACGGAGCCAGGCTGCTCGGCCGCGTCCTGGACTACCTGGGCGCCGACGGGATCAGCGTCGTGGAGGCCAAGACCCTGGACCGCTCCTCCGGCTACCGCCCCTACGAGGCCACCCGGGCCTTCTGGGAACGCAACGGCTTGCGTCCACGTCGACACGATCGACACCGCTGCCCGGCTGGGAGCCCGGCAACTCCGGCGGCAATTTACGTAGCCGCACTCCGCCCCAACCCGCTGACTTGGGCGCTACGGCGCCTGTCCGGCTCCCGCCAAGGCACCTGATATGCGCTGACGTCTGCCGCACCGATGTCACCAGTTAATCGCCAGCAGCCCGGCCTCCGCCTTCATCGGGAGCGGGACCAGCTTGCCGCCGGAGATCCAGCCGAACTGCTCGGATTGTTCACGAGGAACCAGTGCTGGGCCTGGCCGTCGGCGGAAAGCACTGGTACAGAGTCCCCTTCGTTGGCTGGGCCGATCCAGGCGCCCGAGCGGTACAAGATGCCGCTCGGCTGCCCGGTGACCAAGGAGAGCTGCAGCACATGCAGGCAGGTGCCTGGGCGTTCTGGGGGTGGGGCCTCTGCGGCGGCGCAGAACCCGCCGCTGCTGCGGTCAGGGTGGATCCGTCCGCGCTGGTGAGCGCGGTGCACGCAGACGGTGCAGTGGTCGCCCCTGGCTGGAACAGCAGGTGGCTGTGAGCTTGCAGTGAACCGCCAGAGCTGGTCGCGTTCCAGGCCAAGGACAGCCAGGCCGCGCCGGTGCGTCCGCCAGTTTCCACTGATAGTCGGCGACCAGGGTGCGGCCGCTGGCTGTCCAGGACAACGCCCCGATCTGGGTTGTGACCCGGGCCGGGGCGGCCGCGAACACGGTGTTGCTGCCAGCCGGACGGCGCCGCCGTGACGGTTCATGACGTGGATGACGCCCGCGTACGGCAGGCCGCCGAGATCGGCGCGGCGCAGCCCTGCTGCGCGTACGCGACCTTGGTGCCATCCGGTGACGCGGCGAACTCGCTGACCGCATGTCGCCAACGACGGGTTTGCCCACCGGCCGCAGGCCGGTGACGTGCCCGGTACTCGTCACGGTGAACTGGTAGAAGCCGCGTCTGGGCCGGAGTCGACGATGGGCACACCGTGATCGTCGGCAGGCCGCGACGGTGAAGGTGCGGTCATCAGCGGTGACCGAGACGCTACGCCCAGGATCCAGTCAGCCGGGCAGCGCGGGCACGGTCGCGGTGACGTGGCCGTCGCTCGTCCGGCGGACCTGCGCTGCCACCCAGATCGCGACCGTCTCGAGAGAGCCCCCATGCCCACGATGGTCACGTAGAACGGCGGCGGCGGCGTCCGCGTCCCCGGATCGGACGGCACCCCGGTCAGGGAGGTGATGCCCGGCCCGGCGCTGGCCGGGGCCTGAGCCGGGCCCGTCCCCGGAGCCGGGACCGTCCCGGATGACCGGCTAGGGTCACGGCGGTCAGGACGATCGCGGTGACGCCAGAGCCGCGCGCCGACGGGAACCAGCCAGGCGCGCAGGCGGCCCATCCGGCGCCGGGCCGGTCTCGCAATGTCGGCGACGCGAGTAGCGCACGGGTACCGGGCTGCTCAGCGCGCGGGCCCATCCGCGGGGCATGATCGCGGCCGCGGCGGTGAGCGCGTCGGTCAGCCGGTCCGCGGTCGCGGTCATCTCTTCCTGCGGAATCATCGGGTCTCCCTCAGCGCGCGAGCGAGGGCCGCGAGCCCGCGGGCCGCGGTGGACTTGACGGTCCCGGCGCTGATGCCGAGCGTGGCGGCTATCTCCGCCTCCGACAGCCCGACGTAGAACCGGAGCACCAGTACCTCCCGCCGTCGACGGAGAGCCTGGCCAGCGCGGCCAGCACCTGCTGCCGGTCCTCGGACAGCAGCACCGTCTCCTCGGCGGACAGGCGGCGGCAGCTCGGTGAGTCATGGTGAGGCGTGCCGCTGGGCTCGAGGCCGCGCCGTCTGATCGCCGAGCGGCAGCCATTCGACCACCGCCGTCGCAGGTAAGGAGTGAGTTCACCCGGATCGGCAGAGCATGTCCCAGCGCTGATGCGGCCGGGTGAAGACGTCCCGGACACGACGTCTTCCTCGGTGGCCTGGTCACCGACGATGAACGCAGCCAGCTGACCAGTCAGGACGGTGCACCCGGTACGCCTCGGCGAAGCAGATCCGCCGATGACGTCGGGCGATCGGCCGTATCGTCAGGGTGTACCGGTCGGCGCCTGGTCTCATGCCCACACACTCCACGCCCCGTGATCGGTTGCCTGTGGCCTCCATCCACGATCCTCCGGTCACCCTGGCTGGGAGCCGGGTAACGGCCCAGGTCTCGAGCATTCCGTCGAGTATCTTCGCAGTTACCGGAGTAACTCTATCTGAGGTGGAGCCATGGACCGGGCGGCTGGAGAGGCGCATCGAGCGCGGGTCACGGATGCGGCGAGCCAGCGCTTTCCGGGCGCGGTGCATGGCGTCGCCGTGCTGCAGCACGCACGACCGGGGCGGAGCGTGAGACCGGGCGAGATCACGATCCGAGTGCTCATCAGGCGGACTTTGCCCGGTGGCCCGCAACGGCAGTGCGGGACTTCGAGGAGAGGACACCGCCCGGAGATCGAGCAGTTCCAGCGTGATCTGTCACGGCAGTTTCCAGGGCCAGGCGGCTGGAGTTCAGCCACCCCGATTCTGGAAGGAGCCGCATCAAAACCGCCGGGGCGATGCCGCCGTCCTCGTGGTAGTGCTCGAGCACTCGCTGGGCGTTTGAAGCCGGTCAGCCCACGCACTGCGCGGGACGGCGGCCGTGTCCGCGTAGAGCTGGGCACTGACCAGGCGGCCACCAGCGACCTCGAAGAGCCAGACGTTCTGGAACACCACCGTCTTGCCGGTCGCCTTGAGGACGGCTGCTGTTGGTGAGCTGTGCGAAGAGGTAGTCAGCGGACTCGACTGACCTGATCGACGTGGACGTCGAAGGACTCCCACCCTCTGCGCCGCCGGGGGGTTCCAGCGAAGAACTTAGCGAAGCGCCTCGGGGCCGGTGAACTCCCCGCCGTAAGGGAGCGTGGCGGGATCTTGAGAACGAAGTCCTGGCGCAGCATCGGCAGGATGCGGCGCTGTCACGGTGCCAGAGCAGCTCGGTGATGGCGTAGGCCATCTCGGCCTTCGTGTAAAGTCTCCCGGCTGCTGGGGGCTTTCGCGGCTGTGTCCGAGCGCCTCGGCAGCCGCAACGTCGGTGCCGGTCACCCCGTCGGCGAAGGAGAAGTTCTCGGGAGGCATCACGGTCATCATGACGAAGACGTCCAGCGGCTGGACACCCGGGCCTTCTTGGAGGCAGCCGGACCAGGGTCTTAGCAGAAGCGGCGCTTCGCCCGCTCGCCACGGTCCAGGCCGTCGGTGATCGCGAACACGATCCAGTCGTCGACCGAGGGCCGCCCGGAAGTTGCGGTTGAACACCAGTTCGCCCGCTTCATGCTGGTGGATGAGCTGGAAGTCGTCCTCCGGCGTCATGTGGAGCTCCGCGACCAGCGCGTTGTGTACTGCCCGCGAGACGGCTTCGAGGTACTCGCCCGACTTGCCGCGGGCAGTGAGATGCTTGACGAAGGGCATAAGGAATCCTTTCCGAGGCGGTCAGGTTGAGCTGGCTCGAGTCCACTGGGCTGACCGCCCAATTCCAGGATTACTATGTGGGGCAGCATACATGATATAAATGAGGAAAGGACGGTGTGCGCGTGAGACAGCGATCAGGATGCCAAGCAGAAGATGGTGCAGGCGGCCAGGCAGCTCATCCGGGAGCGGGGCTACGGCGCGACCGCCTTCTCTGATGTGCTCACGCTCAGCGGCGCACCGCGCGGCTCGGTGTATTTCCACTTCCCGGGCGGCAAGGCGCGGCTGGGGATGGAGGCGGCCGAGGCACACGCCCACGAGCAGGTCGAGATCATCGACCGCGCCGCCGGGGAAGCCAGCTCCGCGGCCCAGCTCATCGAGCGGTACGTAGATCTCGGTCGCGAGGCATGGTGGCAGCAAGCAGCTATGGCCGGGGCTGCGGCGTTGCGCCGCTGGTGACTGAAGGCGCGCGCAGGAGTCGGCCGAGTTGAGCGAAACCGAGCCGCCGCGCATTCTCTGAGATGACCGACCGGCTTGTGTTCCACTTCGTCGCTTTCGGCGTGGACCGGGCGCGGCGCACGGTGCTGCTGATGCCGTGATCAGCAGGCGTGTAAGGCGCCATGATCACCTCCGCAAAGCGCTCCAGCGAGCCTGCCTTCGTAACGAGCAGGTCCAGGTAGCTGCGCCGTCCTCGTGAGCCAACGCCGCGACCAGTGAACCCTCGAAGACGGGCCAGCCGTGGCGAGAGGAGGTAGGCTCCTGCCCCGTCGCCGATGCTGCTCATGCCCAGGCGGCTCACCAATAGGTATGATGCGGCGCGCATAATTTAACGCGCACTCGACGGGCGCAACGAGCGACCTGGTTCAGGCCCTGGGCGCCGCCGAACCTTGGCCGTGGCGACGCCACCAGTCGCTATGGCGTAGGTGTGGTGCACGACTGAATCGTGAGGGTTCTTGGTCATCGCAGCTTGCGCCGCTATTCTGAGTGATCTAGTCACTCAGAATGCGGGAGGTGCCCGTGGCCGACTTCTCCGGACGTGACCTGGCGTGGCTGGAGCGCCGCCGTGCCGAGCTGTTCGGGCTGATCTCCCAGGTGGGGACTTCCGGCGGGGCGCGCTGAACGCGGTGTGGCGCAAGTGCGGCAAGCCGAACTGCCAGTGCGCGCAGCCCGGCCACCGGGGGCACGGTCCGCAGTACAACCTGACCCGGCGCATCGGCGGCAAGACGGTGAACGTGCACCTGAAGCCCGGGCCGGAGCTGGAGAAGGCCGAGCGGGAGGTTGCCGAGCACCAGCGGTTTGAGTTCCTGGTGGAGGAGGTGAGCCAGGTGAGCGAGGCGATCTGCGCGTCCCGGCCGGTGACGGCCGGGACGGCGCCCCCTCCCGCGGAGGGGGAAGGGGAGCTCGCGGCCCAGCTCGAGGAGATCGCCGCCGCCGAGATAACCGGGCTGGCCGGGCTCGCCGCGAGCATGCTGGGCTCGGGCCGCACGCTGGGTGTGCTGGAGCAGGCGATGCGCACCGCGCTCAGCTTCGGCTCAGCGCCCGGCTGCTGGAGGCGGTGCTGGTACGGCGAGAACGGATACGCCGGGCCGCACGTCAAGTGCGGGAACGGTCACCAGGCCGTCTATGCGGGCGTCCGGGACAAGACGTCGTCACCACCGTGCTCGGCCCGGTCACGCTGCGCCGGGCCTGGTATCACTGCGGCCAGTGCGGTCACGGGCTGGCGCCCCGGGATGAGCGGCTCGGCGTGGTAAGCCGCTCGCTGTCTCCGGGCCTGGCCGAGATGATCGCCCTGGTAGCGCCGAGGTTTCCTTCGCCAGGGCCGCTAGCCTGATCGCCACGCTGGCCGGGATCGCCGTCAGCGCCAGGACGATCGAGCGGTCCGCCGAGGCCTCGGCGCAGCCGCGCGGGCAGCCGCTGAGGACGAGGCCGCCGCCATCCGCGCCCGCGCCATCGTCCCGCTGCCCCCTCAGAGCCGGTCCCCGGACATGCTGTATGCCGAGGTCGACGGCACCGGCGTGCCTGTGCGCGCCAGCGAGACCGAGGAGCCGGGCGGGCAAAGCCGACGACGGCAAGGCCGGGACAAGAGAGGTCAAGCTCGCCCGCCTGTTCACCGTGTCCCGCCTGGATGACGACGGCAAGCCGGTGATGGACCCTGGCTCCTCCACCTACGTCGCCACCTTCGTACGGCAAGGACGCCCTCGCCCGGACCTGGTGGAGGCCGAGTACCTGCGCCGCGGCGGGACCACTTCCGCCAGGTCGTCGCTCTCGGCGACGGCGCCACATGGATCTGGGCCATGGCCGGGAAGCTTTACCCGCAGGCCACCCACATCGTGGACATCTACCACGCCCGCGAGCACCTCACCGACCTGGCGAACCACCTCGCGTTCATCACCCCCGACCCGGCGCAGTGGCTCGCCGACCGCAACGCCGAGCTGGACGCCGGGAGCATCGACGCGATCATCGAGCGCCGCCAGCGCCCTACCCCCTCGACGGCATCAGAGGCCATCGACCTGGAGCGAAAGCTCGGCTACTTCCGCAACAACGCCCACCGCATGCGCTACGCCCGCTTCCAGAGGCCTCGGCATGTTCATCGGCTCAGGCGCCATCGAAGGCGGCATCAAGGCCATCGTCGTCCAGCGCACCAAGCAATCCGGCATGCACTGGACCGTCGAAGGCGCCGAGGACATCATCGCCCTGCGCTGCCAGCACGCCAGCGGCCGCTGGAACGACTTCGTCGCACCCGCCCCCGCCCCAGCCGCCGAGCTCCGCGCAGCCATCTGACGAGACACCGCGACTCAGACCCCAAGACCACCAGCCGGACAAAGATCATCCCCAACAAAGCTGGCGGTACACCCGCGTGGTGGGCTCGCCTGAGAGGAATGTCGGAGCCCGGAGGTAGCGTGAGCGAGTGCTCGAGTCGTTCCATCCCGCCGTGCGTGCCTGGTTCAGGGCCGGTTCCCGGCCGGGCCCGACCGAGCCGCAGGCGGCGGGATGGCAGGAGATCGCCGCGGGCCGCCACGCGCTGATCGCGGCGCCCACCGGGTCCGGCAAGACGCTGGCGGCCTTCCTGGTCTGCATCGACCGGTTCTACCGCGCCCAGGATCTGTGCTGCGCGCACGACCTGTACTGCGGGCACGACCTGCCGCGGAAGGGGCAGAGGCGGGGGCGGGGCAGAGGCGACCGGGAAGGGCGACGCCTCGCCGGGTCGGGGCCGCAGGTGGTGTACGTGTCGCCGCTGAAGGCGCTGGCCACCGACATCCAGCAGAACCTGGAGGCGCCGCTGCGGGAGATCGCCGCGGTGGCCGGACAGCTCGGGCTGACCGCACCGGCCATCAGCGTCGCGGTCCGGACCGGCGACACGGCGGCCGCCGAGCGGGCCGCCATGCTCAAGCGCCCGCCGGACATCCTGATCACCACGCCGGAGTCGCTCTACCTGCTGCTGACCGCCGGAGCGGCAGCCGGGCCATGCTGCGCAGCGTGCGCACCGTGATCGTGGACGAGATCCACGCGGTGGCCGGGAACAAGCGCGGCTCGCACCTGACCCTGACCCTGGAACGGCTGGCGCACGTCGCGGAGCAGCCGGTGCAGCGGGTGGGCCTGTCCGCCACCCAGCGGCCGATCGAGGCCGTCGCCCGGCTTGCTGGTCGGCGCGGGCCTGGACCGGGACAACGCGGACGGGACGCCGCGGTGCGCGATCGTGGATTCCGGCCACCGCCGGCGGCTGGACCTGGCCCTGGAGCTGCCCGACGACGAGCTCGGCGCGGTCCCCACGGTGGAGCAGACGGCGCAGATCCTGGACCTGATCGCGGCCCACGTCACCAGCCACCGGACCACGCTGGTGTTCGTCAACACCCGCAGCATGGCCGAGCGGGTCGCCCACCAGCTGGGCGAACGGCTCGGCGACGAGCTCGGCGCCCAGGTGGCCGCGCACCACGGGTCGCTGTCCCGCGGCCGCAGGCAGCGGGTCGAGGCCCGGCTGCGGGCCGGGGACCTGCGGGCCCTGGTGGCCACGGCCTCGCTCGAGCTCGGCATCGACGTGGGGCCGGTGGAGCTGGTGTGCCAGATCGGCTCGCCGCGCAGCTTCGCCACCTTCCTGCAGCGGGTCGGCCGCTCCAACCACACCCGCACCGGGACGCCGTCCGGGCGGCTGTACCCGACCACCCGGGACGAGCTGGTGGAGTGCGCCGCGCTGCTGCGCGGCACGCGCCAGGGGCGGCTGGACGCCATCGTCGTGCCGGAACGGCCGCTGGACATCCTGGCCCAGCAGATGGTGGCCGAGTCGGCCGCCGAAGCCTGGGCCGAAGGCGAGCTGCTCGGCCTGGCCCGGCAGGCGGCGCCGTTCCGCGACCTGTCCGCCGAGGACTTCGAGGACATCACCGACCTGCTGGCCGAAGGGCATCCGCACCGGCCGCGGCCGACGCGCCTACTACCTGCACCGCGACCAGGTGAACGGCACGGTCAAGGGCCGCCGGGGCGCCCGGCTGGCCGCGCTGACCTCGGGCGGCGCCATCCCCGAGACTCGGCGACTTCCGGGTCGTGGCCGAGCCCGACGAGGTCCAGATCGGCACCGTCCACGAGGAGTGGGCGGTGGAGAGCAGGCCCGGCGACGTGTTCCTGCTCGGCACCCACTCCTGGCGCATCCGCCGGGTGGAGCCGGGCACGGTCCGGGTGACCGACGCGCACGGCGCGCCGCCGTCGGTGCCGCACTGGCTGGGCGAGGCGCCCGGGCGGACCCGCGAGCTGTCCGAGGAGGTTTCGCGCGCTGCGGCAGGCCGTCGCGGACCGCGAGCGCCGCCGACGGCCAGAAAATGGCTGCGAGGAGAGTGCGGCGTCGGCCGGGCCGCGGCCGAGCATCATCGTGGCCTACCTGCGGGCCGGGCTGGCCGCGCTCGGCGCGCTGCCCACCATGGACGCCGATCATCCTGGAGCGCTTCTTCGACGAGGCGGGCGGCATGCAGCTGGTCGTGCACGCGCCGTTCGGCGCGCGGATCAACCGGGCGTTCGGGCTGGCGCTGCGCAAGCGGTTCTGCGTCACGTTCGACTTCGAGCTGCAGGCGGCGGCCAGCGACGACGCCATCCTGCTCTCGCTCGGGCCGCAGCACAGCTTCCCGCTCGAGCAGGTGCCGAAGTTCCTCGCCTCCAAGACGGTGGAGCAGGTGGTGCGGCAGGCCGTGCTGACCGCGCCGCTGTTCCAGGCCCGCTGGCGGTGGAACCTGAACACCTCGCTGACCATCCTGCGGATGCGCGGCGGGCGGCAAGAACCCGCCGCCCATCCAGCGGATGGAGGCCGACGACCTGATGGCGGCGGTGTTCCCGGTGCTGGCCGCGTGCCAGGAGAACGTGGCGCCCGGCCCGATGGAGATCCCCGACCACCCGCTGGTCCGGCAGACCCTGGACGACTGCCTGCACGAGGCGATGGACATCGACGGGCTGCGGGAGCTGGTGGCCGGGATCGAGGCGGGCCGGATCGCCGTCATCACCCGGGACACCACCGAGCCGTCGGTGCTCGCCCACGAGATCCTGAACGGGCCGCCGTTCACCTTACCTGACGACGAGACGGAGGCCGGAAACCGCGCAGCCGCCAGGTGACGGTCCCCCGCGGGCTGCCGGTGGAGGCCCGCGACCTGGCCCGGCTCGACCCGGACGCGATCGAGAAGGTCAGGGAGCAGATCCGGCCGCAGCCGCGGGACGCGGACGAGCTGCACGACCTGCTGATGACGCTGTACGTGATGCGGCCGCAGCCGGAGTGGGCGCGTGGTTCGCCGAGCTCGCGGCGGCCGGGCGGGCGGCCAGCGCTGCCACTACCAGGTCTGTGGTGTGCTACCGAGCGGGTGCCGCTTCTCGCCGACCTGTACCCCGCCGCGCGGACCTTCGCGATGGCGCGCGCTGCCGCGGGTCAAGCCGCATGGACGCCGAAACCGTGGCGGCGGAGATGCTGCGCGGGCACCTGGACGTGTCGGGACCGGTTACGGCGGAGGAGCTGGCCCGGGCGACGTCGCTGGGCGTGGCGGATGTGAGCATGGCCCTGATCCGGCTGGAGAACGAGGGCTTCGCGCTGCGCGGCCGGTTCACCGACCCGGACGGAGCCGAACAGTGGTGCGCCCGGCGGGTGCTGACCCGCATCCACGCGTACACCAGGCAGCGCAAGCGGCGCGAGGTCGAGCCGGTCACGGCCCGCGACTTCATCCGGTTCCTGCTGCGCTGGCGAGCACGTCACCGCCGACACCCGGCGGGAGGGCAGCCGCGGCGTGCTGGCCGTGGTGGAGCAGCTGCAGGGTTTCGAGCTGGCCGCCGGGGCCTGGGAGAAGGCCGTGTTCCCGGCCCGGGTGACCGGATACCGCCGGGAGTGGCTGGACGAGGTATGCCTGGACGGCGGCGTCGCCTGGGGCGTAGCTCTCGGTCCGCGGCGAGGCGGACGAGCCGCCCCGGCGGGCCGGCGCACCCGTCCCGGCCACCCCGGTCACCCTGACCATCCGCGACGACCTGCCGTGGCTGCTGCGGGCGGCCCGCGGCGAGCACCGGCCCGCCGAACCGGGACCGGGCAGCACCAGCGACGTCCTGGACGCGCTCCGGCAGCGCGGCGCGCTGTTCCCGCCCGACCTGGAATCGCTGACCGGCTTAGCTGCCGTCCGAGGTGGAGGAGGCGCTGTGGGACGGGGTGGCCCGCGGTCTGGTCACCGCGGACGGCTTCCGCGCCGTCCGGACGCTGTTCGCCCGGCGCGCGATGCAGAACGCGCCCGGCTGACGCGCCACTGCGGCGCGGCAGCCAGCTCAGCTCGCGGACGGCTTACCGGTGGTCGCTGCTGCCCGAGCCCCCGCCGACTGCGACCCGGACGACCTGGCCGAGGCGGTCGCCGAGCAGCTCGCGGCCCGCTGGGGCGTGGTGTTCCGCGACCTGCTGGCCCGGGAGAACCTGGCCGTGCCGTGGCGCGAGGTGCTGTGGGCGCTACGCCGGATGGAGGCCCGCGGCACGATCTGCGGCGGCCGGTTCGTGCACGGGTTCAGCGGCGAGCAGTTCGCGCACCCGACGCGGTGGGCATGCTGCGCGAGATCAGGAAGCGGCCGCGGACCGGGGAGACCGTCGCGCTGTCCGCCGCCGACCCGCTGAACCTGGCAGGCATCGTGCTGCCCGGCCCGCGCGTCCCGGCGGTCGCGACCAACACGGTGACATACGTCGACGGCGCCCTGGAAGACCAGGGCGCCGTCGATTCGGTCGGGTTCTCCGCTTAGCTGGTCTCTGCCCGCGCGGCGCGGCAGCTTCCAGCCCGGGCGGACGAAGTGGCAGGTGTACCCGTTCGGGTAGCGCTCCAGGTAGTCCTGGTGCTCGGGCTCGGCCTCCCAGAACGGGCCGGCCGGCAGTCACCTCGGTGACCACCTTGCCCGGCCACAGGCCGGACGCGTCGACGTCGGCGATGGTGTCCTCGGCGACCTTCTTCTGCTCGTCGTCGAGTGTAGAAGATGGCCGACCGGTAGCTCGTCGCCGATGTCGTTGCCCTGCCGGTTCTTCGTCGTCGGGTCGTGGATCTGGAAGAAGAACTCGAGCAGGTCCCGGTAGGACGATCTGCTCCGGGATCGAAGATGATCTCGATCGCCTCGGCGTGGCCGTGGTGGTTCCGGTAGGTGGCGTTCGGCACGTCGCCGCCGGTGTAGCCGACCCGGGTCGAGATCACGCCGGGCAGCTTGCGGATCGAGATCCTGCACGCCCCAGAAACAGCCGCGTAGCCAGGATTGCCTTCTCCGTGCTCACTGACTGGTGCTCCGTCGTCGAAGAGCTTGCGGTAGTCGCCGTAGCCTTCCTTCTCGAGGTCATCGAGCGGGATGAAGCGCAGCGCCGCGGAGTTGATGCAGTAGCGCATGCCGCCCTCGGCGGGCGGGCCGTCGGGGAACACGTGGCCGAGGTGGCTGTCGCCGTGGGCCGAACGGACCTCGGTCCGGTCATACCCCAGCTCCGGTCGGAGTGCTCGACGACGTTGGCCTTGTCGATCGGCACCGTGAAGCTCGGCCAGCCTGAGCCGCTGTCGTATTTGTTGACCGAAGCGAACAGGGGCTCGCCGGACACGATGTCGACGTAGATACCCGGGTCCTTGTTGTCGCAGAGCTCGTCGCTGAAACGGGGCTTCGGTCAGTCGGCCTCCTGAGTGACCTGTGTACTGCTCGGGGGTGAGCTTGGCGATCGCCTCCGGGGTCCTTGCGGTAAGTGTCCGCCACGTTAACTCCTTCACTGAGTGGCGCGGCCCGCTGGTCGCGCGGCGCGTGGGGCGCCATGTATGCAACCGCGCGCGGGCCTGTCCTATTTCACCTCGGCGTACTGGGTTTTCACCGCGGCGTACCGGCCCGCGGCGACCGGTGCACTGACGGCCGAACGCGGTAGATCAGCAGCTTGTGCAGCCGAGCCGGCACACGCTGGCGAGGAACAGGTCCAGCTCGTTGGTGCACGTCGCTCTCCAGGCGGTGCGGCCAGCGCGGCAGGTCTGTCGCGTCGGCACCGGCGCGGTTCTGCGTGGAGGGTGTTCGCATGCGTGCGAATCGGCAGCCGGGTTCCCGGGTGAGTCCAGGTTGATGGCCGCACGATGTTTATCTCGTGACACAGTATCGAGCTCTCCGCCAGTCGCAGAGCTCTTTCAATGCGCCACTGGTCCTTTATCTCAGCCTTTAACCTGGTCGTAGCAATACCTCGCCGGGCCGTCGGCTATCCATTGCGGCTCTTCCGCCGCGGAGCCCGGCGCCTGACTGTCGCGACCACGCCTGCATGTCCTCGCCCATGGCGTCGTACAGGTGACTGAGCGGCCGGGTCAGCCAGCCACCGGAGCCGGTCGCGCGGCGGGACACGCTGGTAACGCCAGAGCCCGCCGGGCACGACGAGCCCGGCCAGCGCGGCGTGAGGTCTCGTGACTGGCCGCCAGGATCAGCAGGCCGAAGCCGGCCGACACCAGCGCCGTGGCCACCGCGACGAAGATGCCCCACGGCCGGGCGTAGAGGCCGAACGGCGGGCCGACCCGCGGCACCGCATTTGCAGGAACATGGTAAGCGAAAACCAGCGACACCACGAATGTGCCGACCCCACCCACGACCCAGCCAGGCGTCCCCAGCCCTGGCCTAACATCTGCGCGTACGCAGGCCATGGCGGCAATACCGAGGATAATGCTTTCACGACCAAAAGGATCCATCTAGGTTTTATGCTCGGTATCGCGTTAACCTGGCGTTATTCTTCGTTTTCCGGCGAAGACGGTCCGGACGAGGCCGAGTCGGCCCCGTGATAACGTTTCGGTAACGATCACCCTGGGCAGGTTCCCTGACTCCTGTGTCGGCGAGACTTCAGTCATAGCTATACGTTTAGCTAAGCCTAAGTACACTGAAGGCTACGAGAACCGGGCGCGACAGTGGTCTGGCAGCAGCTAGTGAGGCACGGATGGTCTTCGGACGTGGACGTGACCAGCAGAAACCAGACCACAAGGCCGTCGAGGCCAAGGTTGACGAGGAGATGCACGGGCTGGTCACGCAGCTGACCAACGAGATCACCTCCGTATGCGCGAGTGTGGCTCGTCCTGGCCGAGCTCGCGCCCGGATGGGCGTCTCGCCCGGGCGGATCAGCCAGATCCTCGGCGGCGGTGAGAACCTGACGCTTCGCACGCTGGCCGCGCTGGCCACCGCCCTCGACGCCCGCTTCGACTTCGAGCACCAGCAGCCTGAAGACCCCGACGAGTACACACCAGCCCGGCACGGCCGAGCCCGCGCCCGCCGCGCAACCACCACTCGTTCCCGCGGGCCCAGCACCAGCAGGGCTGCCCGCCGTCATTAGGCGAGCGATCGAAGGCTCGACGACGCTGCCGCCTCGCTGGTCTCCGGTACAGGCCTCGGCTGGCCGTGGACGCGCCGGAGATTTCGCCCGGCAGCTGCGGAACTCCTGCCCGCGGCCCGTTCATCGCGGCAGCATCGACACGCCACTGATTGTCTGATCCGGCTGACCCAGAGAGTCCCGGCGATGCTGGCCAGCGGGCGAACTGCACGCACTATGGTAAGAAGCCACCGGTACAGCCGGTAATCAGATGGCGCGTCCGCTTTGGCTGGCCTGGCATGAGAGTGCGAAATGCGGGGTGCGGAAGGTAACGGCGGGCCCAACGAGCGGGGTCCGGAGCTGGTCGTCGTCGGCCACGTAGGCACGTCGATCGTGCACGTCGCAGCGCCATCAGCTGGACCTCCGCGGGCGGTTCGGGTTACGCGGTGACGCCAGCCGCCGGGCGCGCTCATCGGCGGCCGGGCATGCGCTGGTGGCCGCGGTCGGGACGGACTACGACCTCGCCCGCTGCGGAGCCGGCTAGGTCGACCTGGACGGCGTCACCGAACTGCCCGGCCCGTCGGCTAGCCCGGGTCCGCGAGTTCGACGACGGCAGCCCGCTCGTTCAGCGCCGAACTCGGCGCTCGCGGCCGCCGTCCGGACCGGGACCTTACCCGCGCGCTACCTGGACCGCGGACTACATCCACCTCGGCACCGCGCCGCCGGACCAGCAGCTGACCTGGCTGGAGTACCTGCACGAGCGCGACTGCCGGGCGCCACATCTCGGCCGACATGTTCGAGGCACTACGTGGCCACCTACCCCACCGCCTCGCGCGAGGTGTGCGACAGCGTCGACCTGATCTTCATGAACCAGGCCGAGTACGACGGCCCGTACGGGGACGCCCAGCTGCCGGTGCCCAAGGCACCGCTCCATCGTCAAGCGCGGCCCTTCCGGCGCGCGGCTCATCGTGGACGGCCATCCGCAAGAGGTGGAGGCCCCGTCGCGCAGCTCGTGGACCTCGACCGGCGGCGGCGAGGTGCTGGTACTGACGTCTTCCTGCGCTGCGGGCCGAGCGGGCTGCCGGAGCGCCGGGCGCTGACGGTACGCGGTCCGCGCCGCGTCCAGCCTGCGTCGCCGGACTACGGCGTCACCGGCTCGCACCTGACCGCCGAGCTCGAGGTCATCCGCGTCGAGGCCGAAACGACGGGGAATACCAGCCCGGCTGATAGCCTTGCGCAGTAAGGCGGCGATCTTCGCCTACGCCGCTCCGCGGGCGGAAGCCGCCCGCCGGTCGCCGTGGTTGTTGACGTCTGTCCGAGCATGCGGCCCCCGAACAGTGATGGAGTTTCCCGCATGCCGCATACTGTCCAGGCGTCCGCGCGCGTCTTCCGGCTCGCCGCAGCCCCGCTCGAGGCCCCGGGACCTGGACCCCCGGCCACCGCAGGTCGCACCGCACGCCGAGCTGGATCGTGCCCTGGACGCCGCCGCCGCGGCTTCGCCGCCTACCGCGGCCACGTTCGCCGAGCTCGGCCTGGACCCGCGGCTGGTCCGGGCGCTCGCGGCGGGTGACATCCACGAGCCGTTCGCGATCAGGCCCGGGCGCTGCCCGACGCGCTGGTAGAGCCGCGACGTGCTGGGCCGCGCCCAGACCGGGTCCGGGCAAGACGCTGGCCTTCGGCCTTCCGCTGCTGACCCGGCTGGCGGCCACGCCGGGCCCGCGCCGGAGAAAGACGCCCCGCGGGCTGGTCCTCGTCCCGACGCGCGAACTCGCGCAGCAGGTCGCCGACGTCCTCGTGCCGCTGGGCGCGTGCCGCATCGGGTGAGCATCGCCACGGTCTACGGCGGCGTGTCCATCAGCGCGCAGATCGCCCGGGTGCGTCACGCCGACATCGTCGGTGGCGACGCCGGGTACTAGCTCATCGACCTGCTCGAGCGGCACGCCCTACACGCTCTCCGGCATCCAGTCTCCGTGCTCGACGAGGCCGATCACATGGCCGACCTGGGTTTCCTGCCCGCGGTCACCGCAGATCATCGACCAGACGCCCAGCCGACGGGCCAGCGGATGTTCTTCTCCGCCACCCTCTGACCGCAGCGTCCGGCCGAGCTGGTGACCAGCTACACCACCGAGCGCCGCGCTGCACGCGGTGACGTCCTCGACCGATTCCGGACCCGCCGAGCACCGGGTGCTGGTCCTGTCCGCACGGGACAAGGTGGCGGTGGCGGCCGAGATCGCCAGCCGCCCGGGGCGGACGCTCATTCTTCGTCCGCACTGAGCGACGGCGCGGACCGGCTCGTCGAAGCAGCTGACCCGGGCCGGGGTCGGCGCCCGCAGCCATCCCACGGCGACCGCAACCAGAACCAGCGGCAGCGGGCACTGGACGCGTTCGCCGCCGGGCATCCCCGCGTTCTGAGTCGCCACCGACGTCGCGGCCCGCGGCATCCACGTGGACGACGTCGACCTGGTCGTGCAGTTCGACCCGCCGAACGACCACAAGGACTACCTGCACCGCTCGGGCCGAGACGGCGCGGGTCAGCGCCTCCGGCATGGTCGATCGCGCTGGTGGAGCGCGGCCAGCTGCGCGAGCTCCGGCGGCTGCACGACGCGGCGGGCGTCACCGCGGCCAGCGACGAGGTCGCGGCCGGGCATCCACGTGGTCCGGCAGATCGCCGCGTCGGGCACGCCTATTCCGCCCGCAGCGGCAGTCAACCGGGAGAGCCCGCATCGGAGCGGAAACCCGCCGCGCGGCATTCCCGCCGCAAGGGGCGACGGCCAGCGCAGCGGCTTAGCGCGCGACCGGCGGAACGGCACGGGCGGCAGCAGCCGCGGGCGGGCGGCGGCGCCCGGCGCGGCGGCTCGCGTCGCGCGGCTCGCGTCGCGGTTGGCGGCCCGGAGGACGCTGCTGGCCGCGGCACTCGCCCGTGGCACCACTCGGGGCGCCGCTCCGGGCACCGCGCAGACGCCAGGCCGCTGGTCCCAGAGCGCGCACCGGCCCCACTACAGGCGACAGCAGGCCAGTGTACGCCAGCGAAGTCGGCCTGAGCATGGTGCCGACCGGCCGACGTTGGGACAGCTTCGCCGGCCCGCCTCCTGGTACCGCCGCACCGCCGGTCGGTGCCCGTTACCGGTCGTCCCTACTACTGGCCGACGGCCGTTGGCGTCGTCCCGGCCGCCCCGGCGTCCCCGCGCGCCGTGGATGCCGCGTTCGTCGTTGGAGTTTGACGCTGCCTGGCGTGCTGAGATGCGGAGGCGCGCAGAAGCACAGGAGCCGCTTCCGCCCCAGTAACACTATCTGTGCCGTGGCTGTACTGAACACTGACATGCCGCGTTTCATACTGCTGAAGCTGCTCAATGCCGTTTCGCCTGCTGATCATGCGACGCCTGCCGACGCCGCTAAAACCGGGTAATCACTGCGTCAGAACGCACTGATCCGGGGTTCCACGGCACCCGGCCCGGCGCCCCGGAACGTGATGCTGATAATGCCGGTGGGACCAGTCCGTTTCTGGTAGCTATTCAGCAAGCGTCAGCGGCTTGCAGCGTGGCGAGCGGGTGCTGCGCGTGTTATGCGGCTGGTTCGAGGCCGGGTGGTATCCACGGGTGGCCGTGGAACAGGGCGCGGAGGGCGTCGAGCTTGCTGATGCCCCATTTGGCTGGCGGTGGACAGGTAGGACTGGACGACGGCGAAGTCGGCGAGCCCGTCGATGGTGCGCCAGCATCCTCCGGAGCTGCGCTGCTGGACCTTGACGGGCGCGGATGGTGCGCTCGGCTTCGTTGTTGGTGAAGATGTCCAGGTCAGGGCGGGTGGCGAAGCGGAGGATCATGTCCTCGTAGTGCAGGAACTGGCGGGCGAGGCGGTCGGCGTCCCGGGCGGTGGCGCCGTGCCGGAACCTGCTCGCCGCCTGAGCCCTTCGGCGGCGAGCCCGCCGGTAGCGGGTTACCAGGCTGGTCCAGGACGGCGGGCCGTCCAGCGCGGCCTGGTCGCAGCGCGGGCGGCGGCCGCGGCGTCGCGGGCCCCAGAGCAGCAGGGCAGGCCATCTTCGCGGCCCATTGCTCGGTGTCCGGCCCGGCGTCGTGCAGGCCCTTGAGGTCGCGCAGCAGGTGCGCGGCGCACCAGGCGTGCGCGCGTCCGGTGAGGTGGAGCGTAGCCGTGGTAGCCGTCCCGGACCAGGATGCCGGCGTAGCCGGGCGAGCACATGCCGCCAGCGTCGATGGCCTCCGCCGGACCGGTCCCCGGTGTGCATCAGCGTCAGGTAGGCGGTGCAGGCCAGGTGCACGCATGCCGCAGCCCGCCGCGGGCGCGCGGGGTCTCGTCCGCGAACAGCCGTGGCAGCGTGCCCGCAGCAGGTCCCGCACCCGGTCCGCGAACCCGCTGGCCCCGATCAGCGCGGCGGCCTTGCCGCGGACGCCTAGCCATCCACCCGGACGGAGACCGCCGACCCGCCCAGCTGGCCCAGCAGCACCGCTGCCCGCGCGACGGGGATGTGGTGCCCGCAGGCCAGGTTCGCGGCCTGCGCGATGCACCTCCGGGCCGTAAGCTGGCCCGCGGCCCGCACATGCCCGGCAGCACGCCCGCGCTGACCGTCCCGCAGCACGGGCACTGCCTTGGCCTGCGCCACGTACTCGGTCACCTTCGGCGGCGGCGCCGGGACGATATCGGTGACCTGATGGCGGCGCTGCGCCAGCGACCGGCACCGCCGGCCAGGCCGCCCCGCACCCGCGGCAGCAGGCTGGCGGGAACTCCAGCCGCTCATCCGGGTCATCCGACCAGGCGTCATCGTCGTCCCCGGCTCGCCCGGCTGCCTGCCCGGCCGCCGCTTCCCCGCTCCCGCAGCGACCGGTCCGCGGCTTCTTCTTATACGGGCTGTCCGACGACGGCGGCCGCGACGACACCGACGAGTCCATGCCCGCCCGCCGCTCAAGCTCCTCCACCCGCGCCTGCAGGCCTGACCGCGCGGACTGCTCCGCGCAGACGGGTACGCCTCAGCCAGCCGCACCGCTGCCAGCTCCGGCATGCGGCAGCGCGGACAGCTCCTCCGCAGAGGCAACACCGGGCACATCGGGCACAGCACGCTATCCATGCACCCATCGCCGGCCTCGCAGTCAACGACCCGCAACGGCGTGTCCGGCAGCATCAGAGCTTAGCCCCAGCACCGGCCAGGCGAACATCTGACGCTTGCTGAATAGCTACGATTTCGTGGGACATGCCGGGCGGGGGCGGGACGGGCTTGCCCGGGCGCGCGCGGGGCGGCGGGCCAGGCAGGGCGGGACGTGGCAGGCGGCGCGGGGCGCGGCAGGGCGGCGCGCGGGCGGGAACACGGGAGATAATTTAGTTGTCATGTAGCAACTAAATTGGCGCGGTGCTGATCGCGGGCGGCTGACCGATTTCCTGCGGCGGATCGCGCCACGCCAGGCCTATCTTCTCCGGAGGAGCGTTCGTGCCGTCCGCAGTTACTCAATCGCCTGCCGGGACAGGATCCCGGTACAAGTGGATCGCGCTGTCCAACACCACGCTGGGCATGCTGATGGCCACGGTCAACTCCTCCATCATGCTGATCGCGCTGCCGGACATCTTCCGCGGCATCGGCGTGAACCCGCTGCAGCCGGGGAACACCACGCTGCTGCTCTGGCTGCTGATGGGCTACCTGGTGGTCACCGCGGTGCTGGTGGTCAGCTTCGGGCGGCTGGGCGACATGTTCGGCCGGGTGCGGATGTTCAACCTCGGGTTCGCGATCTTCGCGCTGTTCTCCATCCTGCTGTCGGTGACCTGAGCAATACGTAACTGAACGAAGCACAT
>ERZ1370068.676-contig-10619_pt1 | contig 30970 bp, 52 predicted proteins | sample MGYA00561227_ERZ1370068 | MGnify/ENA primary metagenome ERZ1370068 (study PRJEB38410, sample SAMEA6850437) | metagenome | study: Metagenomic assessment of the ecological functions of the soil: analysis of the soil microbiota associated with the...
GCCACATGTATTGCTCGTAATGATACTACATGAAGGAAGTATTAAAACCGGCCATGTATGCATAGTTAAAATCATTTTGATAGAAATTCATGTCAAGTTCTTTAAAGAGACAAGACTTGTCCTTTGCTTTAAGAAACTTGTAAAATTTTTTGTCTTACCCTGTTCCAGCTTCGCTGGGTTTTGAACGGTAAGGCTCTCTTCTGTGTAATCCTTGAATATGTGTCTGCGTGGTAATTTGCTTATGCCAGTTCAATTCATATCTTTTTCTTTGGTAGCCATATTAAAGCAACGCTTGCCTGTCAGCGAATTTCAGAGATAGGTCGCGTTCCGAGGAAGCTTTTTTTCCCAATTATGCGGGGCCATCTGGATGTTTTGCGCTTTTGTTGTTTAGCAAAGATCGGCCTTCATTCTCCACCGCCGTTGAATCCTCTGCTTTCCTTTTGACTCTCCTGCAGGGCGGATTTAGAGCGCGTTCCAGGATTTGTCCAGATCGGATGCTCATCTTGATTAATGGGATAGGTTTGCATAAAGTTGAAGTCTCGCGGGTTGACGTCCAATACGCTCGGATGAAATATCAAGCAGCTTCCCGGCGGTTAGCTATTGTTGTATCAAGGCACCGCAGATCGCATTTGTAATATCATAGTCTAAGCTCTGTGTACAGCCGGCTTAATAATACATTTGTTGTATGTTGTTCAAAACGTGAATCTTTTTAAATACGCTCATCGTTGATATAGCCGCCAGCACTTCTTCTTTTTGCTGTGTTAAAAATATTGACATTAGTCTCTTTAAAAGAGTTCCAATTTATTTTGATAGCGAAATTTTTGATAATGCACTCAAACCAGCGGCAATAGAGGAGATAATACCAATGATCCAGGTCAGGTTGGCCCCGGTGAAGAAGGAATCCATACGATAAAGTATATGTGAAAAGCTACAATTTATTTAGGTTTTGACAAAGGGTTCATAAAGATGGTGACAAACTATTTTACCTTTTGCACTCATACGCTTGCTATGAGTTATCAGCCAAAAAATAAGATCCGTATCGTAACAGCAGCTTCTCTTTCGATGGTCATGATGCTGCTATCAATATTATGCGTCGTATTCTTCAAAGCAAGGGCGCCGAGATCGTCCACCTCGGCCATAACAGGAGTGTCAAAGAAATTGTTGAAGCAGCTATTGAAGAAGATGTGCAAGGCATTGCTGTCACCAGTTACCAGGGCGGCCATGTAGAATTTTTCAGATACATGAAAGATCTGCTGGATGAAAATGGATGTGGTCATATAAAAATATTTGGCGGTGGCGGTGGAACTATTCTGCCGCAGGAAATCGAAGAATTACAGAAGTATGGTATAGCTAAAATTTATTCTCCGGACGACGGAAGAAAATGGGGCTGGAAGGAATGATAGAAGATGTAATAAGATCAATGCAGCTCCCTCCCAACCTCCCCGCAGGGGAGGAGATTGGCGACACTCTGAATTTTGGGGAGGCACCTAAAAAATGGAATAGCAAATTACCATTAGAAGAAAAAAGGATATAAGAAAAATTGCGAGGGCAATTACCGTGGCTGAATCCGGAGTGAAAAGTGAAATTGACTACAATGGTTCGATTACTGTCGATCAATTTAAAGCAGACCCTTTCATTTATTCAAAACTTAAGGAATTTGCCTTATCACATCGTAGAGAGCTCCACGATGGCTGGCTCAATTTTGTGGGATAAACTCAGAAACAAGAAGGAAGGATATAAGTTTCGCAGGCAGCATATCATTGGACGGTTTATTGCCGATTTTGTTTTGTCTGAAAAAGGATTGATCATTGAAGTAGACGGCAATTATCATCAGCTCCCTGAAATGAATTCGTCAAAGTGACGAGGAACGAAGCAAAAGCACTAAATTGGGCGAATTGGGGTTTGAAGATGTTCTCAGATTTAATAATGGAGAGAAATCATTCACAATAGTGAAAATGTTTTTAAAAGAAATTCATTCACATCTTTCAAAACTTCCTGGATAAAGAAATTGACGAAGAGAAAATGAGATGTTGTAAAAGACCCTCCACCGGAGGGGAACGGGGAGATTCCTGTTCTTGGAATTACAGGAACGGGTGGTGCAGGAAAGAGTAGTGTGACAGATGAAATCGTTAGACGATACCTCAACAACTTTACCGACAAAACGATCGCCGTTATTTCTGTAGATCCGTCTAAGAAAAACAGGTGGACGCATTGCTAGGTGACAGGATACGAATGAATTCCATTTCCCATCCCCGTGCTTATATGCTAGAAGTCTTGCTACGAGAAAGTGACAAAGCACTCAAGCAAATACGTGTGCAGAAGCGATCGATATCTCCAGTAAAGCGGCTGCTTTCGATTTTATCATTCTTGAAAGCGCAGGAGTGGGGCAAAGTGATGCATCCGATCCTAGACTATTGTGATGTAAGTCTATACGTGATGACACCCGAATACGGAGCAGCTTCACAACTGGAAAAGATCAACATGCTCGACTATGCCGACCTGGTTGCTATCAACAAATTTGATAAAGCGGGCGCACTGGATGCTTTGGCGGATGTTCGTAAACAATACAAACGAAATCATCAATTATTCAGTGCTAAGGATAATGATCTGCCGATCGTTGGTACCATGGCGAGCAAGTTCAATGATGATGGGATCAATCATTTATTTGAACTGATGTTAAAAGCAATTGAAGGGAAAACAAAATACCAGTTTTGGCAAATTTCAATTTAATGCAACGGCAAAGGTTTCGCAGGCTATTATCCCTTCAGGGCGGGTTCGTTATTTGAGCGAGATCACCTCCATGATCCGCGAATACGATCAATTGGTAAAAGACCAGGCCGAGATCAGCTTCCAAATTATATCAACTCCACGGAACACTGGCAATTCTAAAATCAGGAGGTACAAAAGTCTCTCCTCCCAAGACGGAAGATTTAGAGGGGACTCTTGAAGAGCAAATAAAATTCTACACGTGATCAGTTGACTCCTGTTAGCCGGAAGTTGATCCACAAATTGGCCTGAAAATGAAAGGCCCATCAGCAGGATTATTATGAGTTTAATGTTCGTGATAAAGATCCGCCAGGAAATGTTTACCGCCAGTTTATCAGTGAACAAAGGATATCAAAGTTGTTTTGCCTAAGTATAAAGATTTGGTGACTATATTGAAATGGCAGGCGCAGGAAAATGCACCCTGGGCCTCTTTCCATTTACAGCAGGAGTATTTCCCATTAAAGCGGGAAGGTGAAGATCCGACACGAATGTTTGCAGGGGAAGGAACACCTGAGCGAACGAATACGAGCGCTTCCATTATGTTTCCATTGACCAACCGGCGAAAAGGTTATCGACTGCATTTGACAGGTAACATTATACGGTGAAAGATCCTGATCCTCGTCCTGATATCTATGGAAAGACAGGAAATAGCGGCGTGAGCATTGCCACCGTTGATGATGCAAAAAATTAGTACAGTGGCTTTGACCTTTGTGACCCGAAGACTTCTGGTAAGCATGACCATCAATGGCCCGGCGCCCATCATTCCTGCATTCTTTTAAACGCTGGATCGATCAACAGTGCGAGAAAAAAATAAAAGAGCTGGGGTTGGAAAAGAATTAGAAAATAAAGAAGTCAAAATTCTAAGATCCAGGTCCACCTGTCTACTGCAATCCACTTGCCCCAGAACGGTTGCCCGAAGGGAAACAATGGATTAGGATTACGAAACTTTTGGGATTGGGTGGTAACGAAATATTGCCCGCTGGAATATATACGATCAATGCGGTAAACAAACGGCTTTGCAACAGAGTGAGAGGAACGGTCCAGGGCAGATATTTTAAAAGAAGACCAGGCACAGAACACCTGCATTTTTTCAACTGAATTTGCATTGAAGCTAATGGGTGATGTCCAGGAATATTTCATTAACAACAAGGTCCGAAATTTTTATAGCGTCAGCATCAGCGGTTATCATATTGCGGAAGCAGGTGCCAATCCCATCACGCAGCTTAGCATTCACACTTGCCAATGGATTTACCTATGTTGAATATTATCTCAGCCGTGGAATGAACATTGATGATTTTGCACCCAATCTTTCTTTCTTCTTCAGCAATGGAATGGATGCCGAATACAGTGTGATTGGCAGAGTGGCACAGACGAATTTGGGCCAAGGCAATGAAGTATAAATACAAAGCCAACAAACGCAGCCAGATGCTGAAATATCATATTCAAACTTCCGGCCGCAGTTTGCATGCCCAGGAAATTGATTTCAACGATATACGCACCACGCTGCAGGCGCTTTATGCCATTTATGATAATTGCAATTCACTCCATACAAATGCTTATGATGAAGCCATCACCACGCCAACTGAAGAAAGCGTAAGGAGAGCCATGGCCATTCAACTGATCATCAATCGTGAGTTAGGTTCTGCAAAAACAGAAAATCTCATACAAGGAAGTTTTGCTGATTGAAGAATTGACAGACCTGGTGGAAGAGGCTGTAATGATCGAGTTTGACAGGTTAACAGAAAGGGGAGGAGTACTGGGCGCCATGGAAAGAATGTACCAGCGAAACAAGATACAGGAAGAAAGCTTATATTACGAACACCAAAAACATACCGGTGAATTACCGATCATTGGCGTAAATACTTTTCGAATAAAAAGGGCAGCCCTACGATCATTCCCAATGAAGTAATAAGAAGTACTAAAGAAGAAAAAGAATCAGCAGATCGCCAACCTGCATGCATTCTGGAAACGCAACGAATCTAAAAGTGAAGAAGCCCTGGAAAGATTAAAAGAAGTGGCTATCAGTGAGGGTAATTTATTTCTGAATTAATGGAAACAGTAAAATACTGCTCAGCTGGGGCAGATCACACATGCATTGTATGAAGTGGGTGGGCAATACAGAAGGAATATGTAGGTTCCTCTGGTTGATGGCATGATATTTTATTAAATAACAGGAGAATTGATCACCTTAAATTATATTTTATGTCAAAGATCTTATGGGGATTTACAACTGGGCCTGGTTACAGGTCTCTTTATTAGCACCTGAAAAAGGGTCTGAAACAAGGCAACGTATCAGCCGCAAGGCAAATGACTTAAAGGATAAATTCAATGACTTTGTAGACAGCGTCTCGGAAAAATTTGATTCGTTCAGAGATGACGCCGAGGACATGGCAAACAGTGCCAGGAGAGAAGCAAAATCATTTGCCGGTGATACCCGAAAAACTATGTAAGTAGAATTTTTTACACTGTTAAAACTTGCAACTTCTTCCAGGTTGCAGTTTTTTTATGAGGTATTTAAATTACACCCTCTTTATTTGGCACCATAAATTCCAGCAAACCTTTTCGCAATTCAATTTCGATCTCAACACCGTTGTCAATTTTAATCATCTGGTCGTCGACGTGCATATGAGTGCCCTCCCAACTTATAGTTATCTCCTTTGCTTTAACCTGTTGAAACGCTATAAGGTGCTTCAACTCCTTTCAATTTATCCGAAATATAAGCAGCCAATTTCTCCTTGTCCTTTTCCGGTATTATGATCACTTCAAATCTCCGTCACTCGGATCACCGTGGGGAGAGAGAAAAAGATTGGGCCCTATGAGCTTTGTGTTCATTATTTCCGTCATTAAAAACTTCCCGGAATGATCTACGCCCGTCGATCGTCAAATGGCATCTCTTGGGCTCATAAGAAAAAATGATCTCGTAAAGAATTTCAAGAGCAGTCTCTCATTTCCTCCTCAGGAGTTTGACTTTCTCTCTTTTCAATCTTCTTCATTTTTGATCAGGTAAGGAAATATTCCGTAGCCAAGACTTTCAAGGAAAAATCGGCCTTAGGCAGGCCGCGAATTCTCCTACATCAAACGCTTTTACATGGGTATGGATGCCACGATTGAATAATTTCCTCCGCACTTCCTTCGATACTCAGGGTCTGCGCAATATTATTGGCAGTCCCCAGCGGTAACAGAGCAACTGGCCATGTTTTCTCTGACAGTTTCCGATCCAACAATTCTTTTGTTATTTTTCTGATAGTACCATCGCCACCCGCGGCAACAATGAAATCAGCCTTTTCATCGATGTCTTTCCAGTTCTCTTTGGTAGAGGAGTATTGAGATTCAAAACCATTTTTCCCATCAGGGAAATCAGTTCTTCCCTATCGTGATCTTCACTGCCGGCAGTTGGATTGTGCAACAGGTTAATAATCTTCATAAAAAGTTTACCTCTAGTGTATCCATAAAATTGTACCATTTTTGAAATGGCATGATAATGTATTATAGAATGGTATGAAAGATCCTGGTAACGAATGATGATGGCATCTACAGTCCCGGCATTGCAGCATTGGCACAGGTCGCAAAAGATTTGGCGAGGTTCAGATAGTGGCACCTGATGTAGAACAATCATCAATGGGGCATGCGGTACACAGCTCACGACCTCTTTCTTACAGAAAATCGCCGATCAATTTTGAAGGCATTGAAGCTTTTCGTGTGAATGGAACACCTGCCGATTGCGTGGCGCTTGGTGCTCATATCAGCAATATAACAGATGTGGTGCTTCGGGAATAAATATGGGACCAAATCTCGGTAATTCAATGTGGCATTCGGGCACACTGGCAGCTGCAAAACAAGCTCGTCCTATTGGGAATGAAGGGAATTGCTTTCAGCACACCTGTCGGCAAAACTGAACCTGATTTTAATGTCCTGGAGCCATATGTTGAAGAAACCTTGAAAACTACTTTTAGATAACTCCCGGGCTTTCTCTCTTTTCAATGTGAATTTACCTCTCACAACCAAAAGGTATAAAATGGACAAGGCAATCGGTAAGGTTTTACGATGGAAAAGTAGTTCCGGGTATCGACCCTATGGGACGAAAACATTATTGGTTTACTATAACTCCACTGGAGCCCGCAGACGAAGGAACTGATCGCTGGGCCGTGAAAATGGTTATGTTTCTATCACTCCATTAAGATTGGACCTGACCAATGAGGAAGAATTGAAAAAGTTCCGGCAGAAACAAAGCGGTACAAAAATTTTAGCCGGCATGCGCTCCAAGTTTTCCTTTTACTCGCCAGGTATTTTTCATGTATGATCTCACTCATTGGCTTTTCATATACTTTACTTTCAAGCCATGAAATGATATCAAGATAAGCCAGGGACCGGGTTTCAAAACGACTTTTTTCAAGATGTTTTATTTTTTGTAGTAGCTTTTCAAGCTCTGGTTTCAACTCCCGGCGCGTTAGCTTATAAGGAAGCTCTTAAAAATTTGAATATTTCCTCCTCGATTACGGTTATTGTTTCCATTTTGGTCATGTACCTGTATACCGATTTGATCAGCGAGTCCATGATATCAAAATTCTCCATTTCATAATGCGCAAGCAGGTGAAGCAGCCGTGCATAACATTGAATATCGTAACGCAGATCCAACATTAGTCATTGATGATCCGTTGCAGGTAATCGATACATGTAGCGTAATCACCGCTACCAAAATATAACGTGGCTATTTTATAGTTAAAGACCAGCACGCGATGGTTGTCAAAATAAAGAGCATACTCTTCTAATTTGCTTTCAATATAGGGAACTATAAGAAAGACCTTCTTTAAATGTGCCATGCATAAAATGCTGATTGATCTCTGCCGTATACAAATAAATAAAGGTTTGCACTTTAAAATTTTCATGCTGGTTGGCAATTGAGGCTTTCGCAAATTCTTCAAACCGGCGAAGGGAATGGGCAAACCCCCTGTAATTGCGAAGATCAAAATGTGCATTTAAAATGTTGTGCATGCCCTTTATATAATGCCCTGGCTCAACCGGTATCATCGCGGAATGTTCATCAAAAAGATCAACCCATTTCTGAGCATAGCGATAATACTTCAAAAATCCTGGCAAATAAAAGCATACCAGCAAGAACTCTGGTACAGGTACAACCGCTCATAAAATCCATGCTTAGCTTTCTTGCATTGGAAGGAAGGTTTTGATTAAAGTACTTCTTTACTTTCTTTTCCTCTTCTTCATTTCTTGCGTGTCCATACTTTACATACCAGGCTGTACATTTGCAAAGCAAGGTTTGATAGTTTGGTGATATTTTTTCTTCGTTCGTTTACCTCAATAGCCTCTTCCGTTAATTTTTCCGGGCCTGTTTTGCATGCTGCGGGTAATATGAAGTGTCTCCGATCTTCTTTTCCAGCGAAATAGCCTGGTCCAAGAAGGCTATCCTGGAAATAAGCATGGGACACTTCCTTTACTTTTTCTAATATTTTAAGGCTTTGCATATATAAGCCGCGATTATATAAAAATGCGGGCATAATCGGAGTTGTTCATGCAATTGCATGTCTATACTGTCAGTGGATTTTATCAGGCGAAGACTTGCCAGTAATTCTTTATTCAGATGAGCTTTTAAATTGGCAAGCTGTGGTTTTTGTTATGTTGGGCATTTTTTTCAGCAAATTGCTTTTCATCGTACTCATCCAATCTTATCCATGGCATCAAAAAGTTGAATGATCTTCAGATCTTCCTTGCCCGAGCTACGCCTAATATAGAGCTTAAAATTTCGTTTTTCTGACTTCTGAAGAGAGCGTATCAGCTGAAAAAGAGAGTCCGTAAACTGGTTGGCCATAATCAAATATTTTGACTGAAACCCAATAAAATCAAGGGTTTAGCTTAGTTCAAATTTCTTTGTCATCATGAAATCATTTCATAAGTTGACTCAAAAGCTGTCCAGGTTCAACTTATTTTTGTTCCAGAAATGATTTTTATGGCAGGCAATGTTTGAAGCAGATAGTTTTTGAGGCTCTATAAAAATCAAAGCTGCTAAAAACAGCGCAAAGATAGCATAGAACTTTTTTTCATATGGCAAGCAATCGTTAGAGGCCCTCTGTTTCTACAGCGGGGCTTTTTTATCATACGGCTACCATTATCAGAGTCGCAAGTTTAGCCTTCACGTCTGAACTCAAAAAGATACTTTCCACCAGCACATTTTATTTCATCTCCCGGCTTGATTGATTCTTTCTGAAGACGTTTCAATAATTTATCATCTGCCCTCATTCTTTCTTTTTGCAATTTTTCCTGAAGTATTCAATTTGAAATGGGAAGAATTCGTAGATTTTGAAAAACTCAGAGATAATACTGATCGCCTTACTATCAATGACAAAAAAGGAGCTTCAATAAAAAGAAGCTCCCTGTAAATCTTTTCGAGTGTCCCCTTCGCTGGCATTACCCAGATCAGGTACTATGAGTATTTCTCAGCTATTAAGTTGTGAAGCACCCCGTTTCGAAAAAGATCTTTTGTTAATAATTGTTAAGTAAAAACCGTGCCACTACGTGTTTGGGTATTTCAGCGTGTACAAATATTTTATTTTTTCATACTGATGGTATGTGTTTTGTCTCTTTTGAATTACCGCTTCATAACTAAATGAAACATTACAGCGCATACTTACACGCACCATTGATCGTCAAATATAAAAAATCAACTATTTCTGCTATGGGAGGACAAATAAAAATGAGATATGAGGAAGAAAATTTTTCTACATGCAGCATTTATTACGGCAAATTTTATCGGCTTCTTTTCCCAGGCGCAGGATACGAGTTTTATAACCTCAACTGTTCAATGGGACCTGGCAACAACGATCGCTTATGCAAAAGCAACATAATATCCAGGTAAATATTATAAGACTTGATGAAAAGTTAAGTGAGCAGGACCTGTTATTATCAAGAGCGGCAAAATATCCCGAATCTTTCTGGTTCAGCTACTCAATCAATAACACATCATAGTGGCACTACAAATCCTGTTGTCGGGGGCATTTCAAACACAATCAAATCTTGCAGGAAACTATTCGTCTCAATTCATGCCTGGACGACTTTACCGTGGCGGTTATTTGAACAATGATGTGACGATCAAAAACATTTACAGGCTGCAAGCAGCTAATTTAAATACTTCTAGGTTGTCCAAAATGATATTACACTTCAGATCACACAGGCCTATTTAAATATTTTAGTTAGCAAAAGAGAGCTATCGTTTACCTGCAGAAGACCTGGTAAAAGCTTCGCAGGCACAATATGAACTAGGGAAAACAACATTTACACTGCAGGAAGTATTGCAAAAAAAGACCTGTTACAATTAGAAGCACAGGCAGCAGGTGATCAATATAATCTTGTAACTGGCAGAAAATCAATACCGGCAAAATGTTGTTATTCTAAAACAAATCTTGCAATTGCCAACAACAACAGATTTTAAACCAGTGATGCCGGATACATTAATAGTAGAACAAGCAATTACCATCTTTATTGGAGGCACAGCGTCGTTGCATTTGCAAAACAGGCCGGAAATACAATACAATCAATTGCAAATTACAAGTTGCAGAAACAGAATTACAAAAAGCAAGAGCAGGATATAAGCCAAACATTTCAGTGCCGGCGGATCGGTCTCTACAGGTTATTCAGACAACCAGGATACAAAATATTTTAACCAGGTAAATAACAATCTTTATCAGCGGCTGTGGGGCTAACTATTATCCATTCCAATTTTTGATAACCGTACCAATAAAACAAATGTTGAAAGATCTAAAATATTGATTGACCAGGCCAGGCTTGACACTGGAACAAACAAAGACAGCTATTGAATCAGCAGATGGAGCAGGCTATATATAGGCGCATTGAATGCGCATTGGCACAATATAAAGCAGCGGATGTTCAATTACAGAGCTAATCAGCGAGGCATACGATATTTCATTGGAACAATTAAAGCTTGGCGCGATTAACACTGTTGATCTGTTGGTACAGAGAAACCTTTATGTGCAATCATTGCAGAACTTTATAGAAGCAAAATATAATTCTGTTCTTAATACTAAAATTTATGAATTCTATATGGGGCAACCCATTACATTATAAGATGAAAAGAAGCTATGAAAAAGAAAAAGATAATATGGATCAGCAATTATCATTGGTAGCAGCTTTAATTGCAGTTGTTTTATCTGGCGTCAGAGAAACAGGTCACCGGAAATTGTTTTGGCGACTGAGAAGCCACATTATGGATATATTGCCAATGCAGTAACAGCAACAGGAACTAGTGCAACCTGTAGATACTGTGGCAGTGGGTACACAGCGGTTTCAGGAACTATCAGTAAAGTATATGTAGATTTTAATTCTAAGTTGTAAAAAAGGGCAGCTTCTTGCAGAGTTAGATAAAACAATTTTGAATGCGCAGGTACAACAAATAGTATCAGCAGTATTCAACAGGCACAAAGCCAGATTAACTTATCAGCAAAGTAATTTTAACCGGCAATCACAATTATATAATGCGGGTGCCATCAGTAAAGCAGAATCTAGAAACTGCACAAAATGAATATAAAGTAGCGCAGGCAAATGTGCTAAGAGCTGCTCAAGTCGCAGTTGCAGGCAGCACAAAAAATCTTTCGCTTGCAAATATTTATTCGCCTATTGATGGTACGGTGCTTTCAAGAAATGTAAGTGAAGGACAAACAGTAGCAGCAAGCTTTAATACACCTACTTTATTCAGTATTGCAAAGGACCTTACTCAAATGCAGGTAGGAGCTGCGGTTGATGAAGCCGATATAGGCAATGTAAAGAAGGGCAACGGGTAAGTCATTTACTGTAGATGCCTTTCCCGATGATGTGTTCGAATGGAACATTACTTGAGGTACGTCTGCAACCTAGCAGTTTCTGCGAACGTCGTTACCTACACCACTATCATTAATGCTCCGAATGATCAACTGAAATTAAAGCCGGGAATGACAGCTAACATAACCATCTATACAAAAGAAGAAAACAATGCTTTGCTTATTTCGGCACGTGCCACGAAATTCAAACCTGATTCAACGTATAATGCGGAAATATACAATTATAGATGAAAGAAAAAAAACAAAAGGACAGCAGACAGCAAGTGCTCCGGGAACGAGCGAGAATCCGGATAGGATCAATGGAAAAACTGAGCAGGGATTCTTTATCGAGCTGATTCAAGCAAGATCAAAAGAGCTTCCGTGTGGGTATTGAACGGAAATACATTGACAAGACGTTTCATTCGAACAGGTCTTGAAGATGGAACACAAGTACAGGTGCTCAGTGGATTAACTGCCTGATGATGAGATAGTAGATGGAGTACAGCAGGCAGGAGCAAAAGCAAATTCAAATAACAGTCAAAGAAGTCCATTTATGCCGCAACGAAGAAGTGGACAGGGAAACAACAGGCCAACCGGAAGCGGACAAGGTGGTGGAAATCGTCCCGATGATAAAATAAATAAGTATGGCAAATAAAATATTAGAAATACATGATCTGAAAAGAGAATTTAAAATGGGTGTTGAAATAGTAAGGGCACTCAAAGGGCGTTTCATTTTCTGTGGAACAGGGGAGTTTGTTACCATTATGGGAAGCAGTGGTTCGGGTAAAGACAACTTTACTGAATATATGTAGGATGTCTTGATAAACCTACAGAGTGGGACTTACCTGCTGGATAATGTCGATGTAAAAAGACTTTCAAGAAACGAACTGGCGCAATTACGAAACAGAAAAATCGGTTTTGTCTTCCAGTGCCTATAATTTATTGGCAAGAACATCAGCAATGGAAAATGTAGAGTTGCCATTGTTATATAATTCTTCTATTTCTACATCACGAACGACACCAGATGGCAGTAAAGGCGCTAGAAGCTGTTCAGTCTTTCTGATCGTCTTGATCATTTACCCAATCAACTATCCGGAGGCCAGCAGCAACGTGTAGCGATTGCAAGAGCATTGGTGAATGAACCGGTAATGATACTGGCTGATGAAGCAACAGGAAATCTTGATTCAAGAACATCTTATGAGATCATGGCATTGTTCCAGGAACTGAATAAACAAGGCAAGAACAATTGTATTTGTAACACATGAGCCTGACATCGCTGCATTCAGTGGCAGTACAGTTACACTAAAAGATGGCACGAGTTATTAAAGATCAGCAAGAATGAAAATGTTCGCTCGGCAAAAGAGGTATTAGCCAGCTTACCTGTAGCTGACGATTATTGATAAACAATGAAAATTATTAAATCTTATACGAATTGCATTACGGGCCTTAGCAACGAAATAAACTTCGTGCATTTCTTACCATGCTTGGGATCATTATTGGTGTAGGCGCTGTTATTGCAATGGTGGCGATCGGCCAGGGTTCAAAAAAGAGCATACAGGATCAATTATCAAGCTATGGGCTCAAACATGCTCACTGATTCGCCCAAATAGTAACCAGGCGGCCAGGCGGGGAGCAAGGTTAGATGCAAGCACAGTACAAAGTCACTGACCACTTGATGATATCAAAGCCATCCAGTCACAGGCGCAATATATAAATGCAGTATCGCCTGCAGTGCAAGGCCGTGGGCAAGCGATCAATGGAGCGCTTAACTGGCCTACTACTATGCAGGGAGTAAGTCCGAACTTTCTTGACTATCCGTAACTGGCCATTAAAGGAAGGTACTTGCTTTTGGCAATGAAGATATAAATGGTGCAACTAAAGGTTTGCCTTGATTGGTCAAACTGTTGTCGAGAATATTTTTGATCCGGCTGATGACCCGGTTGGGAAAATCGATTCGTTTTAATAAAATTCCTTTTAAGATCATTGGTGTGTTGAGCTGAAAAAGGTGAAAATGCATTTGGACAGGACCAGGATGATATTATATTGGCACCCTATACAACTGTTCAAAAAGAATTCTTAGCGATTCCTTACATTCAAACTATCTATGCATCCTGCTACAAGTTCCGAAACATCTGAACCGGCAACCCAAGAGATAAGCCAGATACTTCGCAGCATCACACAAACTCACCAACGCGGAACAAGATGACTTTACTGTCCGCACCCAGGCTGAACTAATAAGCACATTCAGTTCAGCACGAGTCAATTGTTAACGGTTTTGCTAGCCGCTATTGCCGGTATTTCATTATTGGTCGGTGGCATAGGCATCATGAATATCATGTACGTGTCGGTTACTGAAAGAACAAAAGAAATTGGTTTGCGAATGTCGATCGGCGCAAGAGGCATTGACATACTTATGCAGTTTTTAATTGAAGCAATTGTAATAAGCATCACCGGGGGAATCCTAGAGTGTTACTGGGTTTGCTTGCATCAAAACTGATAACTGTATTTTTATCCTGGCCAACACTGGTTTCTGAATCTTCGATCGTTTTGTCATTTGTTGTTTGCGCAATAACAGGGATCTTCTTTGGATATTATCCCGCTCAAAAAGCTTCACGGCTCGATCCAATTGAAGCGCTGAGATATGAATAATCAATATAACCGCTGGCAAGCACTGCAGTAAAAGTTCTGCGGTTTGTCTTCCCAGGTATTCTTTAATAATAGGCGAGCCATCTCCTCGATTCTTTCAATATTACAATGGAAGGTCCCTCTGGCATAGGCTTTATGCAGAAAGACGCAAAGGATACGCCACAATAACAGGGAATGATCTAATAGCCTCTCACGTTCTTCCCTTCCATGTAATTCATGAAAGCCCTGTTGACAACCCGGTTGCCGCCAGGAGTAGGATAGTTACCGGTGAAATACCAATCGCCTAGATTATTAGGACAGGATTGATGAAGAGTTTCGATACTTTGAAAAATAACTTCAACGGGTATTTGAATATCTTTTGGAGTGATGAAGTTCAGCGATCTTGGCTGAAATTTGTTCGGTAGTAAATGATTTATAAACCTGTTTAACGATGTTTTCTGTATGAAGCTGGTTGTTCCGCTGCAATTCTTTACCTCTGTCGAGCAATTCATTCAAACAATTTATTTTTCCTTTTTCCTTCATCAACTCCACGGCTGCATTAAAAGCAATGAATTCGCCCATCTTACTCATATCAATTCCGTAGCAATCAGGATAGCGTATCTGCGGGGATGATGAAACAATGATGATCTTTTTGGGTTCCAGTCTTGCAAGCATGCGAACAATACTTTCCTTCAAAGTTGTTCCCCGCACGATGGAATCATCGATCACCACCAATGTGTCTGTTCCTTTTTAACCGTTCCATAAGTGATGTCATAAACGTGTTGAACCATTTCACTACGGCCGGCATCCTCCGTAATAAAGGTTCGCATCTTTGACATCCTTGATCGCAATTTTTTCCATTCTCACTTCTACGATTGATCATCTCATGAAGTTTATCCGGATCGATCGTGGTCCACGATGAGATACGCTCCACTTCTGATCTCGTTCAGCCAATCTTCGCAACCCTTGATCAAACCATAAAAGGCAACTTCCGCTGTATTTGGAATGAAAGAAAAATCGTATTCTTCAGATCATAGTCAATAGCTTCTAAAACTTGTTTACTTAAATGATATCCTAATGCTTTACGTTCGTTATAGATCTTTTCATCGCTTCCTCTTGAAAAATAAATACGTTCAAAACTGCAGGCCTTTCTTTCTTTTGGCTCAAGTATCTGGGCAATTTCGATCTCGCCATGCTGGTTGACGATCATTGCCTGTCCCGGCATCAGTTCCTTTCACTTCGTTTTCACCAACATTAAATGCAGTGCGGATAGCCGCTCTTTCCGAAGCAGCAACGATCACTTCTTCATTATAATAATAATAGGAAGGTCGGATTCCATGAGCATCCCGGAAAACAAACCCGATCCCATTGCCCGTAACTCCTCCCACATGAAAACCGCCATCGAATAAGGGAAGGGCCTTTTCAAGATCTTCTTAATATCTGTTTGCTCAGGATGAGCTTCATCTTCATTTACCAGGAAATGATAGATGACCTCCATCATGGCTGCGAGGTCGCTTTGTTTTTGAAACTCACCGGGATTAATATTTACCAGGCCAAATAGCTCATCAGTGTTTATCAAATTAAAGTTACCGGCAAGGGCAAGGTTGCGTGGCAGGAATAGTATGACGCTTTATAAAGGGGTGACAAAATTCAATATTGTTTCTTCCCTGGGTTCCATATCTCAAATGGCCCAACAGCACTTCACCCATAAATCTCACATGCACCTTTCATAAGACCCGGATGTTTTTTGATATCGGGGTTAAATTTTTCCAAGCTCATTGACTTCTTCCCCAATTTGTCGGAAAACATCGGAAATGGCTTGTGGTGCTGTGCTCCGGATACGGTGTAAAAAGGATACCCTGGCTCAACATCCAGTTTACAGCTGCCACACCAGCTCCGTCCTGCCCACGGTTGTGTTGCTTTTCCATGAGGAGGTATAACTTATTCAAGCCCCACATCACGGTGCCATATTTCTTCTGGTAGTAAGAAAAGGGTTTACGTAAACGGATAAATGCAAGACCACATTCGTGTTTGATCGGGTCGCTCATGAAGGTTTTTCTTGTAAAGAAGCCGCAAAGTTATGAGATTGCCGCGGTTCAAAAAATTCTGACAAGTTAATGATAGCCAAATCGCTGGATTAATTAATAAAAAGGGAGACAACTTTGTCTCCCTTTAAATTAAAATGCTTTCTTTTACCTTATACTTCTGCACATTGGGACAAGCTCGCGGTAAAATCATCGGCGACCATAATATAATACGCCGGTAAATGTGCAACTACCCATTTATCCATAGCCTTCGCCTTTTTCTCATCTAAGGCGTGCTGGGATATCTTGTTATAGTCATCTTTCAGATTCATTCGATGAGGTTCTGATCTTGATTTGAGATAAACAATTCTCACGCCCTTCTTGCTCCGCTGTTCATCAGTAAAGGGAGTCAGGTATTGATATCTCTCCAACTTTCAGCTTTCCAAGCATGGCTACAATGTCTTTATCAAGTTCATCAATGGTCACGTAAGTAGATCCGTCTCTCCCGATAAAGAATGGACCTGCAAATTGTGCCTGTTTATCTTCAGTATATCTCAACGCTGCCTGGTTGAAATTTAATAGTACCGGCAATGATCTTGGCGCGAACTGAGTCAAGTCTTGAAATAGACGCATTGGTCTCTTCTTCAGTGATGGGAGGAATACGAAGTATGTGGCGAATCACTGCTTCATCACCGTTCCGTTGTTCCATCTGGATAATATGATATCCAAATTTTGTTTTTACAACCGGGGAAACCTCGCCATCTTTAATCGAAATGCAGCTGCGATAAAAGAAGCGTCCCAGCTTTTATCTTTTCGGTTGATCTCATATTCACCTCCACGATCCTTGCTACCGGGATCCTGGGAGTAAAGCTTAGCCAATTGTTCAAAAGTGGATGTCTTTGCCTCGAGCAATTGTTTATAATGATTCAATTCGTCAACTACATATTTTTCAAGATCCCTTGATGCCTGCGGATAAACTACACGATCTGTCCTGACTTCGAGCTCCGATTCAAAAAATGGTAAACTATCTTTTGGAACGCGGTCAAAAACTTTTGCTTCAGCAGGCGTGATCTTTATATTATCAACAATTTTTCTCTGCTCCGCTTCAGCAAGTTTCTTTTCTCTCACAGATTCTCTTGCATCTTCTTTGATCTGGTAAATGCTTTTACCGGCAAGTTCTTCCACGTTTCTTTTCGGTACCATACATTCTTACAAATTCCCGAACTCTTAACTCAAGATCAGCGTCTACTTCCTCGTCAGTTATGGGCAATGAATCTTTTTCTGCCTGTTGCATCAGGACCTTTGAAAGAATAGCCTGGTCAAGGATCTGGCATTCGGCGATCTTCGGGTATTTGTGCTCCCTGCCGCGCATAGTCAGCAATTGTATTCTTTATGTCAGAATACATAATGATCTTGTCTCCTACGACAGCGGCAATTTATATCTGCTACTATTTTTAGCTTCAGTTGCAGGTTGTGCGGATTGAGCGGATAGCGCAAAAACAGATAAAATACTAAGAGAAAGTAAGAGATATCTTTCATAAGAAATGTGTCACGCCTAAAAATAAAAAACCATCCAGCTCAGACGCGGTAGTTGGTTAACGAATTAACAAAAGTTTCTCGATGAAGACAAGGATCAAGATACATAGGCACGAAGGAGAAAATTCAACTTGACCTCGTGTCCTTGTGCCTTTTATAATGTTCTCTTTATTTCCTCGATCTCGTATGCTTCCACCACATCTCCCACTTTAATATCATTGTAAGTTCTTGATCATGGTAAGCCCACATTCCATACCTGACTGCACCTCTTTCACATCATCTTTAAATCGTTTCAAAGATCGCTAATTCAGCACTGGCTCCCTCACCAGTTGGATATGTAACAATACCATCGCGGATCAGACCTGATCTTTAGAGTCACGCTTTATCTTTCCATCCATCACATAACATCCGGCTACCGATCGCTTTATCGAACTTGTATACTTCTCTCATCTCCACATTGGCAACGATCTTTTCCTGTATCTTCGGCTCAAGCATTCCTTCCATCGCACTCTTGATCTCGTCAATGGCGTTGTAAATGATAGAGTACATTTTTATCTCGTATGGCTTCGTTGTTCGGCCAAGTCTTGAAGCCTGCAAGTGAAGGACGCACATTAAATCCAATAATGATCGCATCAGATGCGTTGGCAAGAGTTACATCACTTTCGGTAATTTGACCCACAGCTTTGTGAATCACTCTTACCACAATTTCTTCTGTAGATAATTTCTGTAGAGAGTCACTCTAATGCTTCCACAGAACCATCCACATCACCTTTGATAATTACATTTAATTCTTTGAAGTTTCCAAGTGCCAAACGACGACCGATTTCATCGAGTGTGATATGTTTCTTTGGTACGAATACCCTGCTCACGAAGTATTTGTGCACGGCGATAAGCAATTTCTTTGCTTCGGCTTCATCTTCATACACTTTGAATTTTTCTCCAGCTTGCGGTGCACCATTCAAACCCAGAATCAATAGCAGGTGCTGAAGGTCCTGCTTCTTCCAATTTCTTATTTCTTTCATTGAACATTGCCTTCACTCTTCCAAAATGCTGACCACGATACAACAAGATCCCCGGCTTTCAAGTGTCCCGTTTTGAACAAGTAATGTTGGCAACATATCCACGGCCCTTTATCCAATGAAGCTTCGATAATAGTTCCACTTGCTTCACGATCCGGGATTTGCTTTTAATTCAAGCAGCTCTGCTTCTAACAATATTTTTTCAAGTAACTGGTCGACATTCAATCCTTTCTTTGCAGAAATTTCCTGGCTCTGATATTTACCACCCCATTCTTCTACCAATAAATTCATTTGCGAAAGCTGCTCATAAATTTTTTGAGGAGTTAGCACCATCCTTATCGATCTTATTTATAGCAAAGATCATTGGTACACCTGCTGCCTGGGCATGGCTAATCGCTTCGCTTGTTTGCGGCATCACTGCATCATCAGCTGCAATCACGATCACAGCAATATCGGTGACCTTAGCACCTCTTGCACGCATCGCAGTAAATGCCTCGTGACCTGGTGTATCAAGAAATGTGATCTCTTTTCCATTTGGCAATTCCACCTGGTAAGCTCCGATATGCTGTGTGATACCTCCAGCTTCACCTGCCACCACATTTGCACTACGTATATAATCAAGCAATGAAGTTTTACCATGGTCAACGTGACCCATGATAGTAACAATTGGAGAACGCGGTTGCAATTCATCTTCCATCGTCATCATCCTCCACTTCTTCCATTTCCATTTGCTTTTCCATATCAATGAACTCAACATCAAAGCCAAACTCACTTGCTACCAGTTCAATTACTTCCGCATCCAGGCGCTGGTTAATGGAAACCATTATACCAAGGCCCATACATTTGCTGATAACATCAGCAAAATTTACATCCATCAGGTTTGCCAACTCACTTACACTGATAAATTCAGTTACCTGTAATTTGTTATCATCTGTAGCTTCACCCATGGCCTCAGCCGCCATCTCCTGTCTCTTTCACGGCGAAGTCTGGCTTTTAAGCCTTTGCTGCCACGACTACCGCCGCCGGATAATTTGGCTTGGGTTTCCCTGATCTTTTCCTGTATTTCTTTTGATCAATTTCCTTGTCCTCTCTTCTTCTAATATCTCTGCGGCCACCACCAGCCTCCTCCTGGTCCTCTTCTGTCTCCTGGTCCATTGCTGCCTGCCACCGCCACGATTAAACTGACCCGGCGGCCTGTTGCTCTCCATCTCTTCTATCCTTAAACAGATCTTCTCTCTTTACTTCCTTCTTTTCAATCGGTATACGTTTACGTTTACGTTTTTCCTCTTTTTGGGCCTTGTATCACTATCAACCGGCAGAGTCGATCTTCCCGAGAATTTTGGGTCCTTCTATTTTTTCTGCTTTTATATTTTCAATTACCGGAGGTAATCCTTCCTCTCCAGACGCTACAACATCTTCAGCTGTCTTGTGTTTCTTCAACCGGTTTCTCTGCAACTACTTCGTCTTTTTTGATTTCTTTTTTGCTGCAGGTTTTATTTCTTCTGCTGGTTCCTCTTCTCTGTTTTTTCTTTGCTCCTTTTTTAGGACGTGTTGATGAGTCGATCGCAGAAAGATCAATTTTATCCATGACTTTCGGTCCTTCAATTTCCGGCGCTTCCACCTTTGTAATTTCTTTCTCTTCTACTACTGGCGGCACTTCTGCTTTTACCGGCTCGGGAACTACTACTACTTCTTTCTTTAGGCTCTTCTTTCTTTGCCGTTTTCTTATCGTCTTTCTTAAAGAGAACTTCCTCTTCATCTTTTTTCTTCTTTGCTTCAGCCACGCCTCCTTTTGGAAGATCAACAAGATCGCTCTTCAGTTTCGCCGCCTTATCGCTTTGGAATTCTGTTGCAGGGCACGGTACATGTCTTCCGTCAGTTTGAGGTAGGTTTCAGATCGTTTAGAAACCCTTATTCTCGTCAAAAAGTCAATAAGAGTATCCTGTCCAATGTTGAACTCTTTGGCCGCTCCTAATAATCTCGGTAAGTTTTAATTCTGCCATTCGCTTTTTTTAGTTAGCAACCTCTATATAGGCTCGCAATATGTTCATTATCTAAGTCCCTGTAATAAGTCGTGAACAGGTTTCATTCAGCTACTCACGTTGACACGATCTTCACGTATTCACGTCATCTATCCTTTCTTAAATTCTTCTTCCAATACTCTTCTTACTTCTTCAATTGTTTCTTTTTCCAGGTCAGTTCTGCGTTCCAATTCTTCAGCAGTCAGGTTCAATACGCTTCGTGCCGTATCACAACCGATGCGTTTTAATTCATCGATCACCCATGCTTCTATCTCATCACTAAATTCATCAAGATCGATATCAAATTCCTCACTCTACGCCTTCATCATCACGATAAACATCAAGTTCATATCCTGTCAAGTTCGCAGGCCAGTTTAATATTTACACCACGACGGCCGATGGCCAATGAAACCTGGTCGGGTTTTAAATAAACATTTGCATGTTTATTATCATTGTCCAGTTCCATGCTGGTGATCTTAGCAGGTGTCAATGATCGTTGGATCAATAACTGGGTATTGTTTGTCCAATTGATCACATCAATATTCTCATTCTTTAATTCACGAACAATACCATGAATACGGCTACCCTTCATTCCCACACAGGCGCCAACCGGATCAATACGATCATCATAAGATTCAACAGCAACCTTAGCTCTTTCACCCGGATCCCGAACAATTTTTTTGATGACAATAAGGCCATCAAATATTTCAGGCACTTCAATTTCCAGCAATTTGGCAAGAAAGTCTGGCGAAGTTCTCGAAAGTATAATTACCGGGGTGTTATTTTTCATATCCACTTTCTTAACAACAGCACGGATAGATTCACCTTTTTTAAAATAATCCTGTGGTATTTGTTCACTCTTTGGCAGGATCAATTCATTTCCTTCTTCATCCAGCAATAAGATTTCTTTTTTCCAAACCTGGTAAACTTCAGCGCTGATGATCTCTCCAATTCTCTCGCTGTATTTTTTAGCCAGTACATTTTTCTTCAGATCGCTGATACGGCTGGCAAGCGTTTGCTTGGCAGCCAGAATAGCACGACGACCGAAATCATAAAGATCGATCTGCTCATAACAATTCTTCACCTACTTCAAAATCAGGTTCAATTCTTCACAGCATCGCTGTAGGCAACCTGCTGCCAGCGGATCTTCTACCTGCCCATCTTCCACGATCATGCGGCGGCGCATGATCTCAAGGTCACCTTTTTCCGCGTTTACGATCACATCAAAGTTTTCATCACTGCCGAATTTTTTACGCAGCAAAGTTTTGAAATACATCCTCAACCACTTTCATCATCGTAGGGCGGTCAATGTTTTCAGCATCTTTGAATTCCTGGAACGCTTCAATAAGATTTATACTTGCCATACTTAACATCAATTTTGTGAATTGTCAACTGTGAGTTGTCAGCTGTGCAGTACTCACCATTCACCATTCACCACTCACCATTTTATTTGAATTTTGTTGTTTTAATGTCATCTATAAGAAAGAGAGTGTTGTATAATTTCTTTCTTTTTTTATTTCCTTTTCCTCTTCTATCACAATTTCTTCATCTGTCGCACTCATTAATTTTCCCTTCCGTTTTAATTCCATTCTTTAGCACGATCTCTACATGACCGGCCAATGTTCTTCAGATATTGGCGACGAAGCTTCGAGCGGTTCATCCAAACCGGGTGAAGAAATTTCCAAAGAGAAATCATTATTTTGGGAAAAGACCACTTTCTTCTATCTGCCTGTACAGGCTGCGATTATACTGAGCCAGTTTATCAATGCTGCATCCCGCTGGTCAGCATCCACAAAGATCTTTGATGTTGTTGCCTGGTCTGATCTTTACTTCAACCAGGAAGTTTTCAGGATCCGGATCGATCAATGCCATTGACTCTTTTGCTCAATGGCCTGTATTTGCGAATCAATATTCATTAGGGAAATGAAGAAGGGAACGCGGTGTCGTTCCTCTTTCTATCGTCTTTTGCCATCGCAAAGGTAAGGAAAATCGTTTTAAAATCCAAATCTGAAAGACGCTTTGGTGGTGTATCACCATTGAAATTTTGCTATTTCCGCATTACGACACAGCTCAGATGACCACCACTTCAGAATGCCACACTTGAGTGTTTCAGCACCTCTGTGGCGAAGCATATGTGCCGCATGAAGTCCACGGAGTCGCTGAGAACTATTTTCCCTGGCTAAGGCCGAATCTCAGGCCCGGTTAAGATTTCTGTAAAGAGCCCGACGATCGCGTAAAGCATCTCGCATAGTTTGTAACTTGCATAACTATGTTAAGGGCTTTATCTATACTTTTTTCTTATTTACCTGGGTTATCAATTTATTTTTAAGTTTTTGATACCGGTATTTAAAACTACTGCAGCAGTGTAAGAAAGGGTTAGTTCCGCGGAGATGAATGACCGCATGAACGAATTTGCAAAAGCCGCAACGAAATTCATCTTCACCACAAGACCAGATCCCCGGATAAATCTTCAAAGGAACCGAGCGGGGACTATATAGATTTCGAAGAGATCAAATAAACCAATTACTATTAAATTCCAGATTTCTGCGCCTCATAGACGAAAAGCCAGGACCCTGCCCCCTGGAGCATTCCGCATTGGGATGCGAGACCGAACGAACAAAAGCCGGAAAAAAAACCTAAACCTTCATTGAATCAGGACCCTGTTGGCTCAACCGTTCAGAGCCCCTGATCATGAGTCAGGGCTCGTTGGTTCGGTCCTGAGGGTCCACAAAAAGAATAAATGATATCGCAACGTCAGGGCTCCTTAACCTTTTCATTAACCGAGAAGAAAATATATTTGCTCGACTCAGATATTAATTCATGAAGAAGATCTTGCTGCTTACTTTCTTTGTTCTAATGTGGAATTATTCTTTTCGCGCAGGATGAGCCGAAAACCAGAATCGAAAAAGAAACCAACCCTTGCTGAGCCGTGCCAATGATCATTTGCTTATCCAATTTGGATACACCGGCTGGGCAAAAATCCCGGATTCAATTAACACCAAAGGATTTCCAAGAACTGTTAATGCCTATTTCCATGTTTGATTTTCCCATTTAAATCAAACCCCAAAATAAGTGTCGCGTATCGGCGCCGGCGTCGGCAGCGGATAATATTTACTTTGATAAAACTTATGTGGGCATCAAAGACATTACTCCCACGCTCAGAGTTCCATGATCTAGTCAGACACCACCCATTTCAAGAAAAGCAAATTGGCCACCACCTATCTCGAAGCTCCTCTTGAATTGCGCTTTAACTCCAAGACCAGATAACCCCAACAAAGGCGTAAAAGGTTGCCCTGGGTATCAAAGGCGGACTTTTGGTCAATGCACATACATAAAGCAGAAAGATCAGAGCAAACTGCATCCGGAGCTACGATAAATGCTTATATCGAAAAAGAATCCAGCAAACGTTTCTTTCAACACTCAGCCATGGTTCGCCGGAACAGCAAGGATCGGGTATGGGGTGTTTAGCGTCTTTGGTACCTACCAGATAAACGCTTTGTTTAAAGAAGGGGCTTGGCCCCGATGTTCGTCCCTGGACCATAGGGTTGACCTTGAGCGGTCTTTAATTTTCTGCAAATTATTTGAACCGATCAAATAGATTTTCGATGAACTAATCCATGAAATCTGGTTTACTTTCGCATAAATATTTACCTGTTAGTCTGTGTTAGATAAGAAAAAAAGCTGATTCATATAAAGAGGAAAGAGCGGTACCTTGTAGGCCTTGTTCACAAAGATCAGACAGAAGTACAATTACAGGAATATCTTGATGAACTTGCTTTCCTTGCTGAAACTGCGGGAGCCATCACCATAAAAGATTCACGCAAAAACTTCCTCATCCTGATAGCAAGAACTTTTATTGGCAAGGGAAAGACTCGAAGAAATAAAAAGTATATTGACAGGAAAGAATGTTCGCATTGCTGATCTTTGATGATGAATTAAATGGTTCGCAGATCGACAAACATTGAAAAGCTGCTGGATGTAAAAACCATTGACCGCATCTGATCTCATCCTGGACATTTTCGCCCGGCGTGCAAAAACTGCGCAGGCAAAGGCACCAGGTTGAACTGGCCCAATATCAATATTTACTTCCAAGGTTGCGCGGGATGTGGAAACACCTTGAACGTCTGGGTGGTGGTATTGGTACAAGAGGTCCCGGTGAAACTGAAATTGAAACCGACCGTCGTATTGTTCGTGATAAAATTTCTTTGCTTAAGAAAGAGACTAGATGAAATTGATAAGCAGGCCTCTACACAACGAAAGGACAGAGGGTGAATTTATTCAGTGTTGCGCTCGTAGGCTATACCAATGTGGGCAAATCAACTCTGATGAACTTTGCTGAGCAAGAGACATGTATTTGCAGAAAATAAATTATTTGCCACGCTTGATACCACGACGAGCAAAGTGGTGTTTGAAACTACACCATTCTTGTTAAGTGATACGGTTGGATTCATCCGGAAACTGCCGCACCATCTTGTTGAAAGTTTTAAAAGCACACTCGATGAAGTAAGAGAAGCAGATATTCTTATTGCATGTGGTTGATATCTCACATCCGGCTTATGAAGAACAGATCAGGCGTCGTCAACAAAACATTGCAGGAATTAAACGCATTTGACAAGCCTATCATTACGATTTTTAATAAGATGGATCTTTACGAAGAAAAACCTTTGACAAATGGCTGGAGGACAGTACAAAGAAGGAAATCCTGAATGATCTTGAGGAACGCTGGCAAAGAGAAACCCATGGCAATGCTGTCTTCATTTCCGCGATCGAAAAAGAAACATTGATGACCTCCGTAAAAAGATCCTGAATAAGGTTCGGGCATTATATAAAATAAGATATCCTTATAAAGAGGTGCATTTTTAATGGCAGCCGGCGCAATTAACCCTGTATTTGTCGTCCTTATACAATGAAGAACATAGTTCGTTTTGCAATTAGAAAGCGGGTGATGTAGTTTGATTCAAAAGAGATGATTCTTCATATCCACTTTTAATAATAGTGGAGATCATTTTAAATTGTTCACTAGCGTTAAAGCTAATGAGGAGAATGGGCAGGAATGATGATCCCTTCGCCCAGCCTAAGATTGTATTTTTGTCCCCGATCTCAACCCTGCGCTGCGCCATCAATTATTTGAATGAACGTATCGAATGGTGATGTTTTTCTGCTAACTCCTCACCGGGCGTCAACTGCAGTAACGGTGATGTTACCTGTTGTTTTTTTAATAATGGTCTTGATCAAAACGGAACTGGGTACATACTCCAGTATCTCCACTATAATGTGTGGTTTTGATTTTTCCAGTTCTATATTGTCAAGGTGATTGCTTTTGACCATTTTCTTGTCAAGGTGATTGCTTTTGATCATTTTTGAAGGAGTCTTTTGTTTGCTGTGTAAAGACTTCATTCTATTGCAGGGGAGAAAACATTACATCATTATAGGAAAGAGTTGCAGAATTTGATGTTCTTCGGCGAAGAGGGCAAAATAAGAAAGTTATTTACAAATTCTCAAGGGCGATCAGTCTCTTATGTCTCATTTTCTTAAAAAAGTAGGAGTTAAACCGGTGACTTTTTTAAACTGGTTGGAGAGATGGGCCACATTGCTGTAGTGAAGTTTCTCTGCAATTTCAGTAAGTGTCGAGTTCATTATAAATCAGCAGCTCTTTAGCCCTTTCAATTTTATGGGAAATGATGAAGTGTTCAATGGTGGTACCCTTTACCTCAGAAAAAGATTAGAGAGGTAATTATAATCATAATTTAATTTTTCACTCAGGTAAGCGGAAAAGTTTAAAACAGGAGGTTCATCGCTATAATGGATCATCTCCACAACAATATTCTTTATTTTTTCTATGAGCATGCTTTTTTATCCTCAAGCAACTCAAGCCCTGATTTCAACAAAGAAGTTTTAAGCTCTTGTTGTTGCTTTGAAGAAAGCTCCCCAGTGATTTCTACTTCTCCCAATTCTACAACCGTAAATTGCAAATTCATTTTTTCCAGCTCAGACTTTACGATCATCTTGCAGCGAAGACTAACCATATTTTTGATAAGAAGTTTCATGTTTTGAAAGAGTTAGTAGTCCGATCACTGTTCCTGTTTGAAAAGCGATGCCAGCTATGAAAAGTTACGCAATAATTTATCACAAAGCATCCTGGCTGGTTAACCTCCCATTCGGCAGAATCCACTGAATAGATTATCTTTTACTCATGCAGATCAGACAATACCCGTTCTATTTCAAAACTACAGCTATACTTTTTGGCCTTGTATTATTCGTCTATTCCCCTGGCTATGCTAAGAGGCATTCTTGTGCCTTTTTCATTTGCACTGATCATTGCTATTTTGCTCAATCCATTGGTAAATCAATTTCAAAGAAAAGGTGTGGGAAAGATCTTTGCCATTATTTTTTCTATGCTGATCGCTTTATTAGTGTTTGGAGGGATCATGTATTTTATTTCTTCCCAGGTTATGGGCTTCAGTGAAAACTTTCCGATGCTTAAGGACAAATTTTACGAATTATTGAAGCAGCTGCAGGCCTGGGTGCATACCAACTTTGGTATTTCCATCGACAGGCAAGTTGAATTGATCAACGAAGCACTTAACAGCAGTAAGGCATTGGTTGGCCAAACACTGGGCACCAGCTGTTACCACTTTACTGATTGTTTTTATCTTACCGGTATATATTTTTCTTCTCTTATTTTACAAGGCGCTTCTCCTTGACTTTTTATACGAATCTTTTGCAGAAGAAAATTCTAAACAGGTTGCTGATGTTCTCAAACAAACCAAATCGGCTATACAGAGTTACATGATCGGCTTACTCATTGAAGCTCCTTATCGTGGCAGCAATGAACTCAACTGCCCTGCTCATCCTGGGTGTAAAATATGCCATTCTCCTGGGTCTGATCGGAGCTCTTCTAAATATGCTGCCCTATATTGGTGGCATTATCGCTATTGCATTGCCTATACTGATGGCAACGGTTACAAAGAACGGGTATTCAACACAGCTCGGTATTATTATTGCCTACATCATTATTCAATTCATTGATAATAATTTCCTGATACCAAAAATTGTGTCGTCCAAGGTGCAGATCAATGCCCTTGTCTCTATTCTAATTGTTTTACTGGGAGGTGCTTTATGGGGTGTAGCAGGCATGTTTTTATCAATTCCCTTTGTAGCCATACTTAAAATTATTTGTGATCGTGTAGAGGGCATGAAACCCCTGGGAAAATTATTGGGAGATGAAATCCCCACCAAACACAAAGGGCTCATATGGGGGCGCGCAGGAAAGCAAAGGCTTCACTTTCTGAAACAATCATACAGAATACTAAATAAACAGGAATAACATTTTGTTCGCACATTTTGCAATTGCCTCATTATATTGCCTGGCAGGTTTTATCTAATGATAAAGCCTGCAGGTTGTTAATCCTGCAGGCTTTAACGTTGTCAGTAGAGCAAAGACTAATTCCAAGTATCCTGTGAAAAACCAGGTTCGAAGATCAGCACTTTACACCTCTACACCATTACATCATTTCGGGAAATGTTTACATAATTTACTGGTTCTCCTATGTAGCTTTAGGTAAGTTCTTTAACCCCGGTAATTTTTTTCAACGTCTTAACAAAAGAAATCAATTGGTTCCGTCAGGACGATGTTTTTAAAATGTCCTAACTGAATGTCTAACTCCCTCATTGGACAAAGCATAAAAAGATTTTGCAATTGGTGTACATACTGTGGCTGCGACCATAACTTATTTTTTTCCAGGTACCAGCAACGGTCGGCCTGGTGATATCGCAGGAAAGGCAATCCACCATCTACACCTTCAGCGGGCCTGTTTTATATACCAATCCCCAAACTCATGTTTAAAGCCGCTTTTCCCTAAAATTGATGTTGTTATTTTGATAGGAAAGCAAACATTTGCAAACGTATAATAGTATTCATCAGGAGCAATTGACCCTGTATTCGAAAAATGATTGAGTATTTCTATCTGTCCCGGTAATTTTCATTACCCAGTTACCTACCCTTACTTCTCTTGGATCTATCATAATTTGCTTTTAGATTATTATTCAATTGTGTTTATAGTGTGCTGGCTGTCATAACCAAGGGTCTCATCTTTAATAAATGCGCAGAAGGTGGATAAGGTAATTCAACGGCTGCAGCGGGCTGTAATTTGTCCTGGTATTGCACAGTCCTTTCATAAGCCTGTCCGTAACCAAATACAGAAATCAACAGAATTGAAAAGAATGGAATTGTTTTTATCATTACAAATATTTTAAGATGTAAAGAAATCATCCAGGGAAACACAGTGCAAGGATGAAACAAATCAAAGAATGTTTGAAGATCACAGCGTGCTTTCATGAACTGATGTAATGTAGTTCTATTAAGCTGCAAAGACAGTCAAATAATACCCAACCAGTAAATCATGCAACATAATCTGGTAATAGTGTAATAAACAAGAAAAGACATCCGGTCTAACCTTGCACAATTAGTTAGTAACAACAGAAAAACCTATCGGATGCACAGGATAAAAACGGGTCCCTGATTAGCCAACGGCATTTACTGGACGGGTATTGAAAACAGCATGAAGAATTCTTCATGCTTTTTCTTTGAACGATAGAATGGTTCATGAAAGATTATGGTTTCGAACCCAGTGTCTGCTTAAAAATTATGGATTAGATACATCAATCTTCTTTTCGCAATCTCAAACTGATTTCCTCCAGCATGGAAAGCTGCTTTTCCTGTATGTCGTAAAGCGATTTGATTTGCTCGCCTAAAAGGAGATCGAGTTTTTGATGCAAACCACGGATGCCAACTTCAGCCTTCAGGTTGATCAGGTATTCATTCTCGCCTTGCATCCTGTCTTTTTCTTCCTGCCGGTTTTGGCTCATCATAATTACCGGAGCCTGCAGTGCAGCCACACAGGACAAAAGAAGATTCATAAGTATAAACGGGTAAGGATCAAATTCCTTTTTCCCAATGGCGATGACGTTGTAACTGATCCAGATAACGATTATCACAAGGAATAAAATGATGAATTTCCAGCTCCCGCCAAAACGGGCAATCCTATCGGAAAGTTTTTGTCCTCGTGATAGGATTTCCTTTGGCGGATGCAATAAATTATTGATGATAAGACCTTCTTCATGGATGGTATCGTTTACAATTTTATGCAGCTTGCTCAAAAACTCATCTTCCTGCGAATTGATCTGCGAATTGATCGTACTCATATGATAGTTTGTTTTTATTTAATGAACTGAGGGTCGGTTCGGTCAGTCGTGTATTTTCAATCATTTATGCTGCGTCATCACCGTGTATTCAGTGTACTTTTGCCCGGATAAGTAAATGATACAACAACCAACGTATATTATGCAACTGCAGCCCGCATTATTTAAATGACCTTTACAGAAGATTTAAAATTATTTTATGCAGGCTTAGTACGTTCTTTATCTGCTCATATTTCTCGGTGTTTTGTTTCTTTTGGTTCCGGTACCTTCTTTTGAGAAGAATTTCACTATCAACACAAATTATTTATTAAGGGCATAAGAGCCGAGAAACAGCGGACTTTATGACGAAGCGGCCGTGTAGTTATGAAAATGCTTTGAGTGAAATGAAGAAAAACCTGGTTTCATCGTAGCTTTAAAATTAAAGTCAGGGAGAAGCTTAAAATCCTCCATACCATTCGTACCTATAAAAGAGACCAGGATTTTATACGCAAGAATAATTCCTGGATAAGTTAACGGCAGATAAGACCAGCTTTGTATTACGCGGTTGCAATTGTCGTTTTATGCAATTTCAGTTCCCTTCCTTTTAGCATAAAGTAAACATTTTGCAATTGATGAAGAGAAGCCAGGTTTTTAATAATAGGCTTATGCATAAAATCAATAACGTCGTAATCACTTATCGATATCCATTTCTGACCTGATACCTGTAGTTACCAGTTGCCAGAATTTAAAATAATCATGATAAACAAAACCGCATTGTTTAAGAACATCATCTGTCAGCGGCACAGGCTCAATTTGGTCCAGAACTATGTTCAGAAGCTGCCGGCTCATGGCCTTCTTCTGCATCAATGGTAAAAACAGCTGTACCAGTGATCATAGAAACCTGTTGAAGATTTTTATCCACCAATACGCGGTTCCCCAGTCTTAATTCGAGCAATACGTAACTGAACGAAGTACAA
>ERZ1370068.596-contig-10544_pt1 | contig 30963 bp, 49 predicted proteins | sample MGYA00561227_ERZ1370068 | MGnify/ENA primary metagenome ERZ1370068 (study PRJEB38410, sample SAMEA6850437) | metagenome | study: Metagenomic assessment of the ecological functions of the soil: analysis of the soil microbiota associated with the...
GTGCTGGCCGATCCGATCGGCATAACACTGGGTGATGCTCGGAAGATCGAGGTAGGGCCGGTAGGCCTCCCCGCATGAACCGTCTTTTTCAAGAAATGTTGGTGGGCATATTCGAAGGCCTTTCGATGGCTGTTGGCCGGGTAGCCCTTTTCCTCTCCGGCTAGATCGAAACCCAGCGATGGGGATCGCTTGCTTATCCCGAATCTCCACGAGGGCCCGCACCAGCTCCAGAGAAGCGAGGGGATAGATCTGCGGGGGTGTGGGTATAACGATGGCAAGAAACGAAGTTTGCAAAGTAGGGAGAAAATCTATCGTCGAACTTCCGCATGGCGCAGCCGATGATGCCATAATCGAAGGGAGGCTCTTCCTCCTTTTCTATTTCCGGTGTCTGATTGATCTCGCGCTTGGCCCGCAGAAGACCGTTATTCACCGCGAGCAAGACCTCCTCCATCGAAAGGGTTTCAGTGGTGCAGAGTTGTGGCGCGAAGCGGGGCTCAATGTAGCGCACCCCTCCATGAAATTATCCATGGCCAGCTCGTAGGCCACCCTTCCAGGGCTCTCCTTTGCCGAGCACGGCGCAGGTGTATTTGAAGCCTTTCAGATACTCTTCAAGGTTGGCATAGCGGTCTTTAAAAACCACTTCGCGAAGGCCCGCCGCCGACCAGGAGGAAGCTCCACCCCCTGTTCGCGGGCGAGCTCAGATCAGGGTTTCAACGACGGAGAGAGCCGTCCAGATGGACATGAAGGTCCGATTTGGGAATGGCACGGATGAATTCGGGAGTGAGGGAAAAGGTCTGCCCCATTTAAAAATTGTAAACGGGGGCATGGGTTGTGCAAGCAAACACATCCGAAGGCCTTCTTAAAAAACTGGACATGCAAAAACCAGGACACAAAAACCCAGGCATGGTGAGCCAGTCGAATCCATGAGGTGAGTGCACTGCGAGTCATGGTTCGACTATGCCTCACCATGCCCGAGTCAGATGCTCACCATGCCCGGGTTTATGTGATCTCTATCCGGGGGCAGGCTCACCGTGCCCGAGCTTGTCGTGAGGATCCTGTCCCTTATTAGGATGCAAGACAGGACTTTAAGGGGATTTTTCTCTTCTTCGGGGCTAAGACGAAAATCTTCTGGCATGGAGAAGTTGTCTTTGATCGTCAAGCCGAAGGGATGAACCGCGGACGCCACTTGGCCGCGCAAATTGGGCGAGGTGAGGCCTTGCGTATTCCACTGAAACGAAGATCTTTCCTCCCGGAGTGAGAAGGCCCGCCGCCTCGCTCACCAATTCTTCCAGATTTTTATCCGTGGAGAAGGTCCCTTTCTCACCCCGCGAGAAGGTGGGCGGATCCACGATGATCAGATCATAATTTTCTTTCCGATGGGCGGCCCTTTAAGGAAACGGAAGACATCGGCGGCAAAGAGAGGCGCTGGATCGGAATCAAGGCCGTTGATTTCCAGATTCCTTTTCAGCCACCCCAGATAATTTTTAGAGATGATCGACCGAAACGGCTTCCCCTCGCCCCACCCTTCAAGGCGCTGATCGTAAAAGCTCCCGTGTAGCTAAACAGATTGAGAACCCTTTTCCTTTGGCGAGAGAGCCAAGAAGCCGGCGATTTTTCCGTTGATCGAGAAAAAGACCCGTATGAAGGCCCTCCCCCAGATGAATCTCGAAACGAAGCTCACCCTCCTTTACAACCCGGGTCTCCTGGGTTTCATTTGTCGTCCTGTTGACGGTATACGAAGGCCGAGAGGGGGTTTTAGAAAATTCTTAAATTCAAAAAAGGCGGAAGGGAGAAGACAGATTCATTTTTCCGCTCAGATCTTGAGAGCGGCACTCAAAAGCTCCTTTTGAGAATTCCAACGGGGATCTTTAAAGACGGCGAGAAAACTGCCTCCATAAACGTCGACGATGAGGTCGGAAAGGCTATCCCCTCTTCCGTTGACGAGGCGAAAGGCTTCCCATTTCTCTTTTTGACGAAATCCCGGCGATAATCCCAGGCAAGTTTTAGAAGCGTTGGGAGATCTTTCATCCTAATTATTTCTTTTTCCAATTTCGCCATCCGGCAGTTAGAAACCCCCTTCTCCCTCGAGGGAGAAGGTGCCCGTGAGGGCGGATGAGAGGACAGCCACCTAATTGGGCAAGGAGAAGAAGATTAATGAAAGTTACACACGAGTTTCCCTGATCACCTCGGCCCTCTCCCTCAAGGGAGAGGGTGAAAGAAATTATTTCTTTTTAAACAATTCATTGAGCTTAGAAAGGGTCCCGTCTTTCGTAGACACCTTCGAAGGCTTTCGATCGGGAGCAAAAGAAAAGTAATCGCAGAAATTGGCCCGATCTTTTTCCAAGACCCGATCCGCATTCGACTCGTGGCACTCGTTGTAAGCCGAAGGGTCATAATAGACACAATTCAAGCAGCAATGGGCCTCGGCATTGCAGAAGGCAAAATATCGCCGCGTCCCACCCGATCGGTAGAAACTCACCTCGTTGCCACAGTGATGACAGGAAGAAAGGCATATTCTTTTTATTAATACATAAAAGATCTTCGGCCCACAAGTAGGGGCGTAGACTCAAGGCCCCTACGAAAGGCTCAAAGACTTGCAAAATCGTTCGACGATTGCTAACAAACACCCCCTATGCCCCAAGCCTTGAAATCGCGGTCCTGGCGGGAGACGGCTCGGCACCCGAATTTATGTCGGCCGCGGTTCGCGTCTTGAAACAGGCGGCTCAAAAGTTCAAACTGGAGCTTCAACTTCAAGAGGCCCTGGTCGGGGCGCCGCCTATGACCGGCATGGCCACCCGCTTCCCGGAAACGCTGAGAGTGACTGACGCCTCCGACGCGATCCTCTTCGGCTCGGTCGGACGGGACGACCTGCCTCAAAGGCCTCATCGAAAAGAAGGCCTGCTCGCCCTTCCGCAAGCATTACGGTTTCTTCGCCAATCTTCGCCCTCGCCACCGTGTATGCTTCGCTGGCCGAGGCCTCGTCATTGAAGGCCGAACGGCTCACCGATGCCCAAGGACAACTCGGATTCGAGATCTTGACTGGTGCGCGAGCTTACCGGGGCGCCTACTTCGGCGACCGGGTGCGCATGGAAGACACGAAAGGCGAATACGCATCAGACAACATGAAATATACCCGTCCGAGATCGAGAGGATTCTCAAAGTGGGCTTCGAGGCGGCGAGAAAGAAGAAAATTCTCCACTCCGTGGACAAGGCGAATGTTCTCGATTCCTCAAAACTATGGAGGAGCCTTGCCATTGAAACGGGCCAAGCAATATCCCGATGTCACTTTAAAACACCTCTATGTAGACAACGCCGCCATGCAGATTGCCACTTGGCCCCGCCAATTCGATGTGATCGTCACTGAAAATCTCTTCGGAGACATCTTGAGCGATCTCTCGGCGGCGATCACCGGGTCGCTGGGCCTCTTGCCATCCGCCTCCATCAACGAAAAAGGTTTCGGCGATGTACGAACCCTCCGGGGGAACGGCGCCGGACCTAGCGGGGCTCGGCATCGTCAATCCCATCGCCCAGATCCGATCGGCGGCCATGATGCTTTCTTATAGTTTCAAAAGGAAGAGGAAAGCCGGGCCATCGAGGCCGCGGTGGAGAGCGCGATCAAGAAGAGGCGCCCGCATCGATTGACATTGCCGGCTCGAAAGAGGTCTTTGAGAAGGTGAAGGCCCCCATTGCGAATAAAGATAAGAATGCAGTATTAAAAATATTGAAAGACCATCGCATCCTCACGACCGAGGAGATGGCGGATCAAATACTAATGAATTGTAGGGCGACCGGCCGGTCGCCCGTAAATTCGAATCGATTATGCCCAAAACCCTCTTCGACAAAATCTGGGAATCTCACATCGTCTCCACCCTCTCCGACGGGAACGTGCCTTCTCTACATCGATCGGCACCTGATCCACGAAGTGACGAGTCCCCATGGCCTTTGAAGGCCTGCGGCTGTCCCATCGCCAGGTGCGCCGCCCCGATCTCACCGTGGGCCACCATGGACCACAACGTGCCCACGGTCGACCGGATGAATATCAAAGACGAGATCGCCCGCGCCCAAATCGAGGCCCTCACCCAAAATTGCAAAGAATTCGGCATCACCCTTTTCGACCTCGAGAGCGAGCATCAAGGGATCGTGCACATCATCGGCCCCGAGATGGGCCTCACGGTGCCCGGAAGCACCATCGTATGCGGTGACAGCCACACGGCCACCCATGGTGCCTTTCGGGGCCCTGGCCTTCGGGATCGGAACTTCCGAGGTGGAGCACGTGCTCGCCACCCAAACTCTCAGGCAAAAACGGGCCAAGACCTTTCAAGTGGAGTTTCAAGGAAGCCTTCCCAAAGGGGTCACCGCCAAGGATATGATCTTAAAACTCATCGGCCAGATCGGCACCGCCGGCGGCACGGGCCATGTGTTGGAATATACGGGTCCGGCCATTCGCTCCCTCTCGATGGAGGCGCGCATGACCGTGTGCAACATGTCCATCGAGGCTGGCGCTAAGGCGGGAATGATCGCGCCCGATGACGTCACCTTTCAATATCTCAGCCAGGGCGAGCGCCCCTTCGCGCCAAAAAGGCAAAAAGTTGGAAGAAGCCATTTCATTTTGGAAGACTCAGGTCAGCGATCCCGGTGCCACCTTACGACCGAAGCCTCACGATCGACACCTCGAAGATCGCCCCTCAAGTTACCTGGGGCACGAGCCCCGGCATGGTGATCGACGTGGATCATCCCTTCCCGAACCAGATAAGATTCCGGGCCTTTCCAAGAAAGATGCGGAACACGCCTATACCTATATGGGTTTAAAACCCGGCATGCTTCTCACCGAGGTGCCCTCGATGTGGTCCTTCATCGGCAGCTGCACGAACGCGCGCATCGAGGATCTGCGGGCCGCCGCCAAGGTGATAAAGGGAAAAGGTGGCGAAGACGGTCCAAACTCTGGTTGTCCCGGGCTCTCAGAAGGTGAAGAAGCAAGCAGAGGGGCGAAGGCCTCCACAAGATCTTCCTAGAAGCGGGTGCCGAGTGGAGAGAATCGGGCTGTAGCATGTGTTTAGCAATGAATCCGGACCAATTAAAACCGCAAGAGCGTTGTAGCTTCCACAAGTAACCGAAACTTTGAAGGTCGCCAGGGAAAGGGGGTCGCACACATCTCGTTAGTCCTGAGATGGCCGCAGCCGCGGCGGTCGCCGGACATTTTGTAGATATTCGTAAATTGCAGGAGCGCAAATGCAACCCTTCACCTCCCATCGCGGAAAAATCGCCACCCTGGACCGGGCCAATGTGGACACCGACCAGATCATTCCCAAGCAATTTTAAAATCGATCAAGCGCACCGGCTACGGCGAACAACTCTTCTTCGATTGGCGTTATCTTCCTGACGGAAAATCGGACCTCGCTTTCGAGCTGAACCAGCCCCAATTCAAGGGGGCCTCGATCTTGGTGACGCGCAACAATTTCGGCTGCGGCTCTTCCCGCGAGCATAGCCGTGTGGGCCCTCACCCAGTACGGGTTGTGGGCCGTCATCGCTCCGCGAATGGATAAGGTCCCCGCCTTTGCCGACATCTTCCACAATAACAGCGTGAAAAACGGCCTCTTGAACGTGGAGTTGAAGGAAGCGGAGGTGGAAGGAGATCTTTCAAATGGTCGCCCGTTACGAAGGGCTCGAGGGCACGGTGAATCTAGAAGAGCAGCGCATCACCCTTCACATCCCTCAGGTGGACGAGATCTCCTTCCATTTCGAGATCGATGCGGCGGTGAAGGAACATCTCATCCGGGGCTTAGACGAAATCGGGCTTTCATTGAAGCAGGTCGCCGAAATCACCGCCTTCGAGAAGAAACATAATTCACAGGTGTATTGGTAGGGGCGAGGCATGCGTCGCCCCTACAAACCGGTTTATATTCCTTCCTTCTTCTTCCGAAATTTTCCAAGCGATTGAGCGCGTTCACACAGGCCTTTGCCGAGGCCTGGATGATGTCGGCGTGGGTTCCTACGCCACGCACCTCCCGGCCCTTTGTCTTTGATGGTGACCGAGACCTCACCCTGGGCATCGGTTCCGCCGGTGATGGCCGCCACATTGTATTTGAGCAGCTCGCCCTTGAAACCGGTGATCTTGCGGGATGGCCTTGAAGGCCGCGTCCACCGGGCCGCCCCCGGTCAACTCCACCGCCTTCACCTTCCCATTGCAGCGGATCTTCACCTTTGCCTTGGGTTTTGACTTCGTTCCGCTATAAACCTTTGAGATCCACGATCTCAAATCGATCAGCCCCCGGGTGATCTCGTCGGTCACCAAGACCTCCAGATCATCGTCAAACACCTCTTTTTTGATGTCGGCCAATTTCTTGAAGGAGTCAAAGGCCTTTTCCAATTCCACTTGAGAAAGTTGGTAACCCAGCTCGGTCAGGCGGTTTCTAAATGCGTGGCGCCCAGAGTGTTTACCTAAGACCAGTTTGTGTTTGGACCAACCCACCGATTCGGGGGTCATGATCTCATAAGTCATCTTGTGCTTCAGGATGCCGTCTTGATGAATCCCCGACTCGTGGGCGAAGAGTTGGCCCCCACGATGGCCTTGTTGGGTTGGACTGGCCACCCCGGTAATGAGGGTGAGCAGTTTATCTTGAATGGTAGATCTGATCCGTAGACGATTTGTGTATCGCAGTCAAACAGATCTTTCTGACCTTGAGGGTCATCTACCAATTCTTCCATGGAACAATTGCCCGCCCGCTCCCCGATGCCGTTCACCGTGCATTCCACCTGGCGGGCCCCGGCCTGACGGCGGCCAGGCTGTTGGCGACGGCCAAGCCGAGTGTCGTTGTGGCAGTGAACGCCGAAGGTGATTCGGTCGGCCCCCTTCATCATTCAGCTTCAAGTAGGCAATCAGTCGGGAGAATTCTTCGGGATAGGTGTAGCCCACCGTGTCGGGGACATTGAGCGTGGTGGTGCCCGCCTCACGGCGGTGGAAAAACCCGGGCCAAATATTCCCAATCGCTGCGGGTGGCGTCTTCTGCCGAAAATTCCACGTCGGGGGTATATTGCTTGGCGTGGCCCACCGCATGATAGGTGTCGTCTATGACCTGTTCGCGGCTTTTCTTCAGCTTGTATTCCAGATGGATGTCGGAGGTGGCGATAAAGGTGTGGATACGCGGATTTCTTGGCATATTTCACCGCCTCCCAGGCCCGGTCGATATCGTGGGCATTGGTCCGCGCGAGCCCCGCGATCGTGGGGCCTTCGGATCTCCTGGGCGATTTTCTTCACCGCCTCGAAATCCCCCTGCGAGGCGACGGGAAAGCCTCGCCTCGATGATATCCACGTTCAATTTGGCGAGTTGGCGGGCCATGCGGGTCTTCTCGTTGATGTCCATGCTGCAGCCCGGCGATTGCTCGCCGTCTCTTAAGGTCGTATCAAAAATTTTCACGGTTTCTTTTTCCATACGATTCTTCTCGTTTCTAGAAAAGGCGGAAGGAGGTTTATTCGCCCCTTCCGCCATTCAGATGAATTCTCTGTTTTTACTCTTTGAATGACTTTTCGATCGCCTTCCGGTGAGAACTTCACCACCTTCCAACCGATCTTGGGGCAGCTTCGGGTCCCTTGCTGGGAAAGCCGCTTTTCTAGGAAGCTTTTTCTGGCTTCTAAGGTGAAGGAGCTCGTCGCCCAAAACCCATCAGAATGTAGCCCACCGAGGCGAAAAACATCGTCTCGTGAGGAGCGCTGGCGATCACCGGAAGAGCACGATCGCGATCGCCACCAAGACCACGAAGGAGCGGGGCTTGGAAAATCGATATGCTTGATCCCCCGGTAACGGATGTTCTGAAACCATCAGGAGCGCCAGAGTGATGGTAAAAGGCATCAAAAATAAGGCGTCCATTCGATATCGGCGCTCGAGTGCTCGTGGAAGATCACGAAGCTTCGCCAGGGCATAGGCCGCCGCGGGAATGGGAAGACCTTGAAAATAACGTTTCTCCACGCTGGTGGCTTGGACGTTGAATCGGGCCAGTCGAAGCGCCCCGCAGGCAAAAATAAGAACGCGGCGCCCCACCCGAACCGGTTCAGGGAATGCAGGCTCCAAGTGAAGACCAGAATCGCGGGGGCGAGCCCGAAACTCGCCAGATCCACGAGCGAACTCATACTCGAGGCCGAACTCGGTTTGGGTCTTGGTGAGTTTGGCGATGCGCCCGTCGAGGCCGTCGAAGATCCCCGCGAACATGATCGCCCAGGCGGCCGATACCCAGTCGCTGTTCAAAGACCGAACGATGGAATAAAAATCCGCAAAAAGAGATCCGGTGGTGAAGAGGCTCGGAAGAATGTAAATACCTTTTTGATCCCCATTCGGCGGGGGTTCCTTCGATGGGAGCTTTCGTCTTGGCCATTGTTTTCCATAAAATACCTCAAAAGATGATCTTAGCGACTCTCCTCGAGAGATAGCAATAGTACCCGTTCGCACCAATTCGAGCACGCCGTAGGGCCTCGACGAGCTTTAAAAACGACTCGACCTGTTCTTTCTCGCCGGTCAATTGAAAGGTCACGCTCTTCTTGCCCGCATCGGCCACCTCGCAGCGGAAAAGCTCACCCGTTTTCAGCACTTCGGCGCGATTTTTCTTGGATCTTCACTCCTCACCAAAATCGTCTCCCGGGTGATGAATTGGCTTCCCGTGAGATCGGCCACCTTCACCACGTCGATCAGGCGATTGAGCTGTTTGATGATCTGCTCCACAATCTCTTGGCTCCCGAGGTCTCCATCGTGATGTGGGAAACCAGGGGTCAAGGGTGGGCGCCACCGAGAGGGAGTCGATGTTATATCCCCGGGCGGCAAACATCCCCGAAACCCGAGCGAGAACGCCGAATTCGTTTTGAACGAGGACTGAGATGGTGTGTTTGTTGGACATTTAAATAATGTAGGCACCTCCTGTGGGTGCCCGTCGATAATATGAAAATAACGGCGGCCACCCAGGGGCCGCCCCTACGTCGATCGTTTACGCCAAACAATATCCCCCACGCCCCTGCCCGCCGGCACCATGGGGTAGACGTTTTCTTCTCAAGGCCACCACGTAGTCGATGATCGTGGGCTTATCGCGCCGTGGCGAGGGCCTTCTGGATCACGGGCACCACGTCTTTGGGTTTTTCAACTCGAAATCCTTGGGCGCCGTAACTCTCCGCCAGTTTCACGAAATCGGGCATGGCCCCGAAGGTCATTTGCGAAAGACGGTTGTCGTAAAAGAGTTCCTGCCATTGGCGCACCATGCCAGAGATAATTATTGTTCATGATGGCGACGATGACGGGAGCTTCCACTCCACCGCAGTGCCCAGCTCTTGAATATTCATCTGAATGCTTCCGTCGCCGGAGACACAGATCACCGTCGCTTCCGGAAAAGCAAGCTGGGCGCCGATCGCCGCAGGAAAACCGAAACCCATGGTTCCCAGGCCCCCGAGGTGCACCAATAATGGGACTTGGCGAATTTGAAAAATTGAGCGGCCCACATCTGGTGTTGTCCCACGTCGGTGGTGACGATCGCATCGCCGTGGGTCATCTGGTAGAGCATGTCGAGGGCATATTGGGGTTTGATCTCGCCGTCCATCGGTTGATCGTAAGTGATGGGGGCCTTGGCCTTCCACTGGTTGATCTGTTCCCACCAGGGCTCGATCTGTTTTTTGAAGGCGTCCATCGTTTTGCATGCCTTGGCGAGGCCAATCATTTCTTTTAAGACCGCCTTTACGTCTCCGACAATGGGCACCTCCGATCTTCACGTTCTTGGCGATACGTTGGAAGGATCGATGTCGATATGGATTTTCTTCGAGTTGACGGAGAACTCGGAGAGTTTTCCGTCACGCGGTCGTCGGAAACGGGCTGCCGATGGCGAAGAGCACGTCACAATTATTGATCGCCATATTGGCGAAAGTAGGTGCCGTGCATTCCCAAGCATGCCAAGAGAGATCGGATCGGTGCCGGGAAAGGCCCCCAGACCCATCAAGCGTCATGGAGACAGGCACCCCCATCAGATGGGCGAGCCCTGCTAACTTCTTGAGAAGCATTGGAGAGCACGGCGCCGCCCCCCACATAAAGCAAGGGAGAACGGGCGGAGAGCAAGAGATCGAAAACCTTTTTTGATCTGGTTGGGATTTCCTGGAACGGTCACCTTGGGAGTTCTCACCGCCGATCCTGATCCATCGGCAAGGTACTCGGCCGAATGTTGCTGCATCGTCCTGGGAATATCCACCACCGGCCCGGGCCTTCCGGTAGTCGCCACGACGAAGGCCTCCTTCAGCACCCGTTGAGCTGATTCACATCCTTTACGAGGTAGTTGTGTTTGGTGCAGGAGCGGGTGATGCCCACCACGTCCGCTTCTTGAAAGGCATCGTTCCCAATCATGGGCACAGGCACTCTGGCCTGTAATGACCACCATGGGATCGAATCCATGTAGGCGGTCGCAAGTCCGGTCACGGTATTCGTCGCGCTGGGGCCGGAAGTCACGATGCACCACGCCGGGCTTTCCTGTCACACGGGCATAGCCGCTCGGCCATATGAACGGCTCCTTGTTCGTGACGAACCAGGATGTGCCGAATCCTCGGATGTTTATAAATCTCATCATAAACATAGAGAATCGCCCCACCCGGGATAGCCGAAGACAAGGTCGACCTTAGGTCTTTCATGGCTTGGATGACAATTTCAGCGCCGCTGAGTTTCGCCAGTCGAGTTATCGGCTATCAGGTGTCAGTAACAATAAATAAGAATAGATCAGGTAATGGCAACCCAGCTCTCTCGGATATCCAGTTTTTGTTTTGTTGGAAAAAGAACAAACAAAACTGATCGCCAACAACTGAGAACTGATTGCTGTTTTTAGGATGCCTTCCCTCTGCCGGTGTTTGATGAGAATTTGTTCAATGCGAGTCTTTCCCGTGAGTTTCGCGAATTGAAGTCGTTTTCTCTTGCCCCGCCGGTCTTCAGGGGTGAGGAAATTTTTGTGATCGAGCTTCTCTTAGCTTGCGTTCATATTGAACGTGGGCCTCCCAAAGGGTTTTGAGTTCGGGATTTGAAGGGATCAAAACGATCCACCAATTCTCGATCTTTAGATTCCATAGATCATCCTCCTGTCTTAACCGGGTGCTTCCGCTGGCCCCGATGATAACACGATCACAAAAGCCATTCCTACTATACAAACGCCCTTCAAGGCTACGATAGTAGTGTGGGCTCAAGCTCTTGTTATTACTTCAGCTTAATATACTCATAAGGCTCCTGTCAAACCGGGTTTTTCGCTTCTTTAGCCATTTTGATCTCCGCTTCCGAGGCCCGTAAATACTGAGGATGGAGATCGACTCCCCCCTTTTGAGACCTTCCCTTTCTTGAATAATTCATAGCCTTCCAGGCCCACGAAGACGCCCTCGCCATCATTTTATCGTTTAAAAACAAATACTTAAGATTCAAACTCCTTCAGTATCTTCTCTTTATAAACCAGGGCTCCACTTCCAAAGAAATGGAGCGCGTAAGGGGCTCTTATTTTTTTCGAATTTCTTCGAGAAAGGGCTCCGGTTTTATTGGCCCGCTCCTCTAAATTGGATGGATCTCTCCTCACGTTGTTCGAAAAGGGCCCGTAGATCTCTCCACGGCGGGCATCGATCCAGGGCATAGAGTACCCTTCTTCAGTCACCCCCGGGCCAAGGCGAAAAGGGTGGAGACTCCATCACCGATTGAGAGCCGGTCATTGCGAGGCCTTTGACAAAGAAAGCCCACGCGAATCCCCGTGAAAGAGCCCGGGCCGATCGTAACGGCGATGGCCGCAATCTTCGAAGGCTCAAACTCGAATCCTCGAACTTTTTTGAATTTGAATCGGAAGCAGGTGGTGTGACTCATTAGATCAGTCCAGAGATTTCAGATAGGACTCGATTCTTCTCAAGGACAGCAACGGATCCGGAGGCGCCGGAGTATCGAGAGCCAAAAGAAACATCCAGAACCAACCGACGATTTTACTGAAGATCTTTTAAATCCCCAAGTGGTGTCGATGTCGTTCGGGTCCACGAGCACCATGAGGGTGAGCAAAAGCACCATTCCCACCTGTTGAGCAATGGGGCGTTTTCGAACGGAGGAGTGGCTTGCGCCGAACCGCTTCATAGAGCAGAAGAGATGACCGCCGTCTAACACGGGAATCGGCAGGAGGTTTAAGACCCCCAATTGGATGCTGAGATGGCTGAAAATAAACGAAATCGCTCAATCCCGACTGGGTGCTGGTGTAAGCCATTGGCGATCTGGATAGCCGCCTAAGGCCTTGCAGAAAGTTGGCCGGTGACGAGTTTTGAGCACTTCGAAGGTGAGGCCGAAGAGCTTCATATTTTCTTCGGACCCCTTCCGGACGGCCTCAAGAAGGCATAACGCCGCTTCACAAAATAGTCGGCACTGATCTCTTTGGTGATTCCGATGATCCACCTATTACTATCGTTATTGTCAGTGAGGCTGAGCATCACCTTTTCGGTCCCTCGAAGCACTTCCAGTTGAACGGACTTTCCTTCGGACTTGCCGACCTTCTCGCTCATATCTTCCCAGTTTTCGACCGCCTCGCGGTGATCAGGAGGATTTTATCGTGAGGTTGGATCCCCGCCTTTTCAGCGGGGGAGTTTGCTTAGATTTTCGACGACGGCTTCGTTCCCGATAAACAGAGTTCCACCCCAAAAACCTGCCTTTCCCTCCCAGACATGGCTAAGAAGTATATTTTTTTCGTCTCTTCCTTTCCCGAAGGATGTTTTATTTGAGGCTCGCCGATCGGGTTCGGATTCGTTGAAAGGGCCGCTTCCCAGGTGGGGAGTGGCTTTTCCGTCGATCAGAAAGGATTACATCTCCTTTTGAAAACCTAACTTTTCCGCCGGCGATCCTTTTTCGCGATCACAACGGGGGTCTCCTCCATAAAGACGAGCTCTGATTTTAATCCAGAAAACGATCGGCATCAAAACAAAGGCGAGCGCCAGATTCATGAGCGGGCCCGCCATGACAACACTGATTCGCTTCCGAAGCGATTGGGCGAAAAACTGCGGGGGTCGTGAAGGGGTTGGATCGCTTCTTCTTCCGGCTCTTCCGCCATCTTCACATAGCCCCCGAGGGGAAGCACGGAAATGCGGTACTCCGGTTTCCCCGCATGAGTCAAGTGGGAGCGCCTGATCATTTCGATTCCGAAGGCCAAAAACGTTTATTCGGTAGTAACCTTCCTCCTTCGAGAAGGCGATCAAGGCGGGGCCGAAACCGAGGGAGAATTTCTCCACCCGGACCCCGCAAAACTTGGCCACAAGAAAACGCCCCGGCGCTCGTGAATGAAGATGAGAAGACCTAAACCGAGTATGAAATAGTGTAAGGTGAGAAGCGTCATGTCTCCCCTTACGAAATTTGAGACCGGAAGCCGAAAGCCGGATTTTTAAATCCCTCCGGCTTCTGTTTTCTGACCTACGGCTTCATTCTTATTGAACCGATCCACCCACTCCCGCGCCTCTCCCTCGCCCACACGTCCGTTTTCAAGAGAGCCTCCAAGCTTTGCGTCGGTTTCACCCGATGCTCCTGAAGGACCTCCTCGACGAGTTGGGCGATTTGAAGGAAGGCGATTTTTCCTTCAAGCAAATGAGGCGACGGCCACTTCATTCGCGGCATTCAAGACACAAGGAGCATCGCCGCCCACAGCTTCAAGGCTTTTTTGGCCAGCTTGAGACATTGAAATCGATTCAGATCCGGTTCGTAAAAATTCAAATCACGCACTTTAAAAAGATTGAGAGGTGGAGGTCATTGGGGATCCGCTCCGGATAGCTCAAACAATAAGCGATGGGGATGCGCATAGATCGGGAATGCCGAGTTGGGCGCGATCACCGAGCCGTCGTCGATACTCCACCATGGAGTGGATCACGCTTTGGGGATGAATATGCACCTTCGATCTTGTCTTCGGTGATATCAGAACAACCAGCGGGCCTCGATCACCTCGAGCCCTTTGTTCATCAGAGGTGGCCGAATCGATCGTGATTTTCGGCCCCATACTCCAGTTGGGATGTTTCAAGGCCTGTTCAACGCGGTAACGTCTTGAAGCTCTTCCATCGTTTTCTGACGGAACGGCCACTCCGAGGCGGTGAGAAGAACCCGGCGCACATCTTTCTCTTTGATGGCCTTGCAGGGCCTGAAAGATGGCGCGTTGTGCTCGCCGTCGACGGGAAGAAGTGCGCGCCGGAACGAAGTGCGGCCCGATTCGCCAGTTCACCGGCAATCACCATCGTCTCTTTGTTGGCGAGAGCCACGATCTTTCCCGGCCTCGATGGCCTTCAGGGTGGGCACCAAGCCCGTGGCCCCCACTCATGGCAGAAACCACCATCTCTGCCTCCTTCGTGGACGCCACCGCCACCGCCCCTTCCTCTCCGAAAAGGACCTCATGGACCTTCCCTTCCCAACGCCTCTTTTAAAACTTTTGCATCGGCTTCTTTCTGCAGGCTCACCCGCTTGGGCTTGAATCCGTGAATCTGTTCCTTCACGAGGGCAAGATTTTTTCCGCCAGGAAAGATGCGACCACCCGAAACGCTCGGGGTTCGATCGAACAGACATCCAGCGTGCTCGTACCGATGGAGCCGGTGGAACCCTAAAATGGAAATATTCTTTCTGCATAATATTATGAGCTATCAGCTGTGAGTTATCAGCTTCACCAGGCACCGGATATCAGTTTAGCATCGATTGCTCCTGACAGCCGAGAGCTGACAGCTGATGGCTAATAAAAACGTCGCGTAGTAATGCACCAGCGGAGCCGTAAAAAGCAACGCGTCCAAGCGGTCGAAGCAGACCCCCGTGGCCCGGGATCAATTGCCCCGAATCTTTCACGCCCAAGCTTCGCTTGACGAGCGATTCTGAAAGAATCGCCCAAGGGGCCGATAATCCCTACTAAAATTCCACGATCCAGCAATCGAGGATGCGGAATTCTTCCCAAAAATCTCACGACACAAAAAACGCGGCGATCAAGCTTTCCTATGATTCCCCCGACCAGCCCCTCTTCCACGGTCTTCTTCCGAGGAGACACCTTTAGAGCGAGCTTATGTCTTCCAAACAAGTGCCCGGCGAAATAAGCCCCGTATCGGCGTTAAAGGTGGTGGCCGCAAGTAAAAAAACCCAGAAAACGCCGTGGGAAAGCCCACGCAAAAGGCCGCTGTAAGAAAAAGACAGGCTACATAAACGCACCCAAACACGGTGAGGCCAATTTGAGAAAGAACGATCGAAAGATCGTGGTCGGAAAACAAATAATAAACGAAGGTAACCACCACGATGAGTGAGAGGCTTCCGATCCAAAGTTGGGAGCCTCCCTTCGCGAACAACAGGACTCCCGAGAAGAAAATCCCGAGCACAATGCCCAAGTTCGGCGCACTCGTAGGATGTTTCGGGAGCGGCATGTTCATAAACTCTTTCAGGCACAGACCCACCACGGCGACGATCACGAGCTTAAAGATCGAAGCGGGGCGAAGAAAACGATCAATACCACCAAGATCGCGAGCGCCACGCCCCAGAGGATTCGTTTTTTGGTCCATCACGGCCACGGTGCCTCGTGTTAGAAACAATCGAAGCTGGAAGCTAGAAACGGGAAGCCGAAAAGCACCCTGAAACTGCCTCTCGCGCCTCGCTTCTAGCGCCCAGCTTCGTTTATTAGTCGAAATCCTTATCTGGTCGCTCGTTAGACCAAAGCGCCTTTCTCGGCTTTGATACTCTTCGATCGCCTGGAGAAACTCTTCCCTTTGAAGTCCGGCCATAAGGTCTCGGTGAAATAAAGCTCGGTATAGGCCATCTGCCAGAGAAGAAAATTGCTGATCCGATGTTCTCCGCTCGTTCGGATGAGAAGATCCGGGTCGGGAATCCCTTTCGTATCGAGAAAGCCCGCGAATTCATCCGGGCTCACGGTCGCACTCGGCTGAGGGGCCGAAGGGCGCTTGCGGATCATTTGCTCCGCGGCCTTTACGATCTCTTTGCGTGAGCCGTAGGAGAGGGCCAGCACCAGGGTCATGGCATTGAAGCGCCGGGTGGCCTCCATGGAGGCGGAAAGCTCTTGGACGACGGGAGCCGGCAGACTCTCCACATCCCCAATGGTGAGTAGGCGCACTTGGTTTTCAATCAACTTAGGCCGTTTGCTGACGAGAAGATTGCAAAGAAGCTCCATGAGGCCCGAGACCTCCTCGGCAGGACGATTCCAATTTTCTTGAGAAAATGCGAAGAGGGTGAGGTATTTGACACCGAGATCGCGGGCACAGGTGACGATTTCATCGGCGGTTTCCACCCCGCGTTTGTGCCCTTCGAGCCGAGGGAGGGGCTTGCCGGGTGGCCCAACGCCCGTTTCCATCCATGATGAGGGCGATGTGTTGGGGATTTTTTTAGATCTAACTCCATTGTTAAGTACTGAAGTGCTAAGTCTAAGAATCATACGATAAAACTTAGGCACTTAAGCACTGGGTCACTTACCCACTGAAAAATTACACTTCCATCAATTCCTTCTCTTTGTGCTGAACGATCTGATCGGCTTTTCCACGAATTCGTGCGTATGCTTTTCCACCTCGTCGCTCAAGTGCTTGTGATCATCTTTGGAGAGATCCCCATCCTTCTCCATTTTTGAACAGATCCATCGTATCCCGCCGCACGTGCCGAACCGCCACCTTTCCCTCTTCCCCGCCTTTTTCACGAGTTTCACCAGGTCTTTTCGCCGCTCTTCGGTGAGGGAAGGAATGGGGAGGCGCACGATCTTTCCGTCGTTGGAGGGATTTAATCCCAAATCGGCCTTCTGGATCGCCTTCTCGATATCCGGGATCACCTTCGGGTCCCAGGGTGCGATCGTGATGAGACGGGGCTCCGGAACTCCCAGGGTGGCCACTTGATTGAGGGGGTCGGGGTGCCGTAATAATCCACCTTCACGTCATCGAGAAGCGTGATTGACGCCCGGCCGGTTCGGATCTTCGCCAATTCCCTTGAAGGGATTTGAGGCATTTATCCATTCGCAGTTTCAGTTCTGCAATCGTTGCGTGTGTCGTCATGTCGGCACCTTTTTCGAATCTCGAATCTCGGAGCTCGAATCTTTTAAGAAAATTAAAGCGAGATTCGAGGTTCCAGAGGCGGATCCGCTCCCTTCAACTCACCGTCGTTCCCACTTTTTCGCCCAAAATCACCCGCTTGATGTTTCCGCGCTTGAACAAATTAAAAACAAGGATAGGAAGGTGATTATCCATGCACAGAGAAATTGAAGCGGAATCCATCACCTTTAAATTCTTGTTGAGCACGTCGAGGAAGGTCAACCGATCGAACATCTTGGCTTCTTTGTTTTTCATCGGATCGCTGTCAAAGACGCCGTCCACTTTCGTGGCCTTCAAGATCACATCGGCCTTGATCTCCATGGCGCGAAGGGCGGCCGCGGTGTCGGTGGAGAAGAAAGGGTTCCCCGTTCCTGCGGCCAGGATAACGATGCGTCCCTTCTCGAAGATGCCGCGTGGCTCGGCGGCGAATATAGGGCTCCACCACCTTCTGAATCTCGATCGCCGAGAGGACCCGGGTATGCACGCCGGCTTTTTCTAGGCAGTCTTGCAGGGCCATGGCGTTCATGATGGTGGCGAGCATTCCCATATAATCGGCGCTGGCCCGATCGATGCCCCCGCCTCTTCCCCGTTCCGCGAAAGATGTTTCCCCCGCCGATGACGATGGCAAGCTCCACCCCGATTTCACGGAGCTCTTTGAGTTCTTGGGCGATATTGCGGACCACCGGAAGATCGATGCCATAACCCTCCGGGCCCATGAGGGCCTCGCCGGAGAGTTTCAGAAGGACTCGTTTGTATTTAAGATCGGACATAGTTTCTTGTAGCGGCGCGCCGGCCGTGCGCCCCTACGATTGCCTCGCCTTTGGCCACTTCGGAGGCAAAATCATCGGATTTCTTGGCCATGCCTTCTCCCACCTGATAACGGACGAATTCAGTGACCTTGATCTCGGGATGAATGGCCTTGAGAAAATCAGCCACGCTTTGCTTGCCCGTCGGGTCTTTCACGAAGGGTTGGCTCACTAAGCACACCTCGTCGGCAAAGCGGGCGAGTTTTCCCTCAAGGATTTTTCCAAATACTTGAGGGGTTTTTTTCATCTCTTTCATTTGTTCGGCGTAAATCGCCTTTTTCCCGCTCGATGGCATCGGCGGGAATGAACTCACGGCTCAAATATTGAGGGGTGCTGGCGGCCACGTGCATGGCCACGTCGCGAGCCGCCGCATCGCTGAGCTTGTCGGCGGGGCCTTTTATTTTCACCACCACGCCAATCTTGTTTCCCATGTGAATATAGGGAACCCAACTTCTCGTCGGCGGAGGCGCTCACCAACTGAAATCGGCGCACGGAAATATTTTCGCCGATTTTCGCGACCATACCCTGAAGAATATCTTTGATCTTTTGACCGTTGAGGGAGAGCTCTTGAAGCGCGTTTAAGTCGTTGGGCTTTTCCTTCAGAACCAAACCGGCCAGACCTTCGGAGAAGTTTTTGAAAATCAGGGTTCTTCGCCACGAAATCGGTTTCGCAATTCACTTCCACCAGCGCCGCTTGATTTCCCTCGATTTTTATCGAGATCCGCCCTTCGGTGGTGATCCGGCCCGATTTCTTCTCGGCCTTCGCTACCCCGGACTTACGGAGTTGGTCGATGGCCTTCTCCAGATCGCCTCCCGTTTCGGTGAGGGCCTTCTTGCAATCGAGCACGCCGGCCCCTGTTTTTTCACGAAGTTCTTTGATCAGGTTTGCAGAGATTTCAGCCATTTTTCATTCTCCAGATGAAGTAGAGGCGATTCCCGAATCGCCTCAATATAATTATTCCTTCTTTTCTCCGGTTCCCTCTGGGGCAGGCTCTTCTTTCTCCACTTCTGCGGTGGCGCCGGAAGCCCCATCGCCCCTGCTTGGGCCTCATAACTCTCCGGCCGGCTCACGAAGGCCGTACCTTACGCCGTCGGCTTCATTTCTCCGCGCGGCCCCTCTTCTCGCTGGAAACTCTGTCCCTCTTCTTCCTCCCGGGCCCAGCCTCTTCCCGCCGCATCATTCCACTCCAACACGGCGTCGGCAGAGTTTTTCCCACGATGAGGCGGATGGCCCGGATCGAATCGTCGCGTTACTGGGAATCAAATGCCTCGATGCCGTCGGGATCGCAGTTCGTTATCGGCCATCGCCACCACCGGAATACCGAGAACGCCCGACTCGTGGACGGCGATCTTTTTCTTTCTTCGGATCGACCACCACCACGACTCCCCGGGAGACGGACCATGTTTTTGATTCCTCCGAGGATTTCTCCAACTTTTGGATCTCACGGTCGATATCAAGATTTTCTTTTTGCTGGGAGAACGGCGAAGGTGCCGTCTTCTTTCTTTCGTCTGGAGGTTTCTTAAGCGATCGATGGAAGGCCTTGATCGTGCGGAAATTGGCGAGGGTGCCGCCGAGCCATCGCTTGGCCGACATAGAACATTCCCGCCCGTTCGGCCTCTTCTCCGGATAATATCTTGGGCCTGACGTTTCGTGCCGACGTAAAAAAAAGCACGTCTTCGCCGCCCCGGATCTTTTCCTCCAAGGAAACGATAGGCCGCTTCCGCGAGCGGGAGCGTTTTAAGAGATCGATGATGTGGATGCTGTTTCGAACCCCATAGATATAAGGCTTCATTTTGGGGTTCCAACGTTTGGTCTGATGACCAAAGTGGGCACCTGCTTCGAGCAGGTCCTTCATCTCGAGCTGAAACATGTTTTCTCCTTTGGTTTTACCTCCGGCTCTCTTTCATAGGACGAACCCGCCATTGTAACTTTGACGGGCCACCGGGTTTTATGACGGATGCTTATAAAATAAGCATCGAAAGGCCGTGTGTATTTTTTCCGCCAAACTAATCGAGGCGGATCTCGCCTTTGGCGGAAAAAGAGCGCAAACCGCGCGAAAAATTAGGATTTTCGAGTAACATAGGGAATGATACAATGCAATAGTGAATTTGTGGAAGGAGGAGGCAGGGGAAAGGGAAAATGTGAAGCGGATGACTGGAAACGGGGGACGAAGATCAATTGCCAAATCTATGACTTTTTTACTTTCGCCTATTATCTATTTTACCTTCCTTTCTTCTCCCTCTTCCCTTTTTCCGCACTCAGTCTACGCCCAAACCACCCAACCCTCCCCCGCCTCAAGCAGCCCGGCCAAACCCCAGTTTGATGATTATGCTTATTTTAAGAAGTATGGGCGCTCGGGAAAGGCGTGGAATGATTTCGTCCGAGACGGCTTTGATGCCTACGATAAAGCAAGACTGTGACAAGACTATTTCCTTAAAGGAGGCCATCGGCGCGGGATGCACCGATCCCCTCGTTTATTTTAAGCTGGCCGCCTGTTCGGAGTTCACCGGAAGTTATTATTCGGCCTGCCAGTATTACAAACAATCGGAAGACGGTTTAAAAAACCCTCTCCGGCACCCCATCGCTACTCCAAAGACTTCTACGAGGCCTACGGCCGCTGCCTTTACCTCAATAAAAAGACCGACGAGGTGCCTTTACCTACCTTACGAAGGCCGCAGATCTAGGCACGCCGACCTATTCTCTTTTTTATCTCTTGGGCGAACTCAACATGGCGAAAGGGCAAAGTCAGGCGGCGATCCAATATTTCAATCGCGCCATTTCTCTCCCGGATGGAGGGGGCGACGGCCCCTCAATTGGCCCGTATTTACGGCTCTCTCGGCAAGGCCTTTCTCGATACGAAGGACATTGAAAAGGCGATCCAATACCTCGATCAGGCCTTTAAAATACTCACCCAGCGACGCGGGATCTCCAGGCGGCTCGCTATAAGGCCGGTGAAGTCAAGCGTCAGGAAGAAATCTTCAAGATGATGCAGGGAATTTCGAACCCAACCCTGCCACCGATGAAACCGGTGATGCCGAAATGAGTTGTCAGTTATCGGCCGTCAGTTCTCAGGGGCCCAAAACCGATCACTGGATAGCCGATAGCTGATAGCTGATAGCCAGATAGCTGATAGCTAAAAACTGAATCAGGGGGGCGGCATATTTCCCGAAAAGGTATTTCCCGTCGAAGAAGTAGTGTCGGTGCGAACGGCACCCAGGGTGTTAGTCGTAAAATTATTGTTGGTAATCGAGTTCGTGGAGCTGGAGTTGAGCATCTGAGTCCCCACCCCTGATTTCCTGTCACGATATTGTTGTCGAGCATCGTCGATCCTCATCGATGAGGTACGGATACCGTCGCCTGCGTTGGTTTGAATATGATTTCCGTTCACCCTCGAGTTATTGGAGATTGTAGAGTTCCATCCCGTATCGAGACCCTGCGGTAATCGTATTGCTTCTCAATCCGATGCCCCGTGCCTCCGTCGAGGGTCAAAAGCCCATAGGCGAGAACCATATCGAAGGGGAGGCGTTCCCGTGATCGTACTGCTCGTCATCGTGAACAGGTTCGACTGATTGACATACGCTCCTACGTCCGAATGAGAATTAATGGTGACCTGCCGAAGGGTCGTGCCATCGGAGACGTCGATATAGAAGGCGTATCGGTTTTGGGGGATTCCACCGTCATGTCCTGAAAGGTATTATTAGTGGAGAGTTATTTAACTGGATGACGGCCGAGCCTAGGGGATAATTTAATATTCGAAAACCCTCGATGGTGACCTGACTCACTTGATTCAATTGAAAGGCAGGCCGATCGCTCCCTTGGCCGTCGAGCGTTACCCCCGTACCGGTGATCCTAATCCCGGAGGTACCCGGAGCGACCACCAGGTTCAACCCTTGATAAATACCGGGGCATACCGTAGGGTGTTCGAATCGAGGGTCACCACCCCACCGTTGTTCGGGCAAAGGATGAACAGAGCGGTCCATATCATCGCAATCCACGTTGGAGCGATAGCCGTCTCCGTCAAAATCCACGGGAAGCCCCATCCACTCCGCCGTCGCCTCCTTGGGCATCGTAATCCCAGGCATCGCTATTTCCTCCCGCCCCATTGCATCCGACGAGGGCCAAGGCCGGGAGTGTCACCCAGGCCACTCGGGCTCGAGGAAGGTTGGAAAGCGCGGAAGCGGTCATTTGGGAATTCTTGCGTCATGTGTGAACCCTCTTGCACCTGCAGGGCCAAGGTTCCTCCGACAAGTAAACCGATCGTTCTCGAACCAAGGGCGAACTCTTCCAACCTGGCCGAGCAAAGCGCGTCGGTCTGGGCCTGGCGGGGAGAAAGAAAGGGCCCTGAAAAGGAGACTGCCGCTCCAAGACGTTCTCAAAAATCATGGAAAGGTGCCCGCACGGGAGGCGCTGGAAAAAGATTCCTTATAAGGAGGAAGGAAGCTGAATAAACGAAGACGCTGGGGAAAATTGCTAAGCCCGAAGGTTTTAGCGGGGCCACCGAGCCGGATGTCGGCTGTCGTATGAATTGTGCCTCTGGGAGCCAGGGTAAAGCGTTGTCTCCGCCATAAATAAAAACCTCCTCCCTTTCCATCCGTAAAAAGCTCCCCTTAGGACAACCCTCGAGGTCGTAGGGAGAGGGGGACGGAAAGACGAGTCAAATGGCGAGTTGCGTCAATTGGGCATTATTTCGGTCGAGAGAGGAAAGAGCTGGCTTGGTTTTTGTACAAATAATGCGGTGCGTTAAGGGCTGGAGGGATGATTAAGGCGCGCATCCTCGCTGCCGCAGACGTGCAGCCGGCCTTGAATGGCCACCCAGATCTTGCCGTTCGCCATGAAGCTCGGAACGTACTCAGGGTTCCCGCGGGGCAAAACGACTGGAGGAGGGTGAGAGTCATCATATAGTCCCCGTCGGGTAAGGGCGTGAGGGAGAGTCCCTTCAGATAATGGGGAGAGCTCCGGGCGATATAGCAGCCGAAGGCGGCGGGTTTGGCCGCGTCGGTCGGTTGCCAGGCCTCGCCTCCGGGACATTGAGAATCGGATTGGCGAAGATCGCATCGGCGGCGGTGTCGGGAACGGGAAGGTCGGAGGTGTTGATCGTGGGTTCAGGCACCAAAGGAACATCACCGTCGAGCTTCTCGAATCGATCGTCAAGGTGGAGACCGTTCCTCTTAAGTCCGTGTTGGTCGCCTGGTGGAAAGATAATCCAACACCGAGGCGTGGAAGGGATCTCAAAAGCCTGAGGTCGATATCGGGAAAGAGGATCTCCCCGGTCTCATCGTCAAACGTTCCGGGTTGGCCGGGTTTGGTCGCAAAGAGGTAGTAGAAGAAGGAACAGCGCCCCGTTTGGTAATCCACATTGATGGATTCCGGATCGGTGCAATCGGGGATACCATCATGGCTGCCGTCTTCCACGCCGCCGGGGATATCCGGAAAGCCGCGTACTGTAGACCCGCACCAATTTGGCCCGCTCCGGATTTTCCGAGGGCCCGGAGGTTATTTAAAATATTCGGCGCGGTCGGCTCGAGCCCCGGGATATTGACGATCGTCACCGATCGCTTCGTCTCTGATCCGGAGATGGGATTGAATTGCATCCGCATGGCGCCGGGCTTGAAGACGGCAAGCTCCGGGCCTTCGATAATCGACGGAATCCACCGCGCGACGAACCGAGAAGCGGGGGTATCGATATAGGAAGCGATGAATTCGATCTTCATATCCGCCTCCCCTTGAATCACCTGGTGATTCACGGTTCCTGTGAGATTTACCGTGAAGGTGTTTTGCACCCCGGAGCCGTCGGGAATGAATTTCACCTGCAGCGTGGTGGGGAAAATTCCCACCTCGTAGCCCCCGGCTTGGTGAAGCGGACATAAAACTCTCCCCTTCCTGGTTCGGCCTCCACCCGGTCGACATGGGCGGGATCGTCGTGGGCGGGGGCTGGGCGTATTCATCACCTGAAAATGGGCCGTGTCTCCCACCGTAATCTGAACATCCGTCAAGGGTTGGTCGAGGTGGTTTAAGAGAATCAACTTCTCGGTCACCGAATTGTCGGTCGTGCTGGGAATATTCATCCTCAAATTGCCTCCCGCGGAGGTCTCCACGGTGGCCCCGTCCTTTTGATCTTGAGCACATTGAGCGGTCTGGAGCTGACGCCGCTTTGAAGCGTTCAGGCGGAAAGCGATTGTCGCCGGTGGAATTGGTGAATCGCGTATCATCGCTATCCACCGCCAGGGTCGCCGTGTCCTTCTCAAGGAATTTCCGGCGGCATGGGCCACCGAGCTCGCATTCATCGGCACATACACACCCTTAAAATTCACCCTTCCGGCTCCCACGGGATCTGGCAATGATCGGTGAGATAGGTGTGCCCTCCGATCGTGACGGTGGAGCAGCTCGCGCCGCCTTCGACGTTGAGCCCCATCCTTAAAAATTCACTCCCATAACCGGAGCAAAAGGGTCGGGGGTTTGGGTCGGAGTTTGAACTCCGGCGAAAAATATGTTGGATCTGCAGGGTCTCACCCTGAATTCGAGAGACTCACCTTGCGGGCCAGCACGGGAATGTGGGTGCCCGGGCCGATTTGACAATTGAGTTTCGTTGCGGCCCCACTTCCCAAGACGGCGGCGGGCACAATCCCTAAATCGACTGTGGAGGGAGCGCTCGTTTCCGTACCGAGCACGGAGAGCTCGGGGGCCGCCCGCTTCGCCTCTCCCGCGAGATGAATGGCGGTGGACCCTGGGGTGATCGTGCCGTTCATGGCCCGAGTGGCGGGAACATTCGTCTCCGAGTAATCGGAGACCGGCGCAAAACCGAATTGGATCTGAAAATCTTGGGTCGCTCCGCAGCAATATTCACGCTTCCGTTCGGAGTAATCGTATAACCTGAGGATTGCTGATCGTGCCGCTCACTGGCCTCCGAGGTGAGATTCTTCACCCTGAGGGTCTTCGTCTTGCTGAACCGCTCATCACCCGCGGCCGGGCTATCCACTCCCGACTGGGCAACGAACGACGCGCCCGAACCCCAGGGTGTTGTCGGAGCCCAAGGCCACCTCGGAAGTGCTGTGGTCGGGATTGGTGACCACTTCTTTCAAGATCAAGCCACTCGCCCCTTCTCCCGTGCAGGTTGCCGGATCGGGAACAGAATCGAGGTTCCCTCAATTGCACGGTCACCGCCGCGCCGATGTATTCCGCCAATGGAAAGGTGGCGATCTGAAAGCCGCCTACCAAGGTGAGCCCCTTGTCGTTTGAATCGATGGGAACCCCGTGGGCGGTCAAATCTCCGAAGTTTCCGTGAATGGATCCCGTGTCTCGGTGGTGAGCGTAAACGAAGGAGGGGATCTCAAGGAGAGGTGATTTCAAACTCCACGCCGGAAAGGCTGATCGAACCGTCGGAAGCGGTGTAAGTGCCGCTCGCCTGGGTGCCCGCCTTTGGCGCACGCGGATATTTTGAGTGCCCGGGACCAGTTCTCCCTCTTGGAACTCGTCCCCGATCAGGGTGACGGTGCTTCCGTTGAAGTGAAGCTTAATGGGCGGCACTGTCATGGGGATCGCTGGTGACAAGCCCGGTCGGATCGGCGCTCGAAGAGGCCCCGGGGGTCAACTTGGTTTTGAGAACGATCTGGGAGCTGAAGGTAACGAGGCAGCCTTGTCCACTCGTCGCTGGATTGGAGGAAGGAGGAGTCGTTCCTCCGTTATGAGGCGGGGTTTGATCGACTAAGGTAAAGGGGCGTGTCCGCTCCGGCGCAACCGATGAGGCAGAGCAATGCGATCGTGGCACATAAAAAATTTTTAAACTGGAAGCATCGTTTCATCATAGCAAACTCACTCCCCCACAGGAGTGAAGTTGGCGCTCACCCATACCGCTTCCAAAATACCCTGAATTCCATTCCCCGGCCCGCATTTGAATTCCGCACATCCTACGGGCCCTCTTACTCTTATTATTATCGGCATTTAAACCGGCGAGTTGTTAACGCGGAAGGACAATAATTGACGCGGAATCGAGGCAACAAAGGCGTCAAAAAAACGCTGTGTTTTTATCCTCCCCTTTGAATCTGCGCAATGAAATTCTATCAAAGAGGCCGAACAAAACCCTCCGGAAGATGCTTATTTTAGGATAAGGAATTCCTGGTCACGAACAGGGAGAGATCAGGAGGATGCTGAATTTCCGAGTCGAATCAAAACCACTCAGAGAGACGCGAAAACGGTCGATTTAAAAGACTATTGCTGGATCATTCGCCCCTGCATGCGCCACCCACATCGTTCCGTTGGCCATGAAGAAGGGAACGAATTCGGGAGATCCGCCGGGCCCGAATTTGGTGATCATGGAAAGGATGATCGATTGCTCGTTGGGCCTCACCCAGACCGATGCCCTTCCCCGATGAAAGGATCGGAGGTGGCCGAACTCTCTCGTCGAGTAACAAGCAAATGTCGGCGTGGGCGATTCGTTGGGGTTTCCAGAGTTGAAATCTTTCGTGGGGTCCCATGCCGTCGGACAGGGGAAAGGCCGCCAGAGGATCGAAAATACTCGCGGGGATGGCGATGAAGGAATCCCCGGTGCCGGCGCAAGATTCACGGTATCGCCGCCGAAATCATCCAAGCGAGTGCTCCGCGTGTTGAGAAGCAAGGTGGTGAGGCCCTTGAAGGTGGGTGTCGGTTCTCTCGTTCACCGGATAGATCAAGCCCGCGTGATAAGGATTTAATAAGCGGATGCTCAACTCAGGCAAGGTCATCTCGCCCGTCTCCGAGTTGTATTTGCCCACGACGTCGCCGGTTCCGATGGCGTAATAGAAGTAAGAACACTTTCCGTTTTCATAGGTGCCTGAGATGTCATCCGGATCGGTGCAGCTGGGCACTCCGGTGGTCAGGCACGGCGTTCCGCTGGCCGAACAGGTGGAATTTCGGGAGGTAAAGATCCGAATCAGCTGACGGCGCTGCTCCCTGGTCATCGTGGTGAGATTGATCGATGAGGGATCCGGGAGCATCGACGGTGACGTCGCTGATCACGGGATCGGTCGCGCTGGGGGTGAGATGAAGCCGAGCGGACCCGACTTCAAATTGACGCTTAGCAGGATTCCCAAATCGATGGAGTCGGTCGGATCAACTGAATTCCGGCCCCCGTGATGAAAGAGCCGATGTATTCCATGTCGATCTTCACGCTGTCGTGAAGCGGATTGAAACCCACCGTGCCCTGCAAGGTCACCTTGAACTCATTGGTAACGGTAGGCGAGCTTTGGGGGCTATAGCGCATCTTGAATTTTCCGGGGAAGGGACCGGTGCCGGTAACGGCCCGATGAAACGGACTCCGAGGTAAGCCTTGCCTTCCTCGGCCCCCACCATCGGAGGATATTGGCGATCGCCGTCGGGTTCGAGGCGGCGCAACCGGTCAGCGAGGAACGGTGGTGGCAGTCGCCGGGCAAATCTGGAACTTACTGGCGTCGTCGCCTTCCAGGCTCAGCTGGATGTTTTGGAGGTTGATCGCTGCTGGCGTTCAGAATTCCAAGACCACATCAAGCTGGGTATCGGTGGTATTCTCGATATTCATCGACACGCTGCCATTATTTCTAACTTTTTGAAGAGCTGGACCGCTTTCTTGCGCACCGAGAGAAGATCGGAGAGTGTCTTTGCTCACCGCCGCCTGCATCATAATCGCCATCGGGGTGTGGTGGCATAGAGGGGATCGTTGGCCCCCAGAATCGTCATCTGACCGGTATCGAGGGCGTTGTTGCGGATACTGGCCGCATTCTTCGGCACGTAAACGGCCTTGAAGCTCACCTTTCCGTCTCCCAAGGGGATGGTGCAATTTATCTTTTGAGATAGGTATGCCCCATCTACGGTGACGGTCTGGCAACCTGGCTCCACCTTCCACGGCAAGACCCACATCCGAACAAAGAAGAAGGAGGACCCGTAGCTCTCGCACAACCCGCGTCGGCGGAGGTATCGGGGCTCGTATCGCTGGGGGCATTGATCTTCGTGATATTGAGAGGACGAATGCCCGTGTTTTGAAGAATCACCTTTCGAGAGAGAATGGGGATCGAAACCCCCGGAGTGCATTTGAGTTTGCTGGTGGCGCGCTTCGGTGATTTGCACAGGGGTGACCCCGAAATCGATGGTGGTCGGAGCGCTGGTCTCCGGCCCGACGGCGGTCAGCTCAGGACCTGCTCTTTTTGCCGTCCCGGCGAGATTCCACGGTTCCTGAGCCGAAGGTGAGTGCTCCTGTAACGCTTCCGGGTGGGCGGCACATTAGTATCTGAATAGTCGCTGACTGGCGCGAAGCCGAACTTCCCCTTGAAAATCTTGGCTCGCTCCGGCCTGCGATGCTCACGCTGCCGTTCGGCGTGATCTCATAACCGTTGGGGTTGGAAAGATTCGCGCTCACCGCGGCGGAGGTTTGGTTCTTCACCCGAAGGGTTTTGGTTTATAAAATTTGGTATCCGTAGGGGACGGGCTGTCGGTGCCCGCCTGAGGCACAAAGACGCTGCCGAGATTGAGAGTGTTATCGGCCGCCAGATCCGCTTCGCTGGTGGTGGAATCGGGATTGGTGACCACCTCTTTAAAGGTGAGACCGCTTCCCCCGGAACCACCCCCACACAGGAGGCATCGGGGATTCGATCGACGGAACCGGTCAGCGTGACCGTCACCGCGGCTCCGATGAATTCGGCCAGGGAAAAGTCGAAAGCCTAAATCCGGTCGCCAATTTTAAAGTTTGTCGCTGGACAGGGGAGTTCCGCTCTCGGTGAGATCGCCAAAATCCCCGGTGATGGCTCCCATTAACTTCCGGTATTGAGGGGTAAAAGTCGGAAGGGAATGGATATCCGGTGAAGTCACTTCAAATTGCACCCATCAACGTGATCGATCCATCGGACGCGGTGTAGGTTCCCGTGGCCTGGGTGCCGGCTTTCTGTCGAATCGTCAGGGTCTGGGTTCCTAAAGTGAGGGTCGGGGTAAACTCATCTCCGATCATCATGACATTGGAGCCGTAAAATGGATCTTAATCGGGGAGATCGTGAGGATCGCTCGTGATGAGCCCCGGTTGGATCGGCGCTCGTGGAGGCACCCGGGGCCAGCTTGGTCTTCAATTGAACCTGGGAAGAGAAATTGACGACGCATCGAAACGTTTCCGCCTCCCCCATTCATTTCCATTCACATTACCACCGCTACCGCTATTTTGATCGGGATTGGGTGTGACCAAAGTGAAGGGGTGTCTTGACCCGCGCAACCGGCGAGAATTCCGGCGAACAAAAGGAAAGCGAAAAACAAAGAGGCCGATCGGGGCTGAATTTTCCCTCGACATATGGCACTTACTCCCTGAAGCCTACGCAGCCCCACCCATACCCCTTCTCTTCCTCAATCCAACCGAAGAGAAGGGGGGATGGGATGTTCAAACGAATTTAATGTTGGAGTCCAATCAAATGCCTTATTCTTCAAGGCCCGGCCGGAAGATGAAGACTCTTTGAAGCAGGTGCGGCGCAGGAATCTCCTTGGTAACAAACGACTCCGACGTGAGCGAGCACGTCCACATACGTCACGGTTGTCGTCGATAAAGGCCTGGGGAGCATCGCTCGAAGTCTCACCCAAACTCGATCCACTCCGAAGTCGTGGAGCGTCGAGATCAAACCTCCGGAGCTCGCGGCCGTATCGCTCGGAAAACGGTCGGGAAGCGGAATTCGAATTTCGTTCGGGGCGCTGGCAATTGCCGCCCAAGGCGCTCGGGATGACTGTATTTGGCGATACGATCCACCAGCTGGGCGGCATCCCGTGAAGGAGGGTATGGTTTCCACCACCTTCAACTTCGCGAGCAGGGCCTCCAGGCCCAAATCGTTGGGGAAGAATTTGATCGAATGAAGTTGGTCGGCTTTGCGCCGGTTTTTCCACGAGAGCGGGCGGCGATTTGGCTTAAGTCTAAATCGTATTTATCCGCAAACAAGACCTCTCGGAACACGCCTTCGATCACGCCCATGAGAACGATATTTCCCTTGAAGCGCACGACGGGAAGGTCTTGGGACGAGGAAAAATCGGCGGAGATAATCGGCCGTTTTCGCAAGCGACCACCTCTTTATAATCGTTGTCGTTCCAGGCAACCCGAGACCGTCTTCTCCACGAAGGAGATTGGGTCTGCGGGCGAGGCCTTGGCATACGCCGGATCGGGCTCTGTGCCTTGAAGGACGATCGCGGGAACGTTGGGGAGATCGGCCGAGTTGGGTTGGGCGATGGGGTCGTTCTTCAACTGCAGTAAGTCTTCGATCCACCCATCGTCGCTGAGGGATAGACTCGGAAAAGGGAAATATCCAGATTGCTGAGCGAAGACGGAGAGTATTTCACCGTTTTATTCAAGCTCTTCGATCCCGCTCGATCTCCCGACCCGCCGCTTCCGGAAGCACCGGCATTCAAGACAGGGTTCACGCGATCGGCCAAGGCATTCACTTCTCCTTGGGTGAGAAAATGCATCGTCGGAGGCAGGGTCTTGTCGGCCCGAAGCCTGAGCAGCACGGGAAGCCGGGAATCGTCGGCGACGCCGGTCTGATTCAGATCAATCAAGGCCTAAACCCAACATATCCTGCACGGTGGAAGTGGCCTGATCGATCCGGCACAATATCGTTGTTCGTATAAAAATTCGGATCGATGTCCGGTCAGAGCAATCATACGCGGTCGCCGGAGGGCCTGGTTGATGGCATCTTCGGAGAGGTCGACCCCCAGATTTTTATTATCCGTGATCGCCGGGTCGGCGGGAGGGACCTCGTTGGTTGCTCGGGCATCGAAGGAGCCAAAATCTCTTTTATTGGGGCTTGCGAAATTTCTTATCTTCGTCCGTCTGATCGGCCGAAGCCACGGCTCCATCAAAGATCTTAAGTGATTCAAGGTTCTGGGTCCGCATTGATTCGTAGGGGAATATTGCGCACGTTCAGCCCACTTGATCGTTGAAGGTGATCGAATCGGAGCGGAGGAGATCGTAGAGATATCACTCCGATGAGCTTGATGGCTGAATCGAACTCGAGGGGATACGGAAGGGGGTTGAGATTGTTATAGCCCACCAATTTCTGCAGATCGCCGATCCAAGAGCCCAGGCCAGTCGCCGGGGGCTCTTGATGTCGAAATGATCGGGGGATTGAGCCCAGCAATACGTAACT
>ERZ1370068.8882-contig-7700_pt1 | contig 30961 bp, 44 predicted proteins | sample MGYA00561227_ERZ1370068 | MGnify/ENA primary metagenome ERZ1370068 (study PRJEB38410, sample SAMEA6850437) | metagenome | study: Metagenomic assessment of the ecological functions of the soil: analysis of the soil microbiota associated with the...
GCTTACGTATTGCTCATTTCGGCGGCGTGGTCGTTGGCGGCCTTGATGATCGCCACGGAATCTGCTGGCGATAATCCTTGCCGAGCGGAAGCTTGATCGCCGACGATCTTGATCGTCGTGGCGTGCTGATAGACCGAGCTGTGCGACGGCTCGACCCCGAGCACCTTTCTTGCCGCCCATGAGGAACGTGGTGCCGACGACGTCGAGCACTTCGCCCGAGCCGGCGGTGAGGAGGATGTTCTCCTGCTTCACGCCATGCAGCTTGGCGACTTCGCCGACGACGTCGCCGCCGGGATAGCCGTAGCGCATCGCGTAAGCTGAACGACTGGTTCATCGCCTTCAGCACCGACTCCGGCGGGCCCCAGCAGTTCTCGTTGCTCGACAGATGCGCAATCGAGTCGTATTCGTCCATCGGCGCCGCGCGTCCGTCCCGGCGCGCCCTGCCCCAGCAGCGAACAGGTCGAGGACTTCAGATCCGACCTTCAGGTAGCCTGCAGTCCAGCCGCGACGCCACCCAGAAAGTTCCGGCGCGAAACAGTCATACAGCCTCCGTTGTGTAAACCGTCAAACGGGAGAAAGGGTCAGACCCCTTTTTCCGACCTTCTGAAAAGGGGTCTGACCCTTTCTCAAAACGACAGAGCATTGACAACCCGGCGGGCCGCCGGGGCACCAATAATCCTTGACATAATTCGGCTCGACCTGGACGATGATGGCGCAATGACTGCCAAATACGCGTGCTATGCAGCCGTGGCGGGCGCGATCGTCGCGGGTAAATCGGCTCTTCGAGGCGCTGGACCCGCCGGCCCGGTCGAATTCGCCGCCCACGATATCGACGGCAGCTTCCGAGGCGGCTATTCCGGTTTCGGTTGCCGACTTCAACAAGGACGGCAAGATCGACGTCATCGCCAACTCGCTGCAGGCGACGGAGCTGGCCTGTGGTAGAACCCGTCCTGGGCGCGCCACGTCATCGTCGCCGAGACGCAGCAGATCGTGAATCAGGCGATGACCGATACTCGACGGCGACGGCATCCCGGAGATCGCGTTCCAGAGCTGCGTTCGCGATGCAGCCGGCCAACAGCGCCGGCCTGAACTGGATCGCGCGGCACGACGCCGGATGTCACGGCAGCCGTGGAAGAGTCGAGAAGATCGACGCGTTCCCGACGTCGCACCACGTCGCGTGGGCCGACCTCGACGGCGACGGCAAGAAGGAACTGCTGAACGCGCCGCTCCTCGGACCGAAAGAGCGCTGGCGCCGACCTACGACCAGGACAAGGCGTCGGTGTTCTGGGCACAGCCCGAAGGACTGGAAGCGGCACGTCGTCACCGCGGACATTCCCGGCATCATCCACCGCGTGCGGCCCGTGATGTGGGACGCGGCAACGCGCGAGCAGTTCCTCGTCGCCAGCTTCGAGGGCATCGCGCTCTACCGCGCGAGCGGCACCGGCGACGGCGATGACGTTCGAGAAGCAGCTGCTGTCGCGCGGGCCACGAAGAAAAAGCGCCGCGCCTCGGCGCGAGCGACGTCGGCGTCGGCACGCAGGACGGCAAACGCTTCTTCGCCTCGGTCGAGCCGTGGCACGGCAACGAGGTCGTCGATCTACACCGAGAGCGGCGGCGCGTGGAAGCGCCGCGTCATCTTCGACAAGGTCGCGAGCGGGCACGAGAGTCGCCGTCGTCGACCTGAACGGCGACGGCCGCGACGACTGTCGTGGCGAACGACAACAGCCGCGGTCACCGAGCAGAACCCCAACGCGACGCCCGGCGTGCACGTGTTCTTCGCGCCGGCGGATGCGGCGACGCGGCGAGTGGACTCTATCGCCGGATCGAGGACAAGGCCGCGATGAACAGCTGCGTCGGCGCCGACGTCAACGGCGATCAAGAAGATGGATCTGGTGTGCAACATGCCGGCGGCGCGATCCGCTGGCATGAAAACAAGGGTCCCGCGGGACCGTCGTCAGCTGGCCGATAGCGCCAAAAGTCGTCGCCAGTGAAGCGAAAAACCGTCCACTCGTGCATCGGCTTCGCGCCGAGGTTCTTGTAGAAGCACTGCGGCTCGTTCCAGTCGAGCACCGACCATTCGAAGCGGCCGCAGCCGCGCTCGGCGGCGATCTGCGCCAGCCGCGTCAGCAGCGCGACGCCGCAGCGCCGCGGCCGCGCCACTCGGGCACGCACGAACAGATCCTCGAGGTAGAGACCCGCGCTTGCCGAGGAAGGTCGAGTAGTTCGTGGAAGAACAGCGCGAAGCCGACCGCGTGCGTCGCCCGCGTAGGCGATGATCACCGTCCGCGGCGGACGCGCGACCGAACAGCGTCTGCGCGCAGGCCCGCCTCGGTGGCGGTGCACTTCGTGCGCGAGCTTCTCGTAGACCGGCGAGCCCCTGAATCAGCTCGCAGGATCAGCGGCACGTCGCGCTCGGTCGCGCCGGCTCGATGCGGATAGGTTCACATCATCTGGATTCTCTTCCTGCGCGCCGAGACTCTCGATCAAGCCGGCCAGGCGTTGCGCACGCGTCTCGTGCTTGCTTCGCCGACATCATCACGGAGGACGTCATCAGCCGCTTGTAGCCCGGGCGGCTGCGCGCAGAAGAATGTCCACGCCGCGCGCTGTTGGCCTTGAACGTCCGCTCGTAGCGCCGGATCGAACGGTCTTCGGTCTTGTTGCTCGTACGAGTAGATGACCGGTCTTCTTCGGATCGCGCTCGCGTACCGCCTTCAAGCCCGGGCTTCCGCCACGCAGCCCTGCTTGATCAGCTCCTCGACGCGCTTGGCGTTCACGAGGCTCCAGATGCTCGTGCGCCTTCCGCGGCGTCAACCGCTGCATGTAGCGCGCTTCGTCGCACGCGTTTCTCGATGCCGTCGATCCAGCCGAAGCACAGTGCTTCGTCGACCGCCTCTTTGCCGATAGACCAGGCCGTCTTTACCGGAGCTTTCTTGTAGTAGCCGATCCAGCAGCTCTCGTGCTCGCGTCGTGCCTCTCGAGCCACGCGCGAAAGGCCGCCTGCGCTCTTGAAACGCCTGGCTTCATGTCGTCTTGCAACTGCGCGCGATTGGCAGTCGCCTTTCGCAACAAGCGCGATCTGGCCCGCCGTGATAGGTCCCGTGCTCCACGACGCCGTGCGAGGAGCACGTCAACCGGATACTCGAGCTCGCCGACCTGCGCGTCGAGCGCTTCGTCGCTCAGCATTGCGCACGTCGGCCGGCAAGGCAGGCGATGGCTCGCCTCAGGCGCTCGAGGGCCTGCCGCCCAGTCGGATCGCGGCCGCGTCGGGCGGCCAATCCTCGTCCGGCCGTCGGATCGCGCGAGACGCTTGCGCCGTGAATGCCGCTGCCGCGCGATCTCGGCCCAGGCGGTGACGTGCAGCACGAGTTCCCAGACGCTGTGCGCGCCGGCAATCGGACGTGCCGCGCGCGCCGATCGTGCGTGAACCCCGTCGAGGACCTGGGCCAGCGACCGGCCCGTGCCACATCGGGCCCGGTCACCGTCCGCTGGATGTGCTTGGCCAACGCGTGTCGCCCGCGCTCATAAACCGATGTCCCTCCGGATGTCCGTCTATAGGTTCACCATTATGCCCAACCTCAAGTTCGCGCTCCGGAACGCTGTTCAAGACTCCGTTCGTCACCATCGTCGCGATCGTGTCGCTGGCGCTCGGCATCGGCGCGAACGCGGCGATCTTTCTCGCTCTTCAACCAGCTGCTGCTGCAGCCGCTGCCGGTCGCGCGAGCCGGCACGGCTGGTGAACCTCGCGGCGCCCGGCCCCAAGCCCGGGTTCGACGTCGTGCAACACAGGCCGGCGACTGCGACGACGGTCTTCAGCTACCCGATGTTCCGCGATCTCGAGAAGGTGCAGACGCGTCGTTCACCGGCATCGCCGCGCATCGCACCTTCGGCGCCAACCTCTCGCTGCGCGAAGCAGACGATCAGACGGCGAGGGCATGCTCGTCTCCGGGCAGCTACTTTCCGGTCGCTCGGCGTCCAGCCGGCGATCGGCCGCCTGCTCGGCCCCGGCGACGATCCCGCCACCGGGCGAGTCGCACGTCGTCGTCCTGAGCCACGCGTACTGGCAGCGCGCAGTTCGGCGCCGACCCCGGCGTGCTCGAACCAGTCGATGATCGTCAACGGCCAGACGATGACGATCGTCGGCGTGCGCCGAGCGCGGTTTCGACGGGCACGACGCTCGGCGTGCAAGCCGCACGTGTTCGTGCCGATCACGATGCGCGAGCGCTCGCAGCCGGATGGAAGGGCTTCGACAACCGGCGCAGCTACTGGGCGTATCTGTTCGCGCGGCTCAAGCCGGGCGTGTCGCATCGAGCAGGCGCAGCGCGGCGCTGAACACGCAGTATCACGCGATCATCAACGACGTCGAAGCGCCGCTGCAGAAGGGCATGAGCGAGCAGACGCTGGCGCGGTTCAAGCGCGAAGCCGATCGTCGCTCGAGCGCCGGCGGTCGCGGGCAGAGCAGCGTCACGCGCGAGGCGAAGGCGCCGCTGCAGCCTGCTGCTTGGCGTCACCGGGTTCGTGCTGTTGATCGCGTGCGCGAACATCGCGAACCTGCTGCTCGCGCGATCGGCGGCGCGCGCGCGGCGAGATGGCGGTGCGGCTGTCGATCGGCGCGAGCCGGCGGCAGCTCGATCGCGCAGCTGCTCACGCGAATCGTGCCTGCTCGCGCTCCTCGGCGGCGTCGCCGGCCTGCTCGTCGGCGCGGTGGACGCTCGACCTGATCGTCGTCGCTGCTGCCGCGGCAGGCGGCGACGACCGATCGCAGCTCGACGATCGACCCGCCGATGCTGATGCTTCACCGCGGCGCTCGACGCTCGGCACCGGGCCTGCTCTTCGGCCTGTTCCCGGCGCTCGCACAGCACGCGGCCCGATCTGATCGTCGTCGCTCAAGGGTCAGGCCGGCCAGCCGTCCGGCGCGCGATCCGCGGCGCGGTTCCGCACGTCGCTGGCCGACGCTGCAGATCGCGCTGTCGATGGCGCTGCTCGTCGCGGCCGGACTGTTCACCAAGAGCTCTGTTCAACGTCACGCCGCGTCGATCTCGGGCTTGAAGGTGGACAACGTCGATCACGTTCGGCATCTCGCCGGTCGCTCAACGGCTACACGCCGGAGCGACGCACGCCGATCTGTTCGAACGCCTCGAGGACGAGCTCGCCGCGCTGCCCGGCGTCACCGGCGTCACCGACTCGCTCGTCGAGCTGCTGCGGCGGGAGCAACTGGGGCAACAGCGTCTCGGTCGAGGGCTTCAAGGCGGGCCCGACACCGACAGCGAACTCGCGCTACAACGAGATCGGACCCGACTACTTCCGCACGCTCGGCATCCCGCTGATCGCGGGCCGCGAGTTCACGCGCGCCGACGACGAAAGGCGCGCCGAAGGTCGCGATCGTCAACGAGGCGTTCGCGAAGAAGTTCAATCTCGGACGCGACGCCGTCGGCAAGCACATCGGCAATCGCGGCAACGACGCGGCGCTCGACATCGGAAATCGTCGGCCTCGTGCAGAACGCCAGAAGTACAGCGAGGTCAAGGACGCGATTCCGCCGCTGTTCTTCCGGCCGTACCGCCAGGGCGACACGCCGCAGATCGGCGGCATCACCTTCTACGTGCAAGACCGGCGCCGATCCCGAACCGCTGCTCGCCGGCGATTCCGCAAAGTCGTCGCGCGGCTCGACCCCAATCTGCCGGTCGAGGATCTGCGGACGCATGCCGCAGCAGGTGCGCGAGAACGTGTTCCTCGATCGCTTCATCAGCGTGCTGTCGGCCGCGTTCGCCTGCTCTGGCGACGCTGCTGGCCGCGGTCGGGCCTCTACGGCGTGCTCGCCTACACCGTGTCGCAGCGCACGCGGGAGATCGGCCTGCGCATGGCGCTCGGCGCGGCGCCGGGCGCGTGCGGCGGCATGGTGCTGCGCAGGTCGGGCCTGCATGACGCATCGTCGGCGGCGTGGTCGGCCTGGCGGCGGCGGTCGGCCTGGCGCGGCTGGCGCAGTCGCTGCTGTTCCAGATGCAGGGCTCCGATCCGTTCGTGCTCGTCGCGTCCGTGGTGGCGCTCACGCTGGTCGCGCTTGCCGCCGGATTCATCCCGGCGCACCGCGCGTCGCAGGTGGATCCGATGCGGGCTGGTGCGGTAGTCGTAGTCCGGCTAAAGCCGGACCACGCACACTGATGCCGTAGTGGAGCGTCCGGCTTTCTAGCCGGACCATCCAAAAGCGCTTGACGATATAAAGTCAGCGACGTATTGTTCGGGGTGGAGCACAGATATGGCCATCCCGACGCGCCGCCTCGCCGCCCCAGCCATAGCCGGCCTGGTGCTGATCGCCATTGCCGCGATTCCCATCGACGCGCGCACATCCGCCCAGGCCTTCCTCGACCTCTTCCGCGTCGTCAACGTCGCCGCCGTATCCGGTGAACGTCGACCGGCTCAAGCAGTCGAGCCAACGCGGCCTCGACATCGAAGACGCTGATCGGATCGCAGGTCGAGGTGCTGGCCAATCCCGGGCCGGCGCAGAGTTCACGTCGCAAGCCGACGCGCCGCTGCCGCCGGTCTCACGCTGCGAGCCCCAACCGTGCTGCCACCCGGTCTGGTGCTGGTGCGCACCGAGCTCAAGGGGAGCGAGCCGCGAGCGTGACGGCCGACACCAGCAAGCTGCAAGACGTGCTCGATGCGCTCGAGATCACTGACGTGTCGGCCCCGCCAGGACTCGATGGTCAGACCGCCACCATCAGGGTGCCGCCGATCGTCCGCACCGTCTACGCGAACGGCGCGCAGGAAGTTTCCTTCTTCCAGGCGCGAAGCCCGGAAATGACGTTGCCGTGCCAGGTATCGATGTGCCGCCGCTCGCGGAAATCGGGCTGCGCATTGCCGGCCTGGGAAGCAGCGAAGCGCACACGCTCGCCGCACGCCATCGACTGGCGCTCCACGCTTCGCTCGTGCCGATTCCGGCGGCCTCGTCGACGTTCCGGCAGGTCGACCTCCCAGGCGGGCGCGGATTGTTCGTCGAGCCGACGACGCGGCAGCGGGCCGCGAGCCATCCTGTGGACGAACGGCGGCGTGATGTTCGCGATGACCGGCCGCCATCAACAGCCAGACGTTGCTGCAGATCGCGGCGTTCGGTCCAGTAAAGCCCACGTCGGAATGTCCTCCGGGTGCGGCGTTCGCCGTCGAAACGCGCGGGCTGAGCCGGCGCTTCGGCGCGAAGGTCGCGGTCGCGGACCTGTCGCTGGCCATTCCGCGCGGCGAGATCTTCGGCTTTCTCGGGCCCAACGGCGCCGGCAAGACGACGTCGGTCAAGATCCCTGCTGGCGCTGGTGGCGCCGAGCGGCGGCGCGGGCACCGTCCTCGGCGCCCCGCTCGGCGATCGCGAGGTCCGGCGCAAGATCGGATTCCTGCCCGAGCACTTCCGGTTCTCACGACTCGCTGAGCGGACGCGAGCTGCTGCGTTTTCACGGTCGCTTGTGACGGCCTCGGCGGCGCCGCGCTCGAGCGCCGCATCGACGTGCTGCTCGCGCGCATGGATCTCGTCGACGCCGCCGCCGGCCGCTGCGCGAGTACAGCAAGGGCATGACGCAGCGGATTGGCCTCGCCCAGGCGCTCCTCAACGATCCCCGATCTCGTGTTTCTCGACGAGCCGACGTCGGGCCTCGATCCGCTCGGGCGGCTCCTGGTCCGCGATCTGCTGCGCGAGCTGCGAGCCAGGGGGACGACCGTGTTCCTGAACTCGCATCTCCTCGGCGAGGTGGAAGCGACGTGCGACCGCGTGGTGTTCGTCAAGCAGGGACGCACGATCCATGAGCGCACGCTGGCTGCTGAATCGGCGGCACCTCGAGGTCGAGCTGCGGCTCGGTGCGATCACGCCCGGCGGTGCTCGCCAGGTTGACGGAGTTCGGCACCGGCGTCACCGAGAGCGATGGCGTCGTGCGGCTGCGCGTGGAAAGCGACGCGACCCTGCCGTCGATTGCCCGCTGGCTGGTGGCGCACGACGTGCCGCTGTATGAAATGCGCAGCCGGCGGCCGTCGCTGGAAGCAGGTGTTCCTCGAGGTGATGGGCTCGGATCAGCGGCCCGGCTGATGAACTCCATCCTGACCATCGCGGGCCTGACGTTACGGGAAGCGCAGCGCCGCTGGCTGCTCGTCGTCGGGGTGCTGCTGCGGCGCGTTCGTGCTCGTCTACACGACCGGTCTGTGGTTCATCGTCCAGCACTCGCCCTGCGGACTGCGCGCGCGGCCGTGCGCGACGCCGTTCCAGGCGCTGGAGTTTCGCGCCGGGCTCAACATGGGCGCAATTCTCGGACTGTACGTCGCGAATTTCCTCACGGTGATCACCGCCGTCCTCCTGCCGATCGACACGCTGTCGGGCGAAATCGCGTCCGGCGTCACCCAGACGCTCGCGTCGAAACCGATTCGGCGCGCCGAGATCGTGATGGGGAAATGGCTGGCCTACTGGCTGCTCGTGGCGTTCTACATCGTGCTCACGGCCGGAGGAGTGATCTTCTCCGTCTGGGCGGTCAGCGCGATCGTGTCCGGCAGCGGTTTCGTCCCACCGTCGGCGGCGCGCGGCCTGGCCCTGATTCTGCTCGAAGCGACGGTCATGCTGACGATCTCGATCGCCGGCGGCACGCGGTTCAGCACGGTGACCAACGGCATGGTGGCGCTCGGTGTGTTCGGCCTGGGCTTTCTCGGCGGCTATGTCGAGCAGTTCGGCGTGATGCTGGTGGCCGGCGAGGCCGGCCGCACGGTCATGCGCAACATCAGGACGATCATCAGCCTGCTCGTGCCGGCCGATGCGTTATGGCGACTGGCGGCGTTTTACTTGATGCCGGCGATCGTGCGCGATCTGGAGGTGACGCCGTTCAACTCGATGTATCCACCCAGCGGCGCGATGGTCCTCTGGGCGATCGGCTACATCGTCGTCGTCGGCGCGATCGCCGTCAGGCAATTCGACAACCGCGCGCTTTAATAGGTCGGGTGGGTCAAGTAGGTCGAGTAGGCCAGGTAGGTCTTCCCACCAGCCCTACCTGCCCCACCAGCCTCACATGTATTTCCAGTTCCGGTGCTTGCCCTCGGCCATCCACTTCACGGCTGTCTCGAGCCGGCGCGCCCGCGTGTGCTCGCTCTTGGCGTCCGTGATCCACTCGATGTATTCGCGCTTCGCGCTCGGGCTGAAGGCATCGAACGTGGCCTGGGCTTTCTTGTTCTTCTTGAGCGCCGCGACCAGGTCTCGGCTGGCGCCTTCGCCGGCAGCTTGCGCTTCGCCGCGCATCGGCGTCCGCGGGGCTTGATACCGGCGTCGTTGAGTGCCGCCGCTTTCTTCACGTAAGCCGCCAGCGCTTTCTTCGGCGGCAGATCCGATACCTTCGTCAGCCGCCCGAAACCCATGCTCCCTTCCACGCGAGGGGACCCCGTCACCAGATCGTGCTTCCAGAAACCGAATGTCGCGTGCTGCTTGAACGCGGCCATCCCGCACAGGATGCCCGCTGTATGAACGACGGCGTGCTCCACTTCAAGTCCTCTTCGACGCCGGGGCAGGCGTCGTGCACGACGTCACGGATGTGCGCCAGGATCGGCTTCGCGAACTCGGGGGCCTTGGCGATGTAGGCGTCGACGCGCGGATCTCGTTTCCCCATCGTGCGACTGCTCCTCTGGAATGGGCAATGCTACTGTAACGCCAGTGTTGTCGCGCGCCGAAGCGGCCGCCGTCTTTCTCGTCACGTTTCCGGCGGTCGCCATCATCCTCGCGTTCGTCGGCGACTCGATCGGCCTCGCGCTGCATCCGATTTCCACATCTGATGCTCTCGCTCGCCGCGGCGGCGGTGCTGACCAGACTCGCTCGTGCTGTGCCACGTCGAATCGCTTCGACTCGCTCGCCTTCGCTGCCATCGTCGGTTTTATGGCGGCCTGGCTGTTGTGGCTGGCGTGGCCGCACCTGCTGCCGATCAGCGGCGGCTCGGATCTCACGCATCACCTGCTGCTGGTCGACTACATCGAGCGCAGCGGGCGCCTCGTCCAGGATCCCGCGCTGCGGCCAATGCCTCGGCGACATGATCGATTACTCGCCGGGCATTCACGTCCTGGCCGTGCTCGCCGGCGCCTGGACGCGGACCAGCGGATTGCAGACCGTGTATCCGCTCGTCGCGCTGTCGGTTGCGATCAAAGCCGGATTCATTTTTTTGATCGCGCGGCGGTCGGTTCACCGGAACCCGCAGGCGCTGATTGCGCCGCTGATGCTGTTCCTGCCGTACGGGTGCTTCCTCGGATCGTTCACCACACGATTCCTTTCTGGCGCAGGTCGCAGCCGAGCTTTTGCCGTGGCGATGTGGTGGGCGGTCACGTGCTGGGACGAGCAACCGAGTCCGCTCCTCGCCGTGATCATCGGCATTCTCGGCGTGGCGGCGTATTTGACGTGGCCGGTCTGGCTCGGGCCCAATCGTCGTGACGCTCGTGGCGGTCGCGTGGCTGCCATCGCGATCGACCGCTCCGCGATCGTCTCGCTCATCTCGCGATCGCCCTGGTCCCCGTTGTCGCGATCGCAGTCTTCCAGTCCGCGCGCCGCCTCGGCGCCGCGTCGAACATGGCGGGCGCGTCGGGATTCGCGCTGACGCCGACGCTGGAGACGATGGGCTGGCTGCTCCCGGCCGCGGGCCTGATTGGCGCCGCAGTAGCCGTGCGCGATCGCCGCGCGCGAACGGTTCCCATTCTGCTGGCCGCAATTGTCTTGCAGGCCGCCGCCTTCTTCTCATCGCTCGCGCCAATGGGGCCGACGCGCCCTACCTGACGCTGAAAACGATCTATCTGGCGATTTACCCGCTCGCGGTCGGAGGGGCCATCGCGGCCTCCGCCTTTGCTCGGTCGGCTGAAGCCTCGCGTTCCACGGAAAACGACGACGTGCGAGCCGTCACTCGAGCGACTGGACCGCGAGGCGACGGGTCCCCGCCGCGCGTTTTGTGCGCGGTGGGGTGTCCTTTAGCCGGGCGTCGTGGCTTCTCGTCGCGTTGGCTCTATCATTTCGGCCGCGCGGCTCGTCTCGGGCCACGCCGCGACCGATGCCGGTCGTGTCAGACGGAGCTGCTGGAGCGGGCCGCTGGGCGCGGAGCCACGTGCCGCCGGCCTGCGTCGACTACCTCGTCGCCGACGACGACAGCGCTTACTGGCTGCACCTGGTCGTGCTGGGAAATCCGCGAACCACCGCACGGTCGCTCGCCAGCGAGACGTTCGAGCCGCAGAAGGCAGTCGTCCGCTGGATTCTTCCGGGTGGCTTGCCGTACGCGATCGCGTCGGACTCGAGGCGCTGCCGCGCGACATCCGAACCAACGTCGACACGCTCGCGCGTTTCGGACAGGCGGCCGTGATCAAGCGGCAGGGCGCCGCCTCCTGTCCCTGAGATCTGATCCCAGATCTGATCCCGGATCAGATCCCGGATCAGACCCCCATCTTCGTCTTGCCCCTTCCTGCCCTTCCTGCCCTTCCTGCCTTTCCTGCCCTTCCCGCCCTACTTCGTCCGCGCCAGGTTCGTGACGACGTCCCAGTTGAACCGCACGAACCGGTGCAGCTCGCTCTCGAGTAGCCGCTCCTGATCGCTGTGCGCGCCGAAGCCCTTCGGCCCATCCTCGAAATCGGTCGCCGGACCGATGCCGAAGCACTGCATCCCCTTCGACGCGCAGCTGCGCCATGTCGGTGGCGCCGGTGCTCATCGCCGGCAGCGTGGGCGCGTTGTAGATGCGCGTCCCGCTGCCTCGAGCGCCTTGAACGGCTCCGAGTCGAGGCGCGCGTCAGGCGCCGACGGGCGCGGTTGTTGCCGGCGGTGAACTTCACCTCGACGGCCGGATCGTTCACCACCCGCTTCACCTGCTCCAGGAACTTCGCCGGATCCTCGTCCGGCAGCGCGCGGACGTCGAGCGTCGCCTTGGCTTCCGACGGAATCACGTTCGGATCGATAGCCGCCCTGGAAGATGTTCGGCGACACCGACGTCCGGAGCATCGACGAGTGTCGCGGCTCGTTTTCGAACAGCCAATCGTCGGCCGCCGCGCGCACCTTCGGATCGGTGGACAGGACGTCGCGATAGACCTTCGCCACGTCAGGAGGCGAAATCGCCGCCAGCCGGCGGAAATAGGTGCCGGTCGTCTCGTTGAAGCGAATTTCCGGTCGCCATTCGCCGATTCGCGCCACCGCGCCAGCCATGTGGACGATTGCGTTCGATTTGAGCGGCACCGATCCGTGGCCCGAAATGCCGCGCGAGATGAGCTCGATGCCGCGCGGGATCTTCTCGCAGCGTCTGGACCGTCGCGTAAGCTTCACCTCGCCGTTGATCCGCGTGACGCCGCCGCCTTCGGCCAGACAGTACTCGGCCTCGATCGCCGGATAGTGCTGGCTCACCATGAACCCGATGCCGACGCCGGTGCTGCCCTCTTCGCCCGATTCCGACAGGAAGATCACATCGCGATCGAGCGGGACGTTGAGCCGCTTCAACAGCAGGATCGTCATCAGGCTCGCCGTGAGGTTGTCTTTGTCGTCGACCGTGCCGCGGCCGTAGACATGCCCCGCCTTCACGCGTCGCGCTGAACGCCGGGTAACTTCCATTTCGCGGCGTCAGTCGTCACCACATCGCTGTGGCCGACGATGAGCAGCGGGCGCTTGCGTCCGCTGCCCTTCAGTCGCGCGACGATGTTGGACCGTTTCGGGTCGCTCGCGAAGATCTCGGACGGAATGCCCTCTTTGTCGAACACCTGCTTCAGGTAATCGACGACCAGATACTCGTTGCCCGGCGGGTTGCTCGTGTCGAGCCGCCAGCACGGCTTCGATAATGCTGCATCGTCTCGGCTTCGATCTTCGACCAGTCGGGCTGCTGCGCGCCGCTCTGCGCGTAAAGCGCCGCCGAGGCGACCAACCCGCACAGGACCGTGACTCGCACAATCATGACGCCTCCCCTGCACCTACCGTTCGTTGCGGGCGAGATAACTCTTCCGCGCACGGGCGGTGAGGCCCTCGCCGCCGCTCACGCGAAGCTCGAGCGCGTGCATCTTGCCGTCGAGCGCCGGTGGCGTGAACCCGATCGCGTACTGATGATGGAGCTCGTCCGCGATCTTCGCGAACGTCGCCGACAGGTCGCTGGCCCTGGTGAGCTCGTAGTAACCGCCGCCGGTGACGGCGGCCAGCCTCGGCAGTCCTTCGTCGGGCCGGTTGATGTATCGGCTGCCGCCGCGGTAACGGCCGTGGCGTCCGCCACCGCCGCTGGCGCGGCTGACCATCGGCACCGAGGCGGCCAGTCCGACGGAGTAGACCATCACGTCCTCTTCTTCGGCGCGCTTCATCACGTCCTTCAACGAGTTGTTGCGCGAGCCAAAGCTGAGCGGACTATCCATGCCGTCGGTGAAGACGAGGACGACGCGCCGCCCCTGCTGATGGAGCAGCGCCGTGATGCCGACGTTGACGGCGTTCCACAGCGGCGTCGGCCCTTCCTCCTGCAGCTCCGAGCGGAGGATGCGAATCAACTCCGCCTTGTCCGACGTGAAGTCGCGGGGATCGACCTGGATCCGGTCTCGAGAAGCTGCCGATCCGCGCCTTGTCGGCCGGCAGCATCGCTGCCACGAACTGCTCCGCCGCCTTCTCGACGAGTTCGAAGTTGCGGATCATGCTGACGCTGCGGTCGAGCAGCAGCACCACTGTGATCGGCTGAACTTCGTTGGCGAAGAGCGTGAGCGGCTGCGGCTTGCCGTTGTCGTAAATGGTGAACGCCTCGCGCGCTAGATCGGGAACGAGCCGGCCGGTCGGGCTCGTCACCGTCGCGTAGACCGCGACCGTACGCGCGCCCGCCTTGAAGGTCGGCTCCTGCGCGGCGCCTGCACCCACCGCGACAAGAAGAAGAAAGAGACAGCAGGGGGACTCTCGGGTTGTGGCGCACGGCTTCCGCACTGCGTTCGCCGCCCTGAAGGGCTGCGCCACTTTCTGAGGGTGTTCTCACGCCGCGACCTGATGACCCAGAAACGACAAGATGGCGTCGGCGGACGCCTCCGTTTGATCCGTGTAGAAGATGTGGCTGGCGTTGGGCAGCATCACGAGCTGCGCGCTGGGAATCGCCCGCGCGATGATGCGTCCGTTTTCCGGCGGCACGAGCGCATCGGTTTCGCCGTGGATGACGAGCGTCGGCGTCGTGATGGTGTGCAAGCGCGGCAGCGTCCGGTCCACGCGCGAATCGCGTCGAGCTGGGCGAAGTAGCCGTCGTTGGGCACGTTCGCGGCCAGGCGAACGGCGATATCCTCGTCAATTCGCTCGCGGGGCGTCCCCGCATCGAACGTGTGCGGCACCATCTTTCGCGTCGACTCCTCGCGCGTCATGGTGCCCCGCGTGTTGAGCGCCTCGCGGATCTCACGCGCCGCCGGCACGACGTCGCGGCCGCCGCAGGCGGTGCAGCCGAGGATCAGCGAGCGCACGCGCTGTGGATGCCGCAGCACGACTTCCTGCGCGATCATCCCGCCCATCGACGCGCCGAACACGTGCGCCGAGTCGACCTTGGCCGCGTCGAGCACCGCCATCGCATCGTCGGCCATCGCGGACATGTCGTAAGGACCGGGAGGCATGTCGCTTCGCCGACGCCGCGGTTGTCGAACAGGATCGTGCGGAACCGCGACGACAGGATCGGCGTCAGCCGATGCCACCACACGGGTGGCGCCCGAGGCCCATGATGAGGAGCAGCGGCTCACCGCGACCTTCTTCTTTCCAGTAACAGACGTATCCCGTCGCGCGTCGCGTGCGGCATGAAAGGTGGCAGTCACAGTCGAGAGTCCAGAGTCAAGGGTCGACAGTTGACCCCGTCAACTGTTAACCGTCGACTTCTCGACTGTCGACTCTCGACTACAGCTATTTCGTTCTCCCGTTGTATCTCGTCGTCGGTCGTCTTCTGCAGCCACTTGATCTCGCCGCCGAAGCTGACCGCGACCTGCACGAAGCGATCGCCGGGCGTGGCGCCGTGCCAGTGGACGACGTTCGGTCCGGTGTAGTCGCTCTCGCCAAGCGCGAGCTCCTTCATCGCCTGCCCCTTCTTCTGCGTCCGCGCGCGTCCCTGCTCGACGAAGATCAGTTGCCCCTTGTCGTGGCTGTGCCAGGCGGAGCGTGCGCCGGGCTCGAAGCTCCGGCGGCCGATGCCGAGATCCTTGGCCTCCATCGTGTCGGACTTGCCGGTGAAGCGCGGATCGTCCTGCTGCGCGTGTCGGTCCAATACGAAGCCGACACCAGCGCCAGCGCCAGCATCGCGAGAACCGCTGTGCGTTTCATGAATACCTCCGTGCCTTCCCTTCCCGCCTTTCCTGCCCTTCCTGCCTTTCCCGCCTTACCTGCCCTACCCGCCCCACCTGCCTTACTTGATCGCTGGAGTAATCAGTTGCGTCCATGAAGACGCGATCGACCTTCGACACGATCGTGCCCGTTCACCTGCGATTCGGCGCTGACCTTCTTCCACTCGGGATCGTTCTGGAACGCGGTCCAGTTCTTCATCGCCTCTTCGCGACTCGGATGCTGGAGGATGTAGATCAGCGTGTTCTGCGACTGCGGCGAGTCCTGCGGCACCCAATAGCCGATGCTCTTCATGTGGTGGTTGTCGAAAATGCGGCGCGTGTGATCGCGGAAGCGCTTCTGCAGGTCGCCCAGCTTGCCGTCCGGCGCGGTATAGGTGCGCAGTTCGAAGACCGTTCCGCTTCCCTGCGCCTTCACCACGGTATGCGACTGAAACACCGTGCCGAGCGAGAAACCAGCCACGAATACGCCCGCGATCGCCAGCGCCAGAACTCCACGCGTCTTCGTCATCGAACCCTCCGAGGTGGAAGTATACCGTCGCGATGGCGATCGACCCACCACAACCAGGCCACGAGAATAGCGCCGCCGGCAACCGCCGACATCCACAGCGCGCTGACCGTTGGCGGCGGCGGACCGAGAATATTCGCGACATGCACGACCGGAAGAAATACCGCCAGCGCCCAGGATCCCCATCGCCCGATACCGTCGCGGGCGCGCGTCGACGCGTATGCAGATCCACAGCCCGGCGACGGTCATCGCGGTCTCGATCGCCACCGTCGCCGCGACCGAGTTCCACGAGTCCGAGTCCGAACTTCGCGACCGCCAGGATAGAGCGGCATGTCGGGACGATGGGTGATCCAGTCGAGGAACCAGTGGCTGACGACGAGCGCAGCAATCAGCACGAAGGTCCGCCTGAAGGCGGACGCCACGCATGCGGTCGCGGAGCCGCGCGGTGCGGGGCGTCCGGCTTCAGCCGGACCACCAGCGCGGCGAACAGGATCCCCACACGACCAGCAGCAGCAACGAGATGCGAATACGGATAGCTGACGAAATCGAGCGGCGTCACCGCGGTGTTGCCTGGATCGATGCGCACCTGCTCGATGCCGACCGCCAGGAAGAACGGGCCACAGCAAGTCTGCGATCTGCGTCGCCGCGCCGAGCACGGCCAGCGACACGCGTGGCACGGCCCGCTTGGCCGCGAAGCCAAGCGCGAAGTGTCCGATGAACATTGCAACCACGGAGGACACGGACACGAACGGAAGCGCACAGAGTTCTGTGCTCTCGGGTTTTGTGCCGTGGCTCGGTGTGACCCATTATGATCGATGGGCAATGCGGCTGCAGGACTATCTCGAACGCGTGCGTGTCTCCAGAACCGCTGATGGCAGACGTCGAGTCGCTGCGACGGCTCCACGTCGCGCACCGCGAAGCGTTCCTCTTCGAAAACATCTCGATCCAGACCGGCGGCGGCATCAGCGTCGCGCTCGGGGACATCGAGCGCAAGTTCCTCGACCAGGGACGCGGCGGCTACTGCTTCGAACACAACACGCTGTTCTCGGCCGCGCTGCGCGAGATCGGCTTCGCGGTCACGGCGCTGCTCGGCCGCGTGCGGCGCGGGCCGCCCGAACGCTGGTGTCGCACGCACATGGTCCTGCGCGTGACGGTCGACAGTGAGCCGTGGCTGGCGGACGTCGGCTTCGGCGGGATTGGATTGCTCGAGCCGATCCCGATGCGCGACGGCGCGAGGTCAGAGCAGGTGGGGCTGATCTACACCCTGCGCCGCGAGGCCCACGTCTGGAGCCTAGCCTCCAAGGGGTCAGACCCGGGTCTGACCCCGAGGATCTCTACGAGTTCAGCGAGGATCCGCAGACGCCCGGCGACGTCGAGGTCGCCAACCACTACACCTCAACGCATCCCGATTCGATGTTCAGGCGGACGCTGACGATTCAACGGACGACGCGGGCGGAGCGGACGATTCTGCGGCACAACACGTTCACGCGGTATGTGGACGGTCGGATCGAGGAGCGGGCCATCGACAACGCGGACGCGCGGGCCATCGCCCGCGACGTGTTCGGCGTCACGCTGCCGGACGCGCCGTTGGTGTACGCAGGCGTACCGCTCGTCCTGAGCCTGTCGAGGGACGAGCTCGTGGTCGCCAAGCATGGCCTGAGCGAGGCGCTCATCCTTCGACAAGCTCAGGATGAGCGGTGAGTCGAAGGGCTCACCACAAGCGGTACTGGCTATACGCCATGACCGTAGCCCGGTTCGTCGATGTGATCGTCGTGCGGGCGATCGAGCGTCACCGCACTCGCGTGCGGTTTCCCGGGTTCCGTCGGTCGAGCCGGCGCCGCGCTGACGTGCGCCGGCCCCGGCTGTGGCGCGGGGGCGGGTTCTCGTGTCTTGCCGTCCATGATGCGTTCTCCCCTGAAAAAACAAAGGGCCATCACCCTTATCGGATGATGGCCCCTGGTCCTACGCGTCTTTTGTGCTGGCTACATCACCCGATGGCGGTCGGCATTCGAGATAATGCCGACGCTCGTAAGGAGCAGACCCAGCAGTAGCGAGCTCGACACCCCCACCGACGCGTCTGTCGACGCCCTCAAAGCCCGGGGTTGGATCTCACGGTCATGAGTCTTTTAGAAGACCAGAATCAGGCCTAAAAGTCAAATCCCGCTCGGCTGAAGCCTCGCGCTCCATCACGCCAACCGGTGGAGCGCGAGGCTTTAGCCGAGCGTTCTACAGCCGCGGCCCGTACCGCTTGCTCTGACCGTTGCGCGCGTTGACCACCGTGAAACTCCCATCGCGCTCGGCCGACAGTTTGATCCCGAACGCCGTCGTTTCGTCGAGGTTGGCGATGAGCGGTTCCGGCGCATTGTGATCCGCGCCGGCATTGACGGCGCGATGCAGCTGCCAGATGTCCTGCAGGCCGGGCGAGTCGTGCACGATTTGCCACGCCGAAGGAACCCCGCCTTTGGTGGCGCCGTTGTTCATCACGGCGACGCGCGGACGAATCGCGTGCACGAGGACGTCCGCGCCCGACGCATCCAGCCCGTGATGCGTGGTCAGTGACAGATCGATCGAGCCCAGCAGATTGTTCGGACAGACGAGGCCCTGTTCCTTGTTCCACGTGAGATCGCCGAGATCCAGCATCCGGAAACGACCGAATGTCAGGACCATTCCCACCGACCGGGCGTTCTCCGTCGGATCCGGATCCTTCGGTTTGAACGCCCCGCACAGCGGATTCGCCGCGCCGCCGCCAGGCAGCGTGGCTTTCGTGAGCTCGCCTGCCGCCGAGACGACGCGGACGTCAAGACCGGCGACAGGAATCGTGTCGCCCGGCTTTACCTCGAGATGGCGTCCCTTGGCGCGCGCAGCAACATACGCGTTATAGAGCGCCGCGGGCTGTTCGCCCGGTTCCACCGTGGGCCCATGGTCGATGAATGTCCCCACCGGAATCTTCGCCGCGAGCTCGGGCACGCCGCCGACATGATCGCGGTGGTAATGCGTGACGACGAGGTAGTCGATCCGCGAGACGCCGGCCTGCTTGGCCGCGGCGGCAATGCGATCGGCGTCACGGCCGTTGACGCCAGACCACCCGGCATCCACCAGCATCGACGCACCGGACGGCGTGACGATGAGCGTCGCCTGGCCGCCTTCGACGTCGACGAAGTAGACGTCGAGCGTCGTGCGCGACTGTCCGTCGACGACAGCGAGCGCCATCGCGACTGCGATTGCGATTGCGATCCATCCGAAGCGGGTGCGCATCATCTCCTCCATGGTGGCGGCCAGTATAGTCCTTGACATCCGTCGCTGGCTGTAATTAGCTATTGTGCTAATAATGCACGGCGCCTTCGATCGGCTGTCGCAGGATGTCCGCGGCGGGATGCGGAGCCTGCTCAAGTACCCGGTGTCCTGCGCGGTCGCCGTCGTCTCGCTGGCGGGCGGCATCGGCGCCACCACGGCGACGCTGATGATTCGCGACGTCGTCTTTCTCCGGCCGCCGGCGTTATGCGCGATCCGGGCAGCCTGTCCACGGTCCAGGTGGGCTCACCCCAGCATCCCATCCGCGCCATCGGCAGTCCGGTGCGAGGAACTCTGCACGCGATCTGGCGCGCCGATCTCGGCGAGTCCATGCGCCGCCGTCGCGCCGGAACAGATCCGCGAGGTGCGAACCGACGATCGGCGCGAAGGCGTGCGCATCCGGCGCGTGACGCCGAACTTTTTGCGACGCTCGGCGTGGATGCCGCGCTGGGGCGGACCTTTACAGAGGATGCGCTTCGCGACGGATCGCGGACCGCGGTCGTGAGCTATCGCGTCTGGCGTTTCCTCCTGAATGGGCGTGCTGATGCTGGTCGGCACGCGGATCTGGATCGGGTCCGATTCGTACACCGTCGGCGGCGTGATGCCCGAGCGCTTCTGGTTTTCCTCGATGAACTCGCCGATCTGGATCCCGCTCGACGCCGCCGCGGCGCGGGCGGAGAGCGGCGTCGAGGTCGTCGTGCGGAGACCGCGCGAGCAGACGCCGTCCAGCCTCACCGAGCATCTGCAGCGCGGTCTGGCGACCTACGCGGCTGGCTTGCCGGCCGCGGAGCGGCAGCAATCCCTGAGGGTGTCGGGGCTCGAAGGCACACCGGCCGGCAACAGCATGCCGGTTGCGCTGCCATGGCTGCTCGCGACGGCCGTGCTGCTCACAGTCGTGATCGCCTGCGCGAACGTCGCCATCCTGGTCATCGCCCAATGGACTGTGCGCGAACACGAAATCGCCGTACGTGCGGCGCTCGGCGCGAGCCGCGGCCGCATCGTGCGGGCCCTGGTCACGGAATCGATCCTGCTGGCGGCAACCGGCGGAGTCTTCGGTATCCTCGCGACGCTGATGCTGCGCGGCCTCATCGTGCGCAACGCCGGCCCCGGGGTCGCGTTTTTCGATCTGTCACTCGATCTGCGCATCCTGATCGAAGCGATTGGCGTCACGCTGCTCGCCGGCGTGGCGGCCGGCATCGGCCCGGCGCTGTTCGAGACGCGTCGTCTGCACGGCAACCCGATGCGGACGATCGCTTCGTCCGACCACCTGCGGCAGCGGTGGCGGCACGCGCTCGTGGTCCTGAAATTGCGGTTACCGTCGCGCTGCTCGTGGTGACCGGCGGCATGGTCAACACCTACAGCCGGAACTACCGGGACGATATCGGCTTCTCCACCCATCCGCTGATTCTGATCAGGGTCGAGCACGAGAAGGGCGTGCCGGTGGCGCGCGTGCGCGATCATCTGGCGGGACTGCCCGGCGTCGCCAACGCCGCGGCCTCGACATCGCTGCCGTTCTTCGCCGCGGGCACGATGCAGCGTGTCTCGATCGAGCGCACGGGAGCGCACGCGGAGCGGGCGGAGGTCGGCGCGATCGGGCCGGACTACTTTGCCACGCTCGGCGTGTCGATGCGCACCGGCCGCGCGTTTACCAACCAGGACTCGCCTGCGACGCGAACTGCGATCGTCAACGAGCTGTTGGCGTCGCGGCTCTTCCCGGCCGGAACGCCGTCGGCCAGACGCTCTGGATCGGCGACACCTCTCACGAAGTGGTCGGTGTCGTGTCGACCTACAAGAATACAGGGCTGCAGCCGCCCGAACGCGATGCCAAGGCGTTCGTGCCGATCGACCCTGCGGAAACCGCGAAGCAGATGACCTTTCTGGTCAGGGCCGCCGCCGACACGGCAGCGACCGAGCAGGCGATCCGGCGCGGAACGCCCGCCGTTGCCGCGGGGACGGCGGTCGCGAACGCGGTCACGCTCGACGCCATCATCGACATCAGCGGCCAGGAAATTCTCGTCGGCACCGCGCCGCTCGCCCCGCTGATCGCCACGGGCATGCTGCTCACGGCGGCCGGCATTTACGGCGTGCTCGCGTTCGCGATCGCGCGCCGCTCGCGGGAGTTTGCGGTGCGCGTCGCCATCGGCGCCTCGCACCGCCACATCGTCCGGCTGGTGACGACGCACAGCGCGCGGCTGATCGCTACCGGCACGATCTGCGGCATCGGCGCCACCTTCGCGCTGGGACGCATCGTTCGGGCCTCTGGCGGAGGCGGAAGCTTCCTCGATCCGGAATGGACGGCGTTTGCGGTACCGGTGGTGATTCTTGCAGTCGTCGGCGCGATCGCGACGTGGGTGCCGGCGCGGCGGGTGCTCAGGATCGATCCGGCCCGAGTGCTTCGCCTGTAGCGCGCGCTCATTCAGCCGCGGCCGGCGATGCCTCCGGCGCTGTCCTGGCAATCACTCGCATGGCGTCGAAGAGATTGACTGGAACTCCGACTCGATAAAGCGACTCGCCGATCGGCAGGCGCAGTCCACATCGGCGGGCCACCTGGTATGCGACCAGTCCCACGGGGACGGTCTTCCATGGATGCGTCCACGTCTCGGGCGTGAAACCGGCGCGAACCAGTAACGAACCGAGCGTCGCGTTCGAAAGAAGAAGAGGTGCTGCGGCGGCGTCATCAACCGCCATCGGCGTCCCATAGCCCGGGCGACCGCCGAATTCCAATCGCCGGTCGTAATCATGAGCACCGCCTGCGGGCGCGCGAGGCCGCGAAGACGCTGGAGCGTCTGGAACGGACGTTCGAGGTGTTCGATGACGTCGAGCATGACGATCGCATCGAAATCCCCCAGGTCGCCGCTGGACGCGATTTCCTCGAGCGTGCCGTGCCGGACGTCGAGTCCGCTCGTCCGACAATGCCGCACCGCGCTGGCAGAGACCTCGACGCCGACGCACTCGTAGTGCCGTCGGGCCTCTTTCATGAAAAACCCATAGGCGCTGCCGACTTCGAGCAGTCTCCCACCGGCCGGCACGCAGTTCAGGAGCGCAGCGACGGTCGCTCGGAATTCGCGGCGCAGAACGGGCTCACTCCCGAGATAGTCGCCGCACCCGTCACGCTGGCCACCGTTGAAGTAGCGTCTCCTGGTAGAGGTCGACGGGCGTGATACCCGCGGGGATTTGTGTCGAGCCCAAGCCGCAGCCACGGCATCGGATACACAGTGCATCCGCGTATCTCGTAGAGAAGCTGGTGTGCCGTCGGTCGCCCGCAGACTTCACACGGACGGCTGGTCAGCTGAGGCTTCATCTCGCGACGCTACAATACGGCAGGAATCATGCGCGCTCCGACCCTGACCGTGATTATCCCCGCTTACAACGAGGAGGCTTCGCTGGCCGCGTTTCTGCCAGCCGTCGTCGACCACTGTCGCGCGCACGACTACGATCTCGTGGTGGTGAACGACGGTTCGCGGGATCGCACCGGGGCGATTCTCGACGAAGCCGACCGGCAAGGACGGCTTCGCGCTCTCCACCACAAAGTGAATCGCGGATACGGCGCGGCGATCAAGACCGGCGTGATGGCGGCGGAGACCGATTTTCTGGTCACGATCGACGCCGACGCGCAGCACGATCTGGCGGACATCGATCGATTGTTCGCCAAAGGATGCGAAGAGGACGCCGACATGGTCGTCGGCAGCCGCCGCGAACAGGCGCCGGCCAGCCGCTATCGCAGCGCCGGCAAGATGGCGATTCGTTCGTTCGCGAGGCTGTTGATGCCGGTGCCGATCGAGGACATCAACTCGGGAATGAAACTCTACCGAACGGATCTCGGCCGACGATATCTTCCGCTGTGTCCCGACTCGATGGCCTACAGCGACATCATCCTGTTGACCTTCCTTCACAACGGCCATCGGGTGCTCGAACAGCCAATCCACGTTCACGCGCGCGCCGGGGGCAGGAGCATCGATCAGCACGGCAACGGCCTTCGAAACGATTCTGGAAGTCCTGCACATCCTGGTGCTGTTCAATCCGATGCGGATCTTTCTGCCGGCGTCGTTGCTGTGTCTGGGTTTCGGGTTCGTCTGGGGCCTGCCGATCATTCTCGATCGCCGCGGCGTCAGCGTCGGCGCCATGCTGGCGATTGTGACCGGCCTGATTTTCTTTTTCTCGGGTTGATTGCCGAGCAGCTGTCCTGGATTCGACGCGCGTTGTTCGAACTCGAGCGCCGCGACGAGCTTCGACGGTTCAGCGCCGACGGCCGCGGTTCGGATCCTCAGCTAGTACTACAGTGCTCTCGCTCGAAATCGACCTGATACCGCAACCCGCCGCCGGTAGTCCAGCGCCTGTAGTTGTCGATGAAGACCGGCGCGATGTCGGCCGGGACGCTCAGCGCCGCCGTGTGCGACGTGATGATCACGTTCGGCGTCTGCCAGAACACATGATCGGCGGGCAGCGGCTCCTGCTGAAACACGTCGAGCACCGCGCCGGCCAGCCGGCCGGATTGCAGCGCGTCGGCGAGCGCCGTCTCGTCGACCACCGTGCCGCGCCCGGGATTGACGAACACCGCCCGCGCCGGCAGCGCGGCGAGCAGCGTGGCGTCCACCAGATGGCGCGTCGCCGAGCGTGTTCGGCATCACGCTCACCAGGTAGTCGAGATCGGCGGCGAACGGCGTGAGATCGTCGCCGTGAAAGTACTGGTCCACGTCGGCGCAGTCTTCGCTCGCGCGTGTAGCCCTTCACCCGCATCCCAAAATGCCTGGCGGTTCGCGCCAGCGCCGCGCCAATCGACCCGACGCCGAGCAGTCCGATCTGCTTGCCGCGCAGCGTCCCGGGCGGCGTCGGATCCCAGCGTCCGGCCTGCTGCGCCGCGCGCTTGTCGAAGATCAACCGCTCGTGGGCGATGAGGTAGCCGAAGACGTACTCCGACATCAATCCGCCGAACACGCCGCGGGCGTTGGTCGAGCGATGTAGTCGCGGCGCAGCGACGGATCGAGCAGCGGCTCGACGCCGGCCCAGGTCGACTGGACCCAGCGCAGCGATGACAGGGCAGGCAGCGACCGGCGCGGATCAGCGACGGCTCGCCGAGGACGACGTCGGCGGACGCTGGCAGCGGGGGCAGCTCCGCCATCGCTGGTCGCCGGCGTGACGACGAGACCCGGCAGACGCGCAGTGTCGATCGAGCCGGCGATACGACCTCGGCGTGGCGAGTGAGGATGAGCAGGGTATGCACATCGGATAACGCGGTAATCGCAGAATGATTGTTCAGATGAACAATCATTTCGATGCAGAGTTCTGCGTGTTCTGCGTCCGCACGTCAGCGGACGCTGCTGGGTTTTCTCGCGCCGGCGCCACTGTCTCTGTCTTGATCGGCTCCGGCACCGTCAGCGTGAGGTTGTAAGCTTCGCCAGCGTCGCCGCTGAGCGTCGCCGCCTTCGCGATCGTGGCGTTGAGATCGGCAATCGCCTTCGGCAGATCCGCCTTCACCTCGGTGTGCGCCGTCGTCGTCTGCTCGCCGGGCGTCATCGTCGCCATCAGCCCGTTCTTCGCCTGACCGAGCTTGGCGCCGAGGCTCTCGTTGGCGCCGCCGCGTCCGCCGCCGCCGCCGCGCCCGCCCTGCGGGCAGCGTGAGCTTCGGCGCAGTGCGACGCGAGCTCCTTGCTCAACGCATTCGACCGACGTTTTCACGTCGGCCGGCACGTCGCTGCGGCTCGCCGAGCGTCGTCGTCAGCTCGGTCGACCTGGCGCGTCAGCGACGCGTGCGCCGCCGCCGCCTCGTTGATCGCGCGGCTGCAGCGCGTGCATCTCCATCGCCATGTCGAACATCCGCTTGCGCTCGACCTGACGTCAGCACGATCGTCGGGATCGTCGGTCACGCGCAGCGGCTTGGTGTCCACGGTCTTGCCGTCGACGACGAGCGCGATGCGGTAGTTGCCGGCCGAACGAACGGTCCGGCTGCCGGCAATCCGCCGCCGCCGAAGCCGCCTCCACCGCCACCGCCGCCAGCGCCGCAGCTCGGACCGAACGGGCTCGGCGCCTGAGTCGCGGCCGCGAGCTGGCGTCTGCCCGGCGGCGGCCCGAGGTCGACCCGGGGTCTGACCCCGCTCGTCCGGCGTCCGCTCCTGCGACCGCGGCCTCGGCCGGCCGCGCAGCCGGCGCCGGCGCCGGCTGCACGCGCAGATCCCAGCACGCGGTCTGGATGCCGGCGCCTTTGTTCTTCGTCGAGCACCGTTCCGGTGATCTCGCGGATCTCGCGGCCGGTCGCGTCGGTAATCTTCAGCGTCGACGTCGCCGACCGGCTTGCTTGTTGATCCACGAGATGATCGCGCGCCTGCCGGCGGATTCTCGCCGTAGAAGGTCTGGTCGCCCCAGAACTCGTAGTTGCGATCGCGCGCCGGGCCGGCGATACATCGCGCACGGCGGCGGCGTGAACAGCCGCGCATCGGTGGTCGCGGCACTGGGCCGCGGCGTATTCCTGGATCGGCTCGAGGTGATCGAGGATCCAGATCGCGCGGCCGTGGGTCGCGAGCACCATCGCGTTGTCGCGCGGGTGCTGCGTGATCTCGTCGATGCGCACCGTCGGCAGGTTCGCCTTGATGCGCGTCCAGCTCTTCGCCGCGATCCGATGGACACGAAGAGACCCGGTTTCCGTGCCGATGTAGAGCACGTCCGGATTCTTCTGGTCCTCGGTCAGCGTCTTGACTGATCTCGCCCTTCAGGTTGCCCGCCGCCGACTGCCACGTCTGCCCGAAGTCGTGCGCTCACGTAGATGTAGGTCTCGAAGTCGTTCTGCCGGTGGCCGTCGAACGTCGCGTAGACGCGTGCCCTCGTCGTAAGCGCGACGGCACGACCTCGGAGTACCCACATGCCCTTCGGCAGCTTCGGAATCTTGTCGGTGACGTTGGTCCACGACTGTCGCCGTCGCGCGACACCTGCACGTTGCCGTCGTCGGTGCCGGCGTAGAGCAGGTCCGGCGCGCTTCGGCGACTCCGCGAACGCGATGATCGTCGGCCACGCCTGGATGCCGTCGTTCCTCGAGATGGTGATGTCGCTGCCCTTCACGCCCATCGTGACGATGTCGTCGCGGTTGGCGTTGCGCGGTGAGATCGCCGCCGATCGTCTCCCAGGTCTGACCGCGGTTCGACGAGCGGAACACCTTGTTGCCGGCCGCGTAGATGATGCTCGGGTTGTGCGGCGACATGACGAGCGGCGTGTCCCAGTTCCATCGCAGATCGGCGGCTCGCCCGGGTCCGGCAATCGGCCGCATCGACATCGGTCTCGCCGGTGACGCGATCGATGCGCACCATGTTGCCGTCCTGCGACTCGCTGTAGGCGATGCGGTAGTCCGATCGGATCCTGCAGCGCGACGAACCCGTCGCCGCCCTGCATCGTCGCCCAGTGGAAGCCGGCGATGCCGGCCGCTGCCGCGCACCGCGCTCGGCCCGCACCAGCTGTAGTTGTCCTGCATGCCGCCGCAGATGTTGAACGGCGTCGCGTTGTCGACGCTCACGTGATAGAAGAGGCCGACCGGAATGTTCGGGATAGAAGTTCCAGGTCTTCGCCTGATCCCAGCTCGCCGCGAGCCCGCCGTCGTTGCCGATGATGCACGTGGTTCGAGTTCGCCGGATCGATCCAGATCGCGTGCACGTCGTCGTGGATCGACTCGGCGATGTCCACGTGCACGGTCTTGCCCGCGTCGCTGCGAGAAATGCAGACCGACGCCGCCGTAGACGACGACGTCGGGATCGTTCGGATCGATGCGCACCTGGCTGAAATACATCGGCCGCGGGTTTTCGTCGTTCACCTTCCGCCACGTCGCGCCGGCGTCGTCCGATCGATAGAGCCCGGTCGCGCGTGTCGGCGTCAGCGCCGTGATCATGTTCGGCGGCCGCGTCCGCGGCGGCGGCGCGCGGCGCTTCTGTCAGCTCGCCTGGGCGTCGCGCCGCGTCCGCCGCGGCCGTTGCCGGCGCCGGACCTTCGATCGAGCGCGTAGAGGATGTTCGGGCCGCTTGCGATAGACGTCGACGCCGATGCGGCCCGAGCGGACCCTCGGGCCAGCCGCCGCCCTTCAGCCGCGTCCACGTGTCGCCGCCGTCGGTGGACTTCCAGATGCCGCTGCCCGGACCGCCGCCGTTCATGCAGCACGCGGTCCGCCGCCGCTGATACGTCGTGGCGTAGAGGATCTGATTGTTCGTCGCGATCCATCACGAGGTCGTTGCGCGCCGGTGTCGTCGTCGACCTTCAGCACCTGCTTCCACGTCTTGCCGCCGTCGGTCGTCTTGTAGACGCCGCGTTCGCCGCCGGGCCCGAACAGACGGCCGGTGGCGGCGACGAACACGACGTCGTTGTTGCGCGGATCGATGACGATGCGGTTGATGTGGCGCGACGTCTGCAGCCCCATGTTCGTGTAGGTCTTGCCGCCGTCGGTGGACTTGTAGACGCCGTCGCCCCACGACGTGCTCTGCCGGTTGTTCGACTCGCCGGTGCCGACCCACACGAGATCGGGATTGCTCTGCGAGACGGTGACGTCGCCGATCGACATCAGCCCCTGATCCTGGAACTGCGCCTCGAACGTCGTGCCGTTGTTCCGTGGTTTTCCACACGCCGCCATGCGCCAGTGCCGACGTAGAAGATGGCGGGATTCGCTTCGTGAGACGGCGAGGTCGAGATGCGGCCCGACATCGACGCGGGGCCGATCGGCCGAAATGCAAAGGTATCGAACGGTCCGCCGGCGAGCGCAGCAAACCGCCCGCCTGTTCGGCGAGCGCCGACCAGCGCGCCCACACCAAACGCCGCGACGAGAAGGGCGGCCAGCGTAAGCGAAAGCTCGAAACTGTCTCTGATAGGGTCCCCCACGCGACATCTCGGGTGCAGATCTCAGGTGTTGCAGGTCTCTGATTTCGACCGCACGGTACATGGGATCCAGTCGGGGACGAGGGCCGTCAGCATGGAGCTGGACGGCCGCGCTCGAGCGCGCCGAGATCGGGGGCGCTGCCAGCAGAAGCCGTCGTTGAGCGATTAGGCGGCGGCACCGCGATCGATGGCCGCAGCGCCGGCGCGCGGCGAAATCGAAATCCTCCGCCTTGTAGACCTTCCTGAACGGTCCGGCTGTCCTGCGCGTCCAGCATCGGCACCCGCACGAAGTACGTCGTAGTCGACGCAGGACGCTGTGCCGATCCTGGCCGCTCGCTCTCGCGTATGCCTCGAGCGACGCGAAGCTGCGCGGTGTCGAGATCGGCGCGATGGTCCGGACCGGTGTAGTCCGACGAACGCCGCCCGCCCGGCGCGCTCCATTGAAACGAGACTCGGCGCCGGGTTGGGCCGGAACCCGTTGTAGTCCGACGAGGTGTAGCTGCGTGAAGGTGTTGACGCTGACAGGATCGCCGGCGCGGAGTTTTCGCCGAGCATCAGGTTGTTCCGCCAGTGCGTGTTCGACGGTGCCCTGCGCCGGCGGTCTCCGACAGGATCGTGTTGTGATAGAAGAGCACGCCGGCCGATCCGTTGGTCAGCCGCGCTCGATCCGCCCGGCAGGTGGTAGGCGATGTTCCCGATCCAGTAGACCGGTCCGCCGATCGCCGGCTGGTTGCAGAACGCGTGCGACGCGCGAGTTGATCATCATGTTCCGCATGACGCGGACGTTGTGCATGCCGCCGTCGGTCTCGAACGGGTTGTCGTGGAAGTTGGTCATGTAGTTGTTGTAGAAGTCGATCGACGACCGGCCGCTTGTCCCAGTACTCCTCGGTCGGGTACTTCGGGCCGTCCGACCGCCGCCGAGCCGTCGGGGTTGCCGTAGGTCTCGATGTCGATGCCGTCGTGGAAATGTCGCGACGTAGTTGTAGGCGACGACGTGGCCGGGGCCGTAGACCTTGACCGCGACGTAGGAGGCCATCGCCGGCGGAAACTTCTGGCCTTCGACGCCGGCTGAACCTGCGTCCAGAACTGCGGCGCCGCCCAGCCGATCACGTGATCCGGATCGTTGCGGCCGATGAAGCAGTTGTCGGCGATGTAGTAGTTGCTCGAGCCCGAGTAGTTCGTGAAGACGCCGGCGCCGACGTCCTCGAAGCGGCAGTTCTTCACCGTCAGCCCTTTCGAGCCGGCGATGAACTGCGTGCCCGCCCAGATCGCGATGTCGGTGTTCCGGAACGTCAGCCCTTCGAAGTAGGTGTAGTCGGCCGCCTTGACGTCGAACAGCGCGAAGTTGCCGTTGCCGTCGAAGATCGCCGCGCCGTCGCCGGCGCCCTTGATCGCGATCGGCCGCTCCGGCCGTGCCGTCGGCGGTCAGGTAGTAGGTGCCGTCGAGCGGCACGGTGCGGTTGACCGCGGCGTCGTTCGGTGTACTCGAAGCGGTTGTACTTGTAGACGCCGGCGTGGACCAGGATCGTGTCGCCGGGCCGCGACGCGCGGCCGGCCCGCGGTCGCCCAGTCGGTGCCGGCGCACGTGAGGTTGTAGGCGCACATCAACCCGTCGAACGCCGGCTCGATCTTTCTGTCCGGCGAAGCCGGGCGGATAGACGTGGAAGACGTGCGTCCGCCCGTCGCACGGCATCGGCTCGGGGCGGGTCCGGACCGTCGACCGTCTTCTCGCGCTCGCCGCGGCACGCCGTCCGGATCGGACAACGACGAACTGCGCCTCGTATGCGCGTATCCGGCTCGAGATCGAGGATGCTGCCGGCGAACATGTTGGGCGAGACGACGTCGAGCTGCGCGCCGTTGTAGATCCGCTCGCCCTGCAGGCGCGAGCAGCGGCAGCGCGCGCTTCCAGTCGCGGTCGCCGCTGCTTGCGGTAGCGAGACGTCGACCGCGGCGTTGCGGTTGTCGTCGCCGTCGATGAACCACTCGAAGCCGAGGTTGATGAGCGTCGGTGGATCGATGAGGAATTCGCCGGCCGTGACGACGTCGGCTGTGGCCGCCGACGATGGTCCGGCTAAAGCCAGCGCCACTGCTGCACATCATCGAGCAGGATGGTTGACAGGATCGCTCGGGGCTGAAGCCTCGCGTCCATCCGACGCAGCGTGTTTTTCATGGTATCCGAAAGGGCCGGACGTCTGCCCGGCCCGAACTGCCAGAACCGGCGAACTCGAGAACGTCTAGAACGTACCGCACACCCACCTGCGCCTGGCGCGGAACCCGCTGCCGCCGCGCATGCTGTTCAACACCAAGAACGTCGACGCGACGCGCTGGTCGCCCGCCGGGTTGTTGAAGCTGGCCTCGGTTCGTGATGTTGAAGATGTCGAGGAAGATCTCGACCGCCTGCGCTGGTTGCGGACCCGCCGCGCCAGCCCGCGCGAAAGTCGAGCTGGAAGTAGTCGGGCCCGATGGCGCCGTTGCGACCACCCTTGTTCTCGAGGTTGGTCATCAGCTTGGCGCCCGCCAGCGTCCGCTGTAACTGCCGGCCGGCGAGGGATCGGTCAGCTCGCCATTCTGGTCGACGTCGATGTTGCTGTTGAAGATCGTGAACGGCGCGCCGCTCATACCGCATCGTGGAGGTCACGTAGGCCGCCGGCGGTCTCGGGATCTCCGCCCGGCCGTTGATCGACAGGATGTGGCGGCGATCGACGCTGGAAGGCGCCGCCCACTGCTCGAGGTTGGAGATTCGTCAGACCCGATAGGTGTTGTTGTCGCTCTGATCCTGGCGCCGTCCCACGCGATTTCGACAACGGAGTGCGAGACTCGGCCCGACCAGTTGTTGGCGTAGCGCTTCTCGAGCGAGGAGATTGAGCGCGTCGTAATCGTTGTAGCCCGTGTTCTCCATCACCCAGACCTCGCTCGCTGTAGGGCTCGCCCAGCACGCCGAACGCGTCCACCCGCGTATCGCTCCGGTGCGGGTCGTGTTCGCCCGCACCATCGGATTGAGGTTTCGTTGAGGAACATGTCTCGGTTGGCAGAGTAGCAATACGTAG
>ERZ1370068.6535-contig-5511_pt1 | contig 30940 bp, 43 predicted proteins | sample MGYA00561227_ERZ1370068 | MGnify/ENA primary metagenome ERZ1370068 (study PRJEB38410, sample SAMEA6850437) | metagenome | study: Metagenomic assessment of the ecological functions of the soil: analysis of the soil microbiota associated with the...
TGGGAAATCGTAACATGGCGTTCTACTTCAAGCGGCCACTGGCAAATTGAAAGTGGTTGACATCAAGATCTGCTTTTAGCGGCCCGCGGATCTTGCGCGTGATTTCACGGGCGGAAGCGCCCGGGCCACTTCTGCCGACGGTTGACAACATACGCTGACTCGCCGACTATTCATTCTTCACGTTCTTCGACGTAAGACAACCGACTTTAGTTTGTCGCAATTGCACAGTTAGTGAAGTGACATGACAAACCAAAGTTTGTCGGATAATAGAACTTTCTGGCAAAAGGCAAAGCAAATTCCTGCGCGGACGGCGGATCGATCCGGAAGCCCATTGCGCCGAACACCAACCCGTCGATCTAATCGACAACACATCTTCATTGCTTACAATGCGGCGCGTCTGCGTGAAGCCTGCTGGCTGTTCACGCAAAGATGCTCGAGCCCGATGTCACCGTCGGCGTGACGTTGACCGGCGCGTTGACGCCGGCGGGCCTGGGGATGTCGGCGTTGATTCCTCTCATCCGGGCCGGCTTCATCGATTGGATTATTTTCGACCGGGCGCGAACTTTATCACGACACGCACTTTGGCATCGGCCTGGCGATGCATGAAGGCTAAATGCTTCAACCTCTGACATTGTCCTGCGCGAAGAAGAAGTGGTGCGCATTTACGACATCTTTTTCGACTACTCAGTTCTGCTCGACACCGATTCGTTTTTCCGCCGGGTAATCGAAGCGCCCGGAGTTTCAGAGGCCAATGTCCACCGCGGAGTTTCATTACCGGGCTGGACGTTACGTGCTCGAGCGCGAGCGAAAGCTTGGACTAAAGAATAAATCGTTGCTGGCCGCCGCCCATGAACACGCCGTACCGCTCTATACATCCTCTCCCGGCGACTCCTCGATCGGTATGAACGTGGCGGCGAAAGCGTTGCAGGGAAACAAGTTGGCGTTCGACCCTTCGCTCGACGTGAATGAAACCGCAGCGATTGTCCTCGCCGCGAAGCGCGGACTGATCGGCGACGTGTCAGTACCGGAGCGGTAGCGACGGGTTAGCCGTAAGAAGAAATCAGGCAAGTCAGCGATCTTCATCCTGGGCGGCGGCTCGCCAAAAGCTTTGCCCTTCAGACTGAACCGCAGATCCAGGAAGTGCTGGGCATCGACGAGCGGGGTCATGATTACTTTCTGCAAGTCACCGATGCGCGGCCGGATACCGGCGGCTTGTCTGGCGCGACGCCCGGCGAAGCCGTCTCGTGGGGAAAGGTCGATCCCGAGCGATTGCCGGATGCGGTTGTCTGTTACCTCGATTCGACGGTGGCTCTGCCCTTGATTAGCGCCTATGCTCAGCCACACACAAACCGCGCAAACCGCGCCGGCTTCTACAATCGGCGAGACGAGTTTATGAGTTTGCTGTTGAGCGAATACCAGAAATCAAGTAGAAGGTAATTTCCAAGCATGCCGATGAAAACCGTCCGGGGGCGATCGCGAAAACAGTCCAGCCAAGCTACTACAACTGCTCGAAGTGTCCAGCCTACTGCTGCTCGATTTATGAGCGAGTTCAGGTGACCAAGCGTGACATAAACCGCCTCGCTAACTACTTCGGTGTTGATGTCGAAACTGCGCAGCGACGTTTACACCACCACCTGGCAGGCGAGCACATTCTGAAACGAAAGGCCGATCCGATTTTCGGCAAGGCTTGCAAGTTTCTCGATCCGTCAACGCGTCGCTGCACGATCTACGAGGGCCGCCCGTCCGTCTGCCGCGAATTTCCTGACCGCACGCGATGCGCATATTATGATTTGCTGACTTTCGAGGCGCTCGCAACAAGGCGATGACACCGTCTCTGCCGCTGGTGCAGATAACCTTTCGAAACGGCGATAAATAGAGTCAGAACCGGGAGCGGTAGCGACCAGGTAAGAACAACAGACTGCAGACGCCTGCGTACCGAAAATATCATGCACGAACTATTATCCAAAATGATCGATCGCGAGGTTGACGTTGTTTGCGCTGGAGCATCGAGCCTGCGCGGTAAGATAGTCAAGGTTGAAGCGGGCGTCCTGCAACTCAGGGACGAAGGTGACAACGACTGCTACGTTGCGATCGATAAGATCGTCGCAGTTTGGGAGAAGCGCGACAAGGATCGCCATCCCGGCTTCGTGTTCAAGTCTTAGGCTGCCGATGCTCGTTAGACCGCTCAGTTTCAGATCGAGCACGGGCCAACCGTCTCGTTCTCCAGTCAAAATGAAAAGAGCCGCAGCGGATGCCCGCGGCGGCGCTTCTCAATTCCTGGTGACGTTATTTTCTACGGCTCGTTGTTCTCTTCTAGCAACCGCAACAGTCGCCGGTTTCGTAGTCCGTGGCTTGGCCGCCGCGGCAGGTGTGACCAAGTCAGGCGAGACCCGACGGAAACCGTCGATGCGTGACAGCCAATACTCATTAAAGGGCGAATACATCACGCCGCCATGTCTCGCCGAGTGGTAAAGCCTTTTTCGTCAACCACGATTCCTACGTGACTCAGGTTGCTGAAGAACACCAAATTTCCAAACCTGAACTGTTCTCCTGCCGCCGGAGCCGGCATGGTCGCCCAATACGAACGTGCAGGTCCGCGCTGGAAGTTCAAACCAACGTCCTGAAAGGCGCGCCAGACGAAGCCCGAGCAATCGAATTCATCCGGGCCGGTGCGATTGAAACGATAAGACGACCCGAGATGCGACTGCATTGCCGTCATCAGCGACTGGTCGAAACGGCTGGTCAGATTGATCGCCGGCACAATCGGCGCGGGACGTGACACGATCGGCGTCACGGTTCGCGGTCTTCGCTCTTCCAACGGATTCACCGACAGCAGGCTCAGTCTCTAAACGAAGCGATCCGTTTGCGTTGACGGTCGTATTGGTCTGGCGTGGTTCGGTCTGCGCTGCTCTGGGCGATCGCGGCGCCGGCAAAAAACAAAGTCGCGCTGACGACGAGCAGGCGGGGAACAGTATGCGAGTAGTCAAGGGGTTGCTCGATCTCCTAACCTAAATTTTTTATTTCTGTTACCAGCAGTGAGGCGGGCAAAATCGATTCTAGCTTCCGAACTGTTACGCCACAAGAACCAATGTGACTGTTTCGTGATAACGCATCAAAGTGAGCGAGAGAGTGAACCGATTGGGTTCAGTTTAGGAACGTCGGCATTGACGAGTTTTGTCCAACAAAGAACGGCCGTTCGTTCCGACTACGAACACAGTCCGTCACATTGACCATATTCAACACTGCGAGGCCACTTCTTGTAAGTCGGAACCTGCGTAATTGAGATTTAACGCATTCTGAAGCAGATGCGAAGAGGAAAGCGGTACTGCTCGCCAAAACCATTCTACCGAAACGGCGGGTTTGAGCGCCAGACTTTTGTTTAGGACAGGTGGGCAGCGGGATTCGGGCTTTTATCAAAGCGGAGTTCGGGAGGAAGGCCTCGCGGTGATCCATGTCAGGGAGAGCGTCGTTAAGCCGGGCCAACGCCCTCCCCGACTGTCGGGGCTCTGCGCCGGCTTATCGCTGCAATTCAGCCAGCAATTTCTTGTTCATGTCAGGGTCGAGTGGCTCGAGCAGACGGCTCTGCGCCATCGCCGATTCGCGATCGCCAATCTCCAGGTAAGCCAGTCCCAGATTGTAATAGGCCTCGGGTTCACTGGGTTGCAGTCGGGCAGCCTGTTTGTAAGAAGCAATGGCGTCATCGAAGCGGCCGCCGTAGTAATAGGCATCACCAAGTTTGTTATACGCCTCGGCAGAAGTCGGGCGCAGTTGCAAAGCCTTCTTATAGGCGCGGATCGCTTCATCATTGCGGCCCTGCTTTACCTTGCAGTATCCGATTTGAATCCAGGTCTCGGGCCGGCGCGGGTTTCGATTCGCAGCTGTTTCGAAATAGTTGAGCGCGCTGTCATAGTTGCCCAACCATAACGAGTCAATGCCGCCGCGGTACCACAGCTCAGCCAGCAGTTCAGGCTGGTTTGTTGATTTGTTGCGCGCGGCAATCTGATCGAATGACATCAATTCTCCGCGTGCGAGTGACGTGATGCGCGGAACACCAAGCGCCAGGTTGATGTTTTGCCCGTTGGTAACTTTCACCGTAACTATCCCGATTACCTGGCCGCGCATGTTGAAGAGCGGACTGCCGCTGTTGCCGTGCGAAACCGGCGCGGTGATCTGAATGATCCGGCCCAGGTCGGGCACTTCGCGGATCGCCGAGACGATCCCGTCGCTGACTGAGCCCTCCAAGGCGCAATGGATTGCCGATCAGAAAATACCGGCTCGCCCTCGTCCGGCGCACTGGTTGTCAGGCTGAGCGGTTTGGACCGGTCGGCCGGCAACTCGACTCGCAGCAGCGCCAAATCGGCTTCGTCGTCAACGGCCAAGCGCCCGGCCACCGGGTAAGTACGGCCCTTCCCTTCCAGAGTGTGAATCTCGACCCGATGGGCATTCTTGATGACGTGCATGTTCGTCACCACTTCGCCGGGACGAATGAAGAAGCCGGTGCCGCTGATCAGCGGCTCGCCTTTCGCGTCGTAAGTCAGCACCGAAACAACGGAAGGCTTGACGCGCCTGAACCAGTTCGGGAAGCGACTCCGCGGCGGTGCTGGTTTTGTCGAGGTATTTTGGCTCAGTTACCGAGCTCTGACCTTGAGCGATCTGAAGAAACGCGAACAGAGCAAACGACTAGAGCGAGACAGGGGATAGTTCTTTTCACTACGACCTCCTACTGCCAACAACTAAGACCGAAGCGCGCGACAAACCGTGTCGCAGCTATTAAATTTGCCGGGATTGTTTGATTTTGAGCGACGTCGCGTTCGAGCGGAGACTCAGGACACGTCAGGGGCGCCGACCTCGCGGGGATAATAGCGCAAGTTTCCGCCGTTGGAAAGGATTTTGTGTCAAAAGTTTGTCGCCCGAGGGCAGTTTTGTCACTAAGAGACCAGCGACCGGGCCTCCCAAACTTCCTAAACAAAAAAGCCGGTGGAAGCTTTGTGCCTCACCGGCTTGAAACAGGCTAGGAAGGATAAATCGGCCTATTCTTCGATTGCGGCAGCCTCGACCACCTCTTCTTCGGCATCCAGATTGGCGTCGGCATCGATATCAACGTCACCGTCGCCATCGTCAACGGCGGCCACGACCGTGTGCGCAACGGGCTGGGGAATCTCGACGCCGCCGAGAATCTCCGCAAACTCGTCCGCTTCCTCACGCTCGGCTTCGCCGATGGTCTCGTCACGATCGATATCGACGTTCCGGTAGTATTCCATGCCCGTGCCGGCCGGAATCAAACGGCCCATGATGACGTTCTCTTTCAGGCCGCGCAGGTAGTCGATGCGGCCGGAGATGGCCGCCTCAGTCAGCACGCGGGTCGTCTCCTGGAACGAAGCCGCCGAGATGAACGAATCGGTCGAGAGCGAAGCCTTGGTGATGCCCAGCAACAAAGGTTCAGCCTGAGAGACCTCGCCCTTCTCGCCGAGCACCCGCTCGTTCTCGTCCTGGAAGCGGAAGCGATCGACCTGCTCTTCGAGCAGGAACTCGGTGTCGCCGACTTCCTTGATCTTCACCCAGCGCAACATCTGGCGAACGATCACTTCGATGTGCTTGTCGTTGATGTTCACACCCTGCAGGCGATAGACCTCCTGAATTTCGTTGGTCAGGTATTCCTGCAAGCGATTCATACCCAGCACGCGCAGAATGTCATGCGGGTTCAGCGGGCCATCCTGCAACGCTTCGCCGGCGCGGACGCGATCGCCTTCCTGCACGTTGATGTGCGTACCGCGCGGGATATCGTACTCGCGCTCTTCACCGTCGTCGCCGGTGATGATCAGTTTGCGCTTGCCCTTGGAGATCGGTCCGAGCTTGACCGTGCCGTCGATTTCCGACATGACCGCGGCTTCGCCCGGCCGGCGAGCTTCGAACAACTCGACGACGCGCGGCAGACCGCCGGTGATGTCCTTGGTCTTGGTGGTTTCGCGCGGAATCTTGGCGATGACGTCGCCGGGCTCCACGTCTTCGCCGTCGTTGACCATCAGGTTCGCGCGCACCGGCATCTGGTAAGTCTTCAGCACCTTGTTGCTGGCGTTGCGAATTTCCAGACGCGGCTGTTTCTTTTCGTCCGGCGAGTCCTTGACCACCATGTGCGACAGACCGGTAACCTGGTCGGTTTCTTCTTCGAAGGTCACGCCTTCCTTCAGGTCCTGGAACTTCACGTGACCGGCGACTTCGGTCAGGATCGCGAAGGTGAACGGATCCCAGGTCGCCAGCAGCTGATCCTGCGCCACGCGTGTCGCCGTCTTCGACCAGAATGTGCGCGCCGTAAACGATCTGATAACGCGCCACTTCGCGGCCGCGTTCGTCGATGATTGTCAGCGCGCCGTTGCGGTTCATGGCGACGCGCTCGCCCTTGCGGCTCTTGACGGTTTGCAGGTCGATGTACTTGATTTTGCCGTTCTGACGCGAGCTTCGTGTTTGGAAGATTCTTCCAGACGCGCCGTGCCGCCGATGTGGAACGTACGCATCGTCAGCTGGGTGCCGGGCTCGCCAATCGACTGCGCGGCAATCACGCCGACCGCCTCGCCGATATCAACCGGGCGACCGGTGGCCAGGTTGCGGCCGTAGCACTTGATGCAGCAACCGCGGCGCGATTCACAGGTCAGCACCGAACGAATGCGCACTCGCTGCACGCCGGAACGCTGAATCTCAGCAGCCAGGTCTTCGTCGATCTCCTGATTGGCTTCGACGATCACGCGTTCCTTCAACCGGATCGATCACGTCTTCGAGCGCCGTGCGGCCGACGATGCGATCGCGCAAGCTCTCGATCTCTTCGCCGCCTTCGACGATGGCGCTGGCTGAGATGCCCTTCAGCGTGCCGCAATCCGGCTCGCTGATGATCACGTCCTGGGCCACGTCAACCAGACGCCGCGTCAGGTAACCCGAGTCGGCCGTCTTCAAGGCCGTGTCGGCCAGACCTTTGCGCGCGCCGTGCGTCGAAATGAAGTACTGCAGCACGTTCAGGCCTTCGCGGAAGTTTGACTTGAATCGGCGTCTCGATGATTTCGCCCGACGGCCGGGCCATCAATCCGCGCATGCCCGCGAGCTGGCGAATCTGCTGCGCCGAGCCTCGCGCGCCGGAATCGCGACATGATCAGGATCGGATTCAGTTCGCTCGATGGCCTTCTCGCGATCGTCCATCGCCTTGAACATTTCCTTGGCGACTTTGTCGGTCACTTCCGACCAGATGGCGATGACCTTGTTGTAGCGTTCGCCGTTGGTGATCACACCGTCGCGGTATTGCTGCTCGACCGTGATCACGTCCTTCTCGGCCTTGCCGACCAATCGGCTTCTTCGACGGCGGCGTCACCAGATCGTCGATGCCGATCGAGATGCCGGCCTTGGTCGCATAAAGGAACCCGAGGTTCTTCAGATCGTCCAGCATCTTCACGGTCATCTCGTGACCGAGACGAATGTGCGAATAGTTAACCAGCGACTGCAAGCCCTTTCTTGCGCAGCGTGCCGTTGATGTAACGGCAAGCCCGGCGGAATCGAGTCGTTGAAGATGACGCGACCGACGGTCGTGTTGATGACCCGGCGCACATCTTCCTGCAGCGTGCCGCGCAGAATGTCCTGCGTGATCGTGTTCCTGAGTCAGATCGATCAGGTCGCCGATGATGCGCAGCTTGATCGGCGTCTGCGTCGTCACTTCTTTGGCAGTCGAGCGCCAGGAAAACTTCTTCCAGCGAAGCGAAGACCCGGCCCTTCGCCCTTGGCGCCTTCCTTGTCGCGCGTCAGGTAGTAAATGCCGAGCACGATGTCCTGCGAAGGCACCGCGATCGGCTGGCCGCTCGCCGGACTGAGAATGTTGTTGCTCGAAAGCATCAGCACGGCCGCTTCGATCTGCGCCTCCGGCGAAAGCGGAATGTGCACGGCCATCTGGTCGCCGTCAAAGTCGGCGTTGAAGGCGGTGCAGACGAGCGGATGAATCTTGATAGCCTTACCTTCGACCAGCACCGGCTCGAACGCCTGAATGCCCAGGCGGTGCAGCGTCGGCGCGCGATTCAAGAGCACCGGATGCTCGCGAATCACCTCTTCGAGAATGTCCCAAACCACCGGCTCCTGGCGCTCAACCATTTCGCGCGCCTGCTTGATGGTCGCCGCGTGCCCCTGCTTCTCGAGCTGGTTGTAGATGAACGGCTTGAACAGCTCCAGCGCCATCTTCTTCGGCAAACCGCACTGATGCAGTTTCAACTCCGGACCGACAACGATCACCGAACGCCCGGAATAGTCGACGCGCTTGCCGAGCAGGTTCTGACGAAAGCGTCCCTGCTTGCCTTTCAGCGTTCCGATGAGCGACTTCAGCGGGCGGTTGTTTACGCCGCGCAGCACGCGGCCACGACGGCCGTTATCAAACAACGCGTCGACCGCTTCCTGAAGCATGCGCTTTTCGTTGCGCACGATGACTTCCGGCGCGCGCAACTCCATCAGCTTCTTCAGACGGTTGTTGCGGTTGATGACGCGACGATAGAGATCGTTCAAGTCCGAAGTCGCGAACCGGCCGCCATCCAAAGGCACCAGCGGGCGCAACTCAGGCGGAATCACCGGAATCACGTCGAGAATCATCCACTCCGGATGATTGCCTGACTTGAGAAATGATGGTCGCAACCTTCAGGCGCTTTGAGAACTTCAGCTTCTTCTGCTGCGAAGTCTCTTCGCGCATCCGCGTGCGCAGTTCGACCGCGAGTTCTTCGATCTTGACCATCGACAGCAATTCTTTGATCGCTTCGGCGCCCATCTTGGCGACGAACTGGCCCGGATACTCGCGCATCAACTCGCGATAGCGCTCGTCGGTGAGCAGCTCGCGCTCTTTCAATTCCTTCACGTCACCGGGATCGATGACGATGTAGGATTCGAAGTAGAGCACCTTCTCGAGTTCGCGCAGCGGAATATCGAGCAAGTGGCCGATACGCGACGGCAGGCCCTTGAAGAACCAGACGTGCGAACACGGACTCGCCAGATCGATGTGGCCGAGACGCTCGCGACGCACTTTCGCCTGCGTCACTTCGACGCCGCACTTGTCGCAGATCACGCCGCGGTGCTTCATGCGCTTGTACTTGCCGCAGAGACACTCCCAATCGGCCACCGGACCGAAAATGCGCGCGCAGAACAGCCCATCGCGCTCCGGCTTGAACGGTGCGATAGTTGATCGTCTCCGGCTTGGTTACTTCACCGTGCGACCACTGGCGGATCTTTTCCGGTGAAGCAAGCGAGATGCGAATCGCCTCGAAATCGGGCGCGAGTTGCGTTTTCTCTTGATGAAATCGAAACACTTTATTCTCCAGTTTGTCCCATACGTTCTATCGGTCCCATTTGTCCCATGAGACCTATGGGACCTATGCGACAAATGGGACCTTATATCCCGCTGGTGATCAGCGGCTCAGCAATCGTCTCGTCCGGCCGTCGCCGTCTTTCTGCACCAGTTCAACGTCGAGGCAGAGCGATTGCAGTTCGCGCACCAGCACGTTGAATGATTCCGGCAAGCCCGGATCGAAATCGGCTTCGCCCTTGACGATCGCCTCGTAAATCTTCGAACGGCCGGCGACGTCGTCAGACTTCGCCGTCAGCAATTCCTGCAGGATGTGCGCGGCGCCGTAGGCTTCCAGCGCCCACACCTCCATTTCTCCAAATCGCTGTCCGCCGAATTGCGCCTTGCCGCCCAGCGGCTGCTGCGTAATCAGCGAGTACGGTCCAATCGACCGGGCGTGAATCTTGTCGTCCACCAGGTGCGAAAGCTTCAGCATGTAGATGTAGCCAACCGTCACCTTCTGCTCGAAACGCGTCACCGTTCAGTCCGTCGTAGAGCACGGCCTTGCCTGACTCGTTGACGATTTCAGGCAGACCAAGTTCGCGAGCCCGCGCGCCTGCTTGCTGCAGACGCACCTTGATTTCCTTTTCCGTCGCGCCGTCGAAAACCGGCGTCGCGTAATGAAGACCAAGCACGCGCGCGGCCCAGCCCAGGTGGGTCTCGAGAATCTGGCCCACGTTCATGCGCGAAGGCACGCCCAGCGGATTCAAGACGATCTCGACCGGCGTTCCGTCGGGCAGGTAAGGCATGTCTTCTTCCGGCAGGATGCGCGCAATCACGCCCTTGTTTCCGTGACGGCCGGCCATCTTGTCGCCCACGGAAAGCTTGCGCTTCATGGCGATGAAGACCTTGACCATCTTGATCACGCCGGGCGCAAGCTCGTCGCCCTGGCGCAGCTTGGCAATCTTCTCTTCGTAAATGTCCGAGAGGATTTTGATCTGCCGCTCGGTGCGATCTTCGTATTCCTTGACCTCGGCCGCCGCGTCGACGCGCGAAGAAGCAACCTGCGCTTTGCGCAGAGCCTTCGGCTCGACCGCTTGCAGCATTTCGCGAGTAATCGGCTTCGCCCTTCGGAATCACGACTTCGCGATTGACGGTCAGGTCCGCCGACAGCTTGCGGCCTTCGAAGCAGTTCGTAAATGCGCTCGTTGCGCTGCTCCTGCAGGATACGAATTTCATCTTCGAGGTCGCGACGCAGACGCTCTTCTTCGTCCTGTTCGATCGACAGCGAACGCTGGTCTTTCTCCTGCCCCTTGCGGGTGAACACCTGCACGTCGACGACCGTGCCGTCGATGCCCGGAGGACGAAACCAGCGAAGCGTCTTTAACGTCCGCCGGCCTTTTCGCCAAAGATGGCCCGCAGCAGTTTCTCTTCCGCGGTCAGCTGGGTTTCGCCCTTCGGCGTCACCTTGCCGACCAGAATCGAACCCGGCTTGACCTGCGCGCCGATGCGAATGATGCCGCTCTCGTCGAGATCGCGCAGCATGTTCTCGCCGACGTTCGGAATGTCGCGAGTGATTTCTTCCGGTCCCAGCTTGGTATCGCGCGCTTCGATTTCCAGCTCTTCGATGTGAATCGAGGTGTAGTAATCCTCTTTCACCAGACGCTCGGAAACCAGAATCGCGTCTTCAAAGTTGTAACCGCGCCAGGGCATGAAGGCCACCAGCACGTTACGTCCCAGCGCCAGTTCGCCGCGATCGGTACAGGGTCCGTCGGCAATCACCTGGCCCTTGCTAACGCGCTCGCCGACGTGGACGATCGGTCGCTGATTGATGCAGGTGTTCTGGTTCGAACGCTTGAACTTGATCAGCGTGTAGATGTCCGCGGTCACTTCGCGCGAGATCGTGCCGTCGACGTTGTGATCGGCCTTGACGATGATGCGCTCAGAGTCCACGTAATCGACGACGCCGTCGCGCCGCGCAATCACCACCGCGCCCGAGTCGCGGGCGGTCACGTCTTCCATGCCGGTGCCGATGTACGGCGCCTCAGCGCGCAGCAAAGGCACCGACTGGCGTTGCATGTTCGAACCCATCAGCGCGCGGTTCGCGTCGTCGTTCTCGAGGAACGGAATCAGCGAAGCGGCCACCGAAACCAGCTGCTTCGGCGAAACGTCCACGTACTCGATCTCGTCGCGCTGCGCGAGGATGAACTCGCCGGCCTTTCGCGCGGCGTTGCGCTCGTTGACGATGTAACCGTTCTCATCCAGTTCGATGTTGGCCTGGCCGACGACGTGCTTGTCCTCTACCCAGGCAGTCAGATAGAACGGGAACGGCTCGTAACTCGCCTTCGCGCCATCGGCGCCACGCGTTTGTTTGCTTTATCGACATCGTCCTGCGGCACGTGATCGCCGGGCTTGAATTTCGTGTCGCCGCCGTTGATGACGCGCACGAATTCAACCACGCTGCCGTCGACCACCTTGCGATAAGGCGACTCGATAAATCCAAACTGGTTGATGCGCGCATAGCACGACAAGCGACGAAATCAAGCCGATGTTCGGACCTTCAGGCGTCTCAATCGGGCAGATGCGGCCATAGTGCGTCGGGTGCACGTCGCGCACTTCGAATCCGGCGCGCTCGCGGCTCAAGCCGCCCGGTCCCAGCGCCGACAATCGCCGCTTGTGCGTAATTTCCGAAAGCGGATTTGTCTGATCCATGAACTGCGACAACTGTGACGAGCCGAAGAACTCGCGCACCGCCGCCGTCACCGGCTTCGCGTTGATCAGGTCGCGCGGCATGGTCGTCTGCATTTCCTGATGGATCGACATCTTTTCCTTGATCGCGCGCTCCATGCGCTCGAGGCCGATGCGAAACTGGTTTTCCAGCAGCTCGCCGACGGCGCGCACGCGACGATTGCCGAGGTGATCGATGTCGTCAGCCTGATAAATCGGCCGCTTCTCGTCATCGACGGGATTGCGGCGCATCTTCAGGACATAAGTCAACAACTTCAAAGAAGTCGCTCGCCTGGAGCAGCGGATCGTCGATCCGGTCTCATTTCCGGCTTGCCCATCTTGATGTTGAACTTCAGCCGGCCCACGCGCGAGAAATCAAACTTGCGCGGATCGAAGAACATGCCTTCCAGCAGGCGATAACGCAGTCTGCACCGTCGGCGGATCGCCGGGGCGCATCTTGCGATAAATCTCCAGCAGCGCATCGACCGGTTTGGTGATCGTGTCTTTCTTCAGCGTCTGCGAGATCACCACGCCCGACGTCGTCGCGCTCCGGAAAGAAGACCGAGAAATTCGTGACGCCGCTCTCGATAATCTCCTGAAGTTTCGCCGGCGTGATTTCGTTGTTCGCTTCCAGAACGACTTCACCGGTTTCCGTGTTAACCACGTCCGCCGGCGGCGTAGGCGCCTTCGAACTGCGCCGGATCCATTTCGACTTCGCCGATTTTGGCTTTGCGCAGTCCTTCCAGCGACGTGCGGGTGATTTCTTTGCCCTTGCGCACGATCGGATCCGGCCCGCGTCCCTTGATCTCGAAGTCGACCTTCATGCCGACCAGATTGGTGCGTGCCTGCTTCCGGCACCTGCACCATCAAGCTGCCCGTCTTCAACGCGAACGTCATCGACCACATAGAATGCGCGCAGTAATGTCTTCGTCCGTGAACGAAGCAGTCTTAACCGCTTCTTCCAACTGGCCATCGCTGCCAAACGACTTTGCTGTTGAATTCCGATCTGCAGCCACACGCCCGAGCGCGCGCAGGAAAATCGTCGCGAGGAACTTGCGCTTGCCGACGCGCACGTAAAGCAAATTCTTCTGGTCGTATTCGAATTCGACCCACGAACCGCGATACGGAATAATCTTCGCGACAAACAGCTGGCCGCGCTTGAAGAAGACCCCGGGTGAGCGATGAAGCTGGGAAACGATGACGCGCTCGGTTCCGTTGATGATGAAAGTGCCGTTGTCGGTCATCAACGGAATTTCGCCGAAGAAGACTTCTTCTTCCTTGATATCGCGAATCGATTTGACGTTCGTGTCCGGATCCTTGTCGTAAACCGTCAGCCGAATCTTTACTTTCAGCGGCACGCTGTAGCTCATGCCGCGCTCCTGGCACTCCTGCTGATCGTGCTTGTGCTTCAGACCGACCGGCTCGCCGCAGTTCGGGCACAGTTCCGGACGCACCGAATTGAACGTGCCGCACACGTGACAGAGGGTTTCGCCCGGCCGCAGCGGATCGACCTTGATGCTGCGCATCGCAGCTCTTACAGGCGGCGCGCAGGAATCTCAGGCCTTCGAGGTTGCCGCACTTGCACTGCCAGTTGCCGATTTGATATTCGACGAAATCCAGCGTTGCCGTTTCGCGAAAATCCGAAATCGGAAAAACGGATTTGAATACCGACTGCAGGCCAGTGCTTTCGCGCTCTTCCGGCAACAGGTCCATCTGCAGAAACCGGTTGTATGGATTCGCGCTGAATCTCGATCAGATTCGGAATCGGCACCGCAGTTTTGATTTTGGAAAAGTCCTCGCGCACCGGCGCCTGACTTGTTCGTCGACCCAAACCCGTATTCGTCGCTTCAAGTAAATTTGCTGACATGAAATGTTTCCTATCGTCCTTCGGCTAACTACTTCAACGCAGATTGCGCCGGCAACAGACACGTATGCGGTCAGAGCGCACAATGCCCTGACCGCTTCATGATGAAAAAGCGATTCCATTCCTGATGTTTTCCGGGAGTAACGCCAGCGCTTCAATACTCCCCTAAGTTAACCGCTAAACCACCAAAAATCAAGCCGAGCCATGATCGGCATGATGCGACAAATCAGGCACCGGCGAAAAGCCGGCGCCTGATCCGCAAGACTCGGAATTGCTATTTAACTTCGACAGTCGCGCCCGCATCGGCGAGCTTCTGCCTGACCGTTTCAGCTTCTTCCTTGGACACGCCTTCTTTGACGGCCTTCGGTGCAGCTTCGACCAGATCCTTCGCTTCTTTCAGACCCAGAGCGGTCACTTCGCGAACGACCTTGATGACGTTGATCTTGTTGCCGCCGGCCGCCTGAAGGATGACGTCGAACTCAGTCTTCTCTTCGGCCGGGCCGCAGCTTCGCCGCCGCTGCCGCTGCCGCCGCCGGAGCCGCCGCAACCGCCGCCGCCGCCGAAACGCCGAAGGTCGTCTTCCATCAACTTCACCAGCTCGCGAAGCTTCCAGCAGCGTCATCTCTTTGATCTGATCCACAATTCCCTGAATATCAGCCATGACTTAATCACATCTCCTGTATCACTATAGCAAACCGAAGTTTGCTGATTTCTGACGGCAGCAGTCCCGGCTGCATCGCCGCGACTCTTGCCCTTACCTGGCCGTCCACTGACTAAGGCGACGGCCGCTAAATCATTCGAAGTGGCACGACATCCGTGGTCGGCCCAATCATCGAGACTACAGTGAAGTCCGTGCCACTAATTCTTAGGCGCCCTGCGCTTCTTTCTGCGCGCGCACCTGATCCATCACCACCGCGAGGTTGCGCGGCACCGCCTGAATCACCGTGACCAGTCGCTGCGCCTGAGCATTGATCAGGAACAGCACCTTCGAAATCAGCTCCTCACGCGACGGCAGGTTGGCGATCGATTCGACATCCTTGAGCTCGATCGACCTTGCCTTCGACCAGTCCCACCTTAAAGCTGAAGATTTCCGGATTCGCTTTGGCGAACTTCGAAATCGCCTTCGAAAGGCCAACCGGATCAGCTGGTGCTCAGAGCAACGGCGGTGACTCCTTTGAACTGATCCGCCATCGGCTCGAGCGGCGTACCTGCGGCGGCCTTGCGCGCCAGCGTGTTCTTCACTACCGAATAACTGACACCCGGCTTCGCGCAACTGACGCCGCAACTCCTGGTCCTTGGCGACCGTCATCTTCTTAAAGCTCACCAGCATCGCGGCATTGGCTTGCTTGAACTGCTCAGCGAGGGCGTCCAGATCTTTTTGTTTCTGCTGCTTTAGTCTTCATGTTGCTCCTCACTTATTTCGGCAAATGCAGCTTCATCAAGCAGCAATCCGGGACTCATCGTCGCAGCCAGGTTCACCTTCTTCATGTACTTGCCCTTGGCGGTCGACGGTTTCGCTTTGACCACCGCTTCAATCAAGGCCCGGGTGTTCTCGACAATCTTGTTCTCATCGAACGAAACCTTGCCGACGCCCGTGTGAATCACGCCGGTTTTGTCGACGCGATACTCGACCTTGCCGGCTTTGGTTTCCTTGACGGCAGTTTTCACGTCGAAGGTTACCGTGCCGGTCTTGGGATTCGGCATCAGCCCGCGAGGGCCCAGAACCTTACCGAGGCCGCCCACCAGACGCATCATGTCCGGCGTGGCAATCACCGCGTCAAAGTCGAGCCAGCCGCCTTTGATCTTGGTGACCATGTCTTCGCCGCCGACGAAATCCGCGCCGGCCTCTTCGGCTTCGCGAAGCTTGTCGCCCTGCGCGATCACCAGAACTGATTTTGATCTGCCCGAGGCCGTGCGGCAAAACGAGCGTGCCGCGCACCAGCTGATCAGCTTTGCGCGGATCGACGCCCAGCCAAATCGTCAACTCAACTGTCTCGTCGAATTTTGCGAAAGCGATCTCTTTGAGAGTCTTGACCGCTTCGTCGAGACTGTACTTGCGCGCGGCATCAATTTTTCCGCCGCCGCGCGATACTTCTTTCCGTGCTTTTTCATTTCTTAACTCCGAGGTGCAAACGGAGATTCTGAAATTTCAAATTTCGATTGCCGATTATGAAATCCGCAGACTCACTCCTCCCTCTCAAAACCGAACATCGCCGCTGACCGCATCAAGTCGGCAATCCGACAATCGGCAATTACTCAACCGTCAAACCCATCTGGCGCGCGGTGCCTTCAATCGTGCGCATCGCGCTCTCCAGATTTGTCGTGTTCAGATCCGGCATCTTGGTCTTGGCGATTTCCTCAATCTTGGCGCGTGAAATCTTGCCGACCTTCTCTTTGTTCGGCTTGCCCGATCCGCCTTGAAATTCCCGCCGCCTTCTTCAACAGATCCGCCGCCGGCGGCGTCTTCGTTTCGAACGTGAACGAACGATCGGCGTAAACCGTGATCACCACCGGAATCTTCATGTCCGGATCCATCTGCGCGGTCTTGGCATTAAAGGCCTTGCAGAATTCCATGATGTTCACGCCGTGCTGACCCAGCGCCGGACCAATCGGCGGCGCCGGGTTTGCCTTACCCGCCGGAACCTGGAGCTTGATATAACCTGAAATCTTCTTTGCCATTATTCTTCTTCCGTAAACGAAATCTTTCCACGTCGACGAATCGCAACTCAATCGGCTCAGTTCGGCCGAAGATCCTGACCATTACACTTGACCGTCGCGCGCTCTTCATCGACTTCTTCAATTTTGGCGGTGAAAGCCTGAAAGGCGCCGGCGCGAATCCGCACCGTGTCACCCACCGACACAAATCTTTTGCTCTTTCACTCTTCTTCAGTGAACGTCACCTTTTCGACGTCCAGAAAATTCAGTTCAACCGGCGTCGAGCGTCCGAAGATCGTTACCGTAACCTTCAGCGTCGACTTGTCTTCATTGACCTCTTCAACCTTGCCGGTAAAGCTCTGGAACGGGCCCGATTTGATGCGCACGGTTTCCCCGGCCGCATACGAAAACTTCGGCTTCGGCTTCTCGGCCGCTTCGGCAACGTGATGAACGATCTGATCGACTTCCTGCGGCGTCAGCGGCGTCGGATTCTGCCCGCCGACAAAACCGGTGACCTTGGGCGTCGACCGGATCGCATGAAACACGTTGTCCGGGATGTGCCCGCGCTCGTCGCATTCGATCTGGATCAGCACATAGCCCGGATAGAACATGCGCGACGACTCGACGCGCTTGTTGCCGCGCATCTCGACGACCTGTTCCGTCGGCACCAGCACCTCAATGATGGCGCTTTCGAGATCTGTGCCGGCGACGCGAGCTTTCAGGCTTTCACAAACCTTCTTCTCGTGCCCGGAATACGTATGAAGTATGAACCACTGATTCATTCGAAACCTTTCGCTGCGATCAACCGCCCAACCAGATGCGCAGATGCTCAATCAGGAAGGACCAAACGCGGTCCACTCCAAATAAGTAAATCGCGAAGAAAACAACCGCGACCAAAGTGATGATGGTCGTATTCCTCACTTCGATCAGCGTCGGCCACGACACGCGCCGCATCTCTGCGCGGGTATCACGCAGAAACTGCGTCAGCCGGTCGACGAAGCCCGGGTCGACGTGGCGCTGCGCGAGTGCCGGCCGCCTCGATCACCACCGCCCGGCGGAATCATTCCCGCTCGGTCTTCTTAGGCGGCTCGCCGCCAGGCGCCGCGGGGCCTGGGCGTTCGCCGTCTCGCTCTCGAGTTCGAATTCTTCGTCGCTCACGCTGACTTCTTCAATGTTCTTTGACACTGGTTTAGTTTCTATTAACTGGCAGGGGTACCAGGATTCGAACCCGGACTTTCGGTTTTGGAGACCGACGTGCTAGCCGTTGACACTATACCCCTGCAGCCATTGTCGATTTCCGATTTTCGATTGCCGATTCGTAAAGCCTACCGGATGCTGTCAATCGGCAATTGGCAATCATCAATCCGCAATGCTCTACTTCGTCTCTTTGTGATCCGTGTGCTTACGGCAGCGCCGGCAGAACTTCTTAAACTCCAGCCGATCCGGCGTCGTTTTCTTGTTCTTGCGTCGTTACGTAATTGCGGCTCTTGCAATCACCGCACTGCAACACAATGTTATCGCGTGGCATAAATCACTTTCCGATCGGTACGCACGCCTCCGGCGTGCTTCTTCTCAACCTCAGATCTCAAATCCGAGATCTGAAATCAAACACCTACTCAACAACGTCCGACACAGTGCCGGCGCCGACGGTCCGGCCGCCTTCGCGAATCGCGAAGCGCAAACCCTTCTCCATCGCAATCGGCGCGATCAACTCAATCTCCATCTGCACGTTGTCGCCGGGCATCACCATCTCCACTCCCTCCGGCAGGTGCGCCACTCCCGTCACGTCCGTCGTCCGGAAGTAGAACTGCGGCCGGTAGCCCGTGAAGAACGGCGTGTGCCGCCCGCCTTCTTCCTTCGTCAACACGTACGCTTCAGCCTTGAACTTCGTGTGCGGCGTGATCGAGCCCGGCTTCGAGATTACCTGCCCACGCTCGATGTCCTTACGCTCCACTCCTCGCAGCAGCAATCCGACGTTGTCGCCGGCCATCCCTTCATCCAGCAGCTTCTTGAACATCTCCACGCCCGTCACCACCGTCTTCAGCGTCGGCCGGATGCCCACTACTTCCACCGCTCTCGTTCACTTTCACCTTGCCGCGCTCGACTCTGCCCGTGGCCACCGTGCCGCGGCCCTGAATCGTGAAGATGTCTTCCACCGGCATCAGAAACGGCTTCTCAATGTCGCGCGCCGGCGTCGGGATGTAAGCTGTCCACCGCATCCATCAACTCCAGGATGTTCTTCTCCCAGTTCTCGTCGCCTTCCAGCGCTTTCAACGCCGAAACCTTGACCACCGGAATGTCGTCGCCAGGAAACTCGTACGCGCTGAAGCAGCTCGCGCACTTCCAATTCCACCAGCTCGAGCAGTTCCGGATCGTCAACCGCATCGACTTTGTTCAGAGCCACCACCATCGCCGGCACGCCTACCTGACGAGCCAGCAGAATGTGCTCGCGCGTCTGCGGCATCGGACCGTCGGTAGCCGCCACCACCAGGATCGCTCCGTCCATCTGCGCCGCGCCCGTGATCATGTTCTTCACATAGTCGGCGTGTCCCGGACAGTCCACGTGCGCATAGTGCCGGTTCTTGGTCTCGTACTCCACGTGCGCCGTCGCGATCGTGATGCCTCTGGCCTTCTCTTCCGGCGCCTTGTCAATCTGATCGAAAGCCACAAACTGCACTTTCGGATTGTTCTTCGCCAAAACCTTCGTGATGGCCGCCGTCAAAGTCGTCTTGCCGTGGTCCACGTGCCCGATCGTCCCGATGTTCACGTGCGGCTTACTGCGATCAAATTTCTCTTTGCTCATCTTCTTCCCTGTCCTCGTTAATCTTTCGCAGGACTCAGGTCCTGCGTCTAAACGAAAATCGTTTGCTGGAGCCCGCGATGAGATTTGAACTCATGACCTCCTCCTTACCAAGGAGGCGCTCTACCCCTGAGCTACGCGGGCTCATGTAACGCAACCTGCAGGGATTGCGCGTCGTTCAAGTCTCAAACGACAAACCAACTGCTTGTCCGTTACGTGGAGCGGGCGACGAGACTCGAACTCGCGACCCTCAGCTTGGAAGGCTGATGCTCTACCAACTGAGCTACACCCGCCCTTTATTGAGATCTGAGATTTCAAGATCTGAGATCTCAATGGTGCAGGGGGTAGGATTCGAACCTACGTAGGGCGTGAGCCCGCCGGGTTTACAGCCCGGTGCCATTAACCACTCGACCACCCCTGCCTGTGTTCAAGTAAATGCGAACCGAACCGGTAGAGAAAGATAAGATAGACCTCATCAGCGCGCACTCCGGCCCCAGTCGCAAACTCGTCACTTTAACTGAGGAACTTCGCTTTTGCAAGTGCGCACGAATGACTTGAGCCGGCAGAATTCACTTCGCGCAAAAGCAATTTTCAGTGGAACTAATTTCTATGGAGCCGGCGAAGGGACTTGAACCCCCGACCTACTGATTACAAATCAGTTGCTCTACCAACTGAGCTACGCCGGCTGACGTCGCGGCCCCGCCATACTAGCAGGATGAAATTTCAAAGTGAAGCGCGTCTCAGATCATGCGTTGACTCGGGCGGCTGACGTCTATCTGTCAAGATGAGATCGAGGCCAACGCGGTCATAACGGCCTCCGGAGCCCTCGCTCACCGGACTGAACAGAATCGATTCGCAAAAGGTCGGACGGCTAACTTGACAATGGTTTAGCCGTTTTCTATTCTAGCCGTTCGCGTTTTAGGCGCTTTTTAGAGAAGGATCTATCTATGTCGACTTACTTTCCCAGCGGTCAGGGTTTGTCTCAGAATCGAAAATGGCATGTCGTTGACGCCTCAGGCAAGACGGTGGGCCATCTCGCGTCTGAGGTTGCCGCAATCTTATCAGGCAAGAGGAATCCGCAGTGGACTCCTTTTCTGGACATGGGCGATCACGTGATCGTCGTCAACGCTCGCAAGGCGATGTTCACCGGAGCGAAAGCCACCGACAAGGTTTATCGGCGGCATACACTTTATCCCGGCGGTTTGCGCGAGACTTCGGTCACTGAAATGTTTACGAAGCATCCGGAGCGCGTGATTGAGTTCGCCGTGAAAGGAATGCTGCCCAAGACAAAGCTGGGCCGCGCGATGGCAAAGAAGTTAAAAGTCTATGCTGACGCCGAGCATCGACACACGGCGCAGCAACCACAAGTCCTCGAGCTCCCTTCCCGCAAGAATCAGAAGAAATAGAAAACCAAAAGGATTTAAGACGTGGCAGATATTCAATACTACGGAACCGGGCGTCGCAAAACATCAACCGCCCGCGTTTATTTGCGACCAGGCGGCGGCAACGTCATGGTTAATCGAAAGTCGTTTGATGCGTACTTTCCCAACGAAACCCATCGAATGATTATTCGCCAGCCTCTGAACCTGACGGAAACCACCAACAAATTTGACGTACTGGTAAACGTTGCCGGAGGCGGCCCGTCGGGCCAGGCGGGAGCGATTCGTCACGGAATTACCCGCGCGCTGATGGAATACAACGCTGATTTGCGGCCGGCTCTGAAACAGGCCGGCTTAGTTACTCGCGACCCGCGCATCAAGGAAAGAAAGAAATACGGCCAGAAGGGCGCGCGCAAGCGATTCCAGTTCTCGAAGCGGTAAGTCTCAGATTTCAAATCGAGATCTCAGATCTGAGATTTGAGATCTCAGAAAGTCCATTGTCGCGATTTGGATTGGTTGTCCCGACTGTCGGGACACGGGTCGCGGCGAGTACATAAACCAATTAACAAGGAGAAAGTAGTTTGGTAACTGTTACGATGAAAGAATTGCTGGAGGCCGGTGTTCACTTCGGCCACCAGGTACGTCGTTGGAACCCGAAAATGAAGGAATACATTTTCGGCGAACGCAACGGCATTTACATTATCGATCTGCAAAAACGCAGAAGATGTTTCGCGATGCGCTTCAGTACGTCACCAATATGGTGGCTGAAGATCGCGGCAAGACTGGTTTTGTTCGTAGGCACCAAGCGCCAGGCGCAGGACGCCGTCCGCGAAGAAGCCGAGCGCTGCCGGTCAGTATTACGTAAACCAGCGCTGGCTGGGCGGCCTGCTGACGAACTTTCAGACGGTACAGAAGTCGATCAAGCGTCTGAAGGATCTCGAGGCCATGCAGACCGACGGTCGCTACGAAAAGCTGACCAAGAAGGAACGCATCAAACTCGATCGCGAACGGCTGAGGTCTCGACAAAACCTTTCCGGGATCAAGGCGATGAACCGCTTGCCGGATTCGGTTTTCGTTATCGACGTTCGCAAGGAAGAGATTGCGGTTGCTGAAGCGAATAAGCTGGGCATCCCGGTAATCGCCGTGGTCGATACGAACTGTTCACCGGAAGGTGTTGATTACGTGATTCCGGGCAACGATGACGCGTTACGCGCGGTTCGCTTGTTTGCTTCGCGGATTGCCGATGCCGTCCTCGAAGGCCAACAGATGCTGACTGAAGGCGGCGCCACCGCAGAAGCTATCAGGCGCTCCTGAAGCGGGCAGCGCTGCAGCCAGCCGGCGGTGGCGCCGAAACCGAGACTCCGGCGCTGGAAGAATCAGGCGCTGCCGAAACAGCGAGCGGTGGCTGCAACCCCGGAACCGGCTGAAGCCGAAACCGAAGACAAGACGGAAAGCGCGGAGGTCGTCGCCGCGAGTTAATATCAAAGCGAAACGATCATACGGCGAGCGCAGCCTTCACAGCGGGACCTCCGCCGGGCTGCGTTTTTCATGAGCGGCACAGACTTCTGGTCTGCTGTCTCGAAGAATCAAAGCAATCACAGACCAAAGTCTGTGACACTATTTTAGGAGAATCCAAGTAATCATGGCAGAAATAACCGCAGCCGCGGTCAAGGCCCTGCGAGAAAAACCGGCGCCGGAATGATGGAGTGCAAGAAAGCGCTCGATCGAAGCCGACGGCAACGAAGAGCGAGCAATCGAGATCTTGCGCGAGCGTGGTCTGGCCTCAGCCAAGAAGAAAGAAGGCCGGGTCGCCGCCGAAGGCGTCGTCGGCTCGTACATCCACATGGGCGGCAAGGTCGGCGTGCTGGTCGAAGTCAATTGCGAAACCGACTTCGTTGCCCGCGGCGAAGAGTTTCAGCAACTGGTCAAAGACGTCGCCATGCACATCGCCGCCGCCGAGCCGCGTTTCGTCTCGCGCGACGAGGTTGCCGGCTGAGACGCTCGACAAAGAACGCGAAATCGCGCGCGCGCAGGCCAAGAACGATCCCAAGAACGCCAACAAGCCGGATCAGGTTATCGACAAGATCGTCGAAGGCCGGCTCAACAAATTCTATGAAGAGTTTGTGTTGCTCGATCAGCCATTTATCAAAGATCCGGCCCAGACCGTCGGCGAACTCGTCACCGAAAAGATTGCCAAGACCGGCGAGAAAGTCACGATTCGCCGATTCGCTCGCTACAAAATGGGCGAAGGCCTGAGCAAACGCGACGACGATTTTGGCGATGAAGTCGCGAAGCTGGCCGGTAATTAAGTTTCGCGTTTCGGGTTGCGAGCTATTGCTCGCGCAGGACCGCTGGTCTCCAACTCGAAGCCCGAAACTCCAAACTCGAAACTGATCACAAGCATGAATGAAACAGCGAACGGTCCAGCCTATCACCGCGTCCTGCTGAAAATCTCCGGCGAAGCCTTGATTGGCGAACAGACCTTCGGCATCGATGTGAACGTCTCACAGTCAGTCGCCGAAGAGATCAAGCAGGTCCATGAACTCGGCGTGCAGGTCGCGGTCGTCGTCGGCGGGGGCAACATCTTTCGCGGGATTTCGAAGAGCGCCGGCAAGATGGATCGGTCGTCGGCCGACTACATCGGCATGCTGGCCACCGTGATGAATGCCGTAGTGTTGCAGGACGCTCTGGAGAAACCTGGGCGTCAACACGCGGGTCTTGTCGGCGATCGATATTCCGCAACTGGCCGAGCCGTTCATTCGCCGCCGCGCGATCCGGCATCTCGAAAAAGGGCGCATCGTGATCTTTGCCGCGGGCACCGGCAATCCTTTCTTCTCCACCGACTCGGCGGCGGCCCTGCGCGCGGCCGAAATCAAGGCGGACGTGATTCTCAAAGCCACCAAGGTTGATGGCGTCTATTCCGCGGATCCGATGAAGGATCCCACGGCCACTCGTTTCGATTGCATTACCTATCTTGAAGTGTTGGAAAAGCAGTTGAAGGTGATGGATTCGTCAGCGATTTCTCTCTGCATGGACAACAACCTTCCGATCATCGTCTTCAACATGAAGCAAGCCCGGCAACATCGCGCGCGTGCTGACTAGCGGATCAGATATCGGCACTCGAGTTTGCCGGGAAAAGCCCTGAATCGTGAATCGTAAATAGGGCGGATTGACCTGGCGTTACGCTGCGCTTTGTCTATTTGCGATTTACGATTTACTATTCACGACCGCCATGAACGACAAAGACGTCATTAAAGAAACCGGACCGCGGATGGAGTCGGCGATTGACGACTTCCGCCGCAAGCTGGCAACCGTGCGCACCGGGCGCGCCTCTGTGAGTCTGCTCGACTCGGTGATGATCGATTATTACGGCACGCCGACGCCGCTCAACCAGATGGCTTCCGTGCATGCGCCTGAGCCGCAAATGCTGACGGTGCAGCCGTGGGATCAGACCCAACTGGGCAACGTCGAGAAAGCAATTCGCGCGGCCGACCTGGGGTTGAATCCTTCGAATGACGGCAAGCTTATTCGCATTCCCGTACCTCCGCTGACTGAAGAACGCCGCAAACAGCTCGCGAAGCAGATTCACGAAATTGCGGAGGAACACCGCACCGCGGTGCGCAACATCCGTCGCGATGAAAACGACAAGCTGAAAAAGATGCTGAAAGACAAAGCAATTTCCGAAGATACCGAACGTGACGGGCTGGAACAGGTTCAGAAGCTCACCGACACCTTACATTTCAAAGATCGACGAACTAGTCAAAGTCAAAGGAACACGAAATCATGAGCGTGTAATGTCCGACAAACTTCAGTTTGTCGTGCCAACCTGGTCAACCTAGTTATAAGAATGCGCGACAAACTGAAGTTTGTCGGACATTAATGATCACCTCCGTCGCTCTATCTATCATAGCCATCGCGAGCGGCACGCTTCTCACTTACACCTATGACGAGGGCGCGCCGCTCGTGTCGCGTCTGTGCAGCGGCGCCTGCATTGGGTTTGCCTGTCTGGGACTGGTCGCTTTTGTCCTAGCGCTGTTCTTCGGTTTGACTCCGGTCACGATCCTGGCCGCAACCGCGATTCTCCTCGCTGCCGTTCATCCTGCTCACAAGCCAATCGACCCGAGATCAAATAAACGCGGACATAGATCGCGCCCTGAAAGCGATCGGTCAGGCCAGTTCGAAACCCGATCGAATGGGCGTTTATCTACTTTCTCTTTTATGCCTGCGCTCTAATCGTGATGTGGCTGGTTTTCCGACCGGGCGATGCTGGATAAGCCCGACGGCATTTACACCGGAGTGCTCAATAACTATGGCGATTTGCCTTTTCATCTCAGCGTCATCACCCGATTCGCATTTGGACAAAACTACCCTCCGGAAGATCCCACGTTTGCCGGGGCGCGATTTACCTATCCGTTTCTGACTGACTTCGTATCGGCAATCTTCGTGCGCCTGGGGGCGAGCCTGCGAGACTCGCTCTTCATCGAGAATTGGATTATCGGGGTCGCGCTGGTCGGCGTGCTTCATCGTTTTGGTCTACGGCTCCTACGCGATCGCATCGCCGCGCTTCTGGTTCCTGTCATCGTGATTTTGAACGGCGGATTCGGCTGGTGGATGTTGTTTGGTGATGTCAACAAATCCGAAGCCGGAGTGTTTCAGATACTGAGGCACATCCCACACTCGTACACAATCCTGCCCGGAAGTGACCATGGGCTGGCGTTGGGGCAACGCAGTGACGAGTTTGTTGGTAACGCAGAGAGGCTTTCTGCTGGGCATGCCGTTGGCGGTGATGGTTATTACCCAATGGTGGGCAGCCATGAGCGACAGCGAAGAGCAAAGCGAGCGAAGGGCAAAGAGCCAAGCGGCAAAGAGCAAAGCGCAAAGGGTAAAGAGCAAAGCTTCGCCGGGAGCGGGAATCCAGGTCATCAGGACTCTCCCTTGCTCCTCAGCCCTCCCTTCGCCCTTTGGCTCTTTGCCCTCTCGCCGCATGCTCGCGGCCGGACTCATCGCCGGTCTGTTGCCGCTGGTACACGCGCACAGCTTCATTGCAATCATGGGAGTCGCGGTGATACTGGCGTTAATCAATCTCAAGCGCTGGCGCGAGTGGCTTATGTTCTTCATTGTCGCCTCAGTCATTGCGGGGCCGCAGATGCTTTGGTCCACGCACGGCAGTGCCGTCAAAACGACGCGCATTCATCGGTTGGGAATTTGGCTGGGGCCACGGCGACGAAAGCATCATCTGGTTTTGGCTGAAGAATACCGGGGTCTTTATTCCGCTCCTGGTTACCGCGTTGCTTTGGAAGACCACGACTTATCTGGTGCCGCGGAAGCTCTTATTATTTTATCTGCCGTTTACTTTGTGCTTCATCGTTCCAAACCTGGTGAAGCTCGCGCCATGGATCTGGGACAATGTCAAAATCCTCTTCTATTGGTGGATAGCCTCCGCGCCGATTGTCGCTTTACTGCTGGCGCGACTTTGGGCCGGAAGTGTTCCGCAACGCGTTTGTGCCGTAGTCCTGTTTGTCATGCTGACCCTGGCCGGCGGCCTGGACATTTTTGCCTTGTTGACGCGACAGGGTGAGTATGAAGAATTCGATCAGCAATGGAGTTGCGTTTGCCGAGGCCGTCAAACAACAGACGCCGCCGCGCGCGACCATCCTGCACGCTCCCATTCATAACACGCCAATCTTTTTGACAGGGCGAAGATCGGTAATGGGATACCCGGGCCATATCTGGACGCACGGAATTGACTCGGGTCCCGCGCGAAGCTGAAATTAAGACGAATCTACGCCGGGGCGCCTGACGCTCCGGCCTTGCTGACAAAATACGGAGTCGATTATGTTGTAGTCGATCCGCAGGAACGCTCGGTGATGACGGTCAACGACGCAGTTTTTCAGTCGTTACCGCAAAGTCGCGACCATAGGTGAGTACCATCTCTACAAAATCGCGCCCTAAACAAAAGACATCAGGCCCACAGAAAGAACGCGAGCGGCCAAGAGCCCAGTCGCCGCTGGGCCGGCTCGATCTGTCTGTGCGTGCCTGGCAACTGTCGGCGCTTGGAATTCTGTTGGTGGGCGCTTTTTTGCAGACTGTACAAGCTGACGCTGGTTCCGCTGCATCATGATGAAGGGGTCAACGGAAATTTCCTGGTGGCGCTGGTCCGCGAGGGTCCATCCCATTACCAGTACAACCCGGAAAATTACCACGGACCAACGCTCTATTTCTTTTCGGCTGTCATTCCCTGGATTGTTCGCTTCTTCGGCGGCAAAGTTGCCGGCGACACATTCGGGTTGACGACTTTCAACGTTCGCCTGGTCACAGCGGCATTCGGGATCGCCACGATTTGGCTGGCTCTAACCCTGCGCAAGCGCATCGGAACGATTGGCGCGCTGTGCGCGGCGGGACTGATCGCGATTTCTCCAGGTGCTGTTTATCTCTCACGTTATTTCATTCACGAAGCGCTGTTTGTTTTTTCACCCTGGCGATCGTGGTTGCAGCGTTGAAGTATTACGAAGCCGGACGAGGCCTCTATTTGATCCTGGCTTCCATTTCGGCGGCCCTGATGGTCGCCACGAAAGAGACGTGGATCATGAACGGTCCGGTGCTGGTCATTGCTCTGATCTCAACGGACCTGTATTTCCGGTTGCGCGAATGGCTCGATCGTAGCAGTGCGAGCGAACAGGCTTCTCTGGCTGATCGATGTCGCGCCACCATCGACAGACTCGGTGGCGGGATTCCGATTCTCACAATCGCGCCTCACGGCGTTCGCTGTGTTCATAGTGGTCGCAGTCCTGTTCTATTCATCGTTTTTCACGAACTATCCCAAGGGCGTGAGCGATGCTTTTAAGACCCTGAATCTTTGGCGACAGCGCACGCACGAGCATGAACATCCCTGGTACCAGTACACCTATTGGCTGCTTTGGGAAGAGGGCGCGCTGATGGTTCTGGGCGGCTTTTGGGGCGCTGATTGCGATGTGGCGGGCTGAACAACCGCACTGGCGCTGTTTCTGGCGCTATGGTCGTTTGGTTTGCTCGCAGCTTATTCGCTGGTTCGCTACAAGACGCCCTGGATTAGCCTCAATTTCATCGTGCCGCTGGCGCTCACATCGGGTTACACGCTGGATTTTGTTTACCAAAAGCTGAAAGAGTTTCAGCGAGCCTGCTGATCTTTCTGGTGCTCCCGCTGTTGATTGTGGGTCTTTGCGGTTATCAGTTGTATCAACTCAACTTTGTTCACTATGACGACGATCAGCTGCCTTACGTCTATGCCCACACCAAGCGGCAGATGCTGACGATGGTCGATCAAGATTGAATCGCATCGGGCAGAAGAACGGAACAGGAGAACCGATACCGGCATCGCGATCGTCTCGCCGGACTACTGGCCGCTGCCCTGGTACTTTCGTAATTACAAAAAGGTTGGCTACTACTCGCAGCATCGTGCCCACAAACGAAGCCGTCATAATTGGCTCGGAAGTCGCAGGAAGAACAACTCAAAGCTGACTTACGGTGATCGTTATGACCTGCTTGAATTCGGGCATGGAAGATGGAGCGTATCCGCTGCGGCCGGGAGTTGATTTGGTGCGTGTATGTGAGGCGGGACGTGAAGAGGTGAAGGCATTGGCGCTGCGGCTTCGGATGAGACTTCGAATGAAGCTACCTCGCCGAAGCAGGCATTAGTCGACGTCACGAAGCTTGCGCGACTACAGTCTCGAATCCTGACGCATCCCGAGGGCAAACACGAAGCTCGCCGTTTTGCACTTAGTGGTTTCACAGCGCCGACGCTGAACGCTCCGCACATGGTATCGAACGCTGTGCCGATGAATAAGCGGCAGGCGCGTGAACGTCAGATGACACACGGCCGCGATTTGTAGTGGACTTGCAACCGAAGTGCTTCGCATGTATCGTAACCGAGCCAGAAACAGCATGGATAATAGACCGGGGTGAAACCGTCCGGCGGATTGTCAGCTGCTATGTACAGAGGAAGTAAAGTCAACGGATGAAATCAAAGTACGTGACGTTGTGGCAGTGACCGAGACATCTATAACACGGACTGACGACGGCGTGCGTGAATTGGGTACGGTAGTCAGACGTTGGAAAAGCATTTGCCGTATGAAGTCGAATTCAGCGACAATCCGGTGAAGCTTATGCGCAGTTATCCGCCTCAGACCGCGAGAAGCGGGTTTAAGCGATACGCGGCAAGAACGAAGCACGCGTGCAATATAGACAGCGACAGATCAGCGACGCCGCGGATCTGATGCGCAGGTCTATGATACGAGAGCTCGGTGAATGAGTTTAGACGATCAGCCGCTCAAGCTAGCGCGCATCTTTCGATTCGATCAGAAGAAAAAGCGGCGAGTTACTACGAACACGGAGATAAGTGGCTGGTCGTGATTCTCGCAGTGCTCTTGGAAAGCCGAATGTAGCCGTCCCCAACGGCAGATTGCGACCGTTGACACGCTGAGAACGCAGCGTTGTCGAGAAACCATCAACGTTAGTACAGAATCGAACGCCAGAGCTGTAAGGCTGCGAACGAGATCACTGCAGCGGGCTATCGCTAAGTTGGCGTCGTCCTGAACTAAGCCATGATGCGTCTTCCCAAATTCACCTATCGCACGCCGCGCACCATCGCGGAGGCGGTGAAGATTGTCGCCGACACCGGCCCTGAGTCCCAGTTCGTGGCCGGCGGCACTGATCTCTATCCCAACATGAAGCGGCGGCAGCAGATGCCGAAGACAGTGATCTCAGTGATGCGCCTGCCGGAACTCAATCAAATCACCGGCGAAGGCAAATCCGGAATCCGGATTGGCGCGTCGATGACGCTGACCGACATCATCGAGCAATCGACATCATCAAACGCGATTATCCGGTGATCGCGGCGGCAGCGCGCACGATCTCGACGCCGATCCTGCGAAACATGGGAACGATTGGCGGCAACCTGCTCCTCGACACGCGCTGCAATTACTACGATCAGAATTACGAATGGCGCAAAGCGATCAACTTCTGTCTGAAGAAGGACGGCGACATCTGCTGGGTCGCGCCGGGCAGCTCGAAGTGCTGGGCCGTTCAATCATCGGACCTGGTGCCGGTGATGGTCGCCATCGGCGCAAAGCTTCGGCTGGTCTCGACCCTCGGCGAGCGCATGATTGACGCTGCGGGTTTCTATAACGACGACGGCATCGACTATCTCAAAAAGCGGCCAGACGAACTGCTCGTAGACATTCATCTGCCGCCTACAAACGGCTGGCGGGCGTCGTATCAGAAGCTGCGACGGCGCGGCGCGTTTGATTTTCCGGTGCTGGGCGTTGCGGCGTTACGTTAGGTATGAGAGGCTAACGGCGAGCCCTCCCTCACGGTCGGGCTTCGACACGGTGAGCTGACGCCTAGAATCGTCCTCGGCGGCATCGCGCCATCACCTGTTCAAGTGAACGAAAGCGGCGCAGGCATTGATTGGCAAAGCCGCTTAACGAAGATCAAATCAGGCTGCCGCTGAAGCTGCTTACGTCAAAGCGCGTCCGCTGGACAATACCGATTTCGTCTACCAATGGCGCAAACAGATGGCCCGGCAGTACACTCTGCGCGCGCTTAACGATGTGCGTTCCCAATCTGAAGGATAAGTACTTATGAAGCGAGTCACGGGCATTGGCGGAATTTTCTTTAAAGCGAAAGATCCCGTGAAGCTGCGCGAATGGTATCGCCAGCACCTCGGGATTGAGGCTGAGAGTTGGGGCTTTGCTTTCAATGGCAGGGATGATCCGGGTGGCGACAGCGGTCGGACGACCTGGGCGCCTTTTCCTGACGACACGAAATACTTCGATCAAGTGACAAAGCCCTTCATGATCAACTTTCGCGTCGCAGACCTCGACCGCCTGCTGACGGAATTGCGCGCTGAGGGTGTCGAGGTAGAAGCCAAAGCCGAAGAATCCGAATTCGGCAAATTTAGCTGGGTCATGGATCCGGAAGGCAACCGCCTCGAGGCTGTAGGAACCGCCGCGCCACCGGTGATCAGGTGGACACAAAGTCTCCTACGCAATTCTGCTGGCCGCCGGAGCGCTCGCGCCGGATGGGCGCGCATTCAAACCGTTACTTTCCCGTTCGGCGACGGTACGGTTATCAAGTCCTGCCTCAAACACCTGCTCAGCGCCGGCGTTAGATGAAATCGCGGTGGTTCTAGAGTCATCCAGCGCAGACGAACCCCTGCGAGGACGCGGAAGGGTTAGCCGGATAAC
>ERZ1370068.9757-contig-8510_pt1 | contig 30934 bp, 46 predicted proteins | sample MGYA00561227_ERZ1370068 | MGnify/ENA primary metagenome ERZ1370068 (study PRJEB38410, sample SAMEA6850437) | metagenome | study: Metagenomic assessment of the ecological functions of the soil: analysis of the soil microbiota associated with the...
GATATACTTCGTTCCAGTTACGTATTGCTATGCTCATTGCCGCATCCGCGCTTCATGCCGGGTCGCGATCTGCCGGCCGTTCACTTCTGCTGCTTCGGCGTTCGTCGGTCCCGGCCGTCACGCGCGCTTCAAACACCGCGGCGAACGCGTGCGGCGACTCCGCTGCCGCCGCCGTGCCTGCCGAGTCGATCGATCGCGTACCAGCGCGGCCCATCGGTAACCCCAATGGCCGACACCACCATCATCCTCGCCTGGCCGACCTCGGGGGACAGGACGGAGCGCCTGCGTCCGGCGGGCAGTTCGCCTCGACGCCTGGATCGGCGCCGGACTGGCAATCGGGCGTGCAGATCGGACGCGGTGCACCGTGAACGCACTCGACGCGTTCGTCCGTCCTGCACGGCGAATGCACCTACGAGGATCACGGTGCTGTCGCCCGCGACCGGCGACATCCTGGTTCGTGGAGGCGCGTTCTTTCCGGTGGTGACGAAGGCGCGGCTCGCCGGCGCCTCACTCGGCGGGAGTTCTTTCTGAAGCGCCGCGGCATCTACGCGTCGGTTTTCGTCTCGGAGCTCGTCTCCGATCAGGACGCGCCGATCATCACGCGACGCCCGCATCAGACCATCACGGTCAGCCACGTGATCGCGGCGCCGCCAACCGCTGAACGTTCCGCCAAGTCGTCAGTTGTCGTCAGCTTCGAGGTTGGCGCAGGCGTAATCGTGACGGTCGTGCCCTTTGCCGCGCTCGCTGGCCACTCCTTCGGATCGTTCCGCCAACCAACTCGACGTTGCGCTTGGCGATGGTGTGAGACCGAGTCCGGTCCCGGTCGCCTTGGTGGAGAGCTACGGCTCGAAGATCCCTGGCCGCATCGGCCCGGATCCATGCCGACACCGGTGTCGCGGATGTCGACGACCACACCCGGTGTCCGGACCGCCGGTGGCGCGCAGCGCGATGAGTGGAGCTGGCCGGCGCCCGGCATCGCGTGCAGCGCGTTCTCGATGATGTTGGTCAGCGCCCGCGCGCGCGAAGAGCGTCCGGTCGATCGTCACCGGTGCGGCAGTCCGGGGCGCCTGCACCTCGATTCGGATCCGGCCCGCTCAGGCCCGTCCGGTACGGTTCGACGACTTCGTGAATCAGCGCGGCGATGTCGGTCGACTTCGGGCCGCGGCGTCGGCGACGACGCGAAGCTGGCAGAACTCGGCGGAGATCTGGCGCAGCAGCCTGACCTGCGCCAGGATCGGCGTCGACGCAGTCGTCGAGGACCGGGCGAAGCGGCCGGCCGCGATCGACGTTGACGCGCCGCGCGTGCTCGGCGGACAGCTGGATCGGCGTCAGCGGGTTCTTGATGTCGTGGGCGACCTGGCGCGCCATGTCGGCCCACGCTTCGAGCCGCTGCGTCCGCTCGAGCTCGCTGCGCTGCCGCTTCAGGTCGGCCGCCATCTGGTTGAAGTCCTCGACCAGGCGCCGCAGCTCGTCGCGCGACGTCGCGGCGACTCTGCGCGTCGAGGTCGCCGCGGGCGATCCGCCGGGTCGCGCGCGTCAGCCGGTTGACGGGATCGGCGATCCGCTCGGCCATCCAGTAGCCGATCGCCGCGCCCAGCAGGCTGAACAGCACGATCGCCGAGCAGCACCTGCCGATCGAGCTCGTCGATCCGCTGATCGATCTCCCGCTGACGGTTGGTCACGCGGCACGGTGACGATGCCGTCGCGTCCGCCGGCGCCGCACGGTGCGGCCGCCAGCCGATAGCTCGACCGCGCCGACGCGCGTCGTCGCCGACGAAGGTGGGCAGCCGGTCGAGCAGAATGCGTCGATAGACGCGGCGCAGGTGTCCGCGTCGTGAGCAGCTGCGACGCGAAGATGTCGCGCGCGCTCGTCGCCTGAAGGCGTGCGCGTTCGAACAGGTTGGCGTCCTCGTCGATGGCCCGCGCCGACGAGCCCCATGATCTGATCGGTGACCGCGCCAAGGCCGCCGACCCCGCGGCTGGATCGAGCCGCGTAGTCCTCGACCAGGCGCTGCGCCGTCGTCACGGTCCGCGCCGCCGCTTCTGTCTGCGCCCGCGAGCAGCTGCGCGGCGAAATAGCGTGCGGATGGCGACGCGCGAGGATGAACACCGGGACGATGGCGCCGGCCACGAACATCAGGAACAGCTTGCGGTAGAAGCTGGATCGAATCTCGCGGAGGAGCGCACGGCCGCTGGCTGGCGCGCTGCGAGACGACGACGCTGAACAGCGTGGCGAGAACGAGCAGCACGACGTACAGCACGCCTGTCAGCACCATCAGCTCGGCAAGGTTGACGAAGTGGCCGAACCAGGTCACGACCGGATAGCCGAGCGCGTAGATCCCGCCGCGATCCGTCAGGAAGTAGACGCGGAAGCGGCGGCCGTCGCGTTCGACGGTCGCCCAGAACGGCTCCCGCGACTCCACCATGCGCCGGAAGACATCGTCGGGAAGCGTCCAGACGCTGCGTGCCGGACGCGAACAGCGGCGCCCGGCTCCACCCGTAGCACGGCGAATTCGATGTCCCGCCCCGAAACGCCTTCGGGTGGGGCCTGCGGATTCGGCCGCAGCGACTCGGAGAGTACGGGCTCTGCGACGAGATGAACGGCAGCGTTCGATAGTCGAGCATCACGCGCACGACGATGCTGCCGACCAGACGGCCGTCCTGGCAGATGCCGCGGCTGGTCCGGAGGACATGGCGCTCGCCTCGAACCGAACGGCGAGATCTCGTCGAACGGCTGCTCCCAGCTGCCGCATCCGGACGCCTTGAATCGAGCGGTCGCGTACTCGGGCAAGTGAAGCGCGAACGAACTGACGACCCGGCCCTCGGCATCGTACAGGTCGATGGCCGACGTCAGGCGGTAGCGCGCGAGGTCGGTGTTCGACCAGACGACGAACGCGCGATCGGTTGTCGGCGTGTCTGATGTGAGCCCGAGTACGAACTTCAGCCAGCGACGGCACCTGGTCAATCTGCTCGACGGTCCGCTGCAACCGCCGCTGGAGGTCGTCGCGCTGACTCGCCGCCTCCGGCGCGTAGCTCGTTGACGACGAGGCGTTCCTTGGCCTCGGTCGCGTCGGCGTACAGGGACGGGATACATGGCCACGCGCGGGAGCGACGAGGGCGACGAACGACACGCCCAGCCGCGCGCTCTGCGACAGCCGATGCAGGCGGGCGCCGAGCCGCCCGAGCGATGAAGGCGCCGGCGGCGGCCGCAACGGAGAAGGCGAGCGCCAAGCGGTATCAAGGGAATCGAGTCCGACAACCGGGCGACCACGCCGACGGCGACGATCGCGCCGAGCGATCGTTCCCGGCAACGCACGCGCGAGGATGGCGCGAGGTGCGCGCCGCCGTTGCGGCGGCGCGGATGATCGCGACCGCGATCCATCATCACCGCGGCGTGGAGCAGCACCAGCGCGAAACGCGACGGACAGGCGGCCGGCGCTGAGAGGGTGGAGCGAGAAGTGCAGCACATCGAGCGAGGTGTTGGAGACGAGCGCCCACAGTGCACGCTCGTAGGCCGCGAGGCCAATCACGGTGATGGCGCCGCTGCAAAGGAAGCCGCGGTTACCCGCATCGCGCCGGCTTCCGTCGCGCCGCTCGGACGAGGACGGCAGGTGCGGCGCCGCTCCACGAAGTCGAGTGCCAGCCATCCGAGCGCCGCCGCCACGAGCGAGGTGACGAGCAGGCTCGGCGGCGAGGCGAGCGAAATCGATCCGGTCCAGGCTCGTAGACGCCGCGAGGAGCGATGCGAGGGCGCCGAGCAGGATGGCCGCGAGTTGCAGGGACGCTCGTGTCAGCGCGGCGCGCGGCTGGCCAGAACTCGCCGCCGTTCGACGATCGGCGCGGCGCAGCGCGAGGAGCGTCATGCCGAGCACGAAGATGACCGCTCCCCAGCTGTTTGCGCTTCCAACGGTCCCGGGCGGCGGCGAGATCGGCCGAAGAGACTTCGGCGTCGACGAGCGGGCTGCCGTCCGGCGCCGGAATCACGTGAATGTGCCGAGACCCGGAGCGTTCGGTGGCGGCGCGGAAGCCGCCGATGACGGCGCGCAGGCGAACCGGGACGATGGAGGTCGAGACGGTAAACGCGTCCGCGAGGCCGGGCGACTCCGGCTGGTTCCCGAGCGCCTGCTCGGCGACGACCGTCCACCTGGCGGTCCGGGGATCGCCGGGCCGGGCGCGATCGATGACCGGCTCGATCCGCAGCGAGGCGCGGCCCCAGCGCGCTCTGGGCGACGAAGAGCGCCGCCGGGCCCTCGACGCGCGAGCGGGGCAGATCGGACACGCGGCCGGCCCACGCGAGCGGCGCGGCATCCGCGTCGTAGATGGTGAGGCCGATACGGCCCAGGTCGCTCGGCGGCGACGGCGGCGCTCGACCGGCGTCAAACAGCCGCCGGCGCGCCGCTGGATCGCGCGCGCGCCGCGCGAATCGTGTCGCGATCGGCAACCGCCCGTGCCGTCGATCGCGCCCAACGTTTCGGCGCTGGCGGCCAGCTGCTGCCGCAGCTCGGCTTCAACGCGCGTCAGCGCCGCCTGGTCAGAGATGCCGAACCGATATCGCGTCGCGCCCCAGCCGGCAAGGCCGACGGCCAGCGCCGCCAGCACGCCGACGCGCACGACGCGCACGATGGAGGTCACCGTGATTCAAGCGATACACGCTATAGTGAAATTGCTTGGACCTGAAGCATCCTCTTGAAGCGCGGTGCGCTGCTCGCGGCGGCGAACTGGCAGACCGTCGCCATTCAGTTCATCGCCCAAACCACCTTTCAGGTCCTGCTGGCCGTGCCGATTATCGGAGCGGCGATCCTGGTCGCGGTGCTGCTGGGCGCGGATCTGCGGAGATCTCCTGCAGGGCAGCCTGCGCGAGATCTTCACGACCATCGCCCAGCACGCTCCTGTCCGAGCCGGTGGCGCTCGTCGCATTCATGACCGCGTTCACGCTGGTCCTGCTCGGCGGCTCCGGTGCTGATGTTTCGCGGTCAAGGGCGGAACGGTGGACGTGCTCGTGGCCGCGAACGCAGGCGGCGCCGCCGATCGAGCGCGAGCCGGTGACGGTCGGCACACTTCGCAACGCCTCGCGCTTCACGCTCCAGCGGTTCACGGCCGGCTGCGCCGCCTCTTCCGTCCGTATTCTCACCCTGGGTGCCGGCCTGATGATCGTGTACGCCATCTCGGTGCGCCGGGTATCTCACCTTCGTGGTGTACGGCTATCGCGCAGCCGGCGGACGCTATCTGATCATCGGCTGGACGTTCATCGCGGCGGTCGCGGCCGCGCCTGCTCGTCGTCTGGTTCACCCTCGTGAACCTGCTGCATACTGCTCCTGCAGATTGCCATGGCGGTCGATGGCGTCGGGCTGGGGGACGCCGTGCGCGCGGCCTCGCGTTTCGTGCGATCGGAGTTTCGGGATCTGGCGGGCGTGTTCTCTCGTCGTGCTCGGTCTGGTCGTGGCCGCGACGCTCGCGTCAGCGCTGGCCTGGTCCGGCGTCGGCCTGATCGCCTTCGTGCCGCTGGTCGGCCTGGCTGTCTTCCCGCTTCAGCTCGCGGCGCTGCTGGTGCGAGGCATCGTGTTCGAGTATCTCGGACTGACGGCGCTCGGCGCGTATGTCACGTTGTATCAGGGCTATGTCGCCCGCCGCGCCGACGCGCGCGACGGATCGCCCGTCAGGTCGCCGATCGAACATCCGGCGCATTGGGTAACTGGATGATTGGGTACCTGGCCATTGCAATTGCCCGGTTACGGTACCCAGTTTTCAATTACGAGCCTGTGCGCCGGCGACAGCGGCGGCAAGAGAATCGGCGGATTCGGCGGCTGCGAGCGGAGTGCTCGCCGGTTCGATGCGTGCGCGTGATCAGGAGGGCGGCCGCTCCCGCCTTGATGTCGTGCGTGACGATCAGCACCGTGGGCAGCCCGGTAACGGGATTCTCGACGACGTGGGCGGCCGCCGCGATTTCGGCGGCCGCCGACACGTCGCCGGCGGACGTCCCGTCAGAGATCTTGTACGCGCGAAGCGATGGCGACTGGCCGGCGACGAGAATCGTCCCGCCACCTGGACGGGACGCCCACACCGGCCGGAACGGCAGCGGCTCGCAGCCACTGCTGTCCACCGCTCTTCCGGTTGAGCGCGCGAAGCACGTTGTCCTGCGCCACGAAATAGACGTTGTTCTCGTCCGACGTGGCGACGCCGACGATGTCGCCGCCGATCCGCCAGCGCCAGTCGACCCGACCGTCGCGGGCCATCAGACAGTAGAAGAAATGATCCTTGGCGCCGACGTAGACGCGATCGTCGAGCGCGAGGATCTCATTCGGCGGCCCGCCCAGTGCGTCGCTCCCACAGCGGAGCGCCGTCGGCCACATTCAGGGCCACGACGCGTCCGGTCCTCCGTTGACACGTACACACGATCCGCCGCGAGCGCGGGCAGCGCGTGCGCCGGCGATCCCAGATCGCGGCGTCCAGATGAGGTGACCATCGATCGCGCGCGAAACGCGAGCAGCGATCCCGCCGAGGTCGACACGACCAGCCATCCGTTGTCCCAGACGGGGCGCACCGCGAGCGGTTCGGTAAACGGGAGCTGCCACGCGACGGTGCCAGTCTTCGGCCCGCAACGCCGTGAGCGCGGCCTCATCGACGATGAACACGAGTCCGTCGCCGGCGACCGGCTCCAGCGTCGGCCGCAGGTTCGCGATCCAGAGCTGCGTTCCCGACAAGAGCTCGTAGCAGACGACGCCGATCGCCGTCGATGGAAAAAACGCGCGCGTGGCATCGTAGGCAGGAGGCGCCGTCAATCTGGTTGTTCAGAGCAAGCGTCCAGACCGGCCGCGTCGGAAAGAGGAGCAGCGGCCCGCGATCGGACTTCGGTTGCGCGTCGATCGGCGCGATGCCGCAACAACCGATCAGGGCAAGTGCACTACAACATCTTGTGGTCCACGCCGCCGTCACACCGTTATAATAGTGGTTCCTTCCGTGGCCCATCAAACCATCCTCGTGCTGGATTTCGGTTCGCAGTACACGCAGCTCATCGCCAGGCGACTGCGCGAGCTGTCGGTCTACTCGGAAGTGTGGGCGCCTGACACGCCGCTCGAGACGATTCGCGCGCGCAAGCCGGCCGGCATCATCCTGTCGGGCGGGCCCAAGAGCGTGTCCGAGCCCGGCGCGCCCAAGTGCGATCCGCGGTCGTATCGACATCGGCAGTCCGGTCCTCGGGATCTGCTACGGCATGCAGTTGATGGCGCAGAACGCTCGGCGGCCGCGTCGATCCGGCGCCGCAGCGCGAGTTCGGCCACGCGGTCGTGACGGTCACGGCCGCTGCGCACCGAAGCGCCGAGGCCGGGCGATCCCGCCGCGCTGTTCGCCGATGTCCCAGCAGGAAATCCGGGTGTGGGCGAGCCACGGCGATTTCGTCGCCGGCCGCCGCCGACGGGCTTCGCGGTGGTGGCGACGAGCGCGCAACGCGCCGGTGGCCGGCGATGGCCGATCCGATCGCGGCTGCTATGCGCGATTCTGTTTCACCCGGAAGTCGTCCACACCGAACGCGGTCTCGAGATCCTGCGCGAACTTCGCCTACAGGCATCTGCGGCTGCACCGGCGACTGGACGATGGCGTCGTTCGTCGAGGAGGCGACGGCGCGGATCCGCGCGCAGGTCGGGAGCGGCCGCGTCGTGTGCGCGCTCAGCGGCGGCGTCGACTCGACGGTCGCCGCGCTGATCCTTCATCGCGCGGTCGGCGATCAGCTGACGTGCATCTTCGTCGACAACGGCGTGCTGCGGCTCGACGAGGCGGCGCAGATTCGCAAACGCTACGAGCGGCTGCAGCTGCCGCTGGTCTTCGCCGACGCGCTCGACAGCTGTTTCTCGAACGGCTCGCCGGCGTCACCGATCCCGAGCAGAAGCGCGAAGATCATCGGCGCGACGTTCATCGACGTGTTCGAGGCGGAGGCGGCAAAGCTCGGCCAGGTCGATTTCCTGGCCCAGGGCACGCTGTATCCCGACGTCATCGAATCGGTCGCCATCGTCGGGCAGTCGTCGATGATCAAGAGCCACCACAACGTCGGCGGCCTGCCGGCGCGGATGCGCATGAAGCTGGTCGAGCCGCTGCGCGAGCTGTTCAAGGACGAAGTGCGCGAGGTCGGCCGCAAGATGGGCCTCGACGAAGAGTTCGTCGTGCGGCAGCCGTTCCCGGACCAGGCCTCGCCGTGCGCATTCTCGGCGACGTCACGCCCGCCCGGCTGGCGCTGCTGCGCCGCGCCGACGCCATCGTTGCGGAAGAAGTGAAGCGCGGCGGATGGTACATGCAAGCTCTGGCAGAGTTTTGCGGTGCTGCTGCCGGTGCAGAGCGTCGGCGTCATGGGCGACGAGCGCACCTACGAGTACACCGTCGCCGATCCGCGCCGTCGAGAGCCGCGACGGCATGACGGCCGACTGGGCCCGGCTGCCGCACGATCTGCTGGCGCACGATCTCGTCGCGCATCGTCAACGAAGTGAAGGGCATCAACCGCGTGGTCTACGACATCAGCTCGAAGCCGCCGTCCACCATCGAGTGGGAGTAGGGGCTAGGCGGCTAGGGGCTCGATGAACGAGTTCGTTCACCTTCATCTCCATACTGAGTATCTCGCTGCTCGACGGCGCGTGCCGGATCGACGAGCTGCTCGATCAGGCGGTCGGCGCTGAAGATGCCGGCGATTGGCCGTCACCGAGCACGGGAACATGTTTTCGTCGGTGATCTTCCACGACCACGCGCGGGCGCGCGGCGTCAAGCCGATCCTGGGCTGCGAAGTCTACGTGGCGCCGGGCAGCCGGCTGACCAAGAGCGGCAATCCCGGGCGAGACGGCCGAACCACCTGATCCTGCTCGCGGAGACCAGACGAGGGCTATCACAACCTGATCAAGCTGGTGTCGGCCGGATACACCGAGGGCTTCTACTACAAGCCGCGCATCGATCAAGCGAGCTGCTGGCGCGGCATGCGAAGGGGCTCATCGGGATGAGCAGCTGCCTCAAAGGGCGAGGTCGCGGAGGGGCTGTCGCACCAGCAGGAGAGGAAGGCGCTCGACGCGGCCGCCGGCGTATCGGGACATTCTGGGCCCGGACAACTTCTTCCTCGAGATGCAGTGGCACGGCATCGAGGAACAGCGCGTCGTCAACAGCGGGCTCGCCGGCGCTGGCGCGCGGATCTCAACTCTGCCGCTGGTCTGCACCAACGACGTGCACTACCTGCGCGAGGCCGACGCGCACCCGCACGACATCCTGCTGTGCATCGGCACCGGCAAGGCGTTCACCGATCCGAAGCGCCTGCGCTACGACGCGAAGCAGTTCTTCCTGAAGACGCCGGCGGAGATGGCGGAGGTCTTCAGGCGATTTCCCGGACGCGCTCAGGAACACGATGCGCATCGCCGAGCGGCTGCAACGTGAAGCTCGCAGGAAGGCGACGAACTACCTGCCGAACTTCGACGTGCCCGCCGGCTTCACGCTCGACGAGTACTTCGATCACGTGACCCGTCGAGGGGTTCAAGGAGCGGCTGCCGCGCCTGCAGCAGCTGGCCGCGGCCGGCCTGTTGCGGCACACGATCGACGAGTACGAGCGGCGGCTGTCCTACGAGCTCGAGATGATCAAGAAGATGGAGTACTCCCGGGTAGCTTCCTGATCGTCTGGGATTTCATCCGCTACGCGCGCGAGCAGGGCATTCCGGTCGGCCCGGACGCGGATCGGCGGCCGGCAGCCTGGTCGCGTACTGCCTGCGGATTACCGACGTCGATCCGATCGACTTCGACCTGCATCTTCGAGCGCTTCCTGAATCCCGAGCGCGTGTCGCTGCCCGATATCGACATCGACTTCTGCGAGCGGCGCCGCGGCGAGGTCATCGACTACGTCACGCGGAACTTACGGCCGCGAGAACGTCGCGCAGATCATCACGTTCGGGACGATGAAGGCCAAGGCGGTCGTGCGCGACGTCGGGCGCGTCCTCGAGATGCCGTTTGCGGACGTCGACAAGGTCGCGAAGCAGATCCCGCCGGCGCTCGACATGACGCTCGGACAAGGCGCTCGAGGAAAGCGAACCGCTCCGGCTGATGGAGCAGAACGACCCGAAGGTGAAGGAGCTGCTCAGCGTCGCGCGGCGGCTCGAGGGCATGACGCGGCACGCCTCCGTCCACGCCGCCGGAGTCGTCATCGCGCCGAAGGCGATCACGGAGTACGCGCCGCTGTACAAGGGCGCACGCGACGAAATCGTCACCCAGTGGTCGATGAAGGAGATCGAGCGCGTCGGCCTCCTGAAGATGGACTTCCTCGGCCTCAGCACGCTGACGCTGATCGACGACGCGATCGCCGAGATCAAGCGCACCACCGGCGAGCAGCTCGACATCGATCACCTGCCGCTCGACGATGCGAAGACCTATCAGATTTTCCAGGAAGGACAGACCTACGGCATCTTCCAGTTCGAGAGCAGCGGCATGCGCGACATCCTGCGCAAGTCGAAGCCGCAGCGCCTTGACGATCTGATCGCGCTTGAACGCCTTGTATCGGCCCGGTCCGCTCCGCAGCGGCATGGTGGACACGTGGATTGCCGGCAAGCTGGGCCGGACGGAAGTGAGCTACGAGCTGCCGCAGCTCGAGCCGATTCTCGCGGACACCTACGGGGTCATCGCGTATCAGGAACAGGTGATGCGCATCTCCAACGTCGTCGCCGGCTTCACGCTGGGAGAAGCCGACGTGCTGCGCAAGGCCATGGGCAAGAAGAACCCCGAGGTCATGGCGAAGATGCGCGGCAAGTTCGTCGAAGGGGCGAAAAAGCTCGGCACGAACGAGAAGAAGGCGACGCACCTGTTCGATCTGATGGAGCACTTCGCCGGCTACGGATTCAACAAGTCGCATTCGACGGCGTACGCCTTCCTGGCGTATCAGACCGCCTATCTCAAGGCGAACCATCCCTGGCACTTCGCGGCCGCGCTTCTGACGATCGAGGCGCAGAACACCGACAAGCTCGCGCTCTATCTCGGCGAGTGCCGCGACCGTGGCGTGCCCGTCCTGCCGCCCGATATCAACGAAAGCCAGCTGCGCTTCACGGTGACGCCGCAAGGCGTGCGCTTCGGCCTGACCGCGATCAAGAACGTCGGGGAAGGGGCGATCGAGGCGCTGCTGGCGGTTCGGAAGAACCAGGGGCGCATCGCCTCGCTGCACGCGTTGTGCGAGGAACTGGATCTGCGCCTCGTCAACAAGCGCGTGTTCGAAAGTCTCGTGAAGGCAGGCGCCTTCGACTCGATCTCCGGCGAGACCGAGCTGCCCACCGCCAGCATGCGGCCGCGCCTGATGGCGGCCATCGATGCGGCCTGCGAGCACGGCGCCCGGCTCCAGCGCGACCGCCTGGAGGGCAGGCGCAGCTGTTCGGCGGGTTTGGGGACGGCGGCGACGACGAAGCCGGATGCGCGAGTCCAGCCGGTGGACGGTCCCGGTTGCCCGAGGCGAAGCCGTGGACCGAGGCCGAGCAGCTGGCTTACGAGAAAGAGAGACGCTCGGCCTGTACTGGACCGGGCATCCCGTGGATCGCTATGCAGCGGCGCTGAAAGACTTCGGCGCGAAGTCAATCGGCGAGCTGGCCGAAGGGTCGCCGACCGCGCCGCGCGACAATGGGTGGGGACCCGGCGGACCGAAACCGATCGAGGTCGACACCAGCGTCGGCGGGATCGTCGGCGCTGTCCGGCCGCTCAAGACGCGGAAAGGCGATCGCATGGCCGTGTTCACGCTCGAGGATGCCGGCGGGGGCGTCGAGGTGATCGCGTTCCCCGAGGCCTTTCAGCGCAGCGCCGGGCTTGATTGAATCCGGTACGCTCGTTCTCGTGCGCGGCCGGCTCGAGCGCGACGAGGAGTCGGTCCGTCTGATGGCGTCCGAGGTCGCGCCGCTCGAAACCGTCCGCGAGCGGCTGGCCCGGGAGATTGCGATCCACTTCCGGAAGCCGGCCGACCGCGGGACGCTCGAAACGCTTGGCGAGATCTTCGCCCGCCACCGGGGCGACCGGAAGGTGTCGTTCGGAAGTCGAAACCGGTGAGCCGCCGAACCGGCTGCGGGTGCGAGTGGATGTCAGCGCGCAGATCCGCGTGCGTCCCTCGTCGGCGCTGATCGCGGAAGTGGAGAGGTGGTCGGAATCGGGTCAGCGGAGCTCCGATGACGCAGGATATGGCTCATCACGAGTCTCGAAGCACGATGCCGCCTGAAACGCTCGAATTCGAGGAACCGATCGCGTATTCCTGAAGGAGGTTGAGGCGCTCGAAGCCCTGCCCCATACGGATGCGCGCGACCGGGAGCTCGAGTCGCTGAAACGGCGCGTCGAATCGGTCCGCGCCGAGCTGTACCGATCCTGACGCCGTGGCAGCGCGTCCTGGTCGCGCGCCATCCCAACCGTCCGGGACTCGAGGACTTCATCACCGCGCCTCTTTGCGGGTTCACCGAGATCCACGGCGACCGGCGATTCGCGGACGATCACGCGATCAGCGGCCGGCTTCGCGGACTACAAGGGTCAGCCGATCATGCTGGTCGGCCACGTGAAGGGCGGCGACACCAAGGAGAAGATCTTCAGGAATTTCGGCTACGCGCGCCCCGAGGGTTACCGCAAGGCGCTGCGCGCGATGCGGTCTGGCGGAGAAGTTCCACCGCCCGATCGTCGTCTTCCGTCGACACGCCGGCGGCGTATCCGGGATCGAGTCGGAAGAGCGGGGTGTCGCCGAGGCGATCGCGGTCAACCTCCGCGACATGATGATGCTCGACACGCCGATCATCGTCATCGTCAGCGGCGAGGGCGGCAGCGGCGGCGCGCTGGGCATCGCCGTCGGCGACAAGGTGCTGATGCAGGATACGCCGATCTACAGCGTGATCCCGCCCGAGGGCTGCGCCGCGATTCTGTGGCGCGATCCGGCGAAGAAAGTCGAGGCCGCCGAGGCGCTCAAGATCACGGCGCCGGATTTGCTGAAGGCCGGCATCATCGACGAAATCATCCCCGAGCCGATCGGCGGCGCGCATACCGACGCGCGCGGCCGCCGCGCAACTGGTCGACGATGTGCTCACGCGTGTTGCTGACGGAAGTGATGGCGATGGACGCGCAAGGCGCGCCCTGGCGGCGCGCTACGCGAAGTTCAGAAGCATGGGTAGGTTGGGCATCGATTTCATTGATGCGGGTAGCTAGTTCCGACTTCTATTCACCACAAAGGACATCAAAGGACACAAAGGTCAGAGATTCCCAAATCACAGTTCACTTGCCGGCCCGTTGATGACTCGATGGACTCCGTTTCGCATGTGCGCCACGTTGAAGTTCAGAAGGAGCCCGAGCTTGTGACCGGTCAGTTTGAGATAGGACAAGAGCTGGGCGCGATGAACAGGCAATACCCTCTCGACGCATTTGAGCTCAACGACGAGGCAACCCTCGACGATGAAATCTCACCCGGTATGCCGTGGACAGTTGGATACCTTCGCACACGACAGGCAGATGCACCTGATGTTCGAATCGAAGATCGGCTTTCGTCAGCTCGTAGTAGAAGCTACGCATCACAGGTGCTTTCGAGCACTCCGGCACTCGAGGGCGCTGTGAACCCGAAGGGCCGCTCCGATGACAATGTGGGCTGCCTCATTTGGAGTCATTGAGAGGAATGCCTTCCTTTGTGTCCTTGGTGTCCTTTGTGTTGAGTACATGTTGAAGCAAGCAAGAGGCCGGGAATAATGCCCACCATCGGCCCACGGTGGGATCTCTCTGGGGTGCGACGACGCGGCGACGACGCGCGCTGGCGGAGTCGCTGGGGATTGCCCCGATCGTGGCGCGGCTGTTGTGTCAGCGGGGATTCTCGGACCCGGAGATGGCGCGACGCTTTCTCAACCCATCGCTCGAGCACCTGCACGATCCGATGCTGCTCGCCGACATGGGGCGAGCGGTCGAGCGGATTCTCGCGGCGATCGCGCGGCAAGGAGCGGATCGCGATCCACGGCGACTACGACGTGGACGGCATCACCTCCACGGTGATCCTGCGCCGCGCGCTCGAGATGCTCGGCGCGGACGTCGTCCACTTCATCCCCGAGCGCCTGAAAGACGGCTATGGCCTCCAGCCGGCGGCGATCGAGCGGCTGCACGCGGAGGGCGTCGCAGCTGATCATCTCGGTGGATTGCGGCATCCGCGGCGCTGACGCGGCGCGGCGCGCGCAGGAGCTCGGCGTCGATCTGATCATCACCGATCACCACGAGCCGGATGCGGAGCTGCCGCCAGGCTCTGCGCGGTGATCAATCCGAAGCGCCACGACTGCAGCTATCCCGGACAAATACCTGGCAGGCGTCGGCGTCGCGCTCAAGCTGGTTCAGGCGCTGTGCCGGCATGCGCGGACCGCGAGACGCTGGCTGCCGGGGTTCATCAAGGTCGCGGCGCATCGGCACGCTGGCCGACGTGGTCGCCGCTGGTTGGCGAGAACCGCGTGATCGCCGAAGCTGGGGCTCGATCTGCTCACGCAAGGGGCCGCACAAGGTCGGTCTCCGCGCGCTGCTCGACGTGTCGGGTCTCAGCGGGAAGACGGTCGACAGCTACCACATCGGCTTCATGGTGGCCCCGCGTGTCAATGCCGCGGGCCGCATGAGCACGCCGGACATCGCGACCCGGCTGCTGCTGGCCGCCGACGAAACGATGGCGGAGGAGGCGCGCCAGCTCGCGCTGCAGCTCGGACGGCGAGAACGTGCGACGGCAGGAAGAAGAAGCGGAGATCCTGGCCGCCGCGAAGAAGATCGTCCAGACCGATCCGGACGTCGGCGCCCGATCCGTCCTGGTCGTCGGCGGCGAAGGCTGGCACCGCGGCGTGATCGGCATCGTGGCGTCGAAGCTCGTCGACGCGTTTCACCGGCCGGCGATCGTGCTGTCGGTGGACGGCGACGCGGCGCACGGCTCGTGCCGCAGCATTCCGCGGTTCGACATGCTGGCCGCGCTCGAGCGCTGCGCCCATCTGTTTCTCCGCTTCGGCGGACACAAGCAGGCGGCGGGCCTCGCGATGGAGGCGGGGCGCATCAAGGAGCTTCCGCCTGGCGATCAACGCGGTCGCGGACGAGACGCTCGGGCCCGACGACCTGATGCCGCGCCTGCGGATCGACGGCGACCTCGACCTTTCGCGGCATCACCGGCGGTGTCGCAGCCGGAGTGGCGGCGCTGGCGCCGTTCGGCGCCGGCAACCCGCGCCCGGTATTCGCCGCCCGTGGTGTCGGAAATCATCGACGGTCCGCGAAAGCTGAAGGAGCGCCACCTCAAGATGGCGCTCAAGCAGGAGGGGCCGGATTTTCCGCGCGATCGCCTGGCGCGCAGCCGAGCGGCACGACTTCCTGGCCGAGCACAAAACGGCGCTCGACGTCGCGTTCTCGCTCGATCAGAACCAGCACAACGGCGAAACCTATGTCGAGCTGACGCTGGCCGACTTGAGGTCCTCCCGAACCCCACATCCCTCACATCCTCACCTCCGCCGATCCTCACATCTTCCGACTGGATGACCCTCTGGCAGCGCCGCGCCCGTCTGCTGATTGCCGTGTTCGGCGTGATGTTCGCGGTCTTCGTCGGGTTTCAGTTCAGGCGCGGCCCGGCGCGGGCGCCGCTCGAACCGGCACGCATCGCTCCGGGCGTCGTCGTCGAGAGCACCGGCTGCAAGGTCGAACGGTTCACGCTGTCGCGGCAAGACGTGTTCGTCAGCTGCGACAAGCAGCGGCTGTTTGCGGACGGGACGAGCACGCTGGTCGGCGTGACCATCGGCACCGAGGAGCGCAAGGGTTCGCGCACCTTCCAGCGTGACCGCGAAAGAGGGACGCCTCGGACAGAAAGAGTCGTCGATGGAGCTCGACGGCGACGTGCGGCTCGACGGCCTCGGATGGCTTGACGGTCAAAACGGAGCTTCGCGACCTACGCGCAAAGCGACGAAACGGTTCGAGGCGCAGGGGCCGGTCGAATTCGCGCGCGGCCGGATGCACGGGCACCGGCACCGGCGATGATCTACGAGAAGACCAGCGACGCGCTGACGCTGCTCGATCAGGCCGTCGTCCATATCGCCGGCGGACGAACACGGCGCCGGCGCCGCCGACGTGTCGTCGGGCACCGCCACATTCGCGCGACGCGACAAGGTCGTGCGGTTCGAGCGAAATGTCCGCATTCAGCGGAGCGGGCAAGTGCTCGAATCGGACACCGCCGTCGCGAATCTGAGCGCCGACGAAAAGCGGATCGAGACGCTGACGCTGCGGACCAACGCGCGCATCACCGCGTCGAATGCCCCCGTTGGCGGTCTGCAGTCGTTGAGTGGAGCCGAGGTCGCGCTGAAGTATGCCGCCAACGGCGAAGTGCTCGAGCACGCGGTCATCACGGAAAACGCGGTCATCCAGCTGGCGGGCGAGAAAGGCAAAGCCGGGCCGGCGAAATCGTGGCGCGCACGATCGACATCGCGCTCGGCCCCGATGGCTCGGCGCCGACGGCGCTCAACGCTCGCGACAGGGTCGAGCTGACGATGCCGGCAGGAGCCCGGGATCGCTGAGCGGACGATCAAGGCCAACGCGCCTCGATGCGAAGGGCGAACCCGGCCGCGGCCTGACGCGGGCGCTGTTCACCGGCGGCGTTCTCTATCGTGAACGCGGCGCGGGGTGGACCGCGGTGCCGACTTCCGCGGCGCTGGACGTCGGCCTGAAGCCCGGCCTGAGCACGATCGAAGATGCCCGCTTCTCGCGCAACGTCCGATTCGAAGACGGCAGCATGTTCGCGCTGGCCGCCTCGGCCCGATACGACATCGACAACGGATCGCTGGCGCTGAGCGGGTCCGGAGCCGGGCGCGCTCGTCCCGCACGTCGTCAACGAGCAGATCACGGTTGACGCGAAAAGCGTGGACGTCGTGCTGGAAGGCCCGGTGGTGAAGGCGAGCGGGAGCGTCAAGAGCCAGCTGCAGCCGGCGAAGAAAGGCGGCCAGAAGCCTGGCGACCATGCGAACGACGTGAAGATGCCGTCGATGCTCAAACAGGATCAGCCTGTATTCGTCGTGGCGGATGCGCTCGATTACGACGGCGCTCACGAAAGGCGTTTACACGGGTCGGCGCTGTTGTTTCAGGGCGATACGACGATCAAGGCACCCACGATCGTGGTCGACGACAAGACGGGCGATCTGACCGCGTCCGGGCGGCGTCACCACCACGAGCATCCTGGAAGGCACCGGCAAGGCTGGCGCTCAGCCGGCCGGTGGCGAGGGCGGTGCGGACAGGAAGGGCGGAGCGCGTCCCGTCCACGGCCACCGCGGCGGAGATGAAATACGGCGACGCCGACCGGCGTCTGACTTACACCGGCGATGTGCACATGACGGGCCCGGACGGCGACATGAAGGCCGCGAAGATCGAGCTGTACCTGAAGCCGTCGGGCGACGAGCTCGAGCGTCTGGAAGCCTACGATGCGCTGACGCTGCGGGAGCAGAACCGCACGACCACCGGCCTGCGGATGACTGTACACCACGGCCGACGAAAAATACATCGTCAGCGGCACGCCGGTGACGATCATCGATCAGTGCGAGCGCGAGACAACCGGCAAGACCGCTGACCTTCGTCAAGGCCAGCGACAGCATCGTCATCGACGGCAGCCGGCAGATCCGGACGCAGACCAAGGGTGGAGGGAAGTGCCCCTGATGGCGACCCTCAGGACGCACAACCTCACGAAATCCTATAGCGGGCGCACGGTGGTCAAAGGCGTCAGCCTCGACGTCGCCTCGTCGGAGATCGTCGGCCTGCTTGGGCCGAACGGCGCCGGAAAAACCACCACGTTCTATATGACCGTCGGCCTGACGCAGCCGGACTCGGGCCGCGGTCGAGCTGGACGGGCGCGATGTGACCGACGATCCGATGCACATCCGTGCGCGCAAAGGCATCGGCTACCTGCCGCAGGAGCCGTCGATCTTCCGCGGGCTCACGGTGGAACAGAACCTGCTGGCAATCCTGGAGACCACGGATCTCGACGGTGCCAGCCGCCGCGCGCGGCTTCGCGAGCTGCTCGCGGAGCTCAACCTGACGCCGCTGGCGCAGGCGCCGGCACACACGCTGTCTGGCGGCGAGCGGCGGCGCGCCGAGATTACGCGCGCGCTGGTCATCTCGCCGAAGTTCATCCTGCTGGACGAGCCGTTCGCCGGCATCGACCCGATAGCGGTCTCCGGATATCCAGAAGATCATCTTTCACCTGAAGGATCGCGGGATCGGCGTGCTGATCACGGACCACAACGTTCGGGAGACGCTGCGGATCACCGACCGCGCCTACATCGTGCACGACGGCGGCATCTTCCGGAGCGGCACGCCCGACAGCCTGGCAGCCGACGACGAGGTCCGGCGGATTTATCTGGGGACAGACTTCCGATTGGATTAAAATGGGCGGAGGAATTGCATTCGGCTGGGCGCCACGTGCGGCACTCTGCCGACGCCGATCAGGGCTGACAGCTGGCAAGTAGCACTAAACGACAACGACTTAGCTGACGCGCGTCTTCATGGGCATCCAGCAAAAACTCCACACGAAACTCGTTCAAAAGCTGATCCTGACGCCGTCGCTGCAGCAGGCGATCAAGCTGCTGCCGATGTCGACGCTGGAGCTCTCGGACCTGCTGAACCAGGAAATGGTCGAGAACCCGATGCTGGAGGAGGTTCCGACCGAGGAACTGCAGCCCGCCGAAGCCGCCGCCACCGGAGAAGCCGAGCCCGAACAAGCAGGCCAACAAGACCGATACCTGGGACGACCAGGACTACGAATACTTCTTCGGCGACTACCTGGACGACGGCTACCGGCCGCGCGCCCGCAGGAGGTCAGAGAGCTGCCGCCGATCGAGAACACGCTCTCGACGGCCAGCTCGCTCACGGATCACCTGATGTGGCAGCTGTCGATGCAGACCGACGACAGCATCGATCCGCGACATCGGCTCGGCGATCATCGGCAACCTGGACGACGACGGGTATCTGGTGGCGTCGTTCGACGAGCTGGCGGCGATGGGCCCGTGGCCGGTCGGGGACGTCGAGCGCGCGCTTGAAGCTGGTGCAGGGCTTCGATCCGACCGGCGTCGCCGCGCGCGACCTGCAGGAATGTCTGCTCCTGCAGCTCCGCCATCTCGGTCTCGAAGACACGCCGACCGAGAAGGTCGTCACCGATCACCTGCGGCTGCTGCAGAACCACCAGGTGCCGGAGATCGCGCGGAAGCTCGGGATGACGATCGACGACCTCAAGGAGCACATCGAGATCATCCGGCACCTGGATCCGAAGCCGGGCAGCCGCTACAACCCGACGCAGTCGCAGTACGTCATTCCCGACGTCTACGTCATGAAAGTCGAGGACGAGTACGTCGTGGTGCTGAACGAGGACGGCCTGCCGCAGATGCGGATCAGCCCGGTCTACCGACGCCTGCTGGACAAGAGCGCGTCGGACAACACCGACGAGACGCGCGCCTACGTGAAGGACAAGTTCCGGTCGGCGCTGTGGCTGATCAAGTCGGTGGAGCAGCGGCAGAAGACGATCTTCAAGGTCGCCAAGAGCATCATCAACTTCCAGCGCGATTTCCTCGATCACGGCATCGAGCACCTCCGGCCGCTGGTGCTGCGCGACGTGGCGAACGACATCGGCATGCACGAGTCGACCGTCAGCCGCGTCGTGACCAACAAGTACATGCACACGCCGCAAGGCGTGTTCGAGATGAAGTGACTTCTTCCACAGCGGCATCAGCAGCTCGTACGGCGAGAGCGTCTCGTCGGTGACGATCAAGCAGCGCATCCGGAAGATCATCGAGAACGAAGACCCGCGCAAGCCGCTCAGCGATTCGAAGATCGTCAGCATCCTGCAGCGCGAGGGGCTGGTGCTCGCGCGCCGCACGATCGCGAAGTATCGCGAGGAATTGAAGATTCCGACATCGAACCAGCGCAAGTTCTGTCTACTAGCAGGCCCAGCGCCCAGCAGTTGACGCGCGAAGGCTCTGGCCGAGCGAACCTTATGCGTCTCGAACTCACCGGCCGTCACGTCGACATCACCCCCGCTCTCCGGCGCCTTCTCGATACCAAACTCAGCAAGCTCGAACGGGTGCTCAACCATCGCGCGCTGTCGGCGCAGGTCGTGCTCACCCGCGAGAAGCACCGTCACCGCGCCGACATCACACTGCACGCCCGAGGAGAAAAATTCCTCCACGGCGTAGGTCGACGCCGACCAACTGGGAGGCGTCGATCACGCCAGGCCATCGGCAAGCTCACGCAACAGGCGCAGCGCGTCAAGGGCAAGTGGGAGCGGCGCAAGCGCGACGGCGACATCAAGCGGGATGCCCCCGCGGAAGCGGCGTACGCCACGACCGGGACGCCGCGCCGGCGCGCGGCGCGCGCGGATGCCGCGGATTGTCCGGGCGTCACGGCAGCCGCTCAAACCGATGTCGGTCGCCGATGCCGCCCGCGAAATCGACGCCGGCGGCGACGGCGTCGTCGTCTTCCGGGACCTCCAGACGTCGGCGGTCAGCGTGCTGCTACCGGCGCGGCAACGGAGAGCTCACGCTCGCTGGAGACCGAAGCCTGACTCGCCCAGTCGCCAGTCGCCGGTCATCAGTCCCAGTCGGAAGTCGTCAGTCAGGAGTCGTCGGTCGTCAGTCAGGGCCTTGCAATCGTCGACCTGACGACTCCGACTGACGATTGAAGACTGTAGACTGGATGACTGACGACAGGCGACTGACGACTTCACATGGCTAGTCCTCCTCCCGGCGTCACCGTCGGCGCGCTGCTCGGCAGCCGGCCCGGAAACGTTCGGTCTGCCGCTCGAGCTGCTGGCGGGGGCCGATGGCCTCGACCGGGTCATCACCAGTCCTCACATCCAGAAGACCGGCCTCGCGCTCGCCGGGCTTTCACGAGTACCTGAAACCAGGTCGCGTCCTGATCTTCGGCGAGAGCGAGATCCGCTATCTCGAAAGCCTGGAGCCGGCGGCGCGCATCATGTCGATGCGCCTCGCGCTGACGCTCGATTTCCCGTGCGTGCTCATTACCGGCGGCTTCCAGCCGCCGGTGGAGCTGATCGTCGAAGCGGAACGCGCGCGCGCTGCCGCTGCTGAAGACCGCCGTGGCGACGCCGATGGCGATCGCGAAGCTGTCGTCGATGCTCGAGGATTCGCTCGCCGAGCGCACGATGATGCACGCGGTGCTCGATGGATGTCCTCGGCCTCGGCGTGCTGCATCGTCGGCGAGAGCGGCATCGGCAAGAGCGAGTGCGCGCTCGATCTCATCGTCCGCGGCCACCGGCTGGTGGCCGACGACACCGTCGAGCTGCGCCGGCGTCAGGAGACGATTCTGATCGGCACCTGCCCGGAGCTGACGCGCCACCACATGGAGCTGCGCGGGCTCGGCGTCATCAACGTCATGGAGCTGTTCGGCATCGCGTCGACGCGATCGTCGAAGCGCGTCGAGCTGGTGGTGCAGCTCGAGCGCTGGGATGCCGGCGCGCGAGTACGAGCGGCTCGGGCTCGACGACGCATTTCTTCGAGATCCTCGGGCTGCGCGTGCCGCTGCTTGCGGATGCCGGTCGCGCCGGGCCGCAACATCGCCATTCTGGTGGAAGTCGCCGCGCGCAATCAGCTGCTGCGCGTCGCGCGGGCATCACGCGGCCCGCGCCCTGGCCGATCGCCTGGAGGCTACACTGCGTCAGGCGTCGGCGCTTGGCCTCCGCGCCTGATGAAGAAGACGAGGAAATCAGGTGAGTCGCCGACGTGTCAGCCGACCGCAAGGCAAAAGGCAGGAAGACGAGACGCCAGGCAGGACCTCCAGTGCGTCCGGGCCGGAAGGGAAAGCGATCCGGCCAGCCGTTCATCGTCCTGACCGGGCTGTCCGGCTCCGGTAAATCGCAGGCGATCCGGGCGCTCGAGGATCTCGGCTACTTCTGCGTCGACAACCTGCCGACGACGCTGATTCCGACGCTGGCGAAGCTGTCGCTGCGCGCCGGCGGCGACATCGAGAAAGTCGCCATCGTCGTCGACGTCCGCGAGGGCGGCTTCCTGTCGTCGTTTCCGAAGATCTTCCGGCAGCTGCGGAAGATGCCGCGGCTCAACCCGATCCTGATTTTCCTCGAGGCCAGCCACGCCGCGCTGGTGCGGCGGTTCAGCGAGACGCGGCGTCCGCATCCGCTCGCGCCGGACCGGTCGGTCAGCGAGGGCATCCGCGACGAGCGGCGCGCGGCTGAACGTCGATCCGCGATCTGGCCGGACGAGATCGTCGACACGTCGGACATGACGGTCCACGAGCTGCGGCAGTTCTTCATGGGCCTGTCGCGCGAGCGTTCGCGCGGCGCGGCTCGTCATCACGCTGCTCAGCTTCGGGTTCAAGCACGGCGTCCCGGTCGACGCCGACCTCGTGTTCGACGTCGCGGTGCCTGCCGAACCCGCATTTCGTGCCGACGCTGCGGCGCCGCACCGGGCCGCGATCGCGCGGTCGCGGAGTTCATGGAGCGCGACCCGTCGTACGCGCGCAGTTCATGGACCGGCTCGAGGACTACCTGCGCTACGTCGTGCCGTTCTACGTCGCGGAAGGCAAGAGCTTATCTGACGATCGCGATCGGCTGCACGGGCGGCCGTCATCGATCGGTGATGATCGCGGAGCGGCTGCGGCGGGCGCTCGCCAGCGACGTCGGCGTGCGCGCGCGTGCGCGTCCGGCACCGGGACATGGCGCATGCGTGACACGGGCGGGAGGGCTGGAGGGCGGGAAGGGCTGGATGCCAGTGCCCGCTGGGTCCTGCCCGCCAGCCCTTCCCGCCTATCCTGCCCCTCCTGCCTTACGATAGACAGTCGTGATCGGAGTCGTCGTCGTTACGCACGGGCAGCTCGCGACCGAGCTGGTGAACGCGGCCGAGATGATCGTCGGCGACCTGCCGCAGTTCACGGCCGTCTCGATCGGCTGGCACGACGACGTCAACGACGCGCGGGAGGACATCGCGCAGGCGATCGAGCGCGTGTCGCGGCGACGGAAGGCGTGCTGCTGCTGACCGACATGTTCGGCGGCACGCCGTCGAACCTCGGGATGACGTTTCTCGAGAACGGATCGCCTCGAGGTGATCACCGGCGTCAACCTGCCGATGCTGATCAAGCTGGCCGGCCTGCGCCGAATCGTCCGATCTGCTCGCGGTGGCGAAGGAGATGCGCGATCACGGACGCAGCGCGATCTGGGTCGCCTCGGACCTGCTGCGCGGGGAAGGCCAGGCGACGAGCGATTGGTCGCGTCGAGCGGGAGTCGGCGGAACAGGCGTCGGACTGGAGCATCGTGACGACCAGTGACCTCCCAGGGTGACGGTCGTCAACCAGCTGGGCATGCACGCGCGCGCGCGCGGCGAAGTTCGTCCACCTGGCGACGCGGTTCGAAGCGCGCGTGCGCGTGTCGCGCGATCGGCGCGAGATGGACGGCAAGAGCATCATGGGGATTCTCCTGCTCGCGGCGGCGCGAGGATCGACGAATCACGATCTCGGCGGACGGCAGCGACGAGCGCGACGCCGTGACGGCGCTGGTGGCGCTGGTGCAATCGGGATTCGGCGAGGATGTATGCAGCGCCTGACCGGCATCGGCGTCTCGCCCGGCATCGTCGCGGGCCGCGCCGTTCTCCTGATCCAGCGCGTCGCAGGTGCTGCGCTACCAGATCGCGCCGGCCCGCGTCGATCACGAGCTGCGGCGGCTCGAGGACAGCCGGATCCGATCGCGCGATCAGCTCGTCGACATCCGCGCGCGGGTCGCGAAGCGGCCGGCCGGAGAATCGCGTCGCTCTTCGACGCCCAGCTGCTGATGCTCGACGACCCGATGCTGGTGCCGCGCGCGGCGGACATCGTCCGCGAGCAGCGCGTCAACGCCGAGTGGGCGGTCCAGCAGGTCTTCGCACGAGTTCAGCGCGGTCTTCGACGAGGTCGCCGATCCGTACCTGCGCGAGCGCAAAGGCGACGTCGCCGACCTGGTCGGCCGCCTGCGCATGAACCTGCGCCAGGGCGTCGCCACGCCGCGCGAGCTGCTGCGCGAGCTCGACGAGTCGTCCGGTGCTGATCGCCGACGAGCTGACGCCGTCGATCGCCGCGCAGGTGGACTGGACGAAGGTCCGCGGCTTCGCGACCGACGCGGGCAGCCGCACCTATCACACCGCGATTCTGGCGCGTTCGCTCGAGGTGCCGGCGGTCGTCGGCCTGCACAACGCCAGCAGCCAGGTGCAGGCCGGGCAGCTGGTGGTGATCGACGGATCCGCGAGCGAGGCTGATCCTCGATCCGACGCGCCGAAGAGCTCGCGCGCGCCGCGCATCATGCCGACGACCATCGGCCCGCGGCGACCGCGCGACGCCGAACGGCGCCGCCCGCGGCCGACCGCCGACGGCGTCCGCATCCGGCTCGACGCCGAACATCGAGTTCCCCGACGACCTCGCGGCGGCGCCGATACGCAGGGGCCGAAGGCATCGGTCTCTACCGATCGGAGTTCCTGCGTCACCGGCGGCGTCAAATGACATCGGCGACGAGGATCGCCAGCATGAGATCTACCGCGGCATGCTCGAGGGCATGGCGCCGGGAGCCGTGACCGTCCGGACCTTCGACGTCGACGAGGATCAGCTGGCGTCACGGCTGATGCGCCGGCCGCTCGCTGGCGGATGGGAGCCGGACGACGCAGCGCGCGAGCCGCCAGGGGCTGCGCGGCCTCCGTCTGAGCCTGACGCGTCCGGCGCTCTTTCCGGTCCAGCTGCGCGCGCTGCTGCGGGCGGCGCGCGCACGGCCACCTGCGGATCATGTTTCCGTTCGTCTCGAGCGTCGAGCAGGTCCGCGCGGCGCGGCGCGATGATCGCGCGAGGCGTCGGCCGATCTGGCGCGCGCGCGGCGAGCACGTCGCCGCCGGTGCCGGTCGGCGTGATGATCGAGATTCCGGCGGCCGCCTACACGGCCGATCTGCTCGCGCGCGAGGTCGACTTCTTCACCATCGGCACCAACGATCTGATTCAGTACTGTCTCGCGGTCGATCGCGCCGACGAGCGGGTGTCGCGGCTGCTACGAGCCGCTGCACCCGGCGATCCTGCGGATGATTCTCATGGTCCGCCGCGCCGCGGACGACGGCGGATTCCGGTCTCGCTCTGCGGCGAGATGGCGTCGGATCCGGCGCTGCTGACGCTGCTCGTCGGACTCGGCCTGACCGAATTCAGCATGACGCCGGGCGCGATTCCGGTCGCCAAGCAGGTGCTGTCGCGAGCTGCGGCACGACGAGCTGCGCGCGTGGCGCGCCGGATTCTGCGCCTCGCCGACCGTCGACGACATCGAGCGCGAGCTGCTGGCCGCGCTCGAGCCGGCTGGCGCTCATCAAGGAGTGATATCGTGAGCGACGAGATCACGCGCGTGGAAAAGCCCTGGGGCTACGAGCTGCACTGGGCGAAGACCGATCGCTACGTCGGCAAGCTGATTCACGTCAACGCCGGCCACGCGCTGAGCCTGCAGTACCACAACCTGAAGGACGAGACCATCTACCTGCACTCCGGGCAAGCTGCTGTTCGAGATCGAACGAGGACGGCGAGCTGCTGAAGCGGGAGATGCTGCCCGGCGAGCGCGTGCACATCACGCCGAAGACCGTGCACCGCATGACGGCAATCGAAGACAGCGACATCTTCGAGGTGTCGACACCCGAGCTGCACGACGTCGTGCGGCTGGAAGACAGGTACGGAAGGACCGACAAGGAAAAGTTAAAAGATAAAAGCTAAAGTTAAAACTCAAAGTTAGAACGGAAGTTCGGCATTTCTCGTATTCAAAGCTTCAACTTTAACTTTTGCCCTTAACTCTAACTTTTAGCTTCCGTTCGCTAGAACGGAATATCGTCGTCGGTGAGTGGCTCGGACGACTCAGGCGCCGGTGAGGGACCGTGGCTGCCCATGCTGTCGTCCGCGCCGCGCGGAGCGCCGCCGCCTCTGCCGCCCGCCGCCGCCGAGCAGCACGATGCGGTCGCCGCGGATTTCGGTGGTGTATCGCTTGTTGCCGTCCTTGTCGTCCCACTGGCGCGTCTGGAGCCGGCCTTCGACGTAGACCTGCTTGCCCTTCGTCGAGGTATTCCGGTCAGCGATTCGGCCGACTTGCCCCAGAGCACGACGCGGTGCCACTCGGTTTTCTCCTGCCGCTGGCCCGCTCTTGTCGTTCCAGACTTCGGTCGTCGCCATGTTGAGCGTCGCGACCGGCGGCGCCGCCCGGCGTGTAGCGCAGCTCGGCGTCGCGTCCGAGGTTGCCGACCAGAATGACCTTGTTCACGCTTCCCATAAGCCGTCGATTCTACTCGCTGACGTTCAGGCCGGCTTGATCCGTATCGAGCGCGCTGCTGTGGCGCAGCACGGTCCGCGCGATCGCCGCTGTCCGGATAGTTCTTGCACGACGTGCTCCCACGCTGCGCGCGCGCCGTTGACGTCCTTCAGGTTCTGCAGCGCGAGACCCTTCTTGTAGTACGCGTCGGGAATCGTTGTCGCCGTTGGGATAGGTCCGGATCGCGAGGTCGCACGCTTCGACCGCCTTGTCGTTCTTGCCGTCCTGCAGATACGCGGAACAGATGTTCACCTGCGCGTCGTCGGCGAGATCGGCCTTGGGAAAGCTCTTGATGTAGTCGCGTGAAGCCGAGGATCGCGAGATCGTACTGGCCCGGAGTAGTAGTCGCCCATCGCCGAGTCGAACAGCTTTCTGCGGCGACACGCCGATCGCCGACGGTCGGCGCAGCGCCCGCGGCCGGCGCGCGCGTCCGCCGGCGGCTGCGGCAGGCGCCGGCGGATCCGGCTGCGTCGCCGGCGCTGGACGGACGCGTGCCGATCTGCTGCAGCGAGCTGCCGCAGCGAGTCGACTTCCTGCGTGAGCGAGCCGATGCGCACGTTGTTGTCGTCCAGCTTCTCGCGGATGACGCGCACGTCGTTCGTGAGGTTGTCGATCACCAGCTTCTGGTCGGCGACATGTCTTCGCGTCGATCTCGGCCTGCTGATCGAGGCGCGTGTTGACGGCCTTCAGCGCGTCGGTGACCGAGCCGATCAGGTTCTGCAGCAGCTGCGCCTGCTCCTGGAGCATGCGCAGGTCGGCCATCAGCTGCTGATGTTCTTTGTTCGCGCGCGCGCCGGCGACGCGCGGCGGTGACGAGGAGCACGCCGAGCAGAGTGGACGAATAGCTCTGTGTTTCATAACGCTCACTTCGCGGTGATGACGAAATGCGCGCGACGGTTTTTCGCGAACGCCGCTTCGTCATGACCCGGATCGAACGGGAATTCCTTGCCGTAGCTGACAGTCCGCAGCCGATCGGCCGGCGATTCCCAGCGAGACAAGGTAGGTGCGCGCGGCCATCGCGCGGCGCTCGCCCAACGCCAGATTAGCTCGGCGGTCCCGCGCTCGTCGCAGTGTCCTTCGATCGTCACGGTCCAGCTGGAGTAGCGCTTGATGCAGCGCCGCGTCTTCGTCGAGCGTGCGCTGATTGGCGGCGCTCAAATCGCTGCTGTCCAGCTCGAAGTACACCGGCTGCAGCGGTGAGTTCTTGTTGAGCTCGTCGAGCGACGCCGACGCAATCGCGTCGTCGCCGCACCGGATCGGGCGGCACGCTGACCGGCTCTGCGGGACCGGCTCGGGCGGAGCCGGCGGCTGGGCGGCGCTGGTCGTCGACCGGCGGCGGAGGAGGCGGCATCGGACGCGCGACCGGTGGCGTTTTCTTGCCGCAAGCCGCCGCGGTGAGCGATGGTCGCGAGCGCAACCAGTGTCGGCGATCAGATCGGGCCGCTTTCATCGTCGATGCTCCAGTCATTTGGACCAGTCCGGTTCGTAGTTGTTGCCGGCTTTCGTAATCTGCCTGACGTCCTTGCCGTCGCGCGCGATCGTGAACACCTGCGTCTTGCCCGGAGCGCGTGGAGGTGAAGACGATATGCCGGCTGTTCGGCGAGAACGCGGGGCTTTCGTTGGTGCCCTCTCCAAACGTGATGCGACTTGCGTGACGTTCGTCGCCAGGTCGAGCACCCGGATGTCGAAGCCCGGTCCGCTGCGCGCCGCGAACGCGATCTCGTTGAACGGCGCGGGCGACCACGTCGGGCCGATCGCGGTACGACTCGGAGGTCTTCTTCGAGAGGTTCAGGCCGTCGGCGCCGACGACGTAAATCTGCGGTGAGCCGCTGCGATCGGAGGTGAACGCGATCTGCGTGCCCGACGGCGACCAGGTCGGCGTGATGTCGATGCTCGGGTTGTTCGTCAGGCGTCGAAGGCCCGATCCGTCGCGGTTCACGACGTAGATCTCCGGGTTGCCGTCGCGCGTGCGAACTGAAGGCGCAGCTTCGTGCCGTCCGGCGACCACGCAGGCAGCCAGTTCTCGCCAACCTTGTCGCCTTTGGTCACTTCGTCGAGCGTGCCCTGAAAGATGTTCGAGATGAACAGGTCTCGCACCGCCGCGACGGCATGACGACGTACGCGATCGAACGGCCGTCGGGCGACCAGCGCGGCGCGATGTTCAGCGTGCGGCCTGTCGTGACGCGGCGTCTGACGCTCGCCGTCGTAGTCGGCGATGTAAATCTCCTTGATGCTGCGATTCTGCACGGTCCCCGTCATGCGCTCGCCGTCGCGATCGGAATCGAATGTCAGCCTCGTTCGCGGCCACGCCGTTCAGGGCGCGCTGGCGACTTGTGGAGTTCGTCCGACATCGTATGGGCGAACAGGCGAGCATTCGATGCCGTCGTACTTGACGCGGATAGACCGACCTGCGCCGTCCGGACGTTGAACAGCTTCATCTCGACCCTGAAGCCGGAGCTCACCTTCTGCACCGTGCCGATGATCAAGGCCGTCGGCGTTCAACTCGCGCCAGCGATCGAACGCGCACGTCGGTGAACGACGTGGCCTTGCGGAATCGACGCCATACGTCGTCGCGCGGGATGAACGCGAACTCGCGCTCGAAGTTCAGGTCGTCCCACAGCACCTGCGCTGATCGTTTTCGCCGTCGCTCACCGTTTCGGCATCGGTCGACAGCGCGATGAATTCGGGCAGGGCGAGGCGCGGCGGCGCCGCCTTCGCCCGCTGATGCGTGCTCTCGATCTCGCTCGGCTGCTGTGGGGCGGGCGGCTGCGGTAGGCTGCTGCGCGTGCGGCCACGCGGCCAGCAGGGCGATCGCGAGCGTTCCGGAAATGATGGATTTGGTCATTGGTATTCGAAACTCGAGGCGCATGGTCAGCGTCGGGTCGGGAAAGCCATCCGGCAGCGGCGGAAGCGTGCGCGTAGCCAGAACGCGCGCGAAGCGCCGCGGTGTCGAGCGTCAACGGTGCCGCTGGGTTTGAAGATCGTCGCGTCGGCGATCGATCCGTCGCGCCTGATGGTGAACCGGATCAAGCTGATGCCTCTGGCGCCCTGATCCTGGTTCCACGCCGAGCGGATCCGCGCGCATCATCGTCGCAGATGATCCGGGCAGCAGAAGTCGCCGGTGATCTCCGAGCGACGATCCGGTCCCTCGCCTCCCGCCGTGGAGAGGCCGAAGCCCTGACCGCGCACGCGCCGGTGTCGGCGATCGCGCTGCCGAACGCCGGCTGCGCTCCCTTGGTCGGCGTTCGGCCTGCGCGCCTCGTCCGGCGCCTGCTTGACCGCGGGCTTGGGGCCGTCTTCACGGGCTTCACGCTCGGCAACGGCACCGTCATCTCCGGAGTCTTGGCGGCCGGTGCGCGCACGCCTCGCGCTTGGGCGCTCATCCGGCGGCGCCGCCGCCTGCACCGGCCGTCCGCCGAGCGCGGTCATGCCGCCGTTCTCTCGGCCCGCCGCTGCCGCTCGAGCGAAATGGTCATCAGCGTCGGCGGCACGGTCCTGGCGTGCGGAGAATCCGCCGCGCGACGACGATCAGCGAGGCCACGAGCGCCAGATGCACGGCCATCGACACGGGAACAGCATCTTCTGCAGCCCCGCGGGCGTCTGCATCCGATCGCGCAGGACATCGGTGACGTCCATCAGCGTTCGCTCGGCATTCTTGCCACCATGCCGATGTTCTGGACGCCGGCAGCCTTCAGGGCGTCGATGACGTTCATCAGATCCTGATGCTGAACTCGCCGAATCGCCTCGCAGAAACACTTCCTTCGTCTGCCGCTCGTCTTCCATCTTCTTGCCGGACACGCTCCTGCAGATCGGCCAGCTTCACCTGCTCCTTGCCGAGGAACACGATGTTCGACTGTGCGATCGTGTCGGGGATCGTGATCTCGACCCGCTCGCCGGTCACCGACGTGGCGCGGCGCGACTGCGGCAGCTTGACGTCGATCCCGCGCTGAATCATCGGCGCGGCGACCATGAAGATGATCAGCAGCACCAGCATCACGTCGACCAGCGGCACGACGTTGATCTCGGCGAGCGACGTCATCACGCGGCGTCCGCGTCCGGATCGGCTCGACGCACTGCTGACTCGCCGGCCCCAGCTTCGGCATTACGTGAAGTTCCTCTCGCAGATGTTGAGGAACTCCATCGCGAAGTCGTCCATCTCCGAGGCGAACAGCTTCACTCGACCTGACAGGTAGTTGTAGAAGAGCACCGCCGGAATCGCCGCCGCCGAGGCCGGCGGCGGTCGCGACAAGCGCCTCGGCGATCGGGCCGCCCACCGCCGTGGAGGCTCGTCGAACCGGTCACGCCGATCTGTTCGAACGCGTTCATGATGCCGATCACCGTGCCGAACAGGCCGATGAACGGTCCCGCTGCTCGCCACTGTCCCGAGGAAACGAGATGTGCGTCTCGAGCTTGTTCACTTCGACAGCCGACGCGCGTAGCAGCGCACGGTCCACCGCCGGGGAGGCTCTCTCAATGTGGGACGTCCGGCAGCCGCGCGGATTGGAGTCGGGGCCCCGCGTCGCCGCTCGCCGCCGGCTGCCGCAGTTGGGTCGTGATCTCGAAAAATTTCGGTTTGAACAGCCCAACGAGCGGGCTGTCGGCGAGCGATCGACAGACAGCAATACGTAACTGAACGAAGTACAA